>ENA-OWNT01003592-OWNT01003592.1-seawater-metagenome-genome-assembly--contig:-NODE-3592-length-14453-cov-5.778381_pt1 | contig 14453 bp, 18 predicted proteins | sample MGYA00238136_ERZ651165 | MGnify/ENA primary metagenome ERZ651165 (study PRJEB26861, sample SAMN08777766) | seawater metagenome | isolation source: coastal seawater | place: USA: Florida | collected...
CACACGGGCACTCGGTCAGCAATAGATTGAATCACTGCAGCGGGCCTACCCTCGCAGCCGCTAGCTCGCCGCCGCCTGGCCGGCGAGCCTGCCAGTCAACATGGACGAAGAACTGTATCTGGAACAAATCGAGCAACTGCAGGCCGAGCTGCTCGCCAAAGTCGAGGAGAATGAACTGCTGGAGCAGATGGTCAATGCGGGCGGCGACGGCGCCGCGATGGAAGCGCTCCAAGATGAGAACGAGAGGCTGCGCGAGCAGGTTCAAAAGGCGAAGGACCTTCCGAAGTTGGAAGCGGAGCTCCGGCGCGCCAAGAACGAGAACAGGGTACTCAAGGCCGGCAACGACACGTTGAACAAGAACTTCAAGGCCGTGTCGGCCCAACTTGCCACGATGAAGCAGTCGTCGGCCAGCACAGCCAACTCGAACGCCAAGGTGCTGAAACAGGCCAAGGAGTTGGCCAAGACCGGCAAGGAGGCGAAGGCGCAGCTCGTCAAGATCTACGAGGAGAACGAGGAACTGCGCACGGAGCTCCGGCAGGCGTCGGAGGATTTGAAGACGATGGCGGAGGCCGTGCAGCTCAAGGACGCGGTGATTGCCACCAAGGACAAGGAGCTTATCGAAACCAAGGACAAACTGCAGGAGAAGGAGCTGCGCATCGCCGAGATGGCAAACGAGTATGCCATGCAGCAGAAGGACATGGAGACCCTGCTCGAGGGCATCAGCGCAGCGGAGGACGCGGAACGCCTCGCGAAAGAGGAGGCCCTGGCGGCAGCCAAGAAGTACGAAGCGCAGTTGGAGGCGGCAGACAAGAAATTCAAGAGCCTCGAGGAGGCGAAGCTGGCGGTGGACGCGGAATGCGCACGCCTCCGAAACGACACAGCGGCCGGTCGAACCGAACGCGAGCTGGACGAACTGAAGGCCAAGCTGCAGAAGACCGAGGAGGAGAAGGAGGAGCTCGCGACGGAAGTGGCGAACGTGCAAGAGGCGTTCCTCAAGCTCGGGAAGGAGATGGTGCAAATGCAGATGGACCACGGCAGTCAGATCGAGGCCGCGCGTCAAGAAGAGCGCGAGTCCGCGAAAAACGTGTTCGATGCGCTGGAGAGCGCGCGCTTCGACCTCGAGACGGAAAAGGAGAAGGCGGCGGACTTGGAGACCCGCAACCTGCAGCTGGAGACGGACCTGCGCGAAGCAGATGAGTGGAGGGTGAAGTACGAGGAACGGTGGGGCCTCTCCGAGGCGGTGGCATATCAAAACCAGCTCAAGAACCAGCTGCAGATCCGCGACGACCAGATCGCCAAGCTGAACTACGACATTAGTGCTGCGCAGAGCAACATCCAGAAGATGGACGTGGCGCTCCGTATATTGCGCCGGGAATGCGGCAAGCCAGACGACTGGATGCCTGCCGGGATCTTACTTGAAGAAGATGGACTGAGGTCGTCGCGCGAAAAGTGGCGACACAAGACGCATGAACTGGAAGAGCAGAACGAAGAGTTGGAGGCGCAACGCTTGCGCCTGCTCCAGAAGTTGCGGCAGCAGTCCGAAATGAGCGCTGGGCAAGGGACCCGATTTTTTGGTCTCACGCCCGACCAGTGCGACATTGTGTTCCAGTACATTGAGGAGCTCCGCGATGGCGGGACGGACATGCCGCTCAATGACAAGTCACGTGAGCTGCAGCACAAGGTGAACCAGCTCGAGGCCGAGATCGGGAAGCTGCGCAAACATGGCATTAAGACGGCCACCGAGCTGGCCGCGGGCGGTACTGTGCATTACCACGAGGCTGCGCCACAATCACCGCACTCGATGCAACCGATGATGACCGGCGCAATTGACCCGTCGTTCTCAGAGGGCCTTCAGGCATCTTTGATGCGACTCTTCGATGAAAATTCAAAGCTGCGAAGGGACCTTGCTAGAATCACGCAGGACCTCCCGCATCTGGTTAGCGAACTGCATCAGCGTCAAGCGTCCGACGGGGAAAGCAAGAAAGAAGACAAAGTGGAGCAGGAAAAATACGAAGAACTCCTCGAGGAACGCGACCATTTACAGCAGGAACTTCAGTCAGCTTTGCAGCAGGTCCGTCCACGAATCACTGTCAATGCGGCGTGCTGCCAACCCAATTCCACCGCGTTGCATCTGTTTGGCGTGGGACCTGCGCGCGTGCACTTCATTGTTGTTGTCCTTGGCGTTCGTTTCTGTCCCTGCTGAGTCGACGTTGCTTGTTTTCACCTTGCTGGGACGTCCGCGATGCTGATGTCAGGTTGATGATCAAAGCAAGGACGCCGTCATTCGCCGCTGGGTGGACGCCAAAGTCGCCGAGTTTGAAGCTCAGCAAGTTGTCGAGAACCTTCGGAGTATCGCTGCCATTCGTGTGCCCAGCGCTGAAGCCGTGTCCGATTCGCCAGCTGATACTGGTGGTGGTGAAGAGAAGAGTTCAGATGCAGAGAGCGAGGAAAGCAAGCAACAGGATGATGGAGGCGATGTCGATGAATCCGATAACTCACGCACCATCGCACCGGCTGACAAGGAGTTTATCCGGTCAGGACTGGTGGTCGTGCAAAAAGTTCTGCAGCTTCCAAACATTCCGGACGACTACGCCCAGCTGGGCAAAGAAGTGGCCCTCGAGCTCAAGAGATCGAGGAAGCGTGGCAAGAAAGAAGTTGTTCCGGAGGTCAGAGTTTCTGCCGAAGAATGCCAACTGCTGCTGGAATACATCGAAGCTCGGCGCAACAAGGATGCGCTTGCTGCCAAGTTCCAATCCTACCACGACGAGCAAGAAGAGCGTATCGTTGCTGCAATTCGCCAGCACGCCACACCGAACGAGCGGGGCGCGCGTGCACTCAATGCAGCGTCGCAAGGCCAACAGCAGGACGAAGGCGCGATTCGTGCAGAGCGTGAGGCACTCCGCGCTAAAGGAATGGCCGAAAGCTACGATGAGTGAGTGTGGGGCATTTGGCTTTTGCAGCCCTGTGCATCTGAGCTCAGTCGTTCACCTTCTCTCTTTTGACAGGTTCATGGCTGATCGCTTCGTTCAAGAGTGCCGCGAAGCTTTGCGACAGGCAACCGCGAAGCACGCTAGCGCCACTGCTGGTCTGGTACGTTGGTGGAGTAGGCTGTTGAGTGCTGCATCATTGCTCAACACATTCCGTGTGCGGGCTGGCGACGCCCTTCACGTTTCCAATCGCCTGACGTTCTATCTTTTGACCTGCAGGACGCAGTCCAATTGAGCGAATCAGAATCTGCGGAGGCTGAACGAGCCCGCTTCAACCTCGAGGTCGCTGAGAAACGCCTTGCCAAGGCTGTTCAACAGCGAAAAGCAACGGAAGACTTCCAGAACGCCGAATTGCAGAAGCTCCAATCAGTGCTCGATCACATCGAGGGGCAGCTGTCTGATGCCCGAGTGCGACGCGTTCAACAGGTGGAAACATATCGTCGTGCGTTATTGGATGGCGCAGAGGCTGCTCGGAGTGGACTGGGCACGTTCGCATCGCGAGGGGCAGCACTGTCCGCACCATCTGCCTCTCAGTCAGCATCAGCGGAGCATACGGGCGGAGGGCCGTTCAAGGCTGCCCCAGAATCTGCTGACGGCCGCACCTTGTTGGCAGCGGTGACGGGCGTTCATGCAGTTCCGGATGACAAGGACTTATCTCCGTATATTCTGCGATACAAGCACATGTTGCAGCAAGTTTCGGATCCCAGCTTCGCGGGCGCGGGAGCAGGAGTTGCCTCCACCGTGGAACAACTGTTGGCTCACCTTGTATTGTGCTTCGAAGAAATCACAGCCCTCAACGGCATGTTGTTAGCGAACGCTGTGAATGTTGTGATGCGAGCGATGCGGTCCTCACACATGTGTTTTGCCCGAAATGTGATTGTAGGCACGTTGGCCAAAGTTCACAAAGTGTTGCAGTACGTGGAACCTAAAATTGGCAATGCCGCAGCGCTGCAAGCACTGCTCTACCATGACCATGCCAGAGTCAAGGCTGACAGTGAGAAAGAATGTAAGCGGCTTCGGGATCGACTGGAAACCCTTGAAGGGGACAACAACGAGCTGCGCAGCCGGTCTGAAGGACTTGAGCAGTACTGCCAAACCGGAAGCGATGCTCAGCCAGCTGACGAAGGACCGATGACGGCAACACGTTTTGAAAATATGAACGAAGACGCCAAAGTTGCAACGTTGAAAAAGTTCATGCACCGTGTTGCTGAACTGCAATTGGTGAAGGCCAAGTTGACAAGACGATGCCGTATCCTTCGCGCAGCAGAAGAGTTGGCTAAAGACGGCAAAGACCAACTCACCGAGGAATTGCGTGAGGCACAGGTCATTTACAAGTCTCGAATCTTGTTTCTGGAACTTTGGCGACACGGCGCAATGGCAAGAATTGCATCGTTGCAAACCGCTGTTAGTTCCTCCGTCCCAAAGTCGACGGTTTCGGCGTTCATGGTGAGTCTTACGTTCGTCTTGGCGGATTTGGTGCGGAGTCTCATGGTTTTGTGATTGTGTATCGTGTAGGACGAACTCGGCGGTCTGCGATCGAAGTATCACACTCTCCTTACTGAACACTCACAAATTGTTCTTGAAGTTGGAGTGCTGCGGCAGGCAAAGTTAGACACGACAGCAAAGACTCTTGATGCGCTCCCAATCGAGCCGGTCTCTGGCGACGCTGGAAGCGTCCATAATGAAGAACATTCGAAGACGAACACTACAACGACCAAATCTGCACCCCCTACGGCCTCGGCCTCAAAAACTGCTGACGATAACGCGGATGGGAATACTACTGGTGGAGTGGCTGGTACAAATGCAGATGGTGGAAGAACTGAAAATGATGAAGCGCAATCCTCACCTGTCGATCAGACCGTGGGAGAGCAAGCCACAACGCCATCTGTGGCACTGAAGCCAGATGTCATCATTGAGAAGGAAGCGCAGGCTGCTGCTGCGGCCAACGCCGCGTCTGGCAAAACGAGTAAGGAAGAGTACATCGAGGCGTACGGTGGCAAAGGCGACTTCGGTGTTGGTGTCGACGCTGCATCGATGGCGGAGGCACTGGTCTCCAAAGATGGCCATATCGCCAAACTGCGTGCGGAACTGAAAGGAACTCGCAAGAACATGCGCGCTCTGAAAAAGCATTGCTATTTGCTGCTTGAGGAAGCTCGCCAAGCCGTCGATCTACAACGAAAACAAGCAGGGGAGTTAGAAACTCTCCGCAAACAACGGGACTCCATCGAGCAACAGGTGTGTGGGACGTGCAACTTTCTGTGGTCGATGATGTCACCAACATCTCACATGTTCACTTGCTTTTCGCTCGACAGCTGCACACCGTGAAGGCACAAGCAGCGCAAACAGGGACGGCTGAGGAGCTGCAAGCTGCAAAAGCACGCGAGGCGGCTGCGCGGGCGGAAGCCGAGGTTGCGACTCGGGAGAGCATGAAACACCGTGGCCTGCTGGAAATTGCGACGGCACAGGCCGACTCTTTGAGTTTGAAACACGAGGTAAGTGCCTTTGACGCAAAGTTGTCCGCGGGAATCACGAATGTATTCATGAGCGTGCGGTTTCCTTAGGTCGCCAAGGAAGAGATCGCAACTTTACGTGATCAACATCGTGAGCTGGCGGCTGCGTCGAACGATGCACTAATCATCGGCAAACTGCAGCAAGAAACCATGGCCAAAACGCTTACATACATGCAGTTCGCGCGCAAGTATAAAGCTGCGATGGTGCAATTGCGCGCAAAAGAAATTCAAAATCGTGAACTCATGAAGCAGCTCGACACCGTGACTGAGAATCTTCAAACAGTGCGTACTCATCGAGTCTTCGCCTCTTCCCGTGCTGCTAAGGCCGCTAATCGACCCACTGCTCATGTTTTTCTCCACAGGCACAGCAAACGGCTCACATCCAAATCACTGCATCCCATAAGCTTCTTGCAGATCTTACAGGTCGAATGACTGGGGGACTCACGATGGAGCAATCTGAAATGTTGTCTCGGCATCTGAAGGACCTTCTTTCGGAATGCACGAAACAAGAGCAGGAAATGGAGCGCCTTCGAAGGCGAATCGAAGATTCTGACACTGCGAAAGAAATTGCGACCGCTGATGCGGAATTGGCACGCCGAGAAACCAACACATTGAGACAGCGAATCTTGGTCATGGCCCAGGGTGACCCTCCTCACACCCAGCCTGACCCTGACACTGCTCGATGGGCCGCTGCTTTAGTTGAGCTGTCAGATGAACTCAGATCGTTTAAGTTGGCTAATTTGCGGCATCAGCGGCGGATTGCGTCACTGCAAGAAGATAAAGAGCACCTCCGGCGTCGCTTCAAGCAAAATGCAACCAATGCGAAGGTGTTGGAAGAGGAACTAGTTCACAAGGACGATGCCTTGCGCAAGAAAATGCTCGGCCTCGAAGAAGGCCATCCCGCCACTACCAATGCCGGCAACGAAGTGGTTGGAGCGATCAGCTCATCAAACAGTGCTAGAGCTGTGCAGGAGGCTCTGCACTCATTGCTTCCGAAACTTGCACCAGACAAGGGCCGTGTTGCTGCTGACGGAACAATTCTCGCCGAACGGGACGAGCTAGACGGCCAGAACCGTGTCCTGGCTTCCATGCAAGTAAAGAACAAAGCAGACAGGGCCACCGCCCACGCTGAAACGAAGGTTCGTTGATGCAAGCTACCCGCAAATCGAACTCAACCCAACCATTGCATTCAATAACTTGCCGTGCCCATTGTGCCTACACAGGAGCTGTTGTCGGAAATTTCGTCGCTGAGGGCCGAATTGCAACACAACGCCAAGCAAATAGTGAACATGACCGAACAGCTGACGAAGGCACGCCTGCGTGTTAAACTGCTGGAGGGTCAAATCGCTGCAGAAGGACTTGTTCCCATTGTGGACCACTACAACGCCGACGGACAAAGTCGCGCTGCGGCCGAAGCCGCAGCCCAAGCTGCCATTGACAAGTCCAGTGGTCGAGGTCGCGGCAGACATGGCGACAGCCAGCTCGCAGTGTTACCAGAGGATAAGTATGTGCAGGAAGCTGCGAAACACACCACCAAAGTGTTGAAGAAGCTGCTCCAGCAGAAGAACAAAACTTTGAAGCGATACGAGCAGCGTTTGCGAGCAAGTCGCGCAGATCGAGAGGTACGCGCTCGTATTTCGTTCACTTTATCTTGGTCGTCAACTAACGCAATATCGAACACCTAGGCCGAGAGGGCAAGGCTGGAAGCGGAAGTGGCACGTCTTCAAGGTCTGCTCGACGACCGTAACGTCGCTGGGGCAACAGATGATATTCGTGAGGCAGCCGATCAAGTCCGCCGTGCTCGTGGATTGGACCGTCGTGCACATGAGACTGCGGCGAAACTCGAGCGTGCTCTGCGGGCTCGAGTGGAAGAAGTCGAAGATTTGCTCGACACCAACCAAAAAGAGTTGTACTCTGCCCAAGACGCTTTGGCTGAGGTGCGGTGACACTGCTTACCCTGCTTGTTGCATGTTGTGGAGTTTGACTCGGCATGTGTTCACTCCACAGACCCGTCGTCGTCTGAAAGCGGCTGAAATCAAGAACGGCGAAAGGATAGCTGAAAATGAAATTCTGCGGGCTCGCGCCGTGGAGACACAACACATGGCTGCGCAGTATCCGAAAATGAAGGCTCGCTTGAAGAAAGTGGAGGACAAACTGTTGAGAGCGAAGAAGAAAGAGCGCCGACTTCGTGCTCTATTGCGTGACACTGAAATGGCCGAACTCGAGGGATCCGATTTCCTTGAGGCAACGTCAAAGACGAAGAAGAAACGGAAGAAGCGGCGGAAATCGTCCAAAGACGACGAGGAGAAGAATGATGACGGCGACAACGAGACTGAAAAGGCAAAGAGCAAAGCAGGTAGCGATGGCAGCGGAAGTGACGGCAGCGGTAGCAGCAGTAGCGATTCATCTTCTGACGATGACGGGCTGCTCAACGACCCTGTCGATGGTGATTCGGCTTTGGCCGTTATGGTTCGTAAAATTCGAAGGCGATTCAACAAAAAGCAGAACGAACTCAAGGACCTTAAGCAGCAGTTTGAATCGCTCCGTGATGAGTTGGTAGAAGTCACAGGGGATCTCGAAGAGGCCCGAGTTGCTGCGAAAAGCACACGAGAACGTGTCCTTGACGAGGCCAAAGCGGATTTCGACGAAAAGGCTCAGATTCTTGCCGAAAAGCATGAAATGCAGTTGTCACGGGTGAAAGGTGAACTTGATGCTGTCAAGAAAGATCTGCAGCACGAACGAGCGGCGCTGAAATCACTGGGAGGCAACCGTGTCACCGCAGCTGACGCGCGAACAGTTGGCCAATTGCAGCAGCGAAACGCGGTTCTCAAGCATCAACTAGATCTCACCAAAAAGAAAGTTCTACAGCAACAAGGAGAATTGCAGAAACTTCACGAAGATGTGTATGTTGCAAGTGAACGGTTGAAAAATGAAGCCAAAAAAGGTCAGTGATCGAATTCTTGTCAAAGTGTCACACACGCATCCAGATTGCTGTTCAAGTCTGGTGATTGATTGGTTGATTGTGTTTGGTGCGCACAGGGAGACCAAGTCAGGCGGTGGCTATGAATACGGATGGTCTGGCGAAGGAGGTAAAGATTCTCACGGCGCAGAACAAGGTATTGCGTGACGCTTTGTCCGAAGTCAATGCCAAACACGCGAAAGAGCTTCGAGTTGCAAAGCAAAAGGCCGCAAACACTGCGCGCGCCAACGCCGCTGCAGTGCAGCACGAGGCAGCATCAGAAGCCAATAAGCAAGCGCGGAGAGCGCTCTTGGACGCCCAAAAGCGAATTCAGACTCTTTCACAGCGAGTGAAAGACAAGGACGAGGTTCTCGCACGCAGTCGTGCTTCGCTGCGTGCACAAGAAGATCGATCACGCGATCTTCAACACCAATTGCAGTTGTTGAAGGACCACGTCGCCAACAAGGACGACGATCCCGTGACTGCTGCAACACTCGAGAACGAAGACTTAAAGTCTGAGCTGGCAGTTCTCCGGCGCAAAAACGACCGCCTGCAGGAGGCAGCTGCTGCAGAGGCCCAAAATGCGGAACAGTTGCAACGGCGTCTGGCCAGGTTCAGAGACGACTTGATTAAGAAGGATGAAGAGGTTTTCCAGCTAGAGAAAGAAATTGCTTCCCTGCGACGGACGTCGACGGGCGGCAACCCAAGCCCCGCAAGACCCTTGCCTGCACCACCGTCATCCAATGACTCTGTGAGTCGAATTGCTGTCACATTGCGGCGCGTACACGCCATCGACCTCATATTTGTTTGCTCGTGTGCTTTTGTAGGACACGCAAAGAGAGTTGGAGATGGTGAGCAAGCGATTAGATCGGCGGGAAAAAGAACTAGCGGCTCTCCAAAAGCGCCACAAGGCCGAGTTACGTGATCTGAAAGGTAGACTAGCTGACTCAGCACCGACAACTGGGAGTCACTCCGCGAATAGATCTGGAGTATCACGTGATCTGATCCAAGATGAGAATTTTGACGCGGATGCGCATCGACGCATGACGTACGCGGAACGCAAGCTCGAAAGCGTGTTGAGTGAACGCGAAAAGCTGACGACTGCTTTGAACAAACTGAAGAACATTGTGGAAGAGCAGGCGAAGCAAATCTCTGCGCTGAAAAATGGGGACACTGCCGCCACTTCGACTGCAATACCAGGATGGGTGGCCGATATCACTCGTTCACTGTCTAACTCTGACCCAACCAATGAGAATCGCGATCGTTACGAACGATTGCGCGCCGAATACAAGACCACCCGCAGACAGGCTCGTGATGCCGAGGACCGCATTGTCGCACTCGAACGGGAGTTGGAGAAAATGTCACACAAGCTCCGCAAGCATGGAGTTGATGGCAGCGATCGCACGGTGACGGTTCCTCACGGAGCCGGCACAGCTGTGGACGAGTTGCTACAGGACAAGGCGCGGCTGCAGGGAGCAGTGCAGTCCTTGGAGAACGAAGCGCATCGATTGAAACGAGAAAACCGTGACTTGAGGAAAGAACTCTCAGCTTTTGATGACGCATTCTTCCGTGACATCGAACAGTTGCGGGAACGTTATGTTGCAGCAGTCCGAAGAAACAAGGAACTTGAGCGTAAATTGCATGGCCGTCATGGCCGTGGCCGCGTTGATGGTACTGAAGACGCTGACTTCCTTGACTCAGACTTCAGATAATAAGTCACAGCAGGTGATCATTGTGGTAGAATAGGACTTTTTTATAAATTTATTCAGCGTGTAAACGACCACGGTAACTTTTAACTTCCTGGATGGCCTCTGTGATATTCTTTTTGGCAGCAGCGGCCTGCGTCAAGCCCAAAAGCGTCCTGCTGAGTTGAGCATCCAAGTTCGCAACTTCTTCGCCTACGAACAGCACATGACGCAATTTACGTCGCGCACGGATAATTTGAGCACGTCCACGAACCACTAAGTACGTACCTGTCAGGCAGAAATCGAAAGCGGACTTAATCTGCTCGCGCAGTGCTCTCTCCGTATCCTGCAGGGCGCGCTCTTTCCTGACGTATTTCTGAAAATGTTCATTCAGACCTGCTAGCTGTTGGTCGATCAGCTTGCCACATTCAGCCGCCACCCGCTTGCGCTCCGTTGCAACATCAAGAACACGCTGATCCAAAGCCTATCAACGCGAAAGAACCATCGTGAGTACGATGCGTGCTCTACAACACAAACACGAGCACCCAGCACCCAGCGGCACCTGTTGAATGTTGTTTGTCAAGAAATGGCTCAAGTCCCTCATGGATGACACCAGCTCCTGTGCTTTCTTGAACATCCCCTGCACAGTCATCAATTTTCGTTCTCGGTTCTCTTTCTCAGACACCAATTTGTTAGCAGCAGCGTTGTAGTTTTCAAGTCGCTGCTTGCACACTGCGAGTCCTTCCGTCGCTTGCTTGAACTCCTGTGCGCGGTCCAGTTCAGCGGCCTGAGGAGCGCACAAACCAAGTTCGCATGTATTGAGTGCCGGGCGCAGGTGATTGATTGTTCGCCGGTGACCTCGCATCAGCGTACCAGAAGCTTTTTTATTTCCTCCCTAATACGGGCTTTTTGAATTGCATTCGTCTGCAACATATCTTCCCAGCGTTTCACGTCAGCTTCTAATCTCGCACGGGTTGACGTCTGCCTTCGCTCCGTTGGCTGATTCAAAAAAATGGCAACAGCAACATTGGCGGGATGATTGACACGCACCAACACAGCACACAAAATAGTTGAACGAAAGAAAGCAACAATGCTTGAAATGCTCACCTCCCAATTATTCCGTAGTCGTGCAAGATCGGAGTAGTATCTGGGAGTGATGAAGGCAGGATTACATACATACAGTTGTCGCCGACGCCACTTTCATGGATGCCAAAAGAACCAACGCACCTTTCAAAAGCACCCGTGTAGTTTCTTTGCCACGCGTCCAAAAATTCATTGGCCTGTGCGATGCACACGCAGAGAAAAAAAATTGGGCCGACTGACAAATTTGGGTGGACGGAATAACGGGCAGCACTGACTTTGAGAGCACACTCTCGGAGTTGTCGCTTCGACGGTCGGATGGCTGTGTCAAGAATGTCGTGCTGTTTAAGAGCAGCTTTCACAGCCGTTTCTCCAATTTTGAGAATTTCTCGTTTTTGTTCTAACCAAGCCTGGACATGAGAGAAACATGCGCACAGCACAACTTCAGATGCACACGACTCATCGGGAACACGCTGCAAGAATCGGACGCACCTGCACATTGACGGCCTTTTCATGTTCAATCGCTTGCCGTGACGCCCTGCAAAGTCAATACAAGTATGGCCATGGCATGTTGGACCCGTCAGTTGGGTAATAAATGCGATCAGTCACAAGGGGACGCACTTGTCCTTCAGTCGACGGCATTCTGCGATACGATTGACGAGGTGTGCTCTCAACCGATCGTCCCAAGAGCCAATGAACTCCATTAAGGGCCGCATGATATGTCGCGAGAGAAATCTTCCCGCAATCTACTCGCGATATCGTCACAGAGAAACACGTGTTGCAGCAGAAAGGGACAAGCAACATTATGCACAGACATTGCCGTTTACGTAGTGCAGAGTCGACACACACCTCATCCGTGCGGTCAGCACTTTCGGGGTCTGCTGCAACGTTGCACAACTTTTCAGCCGTCTGCAAACACACACACATACGGTCACGACGACAACTGGTGTTTGCATAACGTCTGCATTGTGGCACATTGCTTGCCTGTAGATAGTGCATGGCGCCGTTGATAATCTCCCCTGAACGAGGATAATCATCGTACAGTTTCTTCATCCGTTGCAGCAGTGTTCTCAGTGATGACGATCGAGGGCCTGGATTTTCACAAACACAAGTGGGCCAGAGACCAGGTCGTCATTGATGCACAATTATTCCGCGAACGGACGCAAGTTCAATCAATCAAACTCTGTTGCAACACCATGAGCAACGTCGACTGTCAACAGCAGAACTTGCCTTTGCGAAGATGATGATCGATTTGCTTCACGCTCTCCGACAAACCCTGCAGGCACTTGCCCGAGTGTTTTTCTTCCACATCCACCAGTGTGGGCTTGGGATCAGTGTCCAATTGCTGGCGAACGTACCTGTGGTAAAAATAGCCCAGCGTGTTCATAGCACGTGTAAGAACTATACACGGATAACCGAGATCGCAAGTCGAAGCAATGCAAACGGGCTGCAGTTATTGTGACGTACTGTTTGAGGTCTGATCGGAGACTGATGGAGTTGAAACGCGCCGAGAGATTGTCGCTGAATTCTTTGATCAAGTCACCAATGTCTCCCAAGGAACAAAAGTCCAGATGCCGGAAAAGCAGGAGCGTTGCTTTCAAATCGCCGTCTTCAACAGACCCCGCAGCAGCAGTGCCGCTAGCAGTGCCGGAGCCATTCAAACTGCCGGCACTCGTTGACTTGCTCATTGCTGTTGCATCCGCCATCGCTGACACGGCCAGTGCTCTTGTCGCCGTCGGCGAGCGACACTCGCGCAAAACTGGCAACGTTTTCTGTTCGAGTCAGCGCTTTTTTCGGTGGGGTGTTGTTGATTTTCTGCTAGAACAGATATGGGATTGCAAGTTGCAAGGACAGCGTGTACGGGCGGCTAAACTGCCTGTTTAGCAACGCGAAGCCGTTGCAACCACTAGTAGTCCGTCCATTAGATGGGGATGCCGTGTACTTGTGTTCCGGTAGCCTCTCTTCTACAGTCGAATATTGAACAATGCCACCTAGTTGATGAACGACGGCGGTGTTGATGACGCCTGTGGGATCTCGGCGTTCGGCGTTCGGCGTTCGGCAGCGACGTTGACGACAGCGATGGCGACTTCACCATCACATTCAAAAATACAACGACCAAAGACTCGACAGAGGTCAAACGCCACAGTAACGACGACGGCAACACACAGTGGCGACAACAACGACGACGAACGACGAACGATGGACGATGAACAACAAATAAATGACGACGACGACGACGACAACGACGACAAGGACGACAACGACGCTAAGAAGAAACGGGACGCTCGGGACAAAGCGCGGGCCAAGGCCATTAAAGAAGCTGCCAAACAGACACGTGCAGCCGTGAAGCAGGCCCGAGATGCTGCCAAACAGTTGAAGAAAGCGCGCAGTGCGGGTAACGACGAGGACATTGCCGCCGCTACTAAGCTGCAAGAATCTGCGGCCACTGCCATTGCTGCAGCGGAGAAGCAAACGGAGCAGGCCAAGTCCGGCAAAGTGGTAGTGCCCAAGAAAACGTCGGGTATTGTGGTGGATGCGATTCGTGATAACAGCACGGAAACTCACGTGCATTTCACCGTACAGCTGAAGCCACACGCTGCCAAGCGCTACCAAGCCGATCTGGCTGCGTTCGAGAAAGAGTTTCGGTTGACGTCGACCTTGTCCCTGAGCAACATCCACTTGCTCGGAGAACGCGATGGCATCCGCAGGTTTACTGCCGCCCACGACATCATCAAAGAGTTCATCCCCATTCGTGAACGCGTGTACGAGAAGCGCAGAGAGTTCCTGTGTAATCAGCTCGGCAATGCCTTCCGCGTGCTGTCCAGTAAAGCCAAATTCATTGAGCTGGTGTTGAACGGTCGACTGAAGATCCAGAACCGACCCGTCGCCAACATTGTGAAGGATTTGCAGAAACACAAAATTCAGCCCAAGCGAGAGCTGGAACATGTCTGGGAAGGCCACGCCCAAGGCCTCGGTGGTCATCTGCATCGCACAGACGATAATGCCTCCTCCTCCTCCTCGTCATCGACATCGTCATCGTCGTCTGGCACTCCACAGAAAGCCAAACGAATCAAGAAAAGCAAAACAAAGAAGAGTACAAGCACCGCCACTTCCTCTACCAGCGACGAGGATGCTGAGGCCACGAGCGACAGTGGTTACGGGTACCTGCTGAACTTGCCGCTGCGATCACTGACGAAAGAAATGGTGGAGAAGTTGCGCAGCCAAGTGCGGG
>ENA-OWNT01003594-OWNT01003594.1-seawater-metagenome-genome-assembly--contig:-NODE-3594-length-14444-cov-4.739194_pt1 | contig 14444 bp, 19 predicted proteins | sample MGYA00238136_ERZ651165 | MGnify/ENA primary metagenome ERZ651165 (study PRJEB26861, sample SAMN08777766) | seawater metagenome | isolation source: coastal seawater | place: USA: Florida | collected...
GGACCTTCGCCGAGGCCACCGTCGTTGGGGCCACCTTCGCCGTAGTCGTCGCCACCGTTGAAGCACGGAAGGCTGCCGGTGTCGCTGGCATCGCAGGTACCACTCCAGCAACGGCACTTGCCAGAGTAGTGATCGAAGGCGACGAGCGGCTCACCGGCCTTGGCGGCGATGGCGAGGCACTCAGTGTAGCAGTCGCACGGGGTGGTGAAGGAATCGTGCTTGGCAACGCCGGTGTCGTCGTTGCTGCCGGCACGACCGAGGCGGATGCCGCCGGTCTTGGTAGAGCAGCGGAAGTTCGGGCGGCCGGTGGAGTACCAAGAGTCACCGAGGCACACGTCATCGGCACTGTCCCAGCAGTCTCCCAGATCGTAACTGAAGGGTCCGCAGTTGACCTCAGGGTCGCACACACCATCGCCGAGCTTGTCGTTGGCTTCATCAACGTCCTGGCGGACCTTGTCGCAGTTGTACACGGTGTGGTCCGGAGGAGCGTCGGTGGCGAAAGGGTCCGCCGCGGCGGTGCCAGCCATGGCGGCGAGCAGGAGGAGCTTCATCTTGCGAGAAGAGGAAAAGCGAGCACGACTTCGACGAAACACAAACTATCGAAGAAGCGAGTTTTCACGAGGCGAAGAAAAAAGAAGGGCCAGAAAAAAGCAACGCAAAGGCAAAGAACAACAAAAACAGAGGCGGGGAAGTAAGGCGCATCCATCATTGTTCATGTCGGCACGTCATTCCATGAAGCCGTGGTCTCGTGGCGTTGCCGATGAACGTCGAGCGGGACGCGTGTCGTTCCTCCGATGCATTGCCTGCGCGCTGACGGACACACGAACGCCGACGTTGGCCACGATGGTTTGACGACATGGGCGGGTCGAAAGTCGGGACGACGTCACGCGCGCCTGTTCGACGGCTCGAACACATTTGCTCTTGTGTCGGGGTAGTCTGGTTCGCTTCGCCTGCTGTGTCCCTCCCCCTACAGCTGTCGTCGGTCAGTAGGCCGGTGGGTTCGGTTGGTCCCCCCGAGGTCCCCAACCCACGTCCAATGGCGTTGTGCGCATGTGTCCCCCACCAGCACCGCCACGCCAAGTCACTGGCAAACGCTCCAGAGCATGTGAGCAAACGCGTCGACGCGAACAGACACAGAACGAAGGAGCGAGCGGAGGAGCGGAGGAACGAACGAACGAACGGACGGACGGACGAAGACAGACAGACAAACGGACGGACGGACGAACGGACGGACGGACGACGGACGACGGACTACGAACGACGGACGAACCGGCGGACGGACGACGGACGGACGACGTTCGTTCGTCATTCGGTCATTCGGTCATTCGGTCATTCGGTCATTCGGTCATTCGGTCATTCGGTCATTCGGTGATGCGTTCGTTCGTTCATTCGGCCATTCGGTCATTCGTTCGTTGTTTGTTGTTGTACTTGTTCTTCTCCATCCGCTTCCACTTGACTTGACTTGACTTGACTTCGCTTTGAAAAGTGGTGGTCGTTGTCGTTGTGGTGGTTTGAAGTGGCTGTGTTTGATGGGTGGCGAGGAAAAAATGTAGCGTGAACGTTATTGCCGTATTTCTTTTTCTTGTTTTGTTTCTCAGGTGCGTCGACGTTTTCGTTGACCGCATGGTTTTGAAATGAACGCGTCCCGGGAGATGCCCGGCGGAGCTTGACTCGTCAACAACTGGTGCCCGGTCAAGCAGGATGCGGTGCAAGTTTTTTGGCACCGAGCGGCTCCGCCTCAACTTGCTCGCCATGTACGTCATATTGTCGATTTACGGGTTGGCGTTTGCACAAACGTATAAGACGCAGATTGACATTTACGCCTCGCGAACCGAGCGTACGGAGGAGGCAATGTGGGCTTTTGAAAACGGCATGAACGGCTGGTGCAACGCAACGGCGGAAGAGGTTCAGTCAGAGCTGTGGTCCACGGGCGGAGAAATTAGGGGCGTTTCAAGCGGCAAATCCCCGCATTGCGACAGCCCGCCGTTCGTCTTCTCGATTGTGGACAAAGAGATTGACAAGCATCACTTTTGTGTGCGCCTCAAGCACAACAGCCAAGCCACCAAAGGTGTTTTGTGGGTCCGAAAATGGACGGACAGTGCCCTTGCTCATTGGGACCAAGACCCCGATATCTTGCAGGGCAACGCCACGAGACCGTTCACTCCGGCACACACTGATTATAGTTCAACTCCGTGGAATGAGGGCGACTACTACGCTGTTGAGTTCGATCTCATCAGCCAACCGATGGTGTACCACACGTATTTCATCCCTATTTACGGAAACGCCACTGGATTCCTGGGCAACGTGACCCAGTTCCGCTTCTTCCCCTTGGGCAACGGAACGGCTTCACGCGGTGAACGCTGGACGGTGGACTGGATAACCGTGACAAAGGCCCCCACCATCAAGAAAGTGGAAGGATGCACGAGGTCGCCCGAAGCTCCACGCAACTTACTCATCCAGAATTCGCCGGTTGTGGCCATCGGTAATCCTCACAATTTGTCTACGTTGCATGTGTGTTGCGCGGGTGCCGCAAGTCAAAATGCTCGACTCACTGTATTTACTATCGCAGGTCTACCATGGAACGACGGAGTTGAGTGCGTGATGCCGGGAGATGGGACGAACGACTTCGGCTCACGCAACGACGTCGGGGCATTCGCCACTTGGTGCAACTCCGGCGTCAACAATAAGTACTTCAATTCGTCAATGGTCGATGAGTATGGCAACGCCGACTTCACCGCCCTCACCGACGATGACACCGCTCAAATTCAAGACGAGGAGTACGCTGCTGCGTTTAACTGTCAGAGGCAGGGTGGCGAACGAATCACGATTACAGGTTTGTCAAAAGTGTTGCTGCGCTGCCAGCACCAGAGCGTGGCTCACATGTTATGGCACGCAGGTCACAACTTCGGCGATGCGGGTGCCTTTGTTTACATTGGCGGAGAAATATGTGCAGACCCGGTGCATGAAGAACCCGGCACAAAGATATCTTGCACAACACCACCTTCCGTAGGAGACATCGACGACCCGTCTGATGCGTTGAAAGAAGTGGTCGTTTTAAACGGGGCATTGCAAGGTGCGCATGCATGTAGTGAAAGTACAATCGCACTGGTACGCCGTTTCCTCACAAGCACATGTGGTCATTTTGTAGGTCTATCGCACACAGTGCCGTATTTCTCCTACGCTGTGCCAGCCGACGATAGTGTGGGCAACATCACCATATCGAACGTCTGCGCACGAAGTGTTGATTTGGAGTGGGAGGTGCGCCGCGGCGTGTAGCTCACACATCCTGGGCCAAGTGTCGTAACTTCTTCGTCTGCACGTAGGCACCGGCTAACTACTGGCGTGCCGTAACCATCACTGGATATTACATTACATCGAGAGCATCAGATTACAACACCTCGTACAGCAATGGATTTGTTGTCGGCAACATCACCCACACGACGATTATTGGATTGGAGCAAAACACAAACTACCAGTTCCAAATCAGTGCGCTGGTCGAAGATCAGGTGTTCTCGGACATCTGGCTTCAGGTTTGTGTTCTCATCCCCACTCTGTTGTACCTATTGCGGGACTTAATTTTGCATTGTTGCTGTCTGTGGCTGGCAGTTGGATCACTACGGGCGACGATCATTCCCATCGCGTGACTACATTGACGAATACACCTTGGTTGGCACACCTGGGGTGTCACAAGTTGTGCGTACTTTGGAGTACGATTTCAATTTCCCGTTCTTCGATGCCGCGTCAACATTAAACCGGTCGTCGCATTGGTCGCTGAACACAGTGGGCCACTTGGGAAACTTTGGTGGCGAAGGGCAATACGGTAACTCCGACGTCGCAAATACTGTCGTCGTGACGACTCCTTCTGATGTGCTGATCCTTGCTTTGCAGGCTTAATTCTTGTCGGAGACGCAGCCTTGGAAAACTGCAACCAGTCCGCGGCGTGCTGTGACACTGGTACGCGGTACGATGAGCCCCTAAACCCGCGCTTAGGAGAAGGTCCCACCTTCAATGCTTCATCCTGTGACATGGTGTGCTCGGGAATGGGAATGGTGCGCAAAAAAAATCAACCCTCTTGTGTTTCTCTGCCTGACGCGTTTCTCACCAACATTAAAATTGCCCCAAACCAGGCCGCGCAACTTGGCTTCTCATTTGAGTACTTGAACGGGATTTCAAGTCCTGACTTGGTCCCCATGTCAGGACCAGGGCTTCCAGCACAGTCGATCGTGGTTGCTTCCTCGGATGATTACGACTTTAACGATTTGACGCTGGAAAATATCGCTTTTCAGTGCGGTACAGCGCTGCGACTGACGCCGTCTCGAGCGCGAATGACAGGTGGAGCATGGTACGTGGAGGCATGGGTGATCGTTGCTGGACGCACAGCGTTCTTGATTAAGCTTTCGGGGACGATGGTGCAGGTACCCGCGGAAGCAAAATGTCCGCGAGGGCTTCGTGGTCGAATTTGAGTTCCGGATTTCCAACGTACGTTTGCTTACACTCTGCGTGCTTCTTTTACGCACGATCTTACTCTCAACTTGCATCCATGCAACAGCCGTCAACTGTGTGTCGAATCATGGATGGAGTATACACACACTGCCGCTCCCGTGGTGCGGACGGATTTGCGTTTGTTGTGCACAATATGGGCTCGACAGAACTCGGCAACTCTGGCATGGGGCTCGGTTACGACCAAATCAACAACTCACTCGCGGTGGAATTTGATACCTTTTTCAATGCCGAGAACCTGGACCAGTACGAAAATGCGGTGTCGGTCCACACCAGAGGCAGCAGATATCCGAACAGCGCAAATGAGGTTGGTTGCTATCTTCGTCGTGGAGTCTGACTGGTACCTCGTTGACGCATTCTGAACACGCCACTCGCAGGCGTATTCACTTGGAGCGTCCACTCGCTGCTCCAACCTGGTCGATCGTGCGCCAGTCCCAGGCAATGAAACTGACACGTACGTTGTCCCTGTGACCTGGAGGCACTGTCCGTCCGACGTCGTTGACAATGATTGCTGTGTCAGATACGACTACACAGATGGGATTCACAGAGTAAAAGTGGTGTACACGCCAGTCTTTGACGATGATATGCTGATGTCTGGTACGCCCATCAACTACGGTGTCCACTGCAATGACATCCTGCGCTCATTCGAGCACACTCGTTCTTGATGGCTGCAGGACGCTTCACGGCCTCCGCTCACGTCGTTAGCTTCTTAGAAAACGCCGACTATCAGTACGGTGGACAAGCTGATTGGGGGACTGGCATGGGCACACTGGCGGTTTACTTGGATGACATGCGCACACCGCTGTTCATTGTTCCCCTCAATCTGGACGCAACGTACGACAATTTTGATCCATGCTGTATTGTTGCAATGTGCTGCTGCCCTATGCTCATACGCATCGTGCTCTCAAATGTAGCTTGGATTTGGACAACGGGAGGGCTTTCGTCGGTTTTACAGCCGCCACTGGAGAGGAAATGTGGCAGCAACACGACATCATGAGTTGGCACTTCACAGCGACGCGCGAAGACCCCCCATACTCACCGCCACCTCTCATCAACGGCGTTGGAGCTCACGCATGCAGTGGATGGGGAACGGGCGAAGATGCCTGTGCTCATTACTAAGCAATGTAGCCTCGGTGGTGGCCTTGAGCCCAATTATTTACAACATCTAATTACACTCTCCTGCGAAGCATCAGCTCTGGGTGTCGTCACTCTTCGTCTGCTGCTAGCGATGTCGTGGTCTTCATTACTTCCCTTAGCAACATTGTCGCGTACATTCCGCTGCCTAACTCAAATTGAAAACGGTATGACACGTAATTCGCAGCTTGGGATGTGTGTAGGCGGTTCTGTTTCCTGTCCGGGTCTGCGCAGGCTTCCACCTGTGCTTCAAGTCCGGGAACGATTTCCTTTTCAGGGATCAGAATGCAGGAGCAAAGATCGACGCGCACCGTCAACAGTATAGTACGGAAAAATAATGTCAAAGCCATCATACCTCCATTTCGTCTGATGTGGCGCAATAATCATCGTTGTAAATGCCGCTAAGTCCTTTAGTCAGTGACGGTGTTGTGCTCATGATAGTTATCCGATTGACGACACCATGTTGCTCAAATACACGCTTACCAGTCCGTTCAACAACGAGGTTTGAAGGCATGCCCACCAAATGACGGTAGCACCCAGGCATATAGTGGAGCGTGCCTGTGTCATCTTTCTCAATGGAGCCTACCGTCAATCACATTTGTGTGTGTAATGACATTAATGACATTGCGTAAAAGCTAGCACACGACATACCAATCGCAAGTGTCTCGTCATACATCAAATATTGGCGGTATAATGTTCCAATATCGTTGGCAGGGTACTCAATCTAGGGGCACCCACAGAAGTGAAGAATGTTGGAAGACATCATGATGTCGGCACTACACCACTCACCTGGTCACCCGGAAGTGGCAAGACAACGTCTTCGATTGCATATTTCCCATCTTCGACATCTTCTTTTGTCACAAACTGCGTATCGCAAAAAGAGTGTTACAAATCACCATCACAGCACGTATCGCAAAAAGAGTGTTGCATTTGTACCTTCATTTCGTATCTTCCTTTCGGTGGTTGTGCTGGTGCTTGCTCACAGTCCACGGCTGAAGGTGGCGGAAATGCGTTGTCTGTTGGTGTTTCACGCTGGCTGTACACTTTGACGAGGTCTCCCTCGATCACTTTGGTGCCGTGCCTTTTCAAACGTGTCGACGCTATCAAGTTCCAAACCTACATTATTTCCCCACAAAGTCGACACACACGTCAATTAAATAGATTGGTCTCCTATCGATACTGACCTTGGAAATAAACTTACTTTTGAAAAGTATGCATTCACTGTTAGCAACCGATCCATGAATGGGACTGACATCCATGCTTCGCGGCAGACCTGGGCGCAGAATCAACATTGAAAAAGGAACAACATTCGACAACAGAGTGTGCAGGTCCACACACCTCTTGTGACAAACCCGCGCTGCACGACTGCGAAAGACTACGTCCTGGTTGTGCAATGTTTGTAAGAAACGCGCAACAGACACTGTGCGGCAAAGCAGCTGTGGGCACGTACCCAACCGATCAAGCAATGTGTTTTCAACAACAAGATCGTCAGTTTTCGGCATCAAGCGTCCTACGGTCAGCACGCCCCCGTGACTTTCTTCCCACACTGTGCGAGCCTTTACAATATCGCGCAACACAAGGACGCAAGGTCAAGATCACGTGCTTTTTTTGAGGACCAGGCGCATCATTACGCAGTCCACCTTGCTTTCCATGGCAGATTTTGCGCGGCCCCACGGTGCCACTCCTAGAACAGAGTGAATCAATCCAACGTAGTTGCGCTGCAAATACTGCTTTCCAACTACGACACACATGCGGTACATGTCAACGGCACAACAGCAATTACAATTGCAATAGTGTGTGATGGTTTCGCCACTTACTGTCTGTATTTCTCGTGGTGTTACCGCCGAAGCGTTGCTCCCCAAAGTAATTCACGAAGCCGCGCTCTCGGATTTGAGCCGCAACTTGAAGCACGGGATCGTTTTTTATGTCTGCAGCGTCACTGTCGAGAGGAACATCGCGAAGCACAATGCGGAATCTATTTCCATTACACGATCCGGGGAACAATCGAACCCGAGTTGGAGGACACGTTGGATCTACCACCATGCGAATCCGCGGATTGTTGTCCACACGGCCGATTAATTGCTTGGTGCTTGCTCCAATCGCAATCACCTCCTGTGCTGTCACGGCTTTGGTGTCCTTCAAGCCTGCGGTCGTAAATCTCCCAGTGGGAATGCCTGTGGCTGCAGAAATCATGCGAATGGCCTCAAATGTCGAGCAGTTGGCTTTGACCAAAATAAACCGCGTGTTGTTGGGCTCGTAGAGAAAGTCACTATCGTCGATGTCCGTCTCTCCAATATCATGCACGGGACCTTCACCGCGGTGCCAATACCCAAACCCATGCTTCGGATCAATGTTCGTGCTCTTGGCACTGACGATACTTCCATCCCATCGAATCTCCTCAACAACGAAATCGGTACATCGAGACTTGAGAGATCCCCCTGTCACGAAAAGGTCGAGATCTGTTGTGTACTGCATGATGCCGGCCTCGCTGCCGGTGAGCGGTTTATATTGGCCTAGAGCAGCAACTGCCTTGGCAGTTTGGGGAGTGGCAGCATCCGCGCTTACCGTGTCTGCCGAGCATGCGTTGGAGGAGGTGTCGAGAATAGGCACCTTGAGGCGTGCGCCACACATCACACAAAAATGCTGCCCCGCGTGGGGTCCTCCACTGTCGCCATCGATTGATATGGAAGCTGGGTGTGCACACGCCGAGCTCTGCTCTGACTTCCTCTTACCTCGGCGCTGGGATTGCGTTGATGACGGCATTGCTCCACTAGATTGGTCAACTTCAACTTTTCATGTTGGGAATGCCTGTTGTGGTCGATATCAATTCCGTTAGCCTATTGGCGAGACAGATTCAATTTTTGCTGAAATATCTCAGCATTTCTGTCCGTTGCGACACTCTTGCCATTAAGATCCGGCGCAGCACAACTGTGCTAGCAATTATCTGGCGAGTGTGTGGGCCTGCTGTTGTTACAGACGACCACCACCAACTGCTGGCATTCAACCCACGGTCACAAAACGATGATTCGCGATGCATAGCCCCTCCTCCTGGTGCTTGAACCTCGCTGACCTCGCTCTCAAACTTCGTCAACCACTGCTCATGCGCACGCATCCACCCACACTCCAACCTTCGCAACAGCGCTGCTTCTACCACTTCTTCCGTCTCTTCCTCTGTCTCGTACTCTTGGCAACGCCACGCCTGCGTTTCCCGGCTCCACTCCTGCCCATCTTCCTCCCGCATTTCATGTCGCAAGTACGTTTTGCGTTGGCGGGGACAGTGTTGCATGGAGGTGACCAGGAGGTATGATACGCAGGTATCACAGGTGACCAACGTTGTTGTTGTGACACAACGACGCAACGCCCGCGTTGGCCAATCCGAATGGCGAATGGCCACAACAACGCCAACACGCTTCTATTCCGCATACAGTGGTACTGTATATGCAGTGATACCGTTTTCAGTACTAGTACGGACAATTACTGTATTGAATTTGCTGTGAAAATGGCTTTCGGAAACGATGCAACATTTTGATCCCAACAGTACCGAAATAGGTATTTACAATACTGCATCATAACGTATCTAAAATTCATTTTTTCAAAAGTTTAAACAGGCGTCCCCACTCGCACGCACCCGGCCAGCCAGCCAGTTCACTGAACGAAGGGAGGACGACTTCCCACATCAGTCATTTATAGTACTGATTGTGGATATCTTTAGAGTCCGCTTAGTCCCACATTGAATAGTATCCGGTTATAGGATTTTATTGTGTATGTATAATCTCTGTTGAGGATATGTACAAGTTAAGTGGTTGCAAGCGGTAGCAAACCTATCCTGATATGGTAATATTGTGAGTGTGGCGGCCGCTTGTCGTGGTTGTTGTAGTGCTGCGTCTGTCTGTTCGTTCGTTCGTTCGTTCGTTCGTTCGTCTGTTGGTTTGTTCGCCAATGCTGGCTGGCCGCGGACTTTTCGGTGGTGCCGCGCAGACTGCATCATGCTGCGCCGGCTGCGTTTCCGCGGTCACACGGTCACACGGTCACGCGCACGCGCGACTTACGTCGTTCACTTGACCGACTGACCGACTGACTGACGGACGGACGGACGGACGGAACAACAGTCATTCGAAGTGACCGACTTGTCCGACGTGACGGACGAACGAGTTGACTTGACTTGACTTGACTTCACCAGACGTGGTGACGTGATGCGGTGACGACGAGCGGCAGGTCGGCGAAGCGCCGAGGCGGAGATTGACGATGGACAAACGAACGACAAGTGATGAACGGTAACTGGCCACTGGCCACTGGCAACGGGCCACTGGCAACGGGCCACTGGCAACGGGCCACTGGCAACGGGCACTTTGAGTTGTCAGTGAAGAGTGGCGACATTTCGGACCGACGACGGCTGAGTTTGGAAGGCTCTTGCGACGCCATCAAACGGCCAACGTGTTGTGACATAGATATCGGACCTCACTGAAAGGGCCTTGCCATGCTGCAAGCAGAAAATGCCAAGTTTAGTTGACTCGCACAGAGTAGCCCACCAAAGTTTGTTCCATTTTTGCTCGCTGAGGGATGTTCCTGCACTCGATGCCGCCGTAAGACATCCCATCTCTGATTACTGTTATCTCAGTCCAAGGCAGGCACAATGTCAGCCCGCTTGACGGACGTGCAGAACTCACAGATCGGTTTGATCTGCGGCGTTCTCGAAGTAACGTTGCTGCAGTCGACCAACTACTTCAAGAATGCTCGCCAGCAGGGGCTGCCTCTGTCGTTTGACCCCCGTGTGCTTTACCGGGGCTACACCGCTGCAGTTATCAACATGGGTGGATGTACCATGTTTCAAGTTGCAGCGATGGGTCGAATCAAAAAGACTTTGTTGGCAGGTGAAAAGCGGGAGCTCACCAACCAGGAACAGTTCGGCGCGGGATTCACCGCCGGTGTCACCTCCGCTGTCGTGGGAGGCCCTGTGGAGCTCGCCATGATTCAGCAGCAACGCACTGGGCAGACATTGTTAGCAACAGTGCGTGGTCTAATCAACCCCAACATTGTCCGTGGTATTGTTCCAACGGCAATCAGGGAAGGCCTTTGGTCTATGGGATATCTCTCAGTGCCGCCTGTAATAGGCGGGGCACTGCGCAACGCCATGCCTGACACTTTCGACAGTGACGACAAAGCACGCATTCCTGCATCCTTTTTGGGTGCACTTGTTGTCTGCTTTGGCTCGCATCCGTTTGACACAGCAAAAACATGCATGCAAGGTGACATCGCCCAGACTAAGTTCAAAAGCATGCGGCAAACTTTCGCCACCCTGTACGCCGAGAACGGCATTGGGGGCTTCTATCGTGGAGTGAATTGGCGATTCCTTAGGCAGGCCCTTGCAATATTTTCCATGGACACTGCCCGTAGTTATTTCACAGATTTATTATTTCCAGAAGCAGAAGCAGCCGCCTTGCAGGTGTAGCGGTGTTTCGTGTGCCAAGACACGTGTGTGATGTGTTGCATGAGAGCGTGCGTGACCTGGATGTGAGCACTTCAACTACCGAAAACAGTCAACGAACAACAGCGGTCACTTCATGTGTAAATTGTAACATAATTGTTTGTCTCTCATACCCTTCAATGCCGTGCTTTGCGACTGTGAGTGACGTTGGCACTGATACCAGTGCCTTCGCCAGTGTATGCCCGCCCGTGCTCGGCTTTGCGAACCTGGCGGATTTGTCCCTTGATACTCTTTTGCGCCTTTTCGTACTTCTTCTTCTTGACCATACGAGGATTGCGGTACACCTTGGCACGGTGTGGGACCAAACCACGGTTTTTAAGGATCTTGGCACTGGCACTACGAGGTTGCTTGCCGGTCACCACTTCGTCTGCGCCGGTCATCATCTTCTTTGGTTCGTACGCCTCCTTGCGCATGCGTTTGTTTTGCGTGGTGGCCTCACGTCTGTAACAAATCCACAAGGAGAGTACATCAGCCGCAGCCGTTTGGAGGTGGCAATGCAAGACATTACGGTTTGAACGTACACAGCACGGTAATAGCTATCTTCTCCACTAACATCAACATCAAGTGGTCCGCCTTTCTTCTTCCGTCGGGCCCGAGCTTTGCGATCAGCCTTCTCCGCTTGCCTAGATGATGCACATCCAAAACTTTGAGCAACAAATTCGGAGCACTCTTTCCAAGCAACCACGTCAGCATCACCAACCTTTGCTCGAATTCTTGAGGGTCAAATCGTCCAGCAAGTCGCCGTGCCTCCTCCGGATCGACAAGACCAACCTCCTTGTCGGTGCTCTCCCAAGCCAGGCCTGAGCGTGATTTCTTCTGGCTGTTCGCAATGGCTCCGACCGCAGCTTTCAGGCCACTGCCACCTTCGTCACTGCCGACACCCGATTGTCGCAACTTCTCCAAATCATCGAAGTCAGTCACATCGTTGAATACCTCCAGAGCCCCGCGAGGGCGCGCCGCTACACATTAAACAGGTAAGCCACAACTGTGACTGATGGCCAACGACAATTGCAGACAAAAGAACGGTCGAACACACCCATTCGTCCAGCTCTCAACTTTTTCTTCTGTTCCTTGGTCAACGTCAGGCGCTGCATATTCTCTTCCTCATACCGCTGGCGGTCACGTTGGAACTCAGCTGCCTCCTTTTCAGCCTGAGTGCGGCCTTGGTCGACCACTTCTGGGGCAGAACTGAACTCGGCAGTCATATCACGCAGCAATTGGTTCTTTGCGAGACGCTTCTTGAGCTGACGAAGAAAAACAATCGCGAAAACACACACAAGCAAACGATAAGTCCCCAAATGGCGCGCGAAGTTGATAGAAACATGCAACGTAGAATACTCCGAACCTGTCGTGCTTTCTTGTCTTCCGCCTTCTTGCCCAACTGCTCCTCGAAGTGAGCAGCCTGCAACTTGGGAGGCTTGTACACACCATCGCTCTTTCCCTTGCTTGATCGCCCACCGACGCCACTGTCTTCCAATGGCATGAGTTGGTCCAGGTTAGGGCGGTGACTAAGCGCTGAACTCCCAGCTCCGGCAGCTGCCTTTCCCGTCGCTGCCACCTTGAGAAGACGGTCAACCTATCGCAACGCAGAGCTCGAGTGGGAACACATTTGACCAAGGACAACGACACATCATGTCAGCCACACCTGATACCGCAGTCGCTTGTCCAGGGGCTCCATGCGCTCCATCACGGTTCGAATGTGAACAAGTGAGTCGATCACCGGGTGGTCACGGACTGATCGGCCTTCAGCTTTCAGGAGCAAGTAGAAGCTCACGTGCGTGATATAAGTGAGAAGAAGCTGTTGCTTCATTTCCAGATATTGCATTCCGGAAGAAGTTGGCATGCCCCCCTCGCGCAATTTCTTGAGCAAAGGATCAATCTTATTGTGAAGCTCCGCGGACTTGGCCTTGAATTCCGACAAAATTGCGAGTAACTACATACCGACATTGGAAAGCACCAAAACATATGTTAGATTCCTACGAACGGCAGTGCGCCAGTTCCGAAACAAGATATGCGCGTACCTCTGGTGATTCGTTCATGAGAATTTGCAACTTCTCCGAGCGGCTCATGTTGGACACGTCTCGTGTGATGCTCTCAACCACAGCACCAGTTGAGGAGCCCTTCTTCTTTTTTTTCTTCGACTTCTTCTTTTTCTTGCCGCCTTCACTGTCCTTTTTTGATGCCGAGGAAGACTTTGAGATCTTGTCACTTCGAGTTCCCAGGTCCTGGTCTTCACTGTCGTCGTCACTACTGTCGCTATCGTCGTCGAGATCGAAGTCTGCGTTTTGCATGCTTTGTCCTTGCACTTTGCTCAACCGCTTCGCTTCTTCTTCCTCATCATTTGCGTCATCGGAGTCGTACTCAATCTCCAGTTCATTGGTGTCAGCGCCGTAGTATTTGGACTTCTGCTTGCCCCACGCTTTCAATTGTTCGTTTTCTTCTTCGTCGGTATCGACGCTAGAGTCGCTAGAGTCGTCTGCCTCTTTCACATCGTCCATGACCCAGTCTTCGCTGCCCTCGTCAGAGGATGCAGATGAATCATCGGCATCGTCGTCGCCATTGAGCTGCACGACATCCTTTTTGCTGTGGAACGCATCAACTTCGCTTTGGCCAAATTTTTCGATTCCGCTCTCTTTGCTTTTACCACCTCCGCGCTTTCGCGCGGACCCCCGGCTTCGGCCCATGTCTCAACTTGCGTACGAATGTCACGAGCGAAACCTCTTCAACCGCGCGGATCAAATCTCCGCGTCCAATGAAATGTAATTAGAAAAATGAGGAACACAAAAATACCCAAAGCATTCACAAGTGGCGCCCATCAAACGATCACCCCCACGGCCGCGTTCCCACTGCATGAATATTCCGTCCACCATTTCCGAACTCTACAAAGCCACAGCAACTGCCCGTCGTCATCGCCGGTTTCCCCGACCCTGCATAGCCCCTTCAAACTCCCAACACGCACGACCACCACACAATACAACCCCACGCGCCGTTCTCTCGGAGTCACACACCTGCACGCAAAGTAGATGCGACACGACGCGACACGACACGATGCGACACGATGCGATGCGATGGGTTGGATGGGATAGGACGCGCGGACCCGAACACCACACCACACAACACAACACAACACAACACAACACAACACAACACAGCTCAACTCAACTCAACTCAACTCAACACAACACAGCTCAACACAACACACCACAACCCAACCCAACCCAACCCAACAAGTTGTGGCCGACCGTCGATCGATCGATCAACCAAACTGACGAACGAACGAACGAACGAACGAACGAACGAACGAACGAACGAACGAACGAACGAA
>ENA-OWNT01003595-OWNT01003595.1-seawater-metagenome-genome-assembly--contig:-NODE-3595-length-14440-cov-8.513402_pt1 | contig 14440 bp, 10 predicted proteins | sample MGYA00238136_ERZ651165 | MGnify/ENA primary metagenome ERZ651165 (study PRJEB26861, sample SAMN08777766) | seawater metagenome | isolation source: coastal seawater | place: USA: Florida | collected...
GGTAAAATTGAACACCTTTATGAGATGCTGCGCTTTATTGACGAAACCGAGGCGCTTAGTTTATCCGAACAGGCGGAGGCCGCTATTTCGCAAGGTAGCCTGATATGAGCCAAGTGTTAATACAGGCCGGCACCAAACTGCTTAATGCGTTAGGTCGCCATAGCGACTTAATCATGCAGGCGTATGTTAATGGTTCGGTAAAAGAGCGTGATTACAGCCCTAAAGTGCTAGAGCAGTTAGTACAGTTAGGCGTGCTGTGGCGCCCAGAAGCGCAAAGCGAGCTACGTTTAAAAAGTGCGGTAAGAACCTTACTTGAAGGAAGCTTACAAGACGAGCGAAATCGCACCATTAACGCCAATATTGGTGCATCGTTAGCAAGTTTAAAAACACTTACCGAACACTACAAAGAAGCGCTACATTACAACAAATACAACGAAGCGGCAGCCCATATGGGCGATTTAACCGAGCACGTTTATCAGCTATCTGAGTCGTTGAGCAATAGCGTACGTGTAATGTTTAGCCGCATAAATAACGAATTTGGTTATGTATCGTCGGTTGAGGCAAAAATTCGTGAAAACGAATTGGCGCAAGGGCAGGTAACAGACTTGCTTGCGCAACTTGAGTGCTTTCGCTTTGACGAGCTTAGTGAACTTGCCGGCTCTAACCGTGAACTTCGTCATTTGCTTGTTGTTTCGTTACAACAGCGTTTTGCAAAAGCAGCGCAAGAGCTTTCAGTGGTTCAAGCTCGCTTGCTTGACTTACTAGGTCGCTTTAGAGAGTTTCAAGGGCGCACTCGATTGCTTAAAGGCTTTTTGCTGCATATGGAGCAACAGCCCGACTTTACCCCAGGCAATTATGCCAACCTTACTAATGTACCGGTATTGTTTAATCAGTCTACATCAACGATTTCGACTGCTGCGGCAAATGTAAATAACGTTGAACACGAAGTTGATTATCAACAAATAGTGGCATCACTTACACATGTGCATAAACGCAAAGTGAAGCACGAAGACACCAAGCCTGTTGATATTGACGTAACCGAACAGTCTACGGTGTCGCTAGAAAAAGATCCGCTGCAAAAAGCGGTAGAAGCTTATTTCTGCGACGTTATTGACTCAGGGCAGCCAAAAACTGCATTAGATTATTATGAAGAACAGTCGCTTGAGTTCGATCCTGAAGTATGGATTTACCAAGTTATTGGTGGTTATCAGGCTTTAGATGATCAGGATAAGCAGTTTTTTGCATTAGAACCGCACGGTAATAACGATAAAGTCTATACCGGCAATTTTTACATCAGCGATATCACGCTTGGATTGAGGTAGCGTTAGAGATAACGGTAAAGTTATTTAAAATCAGAAAATTAGAAAGCTCGTCTGCATGATGCCTTTTTTGTAAAGTGAAGGGTGTTATGCATAGCGGGCTTTTTTTGTGCCAATTATCAAAAATATTTGAGTATTACGCGCTTGGCTGATGTCTAAAAGTCGATATAATGCTATAGGTGTTTACACTTATTTAACATTTGAACTTTAACGTTCACGAAGACGTAACTCTTCTGTCAATTTAACGGTCTATGTTAGTACAAGTGCCAAAACACAGCTGAAGCAGCTTTCAATAGGGCTGCATGTAGAAGTGTTCTGCAGGATGCGGAACAAGCAGTGGTACTGCCGCGTACGGTACGAAGAGGAAGAATACTATGCAATTATCAGATCAACAGAGCTTCAACCAAGCCCTTATCAAACTGTCTGTTTTACTGTATCAGGTCGATGGAATGGTAACCCTATCAGAACAAGACTATCTTAACGACATGGTCGACTCTCTAGATTGGCAAAGCCCTATCTGTCCCGAAGCATTTTTGAATGACACCATTTATCAAACTCGAAAAGCCATAGATACGGGTGACGCAATAACCTACCTTCGTAGCTTGAAGGACGATTTAGCTTTTAACGCTGAGAAAACTATGGAAGTTGCTATGGCAATAACAGGCGTTGACGGAGAGCGCAGCGAAGAAGAAACTGAGCTACTTTCGCTTCTTACGCATAAATTGCTTGCCAAGGCGTTAGTCTCGGGGGCAGAGAGCGCGGTTGCGGCTACTCAAGAAACACTACAATAGTGCGCTGAGACTGTAATTCGGAACTGCAACATAATATTACAGCGTTCCTTAAAAGAAGCGTTTTAGAACTAACTAAATGAACATATCAATTTGAAATTACCTTCATTATTAACAAGGGCTGTGCGAGCAGGCATTGCCCTAGCGGGAATGGCTTTGCTATCAGCGTGTCACTCTTCTCACAGTGCGCAATTCACCGCCAGTAATGCCACATTCCCCATTCAAACAGCCCCATTTAGTGAGTACTTGCGTCAGGTGAAGCAATACCTTGAAGCCAATAGAGAATTTATTGGCGACGACAAAGCTGCCGAAATTGCAATGAATATGCCTTTCGAGTGTGGGGAAGAAGACAGTGACATAGGCCTACTTTTAGTACATGGTTTAGGTGATTCCCCATTTTTCTTTCAAGACATTGCAAACGCCATGTGCGCGAAGGGTGTTCGCGTGCGAACACTATTGCTAACTGGTCACGGGACAAAGCCTGGGGATATGCTAACGGTAAGTTATGAGCAGTGGCAGAACGAAACAAACTTTCATGTTGAACTGTTTTCTAGAGAAGTGAATACCCTGTTTATAGGTGGCTTTTCAACCGGCGCTAATTTAACCACGCTGGCCGCTTTTGAACGCTCAGACATTGCAGGTTTAGTTCATTTTTCACCTGCGTTTAAGTCGCGTTTTTTTGTATCACGTTTAGCGCCTTACATAGACAAACTGTTTCCATGGCCAAATGTTGAGGAAGAAGACAATCCAACGCGCTATAACTCCACCGCTATGCCGGGTTTCGCTGCTTATCAAGAAAGCGTTAATGCACTGCAGGCAAGATTGAACGACAAGAAAGACGCTAACAGTAAATTACATATTCCTGTTTTAATGGTTGTCGCTGAGGAAGATAGCGTTGTTGATACTAAAACGGTTGCAGAGCAATTCAAAAGCAACTTTACCCACCCCAAAAAATGCTTGATATGGCAGGGGCAAAATGCGCCTGATGTCATGCCGCAGCATCTCATGGTGCAATCTATGAAGCGCCCTGAGCTACGAATTAGCGCAGCGTCACATATGAGCCCTCTGTTCTCAAAAGATAATGCTTTCTATGGTACTCAAAGCGAATTTCGTATATGTGATAACGGGCAGGGGGCTGACAATGAGCATGTATGTAAATCGGGCGGTGATGTTTGGTATGGACCATGGGGTTATAAAGAAGAGGGGAAGGTGCACGCTCGTTTAACGTATAACCCGTATTTTGAACAGCTTATAACACAGCTAGTTGCGTTTACACACATAGAAAAAACAAACGGATTATGTCGTTAAGCGTTACGCGGTTTAACAGAATTGCTCTGAAATACGAAAAAGCCACTGTAAATCAGTGGCTTTTTATGTTTTTGTGGCTTCAAAACACTAATACGCAGCTTAACGCTGGTTACTGCTGTGCCTGTGCTTCTTCCATTTCCCTTTCTAGACGTGCACTTTCATCGGCACGAGGTTTAGTAAAGCGAGCTAAGGCAAGATATAGCACAGGCGTAAGGTACAGTGTAAATACAACAGCAATACCCAAACCGCCAAATACCACCCAACCAATTGCATTACGCGCTTCTGCGCCAGCACCGGTAGAAAGAATGAGTGGTAGTCCACCCAAAATGGTTGATACCAAGGTCATCATAATAGGGCGCAAACGCACTTTACCTGCTTCAACAATTGCATCGAATATGTCGTAGCCTTTGTCTCGCAACTGGTCAGCAAACTCAATAAGTAAAATGGCGTTTTTAGCCAGTAAACCAATTAGCATTACTAAACCAATTTGAGAGTAAATATTAATGCTTGTGCCAGTTAGAAACAGTGCATATACAGCGGCGGCTATACCGAAAGGTACGGTTAGCATCACAACCACTGCGCTATTCACACTTTCAAACTGTGCAGCTAATACCAACAGCACAATAATGAACGCTAAAACGTAGGTCATAGCCACTTGCTTTGAGGTCTCTTCAAAGGTTTGTGCTTCCCCCAAAAAGACTAAACCAATACCGTCAGGAAGGGTTTCTTGCGCTAGGTTTCGAATGGTATCAACCAGTTCGCTTAGCGCAGCATCTTCGGGTAGCTCCATCTCAATTTTAATCGCTCGGCGCTGTGCTTGTCGCTCAAGCTCCGCAGCCACGCCTTCTTCGCTAATAAACGCCACGCTAGACAGTGGAACTAAGTTTCCGTTGCTACTTTTTACATACAGGCTGGTAAGGTCTGATGGGTCAAGCGTACTTCTGTTACTGGTTTGCAGCATAATAGGAATTGCTTGGTCGCCCACATTTAAGTCGGCAATATCATCACCGTTTACCGCGGCACGTAATGTACTGGCAATGTCGTTAAGCGGCACGCCAAGTTCTTCGGCACGACGCCTGTCTATATTTACGCGCATCTGTGGCTGCGTTGGGTCGTAGCTTATGCGTGGTCTTCCCAAATCTGGCAGCGCTTCTTCTATTACCTTTGCAAAATTTTGTGATGCCACAAAAATGTTTTCGTATGTGTCGCCAGTAAGGGCAAGCTCTAAACCACCGCCTTGACCACGAAGATTCAAACTATTGCCGCCAAAAGCGTTGCCTGGTGCACCAGGAATTTGGCGCAGCTGAGGTCGTATTTCGTTCACCACATCTTGCAATGATTGGTCTCGTTCGTCCCAGTGCTTCAATGGTGCAGTAATAAAAACAATATTTGGATCCCAGCGACCTACAATTGTGTACATAGAATCGATGGTGCCGTTTTCTACATAGGGCAGCAGCAGCTCTTCCATTTTTTCTGCTTGCTTGTCCATGAAGTTCAGCCCAGCGCCGTCTGGACCTCTAGCAAAAATCCGAATGGTGCCGCGATCTTCACTTGGCAGTAATTCATTATCGATATTTTTCGACAAAATATAGGCGCCACCGCCAGCGGCAAGGCTTAAAACACCTATTAGCCAGCCATATTTTAACGCCTTTAATAGTGAGGCCTGATATAGCGACAGGCACTTATTACCAAAGCGACCGAAGGTTTTACTGAACAAGCCGTTTTTATTGTTTTGCTTTACCTTTAGCCTTGCGGTCAATGCCGGTACTAGCGATAGTGCGACAAACGACGAAATAACCACTGCACCTGCTAGTACGCCACCAAATTCTCTAAATAGACGGCCTGCAGTTGAGGGCAAAAAGGCAATGGGAATAAACACAGAAGCAAGCACGGCTGTGGTTGCTACCACCGCGAAGAATACTTCTCTTGTTCCGATAACGGCAGCGGCTCGCGCGCCGAGGCCCATAGCTCTGCGCCTTTGTATATTTTCTGAAACCACAATGGCGTCATCAACAATCATGCCTGTAGCAAGAACGAGTGCAAGTAAGGTAAGAATATTTACGGAAAACCCCATGCCCCAAATAATGGCGAGTGCGCCAGCTAACGAGACGGGTATGGATAGAGCAGGGACAATGGTTGCGCGCCAAGAGCCAATGAATACCAGCAAGGTTACAATGACTAAGGCAATAGTAAGGCTAAGGCTTACCACAACTTCTTTTACCGAGTCGCGAATAAACTCCGCATCGTCAGACGTTACAACAATGTTCATGTCGGTAAAGCGTTTGTCTAAATCGCGCACCATAGCAAGCACTTCATCAGATATTTCAATGGTGTTCGAACTTGCCTGACGAATAACGCCTACACCAATTACAGGTGTGCCATCAAGGCGAACCATGCTGGTGGTATCGGCTGGACCAAAATACACACTCGCCACATCATTTATTCGTATGTCGCCAGCAACTACAATGTTACCCACATCTTCTGCGGTAACTGACGTAGCATCAGCGCGAACAATAAGTGCTTGTTCTGCCGATTGAATGCTGCCCGCGGGCACGTCAAAAGGAGCAAGTGCTAGCGCATTCGCAATATCGCTCATTGATAAGTTAAAGCTGGTTAAACGAAGTGGATCTACAGACACGCGAAGCACGCGCTCTCTATCACCATTAAGAGTAACGTCTGCAACGCCGGGAATACTTAGAAAAAGCGGCGCAACATCGGTATCAACGCGCTCTGTCAACGTTTCCATATCAAGAGTATTACTCGAGATAGCAAGGCTTACAACGGCTTGTGCATCGCTGTCAGCCCTAATAATGGCAACTTGTTCAACGTCTTCAGGCAGTTGTCGCTGAACACGACTTACTGATTCTCGAACTTCGTTGGCGGCATCTTCTAAATTAACGCCTGGGCGAAACTCCACGCGAACTCGTGCAGAATTCTCTTCGCTTTGAGCATAAATATTTTTCACGCCACTTACGCGGGCTACCGCACCCTCAAGCCGGCCTGTTACTTCGGCGTCTACCGTTTCAGGCGATGCGCCAGGAAATTGTGCTGTTACCGTAACGCGGGGAGTATCAACATCGGGTAGCTCTCTTACTTCTAAACCGCTTAATGCGGCAAGACCTGCAATAGCAATAAGAAGGTTAAGTACAACAATTAGTACTGGGCGACGAATGGATAAAGATGGAAGATCGTTTGTTGATGTAGAAAGCTGTGGATCACTCACCGGTTGGCCCTCCAGCCAGTTCGGTAGTAATAGCTTGGCCGTTACGCAAACGTTGTACGCCTTCGGCGATTAAGGTGTCACCTTCTTGAATTTCACCCGACACCAATATTGTGCCTCTAAGTCGCTGATGAACATTTACATCAACCCTTTGTGCTTTTCCGTCTTTTGCAAGCCAAATGTATGCACCTGTCGCACCCCAAAGTAGGGCTGCTTCTGGCACTGCAGCATAACGGTCGCCTTCAATACTTAAATTGACTCTAAAACTCATGCCTGGACGAAAGGCATCGTTTGAGTTATCAAGTACAGCGCGCGCGCGCAACGTTCTATCTGCTTCGTTAATTCTAGAATCAACTTGTGCTATCTCAGCACTTACGCGTTTTTCTTTGTCGCTCCATGGTTCAAGGGTAACTTCTGGCGCATTTAGCAGCACGGGCAGGGCGGCCTCGGGAGCTCTGAAGTTAACAAATAATTTGTTACGGTTATCAAGTGTAGTAATAACTGTCTGTTCGTTAATGCGATCGCCCACTTCAACATCGGTAATACCCACAACACCGGTGAAGGGGGCAACAATACGCCTGTCTTCTAGGTCTGATTTAGCATCTTCTAATGCAACTTCAGCAAGGTCACGCTGCGTTCTAGCTAAGTCTAGCTCGCTGACAGGCACTGCGCCGTTTTTGTAACTGTCAGCTAATCGCTCAACCGTGCGCTGAGCATCTGCCAGCGTTAGCTCTGCGCGTTTAAGAGCGGTTTGCTGCCTACGATCGTCTAACTTTAACAACACCTTACCTTTTTCAACGGTTTGGCCTGGTAAAAAGTTTATTTCTGTTACTTCATCAGACACAGCAGCATAAAGAACAATTGAGCGAACCGCCTCAGCACTACCTACAGCCTCTACCTTTCTGGTTTCATTCATAAAGGTAATTGGCTTAGTCACTACCAATTTTGCTTGGCGATCACCAAAAAACTGTGCATGAGCGCTAGTTACACTCAAACTTAGTATCACTAGACTTATCCATGTCATGCAGTATGTAGATAAAAACTTCTTCATTGTTAACCTGTGCGATATTTTCATTGTGCTTTATTGGTTGAAAATTAGACTTTTTGCTAACGTTCTTAATACCGTATAGCATCGCATGTGGTTCAGCTGAGCAGTTGCAATTCAGCGTATTCCCTATACAGGGTATCGCTTTTCATTAGTTCGCTATGCTTGCCGCTACCTACTATTTCACCGTTATCCATCACTACAATTCGGTCTGCGTGTTGAACCGTGGCTAGCCTATGCGCAATCACAATACTAGTTTTACCTACCATCAGCCTGTCTATTGCCTGTTGTACCATTCGTTCACTCATTGCATCGAGTGCGCTGGTGGCTTCGTCAAGTAATAAAATGGGGCGGTCAGCCAGTATTGCTCGAGCAATAGCGATACGTTGCTTTTGACCGCCAGACAGTTTAATGCCGCGCTCACCTAACTGCGTTTGATATCGCTCGTCTAATTTATCAATAAACTCGTGCGCAAATGCCTGTTTTGCTGCATTAATAACATCCTCATCACTCGCTTCTGGTTTGCCATAGCGAATGTTTTCCATAACCGTGTTGGCAAACACTACGGGCTCTTGTGTTACCACCGCAATATGTTGACGAAGGTGCGCCAAAGGCATGTTGCTTATGGGCTTTGAATTAAAACTAATTGTACCTTCTTGTGGGTCGTAAAATCGTAACAAGAGTTGGAATAAGGTTGTTTTGCCCGCGCCGCTAGGGCCCACTAACGCAAGGCGCTCTCCCTCCTGAATATCAAAATTTAAATTCTTGAAAAGCGGTTTGTCTTTGGAATAGCCAAATGTAACATCGGAAATTTGAATGCGTGGTGCGCTTGCAAGTTTTGGGTAAACTTCATCTTTAACATGCTTTTCGGCGCTGCCTGAAGGGGCAATGTTAGAGTGAGGGGAAATAGAAGGAGAAGTAATAGTTGGGCGCGTATTCAATAGCTCATAAAGCCTTTCGCTTGCGCCAACGCCGCGTTGCACCTCGCCGATTACTTCGCTTATTGTGGCTACGCTACCGCCAGCCATTACGGCATAGAATAAAAAGGCCGACAGTTCACCCACTGTAATGTTACCCGACAGAACTTGTCTAGCGCCTACCCAAGCAATAAAAATTATGGCGGTCATACTGATACACATAATGCAGCCAATTAATAAAGAGCGATAGTGAATACGTTTTTCGGCAACTTGCATGGCACTTTCAACTTGCTTAGCAAAATGCGTACGTTCACTGTTTTCAGCCGTGTAGGCTTGAACGGTCATTATCTCGTGTAAGCTCTCATCAATTCGTGCACCTAAATCGGCCACTTTGTCTTGGCTTTCCTTGGCAAATTTTCGAACCTGAGGCGCTAGTACTTTAATGGGAACTAAGACAGCCGGTACTGCTACGATCACGCAAAATGTTAATAGTGGGCTAGAGAATGTCATCAACGCTAACGCACCGACAAAGGTAACAATAGAGCGCAGTGTCATGGATAAGCTCATACCCACCACCGTTTGAATAATGGTGGTGTCGCTGGTAAATCGAGATATAACTTCCCCGGTGCGAAGTTCGGCAAAAAAGGAAGGGGGTAGTGATAATAAGTGCGAATACACCTGATTTCGAATATCTGCGCTTACGCGTTCGCCTAGCCATGTCATCAAATAAAAACGTGCGTAAGTTGCCAAACAGGCTAATACTGTAATAGCCAACACTAACACCATGGCGTTATTGAGCGTGTCTGCGGCATTCTCCATAAAGCCATTATCTACAGCGTACTTAATACCCTGACCTAGTATAAGCCAAGCAAATGCTGCAACAAATAACGCGGCTACTGCACCAAGCATTTTCGCTTTGTAATTAAGCAGGTGGCTTAAAATCCATTGCATCACTTGTTTTGTTGACACTGACAATACTTCTTTACCCAAAACGACCTCTTTAATGAAATGGAGTAGCGTATTTAAGCTTACTGAGACAATCTTTATGCAACAGCTGGAACCAGCTTGTGCATATTTACAAAGGGGTAGTATACGAACAAACAGAAAAGAATGATTGAAGTTTACGTTTATGCAAAGAGGATTTGAGGCAAATAGCGCTCCTCAATCTCTATGTCTTGAAGAGCGCTATAAAAATCAATTTAAAATATTACACAGTGCCTTCTTGGCACTGTTTCATTCTAAGGTTACCTACAGCGCTAGTTAACCCCATAGTGGTAGATACAGTCTCAGAAACAATCAGGCCGGTGTCTGCTTCTTGAAGCCACAGCGTTACATTGTCATCTTCCCTGTCTTGATTAAGTGTGTAGCGTTTGCCACCTTCTAAATTAACGTCTAAGCGAACTACCGCTTCTCGCACATTTTTAAACAGTAAATTTGAGTTTATTACTCTGGAACGTACATAAAGAATGTGCTCTCCAGCCTCAACATCTAGTATTTCTATCTCATCATTTGGACGATTGTTTTCACACATAAGTTGAACAAACTCTCGCTGTCGGTCCAAGCGCTGAACATAAAAGTCGATGCGGGCTTCATTGGGCTGTATTGTGGCTTGCTCGTCAATAACCTTTTCGACTGAAGTGCAGGCGACAAGCGGGGTGATGGCTATCGTTGCCACAAGTGTTGCTAGCTTCATAAAAACATTCCTTATTTTATTTGCATATGTGTGCAAGCAGCAGGGCTTTACAGCAATGCTAAGCTTGCACGGGGCTCTTCCTTACTATTCGGGCACTCTAAAACAATGGTGCCATTTAAACACCGGAGTTTCTTAGTTTGCTCAAACTGTGCCTTCTTTGCATTGTTGTAGTCGTAAATCTCCAACATATTGGGGGTATTCAACACGTGTGCTTACTATTTCAGAAACGGGAACTCCGGTGTCTGTTTCTTGAAGCCATACTTTCATATTAAGGTTGTCGCGGGTTTGATTTAAAGAGTATCGCTTTCCGCCTTCTAAATTTGCCTCAAGGCGAACTATCGCTTCACGCTCGTTACCGAAAGGCAAGTCTGAGTTTATTACGCTGGCACGCACAAACAGCACATGCTCACCCTCTTCAACATCACGCAAAATTAATGCGCCATTTGGCCTTTTGTTGAAGCACATGAGTTTCACAAACTCACGCTGGTTATCAAATGCCTCTCCGCGATTTGCAAAGAAGTCGATGCGCGCTTCATCGGGTTGAATTGTGGCTTGCTCATTAATAACTTCATCCACTGAAGTACAAGCAACGAGGGAAGTGATAGCGGCAGCTATTAATAATGGTGCTATTTTCATTTGAACATTCCTTATTGTCTAACCTTTAGGCTTAGGCGGTTCGATTGGACGCACTGCTTAAGATTATTTTTCCTACACCCAATATAGACAACAGATATTGCGATGACTAGATAAAGTATATGCTTATTTGACTGGCTACTAGCGTAAAAAAGTATAAACCTTGTGTACAGGTACATAGCTGAAAATTACTAAAACTGTAAAAGTTGATGAGGGTGGCGGTTAGTCAGTGTTTTGGATGATTACGTAACTTTTATATAATGTTTGGCGCATGTAACGACTTGAAAGCTAAATTAAAAAAATTAATTTAAGCCTTTATTTATGATTGTCCGTGTTCTATTTTTGTATAAAAAACAACCGCGCCGGTTTCATTATGGACAAACACGTTTTTTATCTCGAAGACAACGATATCAATTTTCAAGTCGCCGAAGCTATGCTTGAGTTGTTAGGCATAAATAAAGTAACGCGATTTAACTCCATTGCCGAAATCAACGACTTTGTCCAGACCAAATCAAGTGAAGCGGCTGACCTCTTGTTGCTCGACATCATGCTGCCCGATGGCAATTCACTTTCAATCTTACCTGAGATGAAAAAACACTTTTCGTGTCCAATTGTTGCTTTTACTGCGAAGTCGCGCCCTCAAGAAATAGACGCACTAAAAGATGCGGGTTTTATTGACGTCTTTGTGAAGCCAATAGATTTTTCATGTTTTGAAGAGAAAGTGCTGACTTTACTTTAGCCAAGGAATGGAAAAATGATTAACAGTAACATGGACTATGCAAAACAGTTTGAGCAGTGTGAACAGGAAAATTTGAGGCAAACGGGGGCATTTCAATATGGAATGCATGTGGTTGTTTTTAAAAGCGATAAAATTGTTGGGTTTTCCGATAATGTCGATCAAGATATCAAAAGCAAAGCTATTGCAGCATTACACTTGCCTTCCAAGGCTTTTTTACACGATCGTCATGAAGTAATTGAAGACAATTCGGGCACGCTATGGTTAAAACACACTAACAACGAATATACGTTTATGGAGTGTAGCGACTGCGCTAGTGCTGCTTCTTCAGATAAGAAGAAGTATTCGAACGAAATTCATAATTTAGACGTGGCCAATGTATGGAAGTGTGCTGATCAAATTTGCCAATTTGTCTCGGAAAATATTTCAGCTGAACGCGTTATGATTTATCAGTTCCACGAAGACTGGTCGGGAGAAGTAATTAGTGAGCGCATTGCTGATAATATTGAAAGTTTTTTAGGCTTAAGATACCCCCCAACCGATATTCCAAAAGTCGCCAGAGATTTATATTTACAGGTCAAAACCCGACACTTATTCAATGTTGAGCCCGCTATTTCGCTTATTGCTGAATCGGGCGAAGTTAATGCGAAAGATGTCGACCTCTCTTACTGTTTGTCTCGCAGTATTTCTCCATTTCATATCGAATATTTAAAAAATATGGGAAGTGCAAGCACACTTTCATGCGCCATTGTTATAGAAGGAAAACTCTGGGGATTACTTTCTCTTCATTTCTCAGATAAACGAGCAATGGACATCAATGAGTTCGTATATTTTCAGCAGCTCAGTGATGGTGTAAATAAAGCATTTGAAAGAGCTACATACAAGCAGAATGAAATTCTTAGTGTGCGCAGCGAGAACGCTGTCAGCAGGTTAATGCAAAAACTAGAAGCGGAAATCGAGCCTTTCCAAACACTCATTCTTTCTGATGTTGCCCTTCATAAGATATCAGGAGGGCAAGGAATCTCATTATTCATCGGTAACGAAATATCAAGCTTAGGGAATATTCCAAAACAAGATGAATTGATGAAGATGAGAAGCCACCTGACATGTGAGTTTAAAGATGGGACCCATTTCTACGAGCAGTCACCTTTTTCATTTCCTTTGTCAAACAATGTTGCGGGAATGGCTATTCATATTCTTAGTAAGTACCCGTTCTGTGCCATAGTTATTTACAGAAAAGGGTTAAATCAAACGGTTACGTGGGGAGGGGATCCTCGTCACTATGGACAACAAGATGAAGGAGTGCTGCGATATACCCCAAGAAAAAGCTTTGAAAAATGGGTGGAAAATGTAGAAGGACAGTCAGCGCCATGGAGTGAGCAACACAAGAATGCTATCGAAAGTGCTTTTAAGAATGTACGGGCATTCTTGGAAGTTGATAACTCTGAATTAGCCATTTTATTACGAAGCGGTATGCGACGAGCGCTCAAAAAGAAAGAGGGTTTGCGTTCAGTGGCAACAGATGTAATTGACAGCATAACATCCGGTATAGCCATTGGTATTGAGCAGGGTATGACCGCTACCAATTCCATTGTCGCAATAAATAACGTGACCGCGGAGTCATTCAATATAAGCCACTCTGATTTTCTAGGGGCTTCTTTCGAGGACTTCTCTAATTCTATTGGATTAGATTGGGACAAAGCGGCAGATGCCGATAACCCTATCGTTATCAATACGGTAACAAACGGCATAAGAGATGTTACGGTACGCCATGGCCTGTTGTTCGAGTACTTTGAGGTTACACAGCCCAAAGAGAGCTTAATGCGGCTAGTTATTTATGAGTTTATCGATATCACAGAAGCAACTCGTATAAAGAACTCGCTTATTGCAGCGCGTGAAAAAGCTATCACCGAAAATAATCTGCGAAATGAGATGATGGCAAAACTATTTCACGAGTTGAAAACACCACTGCATGGTTTGTTAGGTTTATCTGAGATTTTGCGCAAGAGATTTGAAATTAATAGTGATGTAAAAAGTAAAGTGTTGATGGACTCGCTCCACCAATCTGCATCATTAATGCGAGATGTGGTTGAGTATTCACTTAATAGTTCGTCTTTGGTGGATACCGTGGACGAGCGTAACTTTAGGAATATTTCAATAAATAAACTTATCATTGAAGTAGTTACTTTATTACAGTCATTAGCAGACAAAAAGCAGGTAACACTTGAGCTCGCATTGACTAACGACATTATAGTTCACGTAGAGCCACGGGGTATTCGCCAAGTAATCATTAATCTTATAGAGAACGCCATTAAATATAATATCGACAAGGGAACGGTTACAATAAGGACTGTTGAGTCAGATTACGGAAGAATGTCTGTCATTGTGGAAGATACAGGAACAGGAATGACAGCGGAGCAAATTAACAAGTGTACACAGCCTTATCAGCGCTTTTCCAACTTAGATGGTTCTGGGCTTGGTTTGTCAATTGCTGAGGCATTGATGCGCAACATGGGCGGACAGTTTGAAATAACGTCTAAGGTAGGTGTGGGCACCAAAATCACCGTATCAATGGAAATTAAAAGCGGCACCGCTGCGGCCTAACAGTTTAATTTTAAATATCATCCCAATGCATGTTGTATTTTAGCGGTATTCAACATGCATTCCTTCAGCTATTTGCTCATATAAAACTTGCAATTAACCGGTGTATCCGTATAATTCGGCGGCCTTCTAATTGGTGTCTAATTTTTAGTCGTCAAACGAAGGCTTAAGTTAACGGTA
>ENA-OWNT01003597-OWNT01003597.1-seawater-metagenome-genome-assembly--contig:-NODE-3597-length-14439-cov-4.562248_pt1 | contig 14439 bp, 17 predicted proteins | sample MGYA00238136_ERZ651165 | MGnify/ENA primary metagenome ERZ651165 (study PRJEB26861, sample SAMN08777766) | seawater metagenome | isolation source: coastal seawater | place: USA: Florida | collected...
TCGTTCGTTCGTTCGTTCGTTCGTTCGTTCGTTCGTTCGTTCGTTCGTTCGTTCGTTCGTTCGTTCGCCGCTGAATGCACGCGCGCGCGCCCTCCCTCCCTTCCTCCCTTCGCTCGCTGCACAGCACAGCACTGCACTCCGCGGTCCGCGGTGTTGTGTTGTGCTGTGCTGTGCTTTGCTGTGCTGTGCTGTGCTGAGGTCAAACGTTGAGGGCAGTCCGTCGGTCGGTCCGGTCCGGTCTGACTGACGTGGGGTGGGGCAAGGTTGGTTGTTGGATGTTTCCCACTGCCTCCCCGTCTGCGTTCGTTCGTTCGTGCGTGCGTTCGTGCGTTCGTTCGCAGAGGAAGTTGAGAGATGGTTTGTTTGTTGGCAACGAACGCCGAGCGAGCGAGCGCGCGCTACGCAACGTACGCACGCGCATTTCATGCGTTGCGAAGGTAGGGCAGAGCCGTCCTAAACTGTGTGCGCGGTACGGCACGCGCTGACTGTTTGTTGGTGCTGTGCGTTGGTTTAGTTAGCTTGGTTCCGTAGTCGTGGTGGTGGTGGAGGAGGAAGAGGTGGTGGTGATGGGCTGTCTCCTGTCGACTGTTCGGTGCCTTGGTGGTTTTGGGTTTTGCGTTGTGGGTTGCGCGTCACCATCAAGTGTGCAAGAACCGAAGAATTTATGCGCTCGCGCTTGTACCTGAGGAGAGCGACGGGGTGGGACTTAGAGCACAAGTGCAAGATGGTGGTGGTCTGTTCAGAGATAGACGACAAACTTCCCCCTTGGATAGATTCAAGCTCACGGATAGCAAGGGTTGCATGGAACTATGATCTTGGTGATGCGGGTGCTGAAAAGTAGCTACCCGCAATTATGCAACCCCATCACAAGTAGGATCTCTTTTTCGGTGTTATTGCGCTAGGATAGCCGGTGCGCACGGCACAACCGAGATTGTGTTCGGGACTGCGGCGGTGACCGCAACCCAACATGGGTATCTCGGGCTTGCTGAAGCAGGTTGGGCCTTTGGGCGACAAGAAAGTACATATCAGCAAGTACTCTGGCAAGCGTGCAGTCGTGGATGCCAGCACTTGGCTCTACCGAGGGTGCTATTCATGTGCAAGAGAGGTTGCCCTTCAAATCAAAACGGAAAAGTTTCTCCGCTTCGTCATGCACCGTGTGAATCTGCTACGCTACAACAAGATTCATGTCACGATGGTGTTTGACGGCAATGTGCTGCCCCTCAAAGACGGCACGTGCAAGCAGCGGCGCAGCTCCAAGCGTGACGCCCTGGCGAAGGCCAGAAAGTTCGAAAACGAAGCTAGGCAATGCCAATTTCCGCAAGAAAAACGAAAATTATGGGGACAGGCAGACAAGTATTACAAACAAGCTTACTCACCGAAATTTTCCGAAACCAGTTTGTTGATACGTGAACTCAAGAAGGCCAACGTACCTTACATTGTCGCGCCGTACGAAGCAGATGCTCAGCTTGTGTACATGTACGTGGCCTGCGACTTTGTTTGGGCGGGCTGCTTCCCTTGACAAAGAATATTTTTCATGACCTTTTGACGTGTTTATTTGCTGTCAAGGTGCCTCAACGGTCATGCCGACCTGATCATCAGCGAAGACTCAGATTTGCTCGTATTCTCAGCTGCCGCGCAACTAAGTGTTCCGATCCTGTTCAAGATGTGTACCGATGGGTCCTTCGAGCAAGTAATCGAGCTACCTCAACAATTTCCAGCGCGAGTTGCCCAAATTGAGAAACAGGGTCAATGTCCAGCGTTTGTGAAAAAGTTACGGGACTTTTCTATGCGCATGCTGGTGCAATGCTGCATATTGTCAGGCTGCGACTACTTTTCCAGCGGTGTTGCTGGGCTTGGATTGAAAAAGGCACAAGAGCTTCTCTTGAAGTTCAAGGACATCGATGACGACGAGAGACTGAGTACTGTGCTGCGGCATATTGAAGCCGAGCATCACCGCAAGCAACAAGTTAAAGCCACGAAACTCGCCCGCAAGAACAGCAAGAAAAGCAGCAGGTCTCCATCTTCCTCCCCTTCTTCCTCCCCTTCTTCCTCGTCCTCTTCGGAAAGTTCACCAGAATCCTCACCATCGAGCGAAAGGCGTCAGCCGAAGTCAACGAAGGCGGCATTGCCACCTGACTATTTGCAGCTGTTCGCCCGCATCGAACTTGCTTTCATGCATCAGACTGTGATTGACCCGATCACACTGTCGATGGCCCACCTGGTGGACGTTCCTGAAACCCTCCCTGCGACGATGAGTCCGAACCATCCTTGGATGTTGATTGGTTCTCGTCCTGACGCATCGCAGCAGTCGTCTGAGGCAACAAAACAACCAAGAGCCAACATCGATGTTTCATCGATTGACCTCAGCTTTCTTGGACCATTTTACCCAGACGAAAAAGTTAGCCGTTTTGCTCGTGGGCAAATCAACCCTCGAAACCTCCGCCAGGACGACGAGCGCGACGTGGTTGCAAGCCAACGCGCGCGGGAATCCTCCGGGATTGTCTCTCTCTTTCGCAAACAGACGACCATGCAGTCGTCTGCAAAAGGTAAAGCGGTCGAAACAGTTGTCGTTCAAGGAGCAGAATCAAGGACGGTGCAGAAACATTCGATGACGATTCAAACAGTCACAACCGTTCAAAAGACGACCAGCAGTGCGTGTTTAGTTTTGGGCGACGACTTGGCGGCAATGGCTCAAGCTCACAAGAGGCGCGGAGCAAGCGAAGACCTTCCTCAACCGTCTTTGTCCTCCGCACTGACGCAGTCATCGCAACATCACTTGGCGGAAGACACGCCGGTTCAAAAAAGGAGCCGAATGCCACAGGCTCGAAGACCGTTTTACAACCCGTTCCGAACGCCAGAATCTCAATGCATTGATGAAGACAGGGCGAAATGCTATTCCAATACTAGTACGATTTCGCCCCCCACACGAGCAGCTAAGTCTACGAAGTCTGTGCCGCAGCGGCCCGATGTGATAGACATTTCGGACAACGACACGGCTTCTTCGATGACGCTTGAGTCGAAGACGAGAGTCTCACCCTCAGCGAAGTCGGTGTCCACAGCATTTTTGTCCAAAACTGGGAAATTCCGAAAGTCGGGCCGTACACAAACACGGAGCATTGCCTCTTTTTTCGCCGTCAAAAGAAAGAAATGAGTCACCACTTTAGTTAGAGGGACCCTGACGGGTTTAGCAATAATTTATAATAAAGAGCCACTACCGCGAAGCCAACACTGCAATTAAAATGGGCGAGACCCACAGGCTTGCTGTCGACGACTCACTCGCTTGCGAACTGTCGGTACAAGACACTGACGCATCTGGGTTCGCAAGACCGCAAATTCCAGCGGCCACTGTCGGACTGCTTGCCCTGTTGAAGAAATACAGCATAAGAATCGTCAGCGCGAGTGACGCTCAAGAGCCCCGGTAAGACGTGGTGCAGTACGCACGTTGGTCCGCCGTGTATCGTAAGTGAACGGCCAACGAAGTCTTTGAGATCTGCGTCCACATTGAACGACTCACAAAATTTCACGACACTTTCATCACGTCCGATGAGCAGTTCAGTTATCTGCGATTTGGGCAGAAAGAGATTCAAATTGCGCACGGGCGAAAACAGTGCGTGCTCACCACATTGCACTGAGAGACGCACGTTAAGTTTCGAGAATTGCCATATGTCGCCGACATTGGACAAATCCCCATATTGGTGGAAGTGAAAGGAGTGTACTTCGTCTGAGCTGGCAGGTTCGATCGGGGTGAGACTTGCTGAAAAACTGGCTCGAGTGTCCAGGATCTCTTTTTCAATTAGTACTGGGCCCTCGAGATCGCCGCGAAGGTAGCACATCACGCGAGAGATTTCCGGCACCTCGGGCGGCAACGCACCGTTCGAGTCGCCTTCAGTAGCAAGCTGAGCGTCTGGATCGAATAACCCAATAACGCCGGCAGCAATAGGGTCGCCAGCAAGACCAAAGGGCGGCAGGCCAGTGTCATTCTTTTCGTGAATAACGACACTTCTTCCTAAAACGGACTTTAACTCGTCGTACAGACTCATCTTGTCTTGACATAGATTCCTAAGTCAAATGGCAAAACTCCAAGTCACATTCCACACGCCAAATGAAACTAAACAGCCATCTACGTCGGCGCAACGTACATATCATAAGCCGCTACGCCGTTTATACTTTCAATGTTACCCATATCCCCGCTCTGTCGCACGTTGGATGGCGGAAGTCCATGCACACTATCGTTGTAACACTGCGACCACATGTCCCCTTCGTCATCTGGCGGCGGGTCAAATTCGTCTTGCAATATTCTTCGAGTCACACATGTTCTGTCATTCCCGCATCGAAAAAAAAAAAAAAGTGAGTTGCGCGTGATACAGTAAAACTATTTGGCAGCGAAAACACGCAAAAACTTCACTTACGGAACGAAATGGGCGCCAACTGAAGACTTGTCAGTATCAGACGTAATGTCGCCGTATTGGTGGACGTGGAATCCGTGAAGTCCTTCCGGTAAGCCGACAATATTTGCCGTCACGCGCACGCATGAACTCCCAAACTCCTGTGAAAATCGCACAGTGCCGTTTGCGTTTGGGTACAGAGAAGAGGAAATGCTGGCAATGCCCTCATAAATTGTAGCTGCGTGACATAGCCTGTTGTTGCTGGGTGACAATGTGGATGCCACAACCACGATGGCTGTGGCCGTTTTTGGAAACCATCCCATCGTTCCACTTATCACACAAGCGCCAAAAAAATTGATCTTCTTTCAAGTTGCCGCGCACTAGTGTGCTTAGAAAGTACTCTATCACCCACAGAGAGCCGTTGTTCTTTTCCTTCGGTGGAGTTATCGATACCTTCCTTGTTTGCAAGCACGTCCGGCTTTTCACCGTGTCGTATTTCGTCGAAACTGCTTGTCATTCAACATGAAATAGCCTCACATGTTCAGCACTGATCCATTGCATCAGTACACGTCAAGAGCGCAGCATACAACATTCCACGCAGCCGCGAGGACTTCAGTACGCTCAAACCAAGTAAAACATGGGACAGAACAAGCCTTCCACAGAGTCAGCACAACAACAACTTTTTTACGCTACACGCCACACGCCACACACCACCACGACACACGACACACCACGCCCCACATGCCCCACATGCCCCACCACCACAACACATGACACACGACACACAACACACGACATACGCCCGGCGACGACACCATGACCAATGACCGATGTCCGATGACCGATGACCAATGACCAATGACCACAAAGTACGTCAGTCCGTCCGTCGAACAGCGAACTTCGAACGTAACAGCGCTTCGAAATGCAACAACTGCAAGCAACCACAACAACTTCAACTATGCCATACTACTGGTACCGCGAGTACGAGTACGAGTACGAGTACTACTCACTGTGCAATTCCCAATCCATTCCTTGAGATGTGAACGTCACCCACTCACCGTCAGTCAAGCCAGCCAAGTCAAGGCAATAGTCCAGACCCACCCACACACACTTCGACAGTTTGTTTTAAGTCCATAAAAGGACCATAGTTTATTGCACCGACCGACCGACCGACCGACCGACAGCGCAACAAAGATCCGCTTCGTTGCTTCGTTGCCACGTTGTCGTCGTCGTTGTTGTTGTCGTCGTTGCGTCGTCGTCTTCATCATCGTCGCCGCCGTCGTCGTTGTTGTCGTCGCTGTCGCTGTCGCAGCATTGTTGTGCCGTTTGTGCCGTGTCGGGTCGGTGCCGAGTGGATGAACGAATGGGCCAGTTAGTCGCGATCAATTCAACACAGCCATACAGACAGACGCTGATTGCACTGTCGTTTTTAGTACTGCATGCCGCCGCTTGCTGGATGTGGGGTTGTGAAAAGAAACGTCACTTGAACGTGCCGGTGCCAAGAGACGGGGGCGGGGGCGTACTTTGGGGCAGTGATGTTGTGCGGCGACTTCGAGCGCAAGCCGTAGTGAAGTCATAATGAAGTATTTATGAGGGTTTGGCAAGAATAATGGCGAGCCAGCGGAAGTTGGGCCCGATTTAATCCACGTTTTCGCTTTCACCACACACCCCTTGCTCAGGAGCTGCTACATCACACACAGCACCAACGCTCGTCAACATGGAACACTCAAATTTGCACAAGCTTCCGCTCATGGACTTCCGTGGCCGCGTCGCGATTATCACCGGCGGGAGTCGAGGCATTGGGCGCGAGGTGGTGCTGGCGTTGGCGAGGCGTGGTGCTTCGGTCGTTATCGCCGCAAAGACAACAGAGCCACACCCCACGTTGCCGGGCACTATCTACACTGTGGCACAAGAGGCTCGCGATGCTGGTGGCAAAGCACTGGCGGTAAAGACTGATCTCCGAGATGTCGAAAGTATGCGAAACTGCGTGGAGCAAACTGTGAAAAAGTTTGGGCGCATCGACATCCTGATCAACAATGCCTCGGCGCTGTGGTGGCAGAACATCCAAGACACCCCGATCAAGCGATACGACCTCATCACGCAGATCAATGCTCGCGGAACCTTTTTCATGACCAAACTGTGCCTTCCGCATATGGAACGGAACAATTTCGGCCGTGTGATTACCATGTCACCGCCGATCTCGAATGTCGTTGGAGCTTTTGCCGGCCGAACGGCGTACAACATTTCCAAATTCGGTATGACCATGGTCGCACTCGGTGTTGCTGCAGAGTACGCGGGCAAGAACATCACGGGTCATTCACTGTGGCCGGCAACCATTATTGAGTCCCTCGCCTCTATCAATTTTGAACTTGGTGCCCGCGATGCATGGCGCAAAGCCACCATTTTGTCTGATGCTACGTTGGCGATCATCAGCGAGTCGAAGGAGTTCAATGGCCGACAATTGATCGATGACACGTGAGTACAATTTGCCAGTGCTCGTTTCTTCGTTGCCTTGCCTGCTTACCTATGTGCCTTGATATGCCTTTCAGTTACTTGTTATCGAAAGGTTTGACGGAGGATGACCTTGCGGTATACCGCTGCAATCCTGAAGTGGAGCCACCCCGCCTGCTTGCTGCCGCAGAAGAGGACGGGTCTGGATACATGGTGAAGCGGGGTAGCGTGGCGCGCCTTGCCGAAGACCAGGCCAAAGCTAAGTTGTAAGCATCCACAGATTCTTATACCAATCCACGACTTGGTCTATTCTTCAACACAACCAACATATCTCATAAACGTAGATTGTGTGCACTTACTCTTGAAATGAGTCACGGTTACAAATCACAAGGCACGTAGCCACCGATCAAACCTTTCGTTGCGTGCTCGACCAGTCGTTTTGAAAACTCCACGTTCACAAGCGTCACCACCACCACCACACCCACCACCACTCCACACCCACTCCTTCGCTTGACCACAACATCTACGTCCACCGCGCGCGTTACTCACGTCCACCGAACCACGTACGTCCACGGTTCGTTTCCATCGTCTACCGCGCCACCGCATCCATCCGCGAGCTCTTGCAAAGTCAGTGCAAGGGGTTCTCGCTTCACGAGTCCGTGTGCTCTTCTTCAGTACTAGTACTAAACAATTGTACTAGTACCAATACCGATGGTGAATGAATGCTGACGTGAGTGTGTGAGTGAGTAAGTGAGTGTGTGAGTGGGTGGGTGCAGCAGTCAGTGAGGTAGTGGGGAGTGATGGCGTAACGTAACAGTGGTGTTGCGGTGGCGTTGCGTCGTTGTCGTCGTTGTACGTTGTCGTTGTCGTTCATCCGTCGTCGACGTCGTCGTCGTCGTCGTCGTCATCGTTTGTCGTCGTTTGTCGTCGTTCGTGGTTACTTGTTGTTGTTCGTTGTTGTTGGGCGTCGTTCGTGGTTATTTGTTGTTGTTCGTTGTTGTTGGGCGTTGTTCGTTCGTTGTTGTTTGTTGTTGTGGTGGTAGTGATGTGGTTGTGGTTGTTGTGTGTTCTTGCAACATTCCTTTCTTTGTTTGGGCTCTTGCACAATTAATTGTGGGCGGAAGTATAGGTACTCTGTGTAGCTAGCCATGGCAGGTGGTGTGGTCGTGGGTCGTGGAACGCTTTGGCGAAGATTACCAGTGGGAAATGGGAATGCAAGATCGCCCTCCAAACAAAAAGTTCGAGAGGTCGTGTGAACAATTGGTTGTGGGCATACGTGACGATTGCCTCGCCCCACCATCTGACACTCCGTGCAAAAAACTCAGCGCCATACTAAATTTTGAGTGCACAAGTGATCAATTTTGAGTGCACAAGTGATCAATTTTGAGGACCGTGTCGTGTCGCACGCAGTAGTGCTGGATTCTATCACTTTGTGCCTCCAACAGGGCTTGGAGCTGCAACTGCAGAGTCGTTCTGCGTGGCAGTCGCCATGCCAACAGCCAACAACATCACTAAACCAAAGCCGGCTCGGAAGCATCCAAACAGCCTCAGCGCAAGGCAAAGGTTTTTTCGGAATATTGAAGCGCCAGGTGGTTTGGTAACTCCAGGTCCTGGGTCTTATGACACCACACCTAAACCGAAAGGTGGTTTGTTTGGGCGGTTTCCGGAAGGCTCGGGGAAATCTGACATTGAATGGGAAATTTATCGCGCGAAACACATTCCTGGTCCTGCAGACTACGGTGCTCCCAAAGCGCCACCGATCCAGGGAGGGCGATTTAACATGTCGAAACCGAAAAATGAGATCGATCAAGTAATATACCGCGCGAAAGATATTCCGGGCCCTGCTAGATACAACATCCCAGATCAAACAGCGAAGATGGGGGGCGGCAAGTTTAACATGTCGAAAGCCAAGACAGACATTGAGTGGAAAATGTACTACTCTGCGCAGAAACCGGGCGCCGGAGCATATGATGTCCCGGACTCGTTCGGTGCAGGTGGAGGTGTTAATTTTGCCTCCAAACCCACTCGTGGAAACTATCAGACCACTCTACCAGATGCTGTGTTGTACAGTCACAATACGATACAGGCATCGCCTCACACAGCCTGTCGCAACGACCCATCTTTTGGTCGTCAGGTCGTATCGTCGCAGCGCACTGAACCGGCATTCTCCTTCGGGGGCGGTAAGACTTTCGATATGCAAGAACACAACATGCGCGGTAGTCTTAGCTTTGCCAAGAAGGCTTCTGCAAGGCGGAAAAAGAAAGCCAAGAAAAAAGCTGCAAGAACGAAGAACAAGCGAGAGGAGGCAGATGAGTTGTTTAGAAAGTTCTTCGGGTACTATCCCGGAGACAAATCAAAGAAGGGGAAACACGTATTGGTTAGCAAAGCAAGGCGTCAGCCGAGGCCACAAACCACTCCCGGACCAGGCCAGTACACTCTACCTCCAACAATGGGACCAAGCAAAACGCGCCTGAACGCGCCATCATTTTCGTTTCCTACTGATTAATACTAAATCCATGTATGTACCAGGGTGCATAGAGCGGGGGCTTGTTGAAATAAAAAAATGCGCGTGCCGCTTCTCGCTCGTTCTGACGCGCTCAGCGTGTGGCTCGGCGTCTGAAATGCACGTAGAGTCACTTTTGGGGTCGCAAAGGAGTCACCAACACCATCGTCGCTGCGTGTTTGCTGTGCACCTCGACCATTTCGGGGTCTGCTTGGGGGTCGGGAATTCATGAGTTTCCGAGCAGCTATAGGGTCCTGGGGGCTTCTACTTCGGGAAGAGGGATTCACGTTCACAAAATAACAATCCTGTCAGGCTTTTACGACCGAAAAATATGTCCGCGAGGAACCGCACGCTGCCTTTTTCTCTGGAATCATTGAGATCACTGCATTCGTTCCTATCATGGCACCATGCGCTTGCAAACGAGGTGCGTGCGACGTATGTGGCGCCGCGTGTCGCCGCTGCGGCTGTGCGTGTGATGGTACTCCTCCACACATTGCTCTTGCTCGAAAAAGGGGACACCGTGGACGTGGACGAGGTACGAGGCGCTCGACACGTGAGGCCAAAGCAAAGCATCCGGCACCTGAACGGAAGCGACAGCGGGGTGATAGGGTGGCCGTGAGCATAGACTCGGTGGGAGACGTTTGGAACGTGTTTGGGTTTACAGAGAGCGCAAGAAAGAAGCTTCCTAGTGCGGAAAATCGCCAGAAAGGAACTTGTCCAGACACAACTCAATGGTCTACTCTAGTCCGCACAGTTCAGCGTGCGGCCGTCCGCGTCGCGGAGATATTGTTTCCAGGTGGAACGGGGAAGCTGCTGACTGCTGTGGGAGCGAAGCTCACGAACGCTGATCTCCACACAGACGATGGTGACACTTGTCGTGGAATCAATTCGTCAACGGAGTTGAAGAAACTCTCGACGGCGGCTATTGCTGTTCTCAACAACTCAAGCCGAGGGTCACTACCGCGCCGAGTGGCGCGTGCGATACTGGTCAAAGGATTGTCAAGCAAGTTCCGCAAACATCTTCGGCGAACAGACGGCGTGAATTTGTCTGGATCGTTCTTCCAAGACCACGGCTACAAAGATTATCGAGATCTTGTTCACGGTAACGGATTGAGTAAGCGAAAGGAATCTTGCACTCAAGGAGGCGAAGTTCCTCTCCCAGACCACAACGCTCCGATTGGCGCCACTTCTAAAAGGGGTCGGAAATCAGTGCTGTCCAACGAGCTCATTTCTTTCATTGAACACCTCGTGGACCAACAGTCAGACATCAAGCCGAAAGCTGCCTTACAACTTGTCAAAGAGCACTTCACCACGTTGCCAGAAGAAGCCACAGATTCCAGAATCAAAACAAAAGTCAGCTCAACGAAAGGTGCCCGAAAAGAAAAGCACTGCGATTATAACAGTTGTGCATCACCGCCAGTAGTTAATTAATCCTTTCGTCACTAATAAGTATTGCACTCAGCACGTAGAGCCACTCGTGTTATTGCAGGACAGCTGCCTCTTCACTGCGCAAGTGTTTGGTGCGCATGTCTACACATCGAAAGACGAGGGATCGAAACCTCGTTCTTGCCCAACATTGCTGGACGTCATTACGACGCTTTCTTCACCTAATTCACCGCTCATGTGCAGGTGACATTCCAGCTCCGCAACGCCGCAGTCATCTGAAAGTGTCACCCTCAACCTTTTGGAGTTGTGTTGGTTGATTTGAGCTGAGCTCAATGTGAAAAACCCAATGATCCTGTTGGGGCCATGAGAAAATCGTAATTTGCAACACACACCCACAAACTCGGACAAGTCAATTGAAGGGTCAAATCGAATCGTGTCCTCCCACGAACAGACAATTCCCACGTGTTCATCTCCCAGAAGTGGTTCCGACGCGATCACGTGATGCTGGTCGACACGGCGCTTCGGAGACGAAGATGCAGCGTACAAGATCTTTTCAGAGGTTTTACCAGAGAAAAGCGAACTTTCATTCTTTGCATCTTTCGGGAGCAATGACACTTCCCAGTACCTGCAAAACGGCATTAAATTTTGCAAATGTTAGTTCAGGCGGACGTATCACAATGACAAGGCATGCGACTCACGCTTGCAAAGATTTCAGCTTCCTCCCCGGATCTCTCATTGCCAAAATTCTGGGCCAAAAGTCGTGCAAACGCATCATTCGGATCTGAAGCGTGTTGCTTACGACTGACGTTAGCGTGTCTTTGACTTCGGCGCTGTTGAGCATTTGGCGGTGCTCCAACCCATCAAACTCCTTCAATCGCACGTCGCAAGCTTTTTCATCTTCGGGGGACATGACGTCGCTTGGTTCGTACAAAGTCCCCGTCAAATGCGAGTTTAACATGTGGCGTCGTTGCTGGCGCCAAATCACACTGCGTCGCCAAACAGCTGGAAAGCGTAGAGACTGGTAGTGCACAGTACCATCGCCACATCCGAAGACTAGATCTCCAGTGTCACTGCGCACTTGCTTGGTGTCCTTTGTTTCAAAAGCAAGCCCACCTTTACAGAACATTGTTTCCATTTCGGCATCATCATCTGGAACCAGCGCGGTGTGCTTGACCTCGTTCGTTCTGATGCACTTGCGACGTTTGTAAAAAGCGTGACGCTCCGTTGGCAAATTTATTCCGTAAAGCTACAAATGCACAAAGATGTCACCGTTGGTTTCTGTCAGAGGATTGCAGTCTCAAATGTCAATTTTAGGTGAAGCAACACACACCTGAAGCATGTTGTCACAGGCCGGTGGACACGTGAAACAATGTCCCTCCACTCTGGTGGCTTCGTCGTACAACAGAGGGTCTCGCTTGTAGTAGTCCCAGAAACCAACGTTGTTTTCGGCTCCCTGGCAGTTCAAAATTGCTGACGCTGGAACACCGATATACTCTCGGCTCTTGTGTCCCTTCTTGCCGGACTGCTTGTTGCGAAGCGGATGCGGTCCAAAAGTTCTCTTCAGTATATGATCAGGGATGGTGCCGTCCTGCACAACGTCTGCTCCGGCTTGTCCGTTTGCAGCGCCCCGGCCATCTAATCCACCTCCAGCAGCAACAGCGTTGAAGAATCGACCACTGGCGGTGCGGAAGTGGCCCTTGCGCTTCTTACCGCCTCTGCGCTTTAATTGTCGTTCCACAGGACCGAGTGGGTTACTCGCTTCCGATACCGCAGTGCCAAAGTCCAGGTCGGGGCAAACTCGTGTTGACGTCGGTACCTTGAACGCGTGTCGGCGCCATTGAACTTGCAAATGCAAAGAACAGTTCGCCAGTGGCGGAGTGGTGTACTTGGCACTCCCCAGCTTGACACTCAGCTGACTCTTCATTCTCGCATTGGAATCCGTGCGATCGACCACTACCATGTTGGTGTGGAAATTTACACTCGATTTCGTACTACGACTCGATGAAAAGTTCTTGCTTTTCGACTTGCCTGACCCCGGTGGCTGCTGCGAATGTCCCTCAAACCGCGTCGCACGACGACGTCGCTTGTTTAAGATTGCTCGAAACAGACGCTGGATACGGATGATCTGCACGAAAAACGTCGTGAAGGAAGACAAATGCCGCACGCCATCGATCTTCGACGGTGCCATACTACTGCGACGCACGACTTCTTGAACGCCAGCCAACTCGTCACTCATCTACACAGCACAGAAGTTGGTATGAATGAGACGAGAAATGCCGGACAACCATCAGCAGCGATCAAGCAAACCAACCTTCTTAAGTGGAAACCCTGCGTGGTGCGGTACGCTACACCATCCATTGAAGATGTTGAAGACTTCATTGTCCTCGTGCGCCCCGGCATGTTGCTCCTGAACTTGCAGAAGAGGGCCCACCTCCACGTTCACAGCAGCCATTTTGACCCCACTCCCAATCGCACCGTCAACATCACAAAAATGCTGAGCTTCTTTTTCATCCGCGAATGCGAATACCGCCAGTTGGAGTTGCGCTTTGCGGAGGTTTTCGAAGGTGTGCGCGGTCTCCTTGACCTTGGCCCCACTAGCTTTGCCGTTTCGAGATATTTCATACCGGTATTTCCAATTGTGATGAGCTTCCAGAAAATCGTGGACATCACTCCTGACTTCCATTGCCAAGTTGACACCACCAAAAGTTGACTCACTCGCATTCAATGGAAGACGTGCAGTTGCGGCACGACCCTGATTGGCCGTCAGAGCTTCAAAGGGCTTGTCCGACTTGCTAACTCCATGCAAAACTTGTTTGAGGTGCTCTTCGAACCTCTTGTACACTCCCAATGGGAACGTCTTCAGCAGTTCGCCCTTGAGGCGATTCATAGCGGGTGCTTTGTCGTCAGGGCTTAATGCATCCGCTCTCAGTATCTCCTGAACACGCTTCATGAACTTCGATCTGGTGAATTCATCGACGGTTTGAATTCGAGTGGGTTTCGACTTTGCTTTGTGCCTGCTACCACCTTTAGCTGCGTATCGAAGCGTGAGAACCATGTACCAGTCCATGTTCTCCCGCGTCTGCGGGCTCAAACGAGGTTTCACTATATACTGGAAAGCTTTGTTCAACCACACATTCGAAACAGTGACGCGGATCACGCTTTCATTGCGCACCAAAAACACTGGCAAAGACGAAGGCTTGTTTTGGGCCTGCTTCAGATACTCATCAAAAATTGTTCGGATTTTTGTCTGACGGTTCAAATACGCGGCAAACCCAAACTTCTCAGTAACTTTCGTAGCTAGCTGCGACAGGGACAAGAGTTGCTGTTGCGGGCCATGGCCAGCTCTTACAGTTTTTGCAGAGGACGGTAAAAGGCCCGACATAGCAGAGGAACTCCGACTTGCTGCAGCGGCAGCGGCCTCTTCCGCGTGCGCGGCCACAATTTCTTCGCCGTTTTGAACCAGACGGCAAGTTGATACTAAACGATACACCTCCTCCATCACGAAATCACGGGCTGCGGTTGCTCCACCAACAACGACATCATTGTGCTTGTACCAAGGAATCATAGTCTTGCGCAACCACACTTCGTCTTTGGCGTAGTCGTAGTTGGGATCAACCGACGACCCCGGGTGCGACTGGACCGCTGCAACAGCATTGACAGCGTAAAGAGCCCGCGGCACTGGGTACAGGAACGCTGCCGCGGCGCAGGTGTGGG
>ENA-OWNT01003598-OWNT01003598.1-seawater-metagenome-genome-assembly--contig:-NODE-3598-length-14429-cov-3.939381_pt1 | contig 14429 bp, 17 predicted proteins | sample MGYA00238136_ERZ651165 | MGnify/ENA primary metagenome ERZ651165 (study PRJEB26861, sample SAMN08777766) | seawater metagenome | isolation source: coastal seawater | place: USA: Florida | collected...
AGTGATTGACCGACGGGACAGCAAAAAAATACAGCAAATCTGTGATATCCTAATTGCGGATATATTCCACGCCATAACAGAGTAATACCATATCACGACAAAACATCCTCCGCAGATAGTCACACACTTGGAATCCAGTATATATCTACATACGAGACTCAATGTGGTAATGTTTGTACACATACCGCGATATGGGAATACGTGTGTTCACGTGCGTGCGTGGCTGGCTGGCTGGCTGGCTGGCTGGCTGGCGGGTTTGTCAGTGTTTGTGGACTAACGAACAAACGAACGACCTCTCAAGCTGCCAGCCAGCCAAACAAAGCGGTGAGTGAGTGAGTGGAGGGGGGGGGGGGGGGGGGGGGGGGGGGGAGTGAGCGAATTCCTCACTCAGACTGCGACTGCGACTGCGACTGCGACTGCGACTGCGACTGCGACTGCGACTGCGACTGTGAGCTGGGTTTGTTTGTTTGTTGGTTTGTTGGTTTGTTTGGATGTGAACCCAAACCCTCCTTCACTCACTCACTCACTCACTCACTCACTCACTCACTCACTCACTCACTCACTCACTCCATTTGTTGTCGTCGTTCGTTCGTTCGTCGTTCGTTCGTTCGTTCGTCGTTCGTTCGTTCGTCGTCGTCGTTCGTCGTCGTCGTCGTCGTTGTCGTTGTCGCCGCCGCCGCGTTCGTCTTTGGTTCGTTCGTTGACTTCGTCGTTGGTTGGCAGGCCTTCGTTGTCGTTGCCGTTGTGTGTCGTTGGTGTGTTTGTCTGGCCCTCGTGCTCCGCCGTCGCGTTTAGCGTTGTCGTTGCTGCTGGACTCCCCTCCGCTTGCTTGCTTGTGCAAGTGCGCTGTCGCTGGCTGTGATGCCGCCGCTCGTTTGCTCGGTGGACGTCCTTTGGTTTGGGCGCTGCTTACGTGTTGCGTCAGGGAACGACGAAAGAGACGCTTCCAGTCCACACAAACAACCACGCCGCCAGCGACTAAACTCAACGCCACACGCACACGCGACGGCGGCGTCGCGTCGTTCGCGACCGCAGCACTCGTCGAACCGCGTCGCCATGCATGCACGTTCGTGCTGTCGAGGCTTTTGGACACCCTCAGCCACGAACGATGCATCACGCTCTCGCCATCACGCTTCACTGCCTCAGGTACAGCAGAGCACAACGGAAGTTCGCTGCGTCCGCATCCGTCAGCGCGCGTGAATGCGTGCACTCGTACGCTCGCGGACGGAACACGGAAGGCGGGGGTCGTATGCCGCGTGGCACGAGTCCGAAAAGCATAGCGGGCACGTCCGCGGACGTGGCCCCTCCTCCGCGGTTGCGCAATCTTGCGCGATGTGCACTGCCATTGCTCGAGAAGGAGCCATCGACGCGGTAGAAGCAGCAACAGTGTTGACGCCACCCAGCCGCTCTTCCACTCCCGTGCCTACGCAGCACTCCGCAATTCCACTCAACGAACGGCGCCACGGACTGCGTGGTGCCCAAGCGAACAAGCTGAGACGTGCTCACGCACACGCTCGATCGGTGGTGGGCAGGCCGGGACTGTCCACATTCTAATAAACTAAACCTGTCAAACGCACGTCCACAAAAAGCCATAAACTAATCAAACCAAGTTTGTGACGAAACCGCGCAGCGCCCTTTTCCGCCCTGCGCCTCGCACTTGCAATTCGTTGCGTTTCTTCAACGCCCGCCGAGATTCGCCGTCGTGAGCGTGGATTTATCTTCCAAGCTCTATGAACAAGTGATCACCAGAACCTATTGAGGTTGGACACTCGGATTTAGCGCACATTCCTTTTCACCGCAGTCGACATGAACAGTCTTCCCAGCATGGATCGCAACGGACTCATAGGTATGTTCCGCGCCCCTTCGTCTGCGGCTCGGCCCGAACCACTCTCTCTCTCCCTCTTGCTCGCTCGCTCGCTCGCTCGCCTGGTGTGCCTGTGACAACTCGTTCGACTGCCGATGTGCTCAACTCAATCCGTCTGTTGCTTTGCCGCCGTTGTCGTGGTTGCGATGCCACATTGCGCAGAATTTTTGGCTGCCGCCACGAAAGCGGTTTCTGAAGGACCACCCATCGACATGGCGAACGCCATTGTGCAGACGGCCGGCGACGAAGAGTTCCTCAAAGAAATTGTGTCAGATTTAATAACCGAGACGCTGCAGCACTATGAGCAAATCCGCAAGGCAATGCCCGCGCGCAACGTTCAGGTCCGCATCCACTCGCCTTGCGAAAGTCGGTGATCCCGAACAGAGCGCCCTTTTCACCATCGTCGTGTCCGTGCGCCCCACGTGCTTTCCCATCGTAGGCTTGCCGTTTCAGCGCTCACTCCATCAAGGGTGCTGCCGCGAACCTGTACGCAAAACAGTTGCAGCACGGTGCTGCCGCGATCGAGCATTTGTGCAAATTGGCCCTTGCCGGTAAGTGTTTCACACTCCGTCGCGGCGACACGCTCGCGCCGGTCCCGCTCGATCAAGCGGGGATCCCGTCAATCGTCTGTCAGCGTGCTCATCCCAACCCTGCGTGCGACTACCGTTACAGGCAAGTTGAACGAGGAGAACTGGAATAACGGAGTTGCTGCGTTAATGAAACTGCTCGGGCAGGCGATACAGGCATTTCGGCAGAAGGCCCAGACCATGTTTTAGACTGAACCAGCTTGCGCGTGCCCGCATTCGGGTTTATTTATGCCACGCAGAAGGGCTCACCGTTGCCTCCTTGCGCAACTTCACACACTTCCCACCCCGGTTTTCTACTGTATTTTATGATACGTGTACAAGGTTCATTCAATTTTTTTTTTATTATACAAAATTAAAATTATATCACTTATTCTTGACACCACGCGCGCTTCCGCAGTTGATTTCTGTTGGTACATGCCGTGTGGCCAGCACGGACATGTGTCTGGGGTCACCTCACCTTGCTGCGGGTAGCCGACCTGCTGGGCGGGTAGCCTCGTAGGCAAAAGTTGACGATGGCCGACGAACCTAACAACGCAAAAGTGGCAGCCGAGTCATGAGCCGTGTGAGAATCTACCCAATTAATGTGTTGCCTGCCATGGCTACTTGTACGCACCGCAGATCAGGGAGGCTACGGAGGAGTAAAGCGCCAACTTGAAGCCAAGCATTTGTTCTGCCAAAACCTGATGTTCACCCAGGAGCGATAGCTGCTGTCAGTCAAAAGCCGGGCATACGTGCGTGCCACAGCGTCCGTCGACAAGTTTACCTGCTGGTTTTGCAACATCGCTGTGTCCAACCAGAAAAGGGACACCTACGCAGTCATGGATGGGGTCACTACAAAGCGGACGCTCGTATGGAGTGCCAGGTTCCATGGTACAGAAGGGAGCGCGCACCACACAAAAGAGTGGAGCCAAAAATCCTGCCAGAATCGAGAAAGGGAAGATACAGCAGGGTTTGTCCGATTTGTGACGACGACAGGAAGTGTGGCAAGGCTGTGTGGCCACAAAATTGCATGAAGAAGCACCGCCGAAGTGCATGCGAAAACGAAAACTGCGTCAAAGCACGACCCAACCCAAACACCACATGGCATGGGATCACCCGCGCACCTTCCAGGCAGCAGCCAGATCGAACCCCACAGCAATCACGAAACCAATGGCAACTATCCAAAACAGGTAGGCCAGTGCGAACCCTGGGTTCAGGTCGCGCGAGATGTTATCACGGTGGATGTTCATCATTTCGAAGAAGTCCAGGAACAACGGTGGGTCCGCGCTCAGGTGCAGTTGGACCGGCATCCGCCTTTCCACCTGGCCTCGCTTCGCTGCCGCCCACCACTCCTCATTGATATTTAAAACAGTCCACCTGCATTGCGGAGCAAACCACCACCACAGCACGCACACAAGGTATCAGCCCCTGCAACCACGACACACCGGCGGGCGAATGGGTGCTTACCAGCGTAGATAAACCAGGTCCCACCAGTGGTCGGGATTGCGAAGGCGTTTGAAGGATGCGAACGCCACGAGTATCACCAAGCTGGCAATCGTTTTCACTGCGCGATACAACCTGACAAATACGCTGCGAGAGAAGGACAGGCGATCTCGCAGCAACACACATGAGCAGCATCCACAATGCCTATGCCGCAGGCGCTGACGTGGGCGCTTGCTGCTCATTGTCCTGCTGCGAGGTGCAAGTCAAGTAAAAATTGTTCAGGATTTGTCCAAGTTTTGATTTGAACGTTCCACTGCGGACCGCAGCGGCACGCCTCGTTGTCTACACAAGATGTGAGTCTATTCGGCCTTGACAACCACCCTCAACCACTGCACCGCTACCCGGGCAAAATACTTGTGCCGTCCTGCTTCACTGCCAGCGTTGCAATTGGTGTCATTGGATGGGTCTTGCATGCACTATCCGTGGCCCACGATGACATCCACCGCCACACTCCGCCACATCCGCTGTCGCATCCACGTTCGTTCCAAGACGACCACCAACCGCTGCCGTTGCCTTCCACCACCACCAACCACAACGACGACAGCGACGGTAAAGAAGTCCGAGTCAATGAAATGGCTGTGACAGTAACGGCTTCAACGTTTCCAAGGTTCGATCGATCGGCTGTTCGTTCGTTGGTATGTTCAAAAACGCCGTTTTGTCGTTGGTGGTTGGTGGTTGGTGTGTTGGCACCAATCACTCGTCACCGCTGTGACGCTGTGACGCTGTGACGACACTTACTTTCTCTGTCATTGACAACTGCAGCAGCAGAAGCAGCAGCATCACCAGCAACAACACCGACGACGACGACGGCCGCGACGGCAACAGCCACCGCATGCATCTGGTGTTGCGTTGTTTGTTGTGTGTGAGTTATTCGTCAGTCGTTGCCACAGCTGCTTCAGTTGCTTCTGACAGTTCGACGGAGGGCATCAGATCGCAAATGCAATGACCTGCGCCTCCTGCTGTCAGGCGGAGGTGGAGGAGAGGGGACAAAAAACGCCGCGCATGACTTTTGTGAAACAGTTGGTGGTCAGTCGATTCAAGGGTGCAGATAGGAACATAACTTTCTTAAGGTGATTGCGGAAGAAGCAACGTTGAGTGAATGACTCGTGGTTCGTGGTGTCGACAGCATCCCACGGGCCATGAGACTTCGAGTTATTAGTGGCGTGGGAATCTCGCGTCTCGGGCAGATACTGCCGGACCAATTCAAATGGGAAGCTCTCAGCGAAAAGAACAGGCGGGCCATTGAGGCCTGGCAATGCACAGAAGTGTCCAAACTGCGACAATCAAATTGCCTTGAATTTGTTTGCAATGTATTGCTCGCGGCCTACGGAAGCCTTCATCTTTTTCTGAACGCATGCGCGCTGTCGGTGCTACGGTTTAGGCCGATTGCATTTGCCAAGTGACCGGCAGTCGCTGCCGGACAACCTGAATGGCCGAGGCCAACGATCGACTTTCGGAGGGTGGGCCCGATGAGACCGAACGCAGTGGGAAAGACGAGACAGTTGATGGTGGCGACGTTGAGCAGCCCGGCGCCGTTGCACAAGCTGCGGTTGATGAGACCGTCGCTGCAGTGTCGGCCGCAGATGGCGACGGCGATGGTGCAGCACCGAAGCTTTCATTTTTGGGAGCTTCCAGTGGGGAAGAAGAAGCTCTACCTGAAATAGACATGGCGTCGCTCAAATTGTTCACACTGGAAGAATTGGGCGAATACGACGGCGTGAAGACGGAGACGATATATATTGCAGCAGCAGGCATTGTGTTTGAAATGACCTCGGAGCCCGGATTTTACGGGCCAGGAGCCGGCTACGGGCTGTTTGCGGGACACGATGCCACCGTCAACTTAGCCCGGACGTCGCTCAAACCTGAGACGATCGACGCGTTGGCTGCTGATGTCGGCTTGCAGCAAGAACAGATCGAATGCTTGGAGGCCTGGGTGACAAGATATCGGCGGAAATACCCCATCGTGGGCCGTATTGAGAACAACGCGGAAGCCTTGAGTCTGACACCTGTTGTTGCAACATCCGACGGCACACCGGACGAGTCGGACTGCGTCATTTCCTAGACTTACTATATTTTTGTAAACAACGTTTATCCATAATTTTAACTCGTCGCAACTGTGATCACCTTGGCGGCATCGGAAGGCACTTGTTGCCCGGCGGCGACACTGCATGCGGCCGTGGCCACAAGCGAAGCAAGCTCATCCGTTTCTAATGAAATCCCAGCGGCATTCAGCTCGGTTGGAGTTTTGGGAAGCACGACACTGATTCTCAGTGGTCGATGGTGAGAGCTGACACAAGGGACTCCATCGGAACTTTGCGTCTTCGCCAGGTCAAGGAGGTGATCACGCACTTGCTGCAGCGTGATCTGGTCGCCGCCATTCGCGAGGGATGGGCCAACGAGCACCAACGCCAGCGGCCTGGTAACCGTGCTAGGATCTCCTGCTAATAACTGTGCCTTGCAGGCAGCAACGACCAAACTAGAAAACCGCCGAAGTACAGAGGCACTGCTATCGGACGGAGGTGCATTGCCGGTAGCGGTGGTGCTCTTCCCGTCCAAGTCTCGCATCGTCACGACCACGGAATCCACTCCCCGCGACCAAGGGCCGGTTGACGAAGTGCTGGCACGCGCCATCCACTTCCGCACGCGATCAACTACATTGAAGACAACACCGTCGGTACCACGCATGTTGCAGACGTAAAAGTGACAGGCTGTGCCAGCGTCGCCGGCGTCGCCAGCGTCGTCCGACCACGTTTGCTTGGCGATGTCGAGCAACGCCTGCACCACATGCCGGCCGGTGGAGACTTGGGGATCAATCACAGCAACTCGGGCTCCAGACTCCACACAGCAGTGCGCAACTGCTTGACCAGTTGGTGATGCTGCACCAAAGATGGCCACATTTCTGTTGCGAAGTGGGACAACCTGTGATGTACACCCCCGTCGTGGTCCTGATTCTCGACGTGCGCGCTTTAAAGCTGGTGCGAGGCCAGCATCCGCGTCGGCTTTGGAAACTCCAGCGCCGTCCCAGGAACTGGCCTGTCCTCCGAGGGCTTCGAACTCGTCGTATCTCTGTGGAAAGTGTTTCTGAATGTACTTGCGCTGCTTCCTGAGCATTTTCTTCGTGAATTTTGCAGAAACGGGCTGGCCGTCTCCGTGGTGAGTGGGCAATCCTCGAGCATCAAACTTGCTGAAATTCAACGATGTTTTCCGGAATATGTCTTCAGGAGGCATGGCGGCACCGTCCGTGCCTGCAACGGAGGGTGCCGTTGCGCTGATGCTGTAGCTCGTGGCGTCCATCGTCCCCGAGGGATCATAGACAGGGTTGCCGACCATGTGGCGTGCAACTGCGGCGGCGTATTCCTGTTGTTTGCTCTTGTCGTACTCTTCAATTTTCTCCATGGTCACCACATGGCGAGAAAAGGTCAGCGTTAAAAACTCTTCACTGGAGCTGACCTATGACCACAGCATAGAACACAAGCAAGTTCAGACAGCAGAGCGTTGTTCCAAATATATCGGCTCCGCATTCATCGTACAAGTCGCAGGCAGGGATGTATTGGCATGTGCTCGGGCTTGGCCTTGACAAAAACGATGGGCGGTTAGAATGTTTACATGGTGGATTGGTCGATGCCACGTGCACAACTCACCCCACATCCAGTTGGCAACAAGTAAACCAGCCGCCTGACAATGCAAACAACAATTCCATTGTGATGAAAAAGCTACGAAAATATTGACAACACTTGCCGAGGAAGTGCCAGGAAGACCAATTCATCGTACCCTCCAATTTTTAGGACGTCGGCAGCAAAATCCAGCAAATCGTTGATCACGTCACATGGATTGTAAACTTGGGTTTTTGGAATCCGTGTCGATCGCGTGTCCGCAATTACCTTTTGCAGAGCAGCCATCTGTTCATCATCACGTTGTGCGGACGAAGCAGAATCTGGTGCATCCTTGGATGCAGTTGATTGGGCTTGTACTTGCAGCGGCGCGGCAGATTTTCGCGCTCCAGCCCGAATGCCGTACGGTGGATCACAGCAGATGGCGTCTAGAGTCCCTACAGGAACAATCATGTGGAGCACACGTGAACGAGCGATACGACTGTCAAGTTGAGTACAGACAACTGCGAACACACCACTAAGATTGATGGCCGATCGCCCTCGAGGTGACACATCGATGCGCAACATCTCCGGGTACGGTAGCTTGTATTGATCAAAGTTACTAAACAGGGTCGTCTTTTTGCCTTGGAGAATTCGCCTTGCACAGGAAAGAATTGCACGGGTAAGCAAAGTGCGGCGAACAAACAAGCGAAGCAGGCTCAACGGAGTTTCTGTAACAATCAAAGCCAACATATCAAATCATCCCACATACATATCAATGTCGAACCCGAGGCATTGGGAACCCCAATGTGCCTAACAATCAATGATCTCATGAAACCTCAATTCGATACGTCAAGCTCAAGCACGATACGTGTCATACCACTGCTACCAAGAGTGATCCTGTACCGGCAAACGCATCTAACACGAATGCTCCTGCAATATGCAAGTGAACAAACGGGCAAGACAATGGCACGTGAATTCCGGTTGGCCATTCACCGAAAGAAGCCACGAATAGCACTGATGCACAAGTTGATCGGTGTACCTGGTCGAGCCAGTGCTTGGTTGGCCATAACGAACGACAGCTCCGCGCAGGTGGAAGTTGGGCCAATGAAACTTCTTTTCTTCAGGTCATACTGAGCTAACAACCCCCGCTGACCCGTGGCAATTACCATTCCAAAGAAAAAGTGGCGCTCTAAATGTTTGTCCGTCCGGGCTGCGCTGGCATTCAGCGATTGCCCGAGCTGCCGTGGAGCTGAAGTATCGTCGATACGCCTGTCCTCGACAAGTACGAACTGCTCGTCGAATACGCTGGAACCTGCGGGCACAGGATCTCCACTTGGCCTCACGGGAAACTGTAAGACTGCCTTTTTGAAGTCACTTCGCTCTTGCGTTGAGCGACGAGGACCAAACGAGTCAACTGTCAGCTTCCAACGCAACTCTGGCGCGGCCTCAGCGCCGTCTTGACCGTGGCGAACATACTTCGCAACCAATTCGTGTTCCGCTGACACAGTATTCGCCGCTAATGACTGCAAAGTAGGTCCGGATGACCAGACGAAAAATATTCGGCGAACCAACACCGCTCTTTTGCATACGGCTCGAGCCTGGTCCACAGTCAGCCTCGCATATAGGAATGGGGATGCTGGATCCTTGATGTCCGCAGAGTAGACATCGGCAGGCTTCAGCCCGAGGAGCGTGAGCACACTATCAAATTCGGGTAAGCGGTGGAGATTGTAAGGTCCATCGACAAACTGGACAAGCACACGATCTTTTGTGACCATATTGTCCTCAACACGCCGCCGCCCAAGGCGAGTCACGGAGGTGTTTGACAAATTACGAGTCGGTCGGAATCTACACCTACGTTCTTTTTGTTTTGTTTTGAGAATCAAACAAGGACATTGCGGATTGCTCATTTATTACCATGCTTGAGCCGCACCTAATCAGCGCCTTCGAAGAGCGCACCTAATTCCGAGAATTAGTTAGATCCTGTCGCCGCATCTTCACCCTTTGCTCCCACCTCCCTCCACATTCCTCTCGCATCCAGCTCCCACGTCCACAAACGAAACACCACAATCTCTACACACACGCACACAGTACTTTCAACATCGCAACGCATAAGAAAGAGAACGCACCTCCGTTACAACGACGACAACGACGACGACGACGACGACGACGACGACGACAACGACGACGACGACGACGACGACGAAGTGTGTCATTGCCGTCGAAGTGTCGAAGTCGTCTCGGCCAAGCAACCAAACGGCCAACACGTCAACGTACATACCGTAGATATATGCATCAACTCCGACTTTCCTCGTACACAGTTCGTCACAGTACTTCTGCAAACACCATTAACCCATATGGAGTCACAGGGACTAGCTCTCGGATCTTTTTACGTACTAGTACGTAAATTACCTGTATTACTGCGTCGTCGTCGCTTCTTCTGTTGGCCGCGGTGTGCGGTGACGTCGCCGGGTCGCCGCCGGTCGCCGGTCGACGAACGCCTCAACGTTAACGATTGGTGACAACAACTTCACCAATGTCGCCGTGGTCGTCGTTGTGGTTGCGGTCGTCGTCGTCGTGGTTGTGGTTGTGGTCGTCGTGGTTGTGGTCGTCGTCGTTGTGGTTGCGGTTGTTGTTGTCGTTGTCGTCGTCGTCGTCGTCGTCGGAATCGTTGGTGTTGGTGTTGGTGTCAAAGTCTGTCGTGGGCAGCGGCAGCCTGGAACATATGATGCCCGTGATGTAAGGTGATTTCGTCGTTGTCGTCGTCGTCGGTGCTGGTGCCAATGTCTGTCGATCCTTGTGGGCGAGAGGAACTCTGGAACATGATGCAAGGTGCCTTCTGGACATAGATGCGATGGGTGGATGATAAGTGGGTGGATGATGGGTGGGGTGGATGGACGGGTGGTTGGATGGGTTCAACGGCATTCATTGAACAGGCAACAACAAACACTGCAACTCGATGGAACAAAGAAAAGTTGAGCCGATAGTTCTTTTTCGTGTCGAACGGCTTTTGTCCTCCTTTTCACTTGAAAGAATTGACAATGGTCAGCAATAGATAAGAAGTATCGTCTCTTGGTTTTGCAACAATGTCGAAAGCGGCGTTGTTGGATACGAAGAGGTCTGCGGACGATGAGGCAGCTTCCGAATTTGGAGGCCGGCAGGAATTTTCAAGCGGCCGCCAGAATGCGACAACTAGTCTGTCTTTCATTGAGGCCGCGTCTGAAGCAAGCGGAGAAACACGGAACAATTCGACAAGTCTGCATCCTGAAGATGGAAAGCCACGGCTGCGCCGCGGCCGCCGCACCAGCAGTCAGCGTGAACGCATTGAGTCCACACGCTCATTTCTGGGTGCCATCAGTTATCGTGTCTCAATGAGCGTCGACGAGCGGACCTCCATGCGCGGTGAATCCGTTCTGGGCCCGGAGCAAAAAGTTAGCTGGAAGGCCATGTGCGCGCTGATGTTGACGGACATAGTCGGAACGAGCGTGCTCACACTTGCTGCAGTTGCCGCGAAGCTTGGATGGGGTCTCTCCATCTTGATGATTGTTCTTTTGTCACCGGTGGCAATCTACACCGCTGTACTAATGAGCCGATCCCGACACGCACTCGTAGAGAAAGGGTACCATGCGCCCGAGTCAATGGGGCATTGCGCTCTGGCAGTTTCGTCCATTAGGTTTGTGCCTGAACATCATCTGTCCATCTCGTGTGTTGCTGGGAAGCGTGTTGCTGGTGTGAGGCCACGCAAGTGATGCGTCAACAATGATTGCCTGTGACTGCGTGCGGTGTGCTCATTTTGTTCGTGCTGGATCAATGTAGGGGCGTGTCTACATTTGTGTACGTGGCGGTGTACGGCTATGCCTTCCTCGGTAATGCCAGCTATCTCTTGGTGATGGGCCAGTCCTTACAATCAGCTATTGCTTCAGTATTGCCGACCTACCAGTTTTGCTTGCCTGTCGCCGCGGCATTCGCGTGTCTTTTGCTCGCGCCTTTAATCGTCGGAGTGCGCAATTTAGTGGACAGCATATGGGTTTGCCTCGGCAACATGCTTCTGCTTGTTGCGGCCATTGCTGTTGTGGTGGTCGAACTCATCGAAACCGGCCGATCCAACAACACCGAAACATTTGTGTGGCCGGACACTTTGGATTTCACGATTGTGTTCGGCGCCGCTACAAACATCGTTTACGCTTATGCCGGACACTGGATGTATTTTGAAATCATGGAGGAAATGAGTGAGCCGTTGGATTTCCCGAAAATCTTCTACATCAACGGCCCGGCAATGGTCGGCATGTATCTGCTGGTTGCTTGCGTTGGCTATTACTTCTCGGGCGTACACACACCGCCTGATTTCATCGACAGTATCCACGACAAACCAGCATCCATGTTTGCTGTGTCCACGATGTTGTTCATACACGTCGCTTTTGTGTACTTTGTGAAGAGCATCGTCCTCTCCCGGTTCTTCCACGGCCTGCTCGCACCGGCGAAAGTTGAAGAAAAGTCATGCTCTGCGCACCTACAATACGGCGCTATTGCACTGGTCATGCTTGTGGCAGGCTATGTATTCGCCAATTTGATTCCTTTCTTCGATGAGATGCTTGGCCTGATTGGAGGGCTTTTGGCCGGACCGATATCATTTCTTTTCCCAGTCCTATTTTTCTTTGGGGCTATGAAAAAGGCTTACTCGCCAGGTGTGGAACCAATTCGTCGCCAGCGTAATCCGAGTGAGAAACGAGACAGAGATGAAGACTACAACGAGGAGGACGAGAACGCTATCGACCCAACCGCGGAACTGTTCCGTATGTCTGCGATGTGTTCGCGTGTTGAGTGCATATGTTCGCGTGTTGAGTGCTGACTGATGTCAACTCATGCATCGCCATTCGTTTTTTGCTTGTGAACTGTGCAATGTCGTCAGAGATGGAAATCCAGCCTCCAAGGCATTCCTTGAGATCGGTTCCGTGGTTTGACTGGATTGCATCCGGGATTGTGTCCATCTTCACCCTCCTCACAATGGTCGTCGGCACTTATCAGGTCAGTTCTCTTCGTTGCGCCGTTGTCGCGCATGGTATCGTTTTATGTCATTTTCCCGCGCTGGATCGGTGCAGGTCGTGCTGGATATCATTGCCAAAAGTGGGGAGTTTGGTGCCCCGTTTGACTGCCACGCCCTTGTGAACAACGTCACAAGCAACTCAACTTCTTGATTGATACTGTGACAACGAGAGACGTAACGCACGTGGTTGGCGTTGAAGCTGGTGGTATGACTGATGACTCGGCTCAAATTATTGTAAAAGCGAACAACAAAAATGAAGGTCAATACAGTTGATTGGGTGAAGCCACAGTCTTTGTGACAAATAAATTAATTGGAGTTACACTTGTGAATTGGCAAACATTTCGCGCTCGCGCTTCAATTTGTGCATCATCTGCGTCGCAAAGTGGTCCGTCACGGCAAGAGAGAAAATAGCAACAAATCAGGATTCATTGGGCGCACGGAGCAAACTAATCCGTGGCATTCATTCACGCACCTGCCAGTAAAACTCGGCCTTTTTCATGTCCGGTTCAACACCGTCGCCGTTCTTGTACATGAAGGCGACGTTGTAGCAAGCCGCTCCAAAATTGTGGTCGCAAGCCTGAGCGCCATTTTGTGCCAATGAACGCAATGTGGACACAAGCACCGCGCAAACACTTGCGTACCTTTTTACTGTACTTGAACGCTTTTTTGAAGTCTTTCTCTACTCCTGGAACTGATCCAGTTATGAATGCGGTTCCAACCTGTGCGAGTCGATGCCAGACAAAATGAAGAGAACGACAGACAAACATGGACGGTGCCGCTTTTGCATACCTGGTGACAGCTTGGTGGGTGCCCACGCTCGCATGCCCTCTTGTCCAACTCGAAAGCAACCGCCGGATCCTTCTTTGGAACACCTTTTCCGATTCTAAACATGGAGGCAGCCGTTGCACAACCCTGTCCAAAACACATGGCAAAGCAAATCCATGGCTGTCGATAAAGTACCTAGTGTTGGAACCGAGGCGACGTGTGCAACATGTACGTACCTGAGGATGTGGTGGGTCGCATTCACATGCTTTCTTGAAAAAGGACAAACTCTCCTTGTAGCTTTTCACGAGGCCAATTTCTTTCTCAGCTTGGCTTGCATCGTTCGGTTTGGCTGCTTTGAGCAGTAGCAGGCCACTGGAGAGGCACGAATTACCGTGACCTCGCTCCAGGCAGTTTTTCTTAAACACCTTAAATGCATCAACCGGCTTTTCGGCGACAACTGCGAACCATTGTCCCAGGCTGTGACAACCCACCGCAGAGTCGTCATCGCAAGCAATCTTGAACTCATCATATTTATCCTCAACGTAGAGGTCCTCAAGCTCCTCTGCAGAGAAAGCCCCTTTGGCCATCGCGGCGACGAAAGCGAATGCCGAACTCACACACAGCAACCTCGCGCGACAAAGTCGGCAAGCAGGCACGTTACAGATGGCCACTAAGACTGCAAAAGCTCAAAAAATGCGGCTCAATATTTGCGGTGGAGGTAAGTAAACACCCATTTCCGCTCTTGGACAATTAGCAGGTGGTGGGTCGTGGTGTTGTGTGATGTGATATGGAGTTGAGTGGTGTGGAGTGGTGTGGGTGTGCAGAATTGCGAATTCGATGCCGGAAACAGATAGCGGCAATGCAGCGTGAATGCATGTATGCACACACATGTTGCACACAACATACAAAAGTCACCTCTCAACTGACAGGAACGAGTCAAATCAGGAAACGCGCAGTCAGACGATGGCCCGCCCCACTACAAAAAGTCAACCCAACGCTAACCGACAACGAACGACGACGGAACGACGACGACGACGACGACGACGACGACGACGACGACGACGACGACGACGACGACGACGACGACGACGACGACG
>ENA-OWNT01003599-OWNT01003599.1-seawater-metagenome-genome-assembly--contig:-NODE-3599-length-14427-cov-30.098537_pt1 | contig 14427 bp, 16 predicted proteins | sample MGYA00238136_ERZ651165 | MGnify/ENA primary metagenome ERZ651165 (study PRJEB26861, sample SAMN08777766) | seawater metagenome | isolation source: coastal seawater | place: USA: Florida | collected...
AACACCGAATATGGTATATAAATTAACAGCGTAAAATCAATTTTAACCTGTAGCCATATTTCAGGACTAGACATTATGACCAACCAAACGTAAAATGAATAAATTCACAGCTCTTTTATTACTCATAACAATCGGAATTATTTCCTGCAAAAATTCTGAAAAGGAAATTGATAAATTGGAAATCGCAGAAAAATTCTACATTGCAATTGACAATTCAAATCCTTCAAAAACGACTGAATTAATCACGGAGAGATTTACGACCATTGACGACGGATTTGAACAGAAATATAGCGAAAATGAATATGCTGAATGGGTAAAATGGGACTCTGTATTCCAACCGACTTACAAAATACTCAAAATCGAAAAAGAAAATGGCATTGTAAAAGCTAAAATTTCAAAAACGGACAAGCGAATTTCCTTTCTTCATCACGAACCTATTATCACAGACGAAATCATACAATTTGAGGGCAATAAAATAAAGAATATCAATAGGACTTCTGCATCATTTAACGTTGAGGAATTTGTTAAAAACAGAGATGAACTTGTAAATTGGATTGCGGAAAATCAACCTGAATTGAATGGGTTTTTAAACGACCAAACAAAGAGTGGCGGAATGAATTATTTAAAAGCGATTGAACTGTATAAAAACAGAAAATAACGTGCTACAACAATGTATAACCGCAATTACGGCGGATTCGACTACGTCCGAATCCACTCGGAATTGCTAACGCCTGTACCAAACCGAAAATTAACGTATATTTACCCGTAACTGACAGTTATACGAGACCGTTGTAGGTAATGCGAGAAACAACCGACTAAAGATTAAACAGCTAATTATAAATATTAAATTATATTTGCCTAATGGCAACAAGGATTGAAAATATAAATTCTGAAATAATAAACTGGGCAATTACTCGAGCAGGTAATAGTCTAGAGGAATTTTATGCGGATAATCCTGATGTTTTAGATTGGATAGAAGGAAATAAGAAACCTACTTTAAAGCAATTAGAAAACTTTACTCATAAAGTCCACGTTCCTTTTGGATATATGTTTATGAATGAACCACCTAAAGAGGAAATCCCAATACCTTTTTTTAGAACAGGAGCAGCACCTAGAGATAAAGTTTCTTTAAATGTTTATCATACTATCCAAATTATAAAAGACAGACAAAATTGGTTGACTAACTATCTTAAAGAAAGTGGTTATCCTGATTTAGATTTTGTCGGAAAATACAATGACAGCTCTGATTATAAAGAAATTGCAAATGACATTAGAAATACTTTAAAATTACCTGTTAATTGGGCTAGTAAACTTGGAACTTGGGAACAGGCTTTAGATTATTTGACATTACAAATTGAGGAAATTGGGATAATTATCAATTTTAATGGAATTGTTGGAAACAATACTAGAAGAAAAATTTTAGTCGAAGAATGCAGAGGTTTTGTTTTAGTAAATAATAAAGCACCTTTTCTATTTGTAAATTCCGCAGATGCTAAAGCTGCTCAAATGTTTACTTTAATACACGAAGTTGCTCATATATGGTTAGGAGAAAGTGCTGGGTTTGATAATAAACAAATGCTTCCTGCTGATGACCCAACTGAATTATTATGTGATAAAGTTGCTGCAGAATTTTTAGTGCCGGAAATTTTCTTTAGAGAAAAATGGAATAACAGTCAAGATATAAAATATTTAAGTAGAGTTTTTAAAGTTAGTCCAATTGTAATTGCAAGAAGAGCGTTAGATTTAAATTTAATTACTAAACCTTCTTTTTTTGAATTTTACAACAATTATATAGCTGAATTTAAAAACAAAAAAGAAAATCAAAGTTCTGGTGGTAATTTTTATGCAACTGCTAAAAAGAGAATTAGTTTAAGATTTGCTAGTTATGTTAATAATGCAGTAAACGAAAACAATCTTTTATATAGAGATGCTTATAAATTAACTAGTCTAAAAGGTAACACGTACGAGAAGTTTATTAACGAATATCTATATCAAGTATGAGTAAATACATTGTAGATTCGAACTTCTTTATACAAGCTCATCGTTCAATTTATCCTCTTGATGTTGTTCAAAGCTTTTGGGTAAAAGTCAATTCATTATCTCAAAATGGAACTCTAGTAAGTATTGATAAAGTAAAAAAAGAAATTTACGACAATTCTTCTCACGAAGATGAACTTAAAATGTGGTGTGATTCCAATTTACCTGACGATTTTTTTATCAATACAGATACTGTTCTTCAAAATTATATTTCAATTGTAAATTGGACGAATTCTATGTCTCATCATTTCACACCGAATGCGATTCAAGAGTTTCTTGAAACTGACTTGGCTGACCCTTGGCTTATTGCTTTCGCAATGAGTAATAATTGGACTATTGTTACTTATGAAAAAAGTCAACCTGAAAGAAAAAACAGAATAAAAATACCTGAAGTTTGTAATCAATTTAACGTAAGATATATTGATACAATACAAATGTTTAGAGAATTAAATGAAAGCTTCTAAAGCACTACCTACAACAATGGCTATAAGTAATTGCTTGTTCTCGCCTACTTCTGAAAATCCTCGCGGATTTTCAGCTTGGTGTGTACTTGCAAAGTTAACCTCTAAACCACGCAACTACTCATAGCCGAGACCGTTGTGGTGCATTTACCACTCAAACTCGAATCGAAATAAAACGAACTGAAATAAATGAATTTAACCCGACATTGCGAGTTGTGCGACAACCAAAAAACTGATTTAAAAATAGGAACAACTTGCGGACTAACTGACCGAAAACCTGAATTCAATAAAACCTGTGCGAAAATCGAGCTTAATGAAAAGTTTGAAAATAAGCTGAAATCAGTCAATATCGAATATGAAAACTTTAGACGAAAAAAAGCATTAACTTACACATACTTTGTGGTTTTCTTGGCAATCGGAATTGCGGTAATAGTCGGAGGATATTTGTTAGGTAAATATGCATTAGATAGCGGAGTAATTTCAACGGTACCAATAATAGTTATGGGAGTTGGACTTGCACCACTTGGAATGGCATTTGGAACTTTAAACAAACACAAACAAGACATAGAAGTCGCGAAAAGTAAAAAAGACAAAATAGATGAAGTTCTGAATGAATACCGAATTGAATATAACATTGACATAACGTTTGGAAAAGAAATTCACGGAACACAAGAAGTTTATGCTGAATTAAAAACAAATGGAATACGATAAAAAAAAAAAAAAAACGACACCACAACAATGTATAACCGCAATTACGGCGGATTCGACTACGTCCGAATCCACTCGGAATTGCTATCGCCAGTTCTAAACCGAAAAACTTCGTATATTTACCCGTAACTGACGGTTATACGAGACCGTTGTAGCACATTAAACCAAAATCGCGTGAAAAGAATGAATACCTACATAATTTTCGGAATTTTAGCATTAATCGGAATATTCGCTTTGATTAGTTGGAATTCAAAACGGAATTCTAATACACTCAAAATCGCTGAAAATAAGACTGAATTACGGAATGTTGAAAACCGACAAGAAAAGCGAGATTTAAAACTTACGGTTTCTTATAATTACGGAGAGACAACAAAAACAATATCTGAAAAAGCAACAGCGGAAATAGTAAAAAGCACAATGAAATCAACAAATTGGAATGAATTTCACATTGTGCAACTGGAAAATGAAAATGGAAACGGATACAAGGCTTTACACGTAAGCGGAAGTTTAGGCGATGACGGATTAGCTTCCGGATTTGTGACAGACGATGACCATATTTTATTGGTAAAACCATTAGAAACGGTTGAACAAATGACTGAAATTCTTCTTGACTTTTTGAAAGGAGAAGAAATTTGGCGGAATAAATATGAATATAAATAACGTGCTACAACATTGTATAACCGCAATTACGGCGGATTCGACTACGTCCGAATCCACTCGGAATTGCTAACGTCAGTGCTTAATCCGAAAATAATCGCTAATTTAACCCGTAACTGACGGTTATACGAGACCGTTAGCAGCAAGTAAAAACAACCACGCAGAAAAATGAATTGGATTTTAAAAGCAAAACATTGGCAGATTTTCATAATACTTTTCCCTTTTATGATAATGGGTTCTATTGATTTTCAAGGCGACTTAGGAAATCTATATTGGATTAATCTTATTGGATTTAGTATTATTCTAATTTGGCTTTTTATTCTGACTGACGAACTGATTAAAATAACACCAAAAGAGTACGGACTTAAAACCAATCTATACTATGTGAATGCTATTTTATTTTTCGTAGTCTATGTTGGAGTAACATATTGGAACGATGGAAAGGAAACAAGTTTTAGCGGAATTTATGCATTAATCGGATTTTACATTTTTTATGCTTTCTTACAGTCATTTGGATTTGCAGGAAGAATTATAAAATCATTGGAATTAAATAGGAAATCTAAAAAGCGAGAGAGTATTGGATATTTCTTCCTTTTCGTGTTTTTACCAATTGGAATTTGGTTTATCCAACCGAAAATAAACAAGCTAATTAAAAACGGAATTGAAAAAATACCAGCTGCTAACAATGTATAACCGCAATTACGGCGGATTCGACTACGTCCGAATCCACTCGGAATTGCTATCGCCAGTTCTTAACCGAAAAATTTGCGTACTTTAACCCGTAACTGACGGTTATACGAGACCGTTGTGTTTCATACTGAAAGCCAGCCGCACAAACAGCACATTTAGTTTTTCCCAACACCAAAAATCCCACGCTAAAAAAACCAAAAGAGCTGTTTTTAGCCAACGCTGAAATTAATAATCGTTGAAAAAATTGTTAAGAAAACAAGCAAATAATTGCCTAAAAAAAGTTATATTCTTCGCATATTTGGAAAATGAAAATGAGCAAAAAATATTCGGACATTAGAGAAAAATTAAAAATCGTTGTAGACAAGAAAACTACTAACGAAATGGCTCATTTAACTCATTATTTTCAAAATCACAAAAACGGAGTTTCTCAATATTACAGACCAACAGCAAAAGAATATTTAGCGGAATTACACGAAAATTTAGAGATAGCTCAAGAACCAGATTTTCAATATTATTTACCAATAAAATGGGATGTTCCATTTCCACCACCAGAAAACCCAACCTTCAAATTCATTGACCTTTTTGCAGGAATTGGAGGAATTCGACTTGCGTTTCAAAATAATGGTGGAAAATGCGTTTTTACAAGTGAATGGGATTCTTTTGCAAAAAAAACATACGAAGCTAATTTTGGAGAAGTTCCTTTTGGAGACATAACCCAAGTTTCAGAAAAAGAAATTCCAGACCACGATATTTTATTAGGCGGTTTTCCTTGCCAACCTTTTTCAATTGCAGGTGTTTCAAAGAAAAATTCTTTAGGTAGACAACACGGATTTTTAGACAAAACCCAAGGAACATTATTTTTTGATATTGCGAGAATAATTGAGCATAAAAAACCAAAGGTTTTTATGTTGGAAAATGTAAAAAACCTTGTTTCTCACGACAAAAAGAAAACTTTTAAAGTAATTACTGAAACATTAACTGAATTAGGCTATTCAATTCATTACAAAGTTTTAGATGCAAAATATTATGTTCCTCAACACAGAGAAAGAATCATAATTGTTGGGTTTAAAAAATCCGTTTTTAAAGAAAAAGAAACTTTTGAATTTCCTGAACCACCAAATACTGAATTAGCAATTAGAGAAATTTTACAAAAACGAGTTGACCCAAAATATACTTTGTCTGATAAACTTTGGAGTTATCTTCAAGCATATAAGAAAAAGCATCAAGCTAAAGGAAACGGCTTTGGTTTTGGACTGACGGATTTAAATGGAGTTTCTCGTACTTTAAGTGCAAGATATTATAAAGATGGTGCTGAAATACTAATACCGCAAAGAGGAAAAAATCCAAGAAGACTAACGCCAAGAGAATGTGCTAGAATTCAGGGTTTCCCAGATAAATTTATTATTCCTGTTTCTAACAATCAAGCATACAAACAATTTGGTAATTCTGTAGCTATGCCATTAATACAAGCGGTTGGAAAGAACATTGTAAAAGAACTTTTGAAAATCAATGAACCTAAAAAATCTAAAGTCGCTGTTCATCAATAATGGTTGTGATGAAATCTATGTAAAAAAACTTGCACCAAACGACAATTCAAAAAACCAAGTTTATTTCGGAGGTAACTTTGAAATACTTAATGTTCTTCCCATTTCAAGTATAGAAACAGTTGAAGCTGGAGATTGGAGAAGAGAACGTTTTAAAGCTTCATTGAATTTTTCTTGGATAACAGATGAAGGCAACTTATCACCTGCAAAGCATTCTCAATTAATTCTTTACCCTAAATATCCAGAAGTTAGATTTTCAGGGTTTCTTTTAGGGTCAAAAAATGCACCTTCAGAATTAATGACTCAAAGACTCGCTGACAGATTATTGTTTATTGGAGTTAGTAAAAGTGGAATTGTTTTAGGCTACGTTGCTCATCCAGAATCTGAAATTGCAAAGGAGTTTGCTTTAGAAAAAAATTTGGGAGAACACGGTGTATTCTCAATAATAGAATTACCACGAACAGCAAATAATCGCTCTATCTTATTACAAGAACTTGCACGAATTCATAATCAAGGTTGGATAGATTCAAAACGTTTAGATTCTGATGGTAATATTTTGCCTTGTCGAGCATCAAATTGTGGAGGTTATACTCTTGAAGCTGAACTAGGTGTTACACCAAATGGATATTCTGAACCTGATTTTATGGGTTGGGAAATCAAACAATTTGGCGTTAAAAAATTTGAGAACATAAACTCTTCTGTAATAACATTAATGACACCAGAGCCCACAAATGGACTTTATAAATCTGAAGGAACAGAGTACTTTATAAAAACTTATGGTTATCTAGACAAATTAGGACGTCCAGATCGAATGAATTTTGGTGGAGTACATAAAGCAGGAGAATTACATCCAACAACCAAACTGGAAATGAAACTAATCGGTTTCGACCAAGAAAGTGGAAAAATCAGAAATTCAAATGGTAGTATTTCATTAATTGACCAAAAAGGAAATGAAGCAGCTTCTTGGAGTTTTTCATCAATGCTCTTACACTGGAACAGAAAACACGATAAAGCTTGTTATGTTCCATCACTTTCAGACACAAAAGGAGATAGAAAATACAAATATGGAAACAACGTAATTTTGGGAACAGGAACGGATTTTCAACTTTTTCTTGGACAAATGGCAAACGGAAACATTTATTATGACCCAGGAATTAAATTGGAGAATATGTCAACGAAACCTAAAATTAAGAAAAGGAGTCAGTTTAGAATTAAATCAAGGTTTCTACCAAACTTGTACAAAAAGAATGAAATAATAAATCTAACTGAATAATGTCAACGCTAAAAGCCATACACATTTGCAATTCGCTAAAGCCGACACACAAGCCAAAAATTGCAAAAGAGTATGTCTTTGCCAACGCTACAAACAGAACGGAAAAAAGTACGAAAACACAACAACGTATATAAAAAATAGCGGTTTAATCGCTAAAACGAAATTAAGTAAATATAAAAAAGGTCTTTGTAAAACCGAAAAATCAGTGTTTAAAATCCGCTACTTTTCATATACAAAACCGTTGTAAATCATAGCGCTCACTCAAACGGCGGAAAATTCCGAATTTTAAATACTTCTGATTTATGAAAAATTAAAACTCTGAATTACTTCGCGGAAAAAACTACTCAAACTCTGAATTTGACAATTATTACGCTGACTTTTACTCTTGCGGAATTGAGCCAGTTTGCGGAATTTATAAAACGCTGACTGAAAAAAAAATTGCGCAGATTATCACTCTTGCGGATTGAAAATTGTTGTAGAAAAATCTTGAATTGATATTTAATCAAAATCTGAAATTCAATTAAACGCAGTAAAAATCTGAAAAACTACAATTTACAACAACGTGTATAATTCATTACGGCGGAATTTCCTCGCGGAAATTCCAAGCATTTTTACTATCTTTCGTTCTTAATCGGAAAAATCCGCTGGATTTTCCCGTAACGAAATCATACACAAACACGTTACCTGCAAGCTGAAAAACAAATCGATGAAAAAAACAACAATATTAATCGGAATTATGTTCTTCGCGATAAATCTAGGATGTAATGAAAATAAAAATAAACTTGGAGAAAATGAACTTATCCTTAAAGGAGAATTAGAGGGAATTGAAAACCATAGTTCGATTTATTTAATGTTGGATAACGAAATTATCGATTCAACAAAAATAGAAGAAAACAAATTTTCAATAACTAGAATAATAGAGCATCCAAAACAATATACCTTATTGGTCAAAAATTCAAAAAATTACTCTCGTATTTGGCTAGAATCTGGAGTAATAAAATTTAAAGCAAAAAGTGGCGAATTTAAAGATGCAATAATAATAGGCTCTAATTCACAAGAAGAAAGTGAAAAACTTTGGAAACCAATTTGGGAGTATAGAAAACGAAGAGACAGTCTCTCAAAAATAGTTTACAATAATGACCTGAATGATAGTTTAAAGCTAAATGCAAAGTTAGAACTAAAAAAAGTTCAACAGAATAGGCTAAAAATTGAGAGTGATTTTATTAAAAACAATCCTAAATCATATGTGAGTGCAAAAACTCTTGACTTTTATGCTACATCCTTACCTCAGAAAACGGTTTACGAATTATATAATGCCTTTAGTGATGATTTAAAAAAATCTTCTTATGGAAAATCTATAAGCCGATTTTTAGAATTAAACCAAAACCCACAAATTGGAGATAAATATGTGGATTTTTCAATGCCAAACGCAAATAATAAATTAGTGAAATTATCAGATTTCGAGGGTAAATTAATATTGTTAGAATTTTGGGCTTCTTGGTGTGGACCTTGTAAAAAAGAATATCCTGCATTAAGAAAGGCATATTCAAAATTTCATAATGACGGTTTTGAAATTGTAAGTATTTCAGAAGACCAAACCAAAAAGCAATGGCTGAAAGCAATAGATGAAAATAAATTAAGTTGGATTAATCTTTGGCAAAAAGGTGGAAACAATGCTGACCCATATTTAATTTACGGAATTAACGGAATACCTGCGAACTTTTTAATTGATGAAAACGGTATCATTATCGAACGAGATTTGAAAGGAGAAAAATTAATATCAAAAATAGAGGAAAAACTAAAAGATAAAGCCAGCAGGTAACAATGTGTATAATTCATTGCTAGTAATCGCTTACTTACGAAAATTCCGCTGGAATTTTCTATCCGTGATTATTTGCTAACTTTAGTGCTTAAACACGCAACGAAATCATACACTAAGCCGTTAGCTGCAACTGAGAAAAACATCAACGATATAGATTGAACTCAAAAATTTACACACCGAGCAAAGAATTAAGTCCATTTGTTCATTCTTATAGAATAATCGAGGCAAATGAAGATTTGGTAAACCGTGTGCTACCGAATTCAAACTTTGCGATTGTATTTACACTAAATGGACGAATCAACTATCTTGAAAATAATGGAAATGTACAATTACCTTTTGCGGTCATTTCAGGTTTAAGAAAGTCGGTCAGAAATATCAATTATCAAAAAAACAGTAAATCTATAATCGTCTTGTTTACAGAAATGGGAATTACGCATTTCTTCAAGACACCACTATTCGAACTTTTTGAGCAAAGTATTTCGCTTGACTATCTGATAGACAAAAACAAAATTCATAGCGTTGAAGAAAATCTTAATTCCGCAAAGTCAGATTTTGACAGAATAAAAATAATTGAGCTATTTTTACTTTCCTTGCTTAACCAAAAACAGACAGATTTACTAATCCAAAAAGCTGTTTCAGAAATATATACTGCTAAAGGAGACATCAAAATCAAGAAACTATCACAATCGCTTTTTATAAGCATTGATGCCTTTGAAAAACGCTTTCGAAAAACCATTGGCGCCACACCTAAACAATTCTCTTCATTGGTTCGACTAAAATCTATAACCCAAACCGAAAAACCGGAATCAATAATTGATTTGGCATTGGAAAACGGTTTTTATGACCAAGCCCATTTTAATAAAGAATTTAAAATATTCACGGGACTTACACCGACAGAATTCTATGCTGCCAAGAATATTTGGTAATCAATGATTTTTTACAATGTGCTGATTTTTATTTTCTTCATTTTTGCATAAAAAAGATGAAGAAAATAATACAAATCAGCATTTTAGGTCTATTGCTATTGTGCAATAACGCTATTTCTCAAAACAATCAATCATTGGAAACAAAAAGTATGCAAACAGAATCAAACAAAAGAATAATTCAGAACTTATACGAAAATGCCCTGAACAAAAGAGATTTTGGAAAATTTGATGTGTTAATTTCCAAAAATTATACAAACCCAAAAGGAGATAAAGGAGTTGACGGAATTAAAAAAAATATAATGGATTTTATTCAAGCTTTTCCCGATGCAAAATGGACATTAACAGAGATAATAGCAGAAGGAGATAAAGTTTTTGTAAAACAAAAAGTGGAAGGAACGCATAAAGGCATTTTTCAGAATATTCCACCAACTGGCCAGTTCATTTCAAATGAAGGAATGGGGATTTATGAGCTAAAAGACGGTAAAATTATATCCCACCAAATACTGACAAATCAATTGGGCTTTCTGCAACAATTAGGAGTAATTCCCAAAACTATATCCGAAACTAAATCAAATGCCATATATTTTGTAGACCGATTTACAATGCCCAAGGCATCTTTTCCCGAATTTTTTGAAAGGATGGAAATGAATCGGAGTTTCATTAGAAATCTCGAGGGATTTATAAGTGATGAAAAAATGATAAAGGATGAACAAAATGGAAATATTGCCGTGATTACCGTTGCTATTTGGGATAATCAGAAAGCATTGGACAATGCAAAGTTTAAGGTACAAGAACACTATCAAAAAATCGGGTTTAATCCCAAAGAACTTTATGAAAAGTTGGATATTCAGATGCAGCGAGAGATTTTTGGAAATAACTTTGAATAAAAACAGCAGCAGCTAACAATGTATAAAAGCAATAGCGGTTCGGGTGCAAACTTGAACCGTTTTTGTATTTAATTAAGTATATTTCTATCTGAAAAGTAAGTGTTTTAAATCCGCTACTGCTCTTATACTAAACGTTGGCAATAATTTGAAAAAATCACATTACATATCGAATTTTTTAATTCTTATTTTAATTTTTTCTTGTGGACAAAATTCGTCTGAAAAAAAACTAAATGGAAAATGGTACGGAATTGAAAACAATGGATTTACAAGAATGCATTTTTATCCAGATAGTTTAGTTTTTACCGAAGAATTTACTGAAAGTGTTGAATGGAATGCAACTGAATCTCAAATTGACTTTAGCCTTCCGAACAATTATTTTTATTTGGATTCATCTAAAAACTTTACTGCCTATTACAAATTTTCGAAAAACCAAGACACTTTATTTTGTACAATAAAAAATGATTACGGAGAAAATGAATTGAATTTCCTAAAAGCGGAAAACTATATCGAATATCTAAATAAAAAGCACGAAGTTGAATTTCAACTACCTAAAAATGATTCGGTTGAATTTATTGAACTTGATAATATTTATGGACTGAAAGTTTTTATAGGAAAGTCTAACAATTCAATTATCGGAAAAACTGAATTATCTAATGACCTTAAAAATTTGGAATCTGATATTAAGATATTTAAAGATAGTATAAGACCTTATGAACAAAATCAAATAGAAACGCACGAAATGTTTTTAGACCGTAGATTTCACATAAGAGTTTTTGCTGATAAAAGTATTTCTGATTCAACTATTACAAAATCTCTAAAAACAACAATTTATCTAAAAAATTCAGAAGCTGACAAACACTTACCTGAAAGATTTAGAGGAGAAAAACGAGATACTTTACCTATTAGAATTTTTAGAATATTTGATAGTAAAGAAGAAATTAATCTATGGAAAATAAAAGGAAAAGAAATAAAAACTATTGCCAACAACGTGTATAATTAATTGCGGCTGAATTTCCTAATCGGAAATTCAAACTTATTAATTATCTTTCGGTTACGGCGGAAAAAGACTCGCGTCCTTTCCCGCAACTAATCATACACAAACACGTTGCCAGTAATATTGAAGAACCGAAATCGAATGAAAATAATCAAGTGTCAAACTATATTACTGATTTTAATTTCATCTTTGACCTATTCCCAAAATTCCGAGAAAAAAATGCACGAAAATATTCCAAATAGTGTTGAAATCATTGATAACCATTTAGACCAATTTTTTGATAAAGATGAAGATATTGTTGTCTTTCATGAGAAAGAATCAGAAACAATTCATAGAGATGTTTATTTCATTAAAGCATCAGACGACTTACCTTACAATGTTCTGTTAAGTTGTGGAATGAGTGCTTTACCAATGAAAGTCCCTGAAAATATTGACTCTTCAGAGTTTGTTGAAATCATGATTTTACTTCCAAAAGAATGGAATTTGGAATATGAATCTTTCAGTGATGAAAAGAATTATTGGCCAATCAGAATTATGAAAGAGATAATGATGTCGCCTCACAAAAATGAAACTTGGTTTGGATATGGACATACCTATGGACACGAGGAAGGCGAGGAATTTGCGAGCCGTGATAGTCTTGAACGTCGCTGCCAGTTCGCGCAGATCAGTCGGAGTGCTGTCTTCGGGCAGACGCAGCTTCTTACACGCTGCCCTCAGCTGTTCCTCCATGTTGACGTGACTGTCAGAGAGGGGCTGTGCTGGTCACATTTTTCAGTTCTGTTTGGCGAAGTTCTGAATTTATTTTGATCACCACAGAGGTCGAGAAGTTTGGTGGTCTGGTGTCGCAAGTCAGTCAGTCAGTCAGTCAGTCAGGGGAGTGTTATCCCTGACACTTCTTGAACTACGACACATCCGACACAAAATTGAAAAAGAAAAAAGAACAAAACTGTGGCAACGGGAAACGGGAAACGGGAATAGCTAAAGCAATGGTCTCGTTTAGCTTGGAAATGGACGACTGGATGATGCATGGCGAGGAAATGAAGAAGAAGTGGCCGACCGCAGCAACAAACAAGCGTGCCCTTGTGACGTCGACTGTAAAGCACCAGGCTCATTCGTGATTGCACCTTCTGCTCGTCAATAAAATGAAGTCAAGCGAAGATGACACCTCAAGAAGAAGGAGAGAAGGAGGGGAAAGAGGAGGAAGAGGAAGAGGAGGAGGAAGAAATCAACAGCAACCACAAAAATTGTTGACAACGACAGCAGCCCTAGCTAGTCCGTCGTCAATTCAGGCCCAAAGTGAGAAGACCACTCAAGAAAGTGTTAAGAACTCAACAAGGCTCAATACTTTGGACCTATTTTGGATTTACCGATGTTTTGGGACGTAGGGGCAACGTCTGCGTTCACCGTGCCGTTGTCGATGAGGATCGCTGATATTTAGCGGGTGTCCCCGCATAATCGTAATTGACCGTAAACCACTAGTGTAATAATACACTGTTACCACAACTCACTAGTGCTTTGGCCACGAGGGTACGCTCTGAAATTTACCGATTAGGTCACCGTAGACGTTGGCAGTTGAAAAGAGACCGCATAATTTATACAGGCTCTCTAATTTATCATTCCAGATAAAATTTCTGACAAACTCACCTCCTCTAGCGTATGACTCCTGAACTTGTTCTCAGACAATACTTAGCACCTCCAGTTATTATGTGTTGTAAGAAATCTCCAACAACTGAGCCATAATCTGTGTGGCATCCCAACAGAGCACGACAAATAATAAGTTCAGCCTGTATAATATAAGTAGAACGTCACTATGACGTCATACGAGTCACGTAGTAGGTCGAGGTCGAGGGCTCTGCTCTCCATTTATTTCCTCGCGTCGTCGTCCCGTCTCGACCTTTTTCGTACAGTAAAAGCACTGAAGAAACACGAACGAAAGAGGTGGAGAACACAAGAAGTTGACGCAAAAAAAGAGAAAACGAAAACAGTTCAAACAAAACAGAAACATCATTTGGTTTCAATTGATTACACTTTTCAAGATTTTGAATAGCTACTCTATAATTATAAATAGATTTCTGTGCTAATGCCTTAAAAAAATGATCTTGAAACTTTAACAAGTTCTCCTCTTTTAAATCTGGAGAAATAGGAATACTATCTTGAGCAAAACTCGTGGCAGGAACAATAATCCACAAAAAAATGAATATAAAAATCTTTTTAATCATCAGGTACTCAAAATATTTAACGCAATATAGTACTATTAATAACATTCTTAAAAGAGAAAAAGTGTAAACAGCTCTTTTGTTTGATTAGTTTTTAAGTACTTTGTGCAAAATTTTTCGTGTGAATTACTTATCTGTAGAAAATATTTCAAAATCTTATGGAGAAAGAATCTTATTTGAAGATATTTCTTTCGGAATAAATAAAGATCAAA
>ENA-OWNT01003600-OWNT01003600.1-seawater-metagenome-genome-assembly--contig:-NODE-3600-length-14422-cov-4.619310_pt1 | contig 14422 bp, 12 predicted proteins | sample MGYA00238136_ERZ651165 | MGnify/ENA primary metagenome ERZ651165 (study PRJEB26861, sample SAMN08777766) | seawater metagenome | isolation source: coastal seawater | place: USA: Florida | collected...
CTCGTCGGCCTGTTGGCGGTGGTCGGTGGTCGGTGGTCGGTGGTCGGTGGTCGGTGGTACTGGTCGTGAATATAGATGGAGACGACGGCGGGGATTACGGCCGTGGTGGCGGCGGTGGCGGACTTCAGGCGGTTGTTTGAAATGTTCATTGGCGTGTGGTGGCAGATTGATTTGTCGGCCTCCGTTTTGAGGTTCGGACGGAGACAATCGACGCGCGGAAGGGCCGCTATGGATCTGGAATAGGGCGCTAGACCGCATTGCGTCGCACGGTGTTCGCAACCCTACGATACCGAAATTGCACTGTGGAGCTTGCGCGTTCAAGACGCAGCGGTCAACACAAGCGCAATGTTTTCGCGTCGGCGCTTTGTGCTGGTTGTTTTTGCACGGAATATTTGCTCCGCTGCCCTCTCGTGCTCTGATAGCACGGGTGATGTACGGATGATGTACTGACGCTTGCGCGTTTGCCATGGGGCAAAGGCTGGGGCGCGCTGCGCTTCGGGAGGAGGTGCTCCCACTGACCCACCTCGCGGTGAGTTGGATTTTGGACAGATGGCAGGCCTACCGAGAAGCGCATCCGCAGCCGAGTCATAGAATCGCTAAAAGCACATTCGTGGACTTGTTAGTCATATTGCACGAAAAAATATATTTCAACTATCATGAAAAGCTCACAGTGGAGGACAAACAACGTTGCCTGTTCCAGTTCAAGGATGAGCTGGAAGCTTGTTTCACCGCCTTCTTACACCACGATCCAAATGCAAAACGCAGAAATTCGCAAGACAGCCCATCCAATCGAGCAGTCGTCCTTCCTGAAGTGAACTTGATGGAGGTCGTCGTCGCTGCTTTGCTGATGTCTTCATCAAGCGCACAGTCCAAAGTTAAAGCACTACTTGAGGTCTTGTTCCATGGTTCCAAAGAAATTAATGCAACAGAAATGGAACTCGCTTTCACAGTGGTGTTGCATGCTATGAGCTGCATCGACGCCGATGGTTCTGTCAAGCACTCAACTGCGGCAGCGTTGTCCGTGGTGCTCACAGACCGCGTGTACCATTTTGCGTGTCGAAAGCGCTTGTACAAATTTTCGGTCACCGAACTTGGAGAATTGTGTATTGACGATGAGGTTTTTCTCTCGTGGATTCATTACTACACTCGCCCGACCCACTGGGTACAGGACGCGCCCCCACCCGCTCACACTTATTGGGACACTCATCTTGAACACGAAGTAAATCGCGCTGTGAGCGTTGGATTCGAAGCTGTGCTTCAGCGTATTCATGAAATTGATGACGTGGTGCAGCGGCAGAGACACCAAAATGCAGCCCGCATCCTACGATTGCAAGATGAGATCAAGGAGAAATTAGCCGAAAACTCAGAACTACGCAAAAAGATTGCAATCACCAGACAAGAAATTAACCCCAAGATGCCCAAAGATGAGCGCAAGAAGCGCAGCGATTTGGCCACTCTGTGGCACTACACAACGATTCGCAACGAGCGGTTGGTCGACAAGTGGAAGAATGAAATCAAACAAGTGCAGCGAGCCGCGACTGAGAAAAACACTCCGCTGTACAAGGTGATGGAGCAGTACCGCAACTACATGGAGCAGATTGAGAAACTCAACGAACAATACCAATTCCAAAGAGCAGTCAATTGTCCGCGTGACTACTTGGCCTTGAATATCGCTGGGGACGCAGATAGCGATGATGAAACAGATAGCGAAGCGCCGACGATGTCCGCCGAGTACGAGACTCCCACCAATTCTATGCCGAACTGCAAGTTAGAACTTGAGTGGATTTATGGCTTCCGGGGCAACGATGTCCGCAATAATCTTGCGTATCTCAAGACGCAGGAGATTGTATACACAGTTGCGACGACCGCCATTGTGTACAGCGCGGTGACAGACCAACAAAAGTTCATGTCCTTTCATTCACAGGACATTGTGTCACTGGCTGTGCACCCGGGCGGAACCATTGTCGCAACTGGCGAAGACGGGGCCGACTACCCGAAAATTATTGTGTGGAGCACGCAGTTCGTCGGCCAGCAGTGTCCCTCGGTGTTGGTGACGTTGCGAGGTGCACACACTCACCCCATCTCTTTTCTAGCGTTCTCGCCAAGCGGACACAAACTGCTCACGATGGCGCTTGACGCATTGCACACGGTTAAGATATACAATTGGGCTGACGGTACTGTCCAGTTCAGCGCGGCAACTGACCATCGCCAAGTCTTTGGCGCACTCTGGAAGAGCGATGTTGAATTTGTCACGTATGGCCACAGCCACATCTACTTTTGGCAGCAAATTCCTCGCAACACGAAAGCTCATTCTGCATTCACACGATTTCACGGGCTGCTGAGTCGCCGGTCCACCATTCAGCGATTCACGAGTGCGGCGTTATGTTGCGGCCCGAACTCCGGGTACCTCCTAACCGGCGCGGCTGATGGACGCTTGTATCTTTGGTACGAAAGGCACCTATTGTCGGAAGTATTCGGACATTATGATCAAATAACAGTGCTGAGAACGAGTCCAGATGGTTTTCGTGTCTTCTCTGGCTGCGCCGTGGGGAAGGTGATCATGTGGGAGATTTCCAAGCGCGAACCTAGGCGTTTGAAAAACATGGGGTCGCTGGACTTAACTAGCTTTGGTAGTTTCAACAGCACGATTCAGAGTTTAGATTACCGTGTTGTGAAAAGAGACGACCCACCCGAGCCGCCAACTGGCAAGAAGTCGGCCGCTCTGGTAGCAAAACAAGCACAAAAACAACCTGCGGAAACTCCGAAAGAAGACTTAATCATTCTGGTTGGAACTGCTGGATGTGAGGTGTTTGAGATATCGACGGCAACTGGTCTGGACATAAACTCGCGACCTTTGGTGGTCACTCACCGCGGGGACGATGCCGTTGCATTATGTGCACAGAGGCGAATCGTATGCAGTGGCGGCGATGATGGCGTTTTACGACTCATTGACCTAGATACACATCGAGTCAAGCGCAGTGTTGACCTTTCCAATGTAATTAGCTGCGTGGCTCTGGCACCTAACTTTCCTGTTGCTGTTGCTGGGATTGGAATTCGAACAAATCCACGCCCAGGTGGCAAAGAAGGCGTGTTTTACGTGATCTCTACTGATGACATGAGCTGTATATACCTTGGTCGAGACTCTCAACAGTGTATCCTCGCTGCCCGTTTTGTGCCAAAAGGGGGGCAGTTTGTTTTGGCATCCCAAGATGGATGCATTTACGTCTACTACATCGAGTATCGCAAAAGTCACCGTGACTACAAAGTGTGGCTCCGGGACAGCATTGACTTTGGTCAGGGCCCTTGCGTGCATTTAGACTTCTCGACAAACAACAAATTCTTGCAAGTCGAGGTCCGCGACGATGACAGTCTTACATCCAGTGCCTCACTGATTTACGTGAACTTCCAGGCAAAAGATCTGGCAGCATGTTACGATGAAGGTGCGGAGTGGGGCCAGGACATTGACATGCACACGAAATGGGCGACGTGGTCGTGTACTTGCGGATGGGCCGTGGAGACTGTCTCGCCTCGATATTCGGACCTAATGGCAGTGGCCAGAACTACTGGTGGCGAAATGTTTGCTTCAACGGATCAATACGGAAGACTCGTGCTCGTTCGCGCGCCTTCATTAACATCCAGGCCAACACGAATCATTGGCTTCGTTCATGGGTCGCGCGCAACAAACGTAGTCTGCACTGACGATGACAAGAACTTGTTGACGATTGGTGGCAATGATCGGACTATCGTGCAATGGCGAATCGATCACGACGAGATGGACGCTGACATGGTTTCCGCTGTGGAACGGACAAAAGTTCTCAGACAAGAAATTATCCAACACAAGCAGAAGCTAAAGAGTGTCAAGGCAGCGCTAAAGAAGAGCCTCAAACCCTTGATCGAAGAGAGGCAGTTCGTACAAGCCAAAGTAAACTCATGGCGGCAGCGAGTCAAGAACACAATGGTTCCTCTCGAAAAGTAGGACAGCCTTTTGTTGGCGTGCAACTAACTATCGTCTTGTTGTTAATTTGCACGTGTGCATTTATGTTGCTGCAGGTACGATGGAAAAAATCTAGTGTTAGGAAATCTTCTTCGGGACCAGCAACGCGAATTAGAACGCTGGATGGGCCCGTTATCGTCAGTGCGCAAGCGCATCAAAGCAATCCAGGACATGTACTCCAAAGAAGGATCGGATGTGTTCAATATCTCACGGCATATTGAAGCTTTAAAAAGGCAGCTTCGGTTTGAACTCAAGTTGATGGATAAGAAAAGGCTCAACGATCTAGGGGCTGATGGAGTGCAACTTGCGCTCGAAGACGAGGAGCGAAAGAGGGGAGCAAGACGTCCTCGCACGGCGGGGAGCCATTTAACTGCATTTTCGTCTCGTCCTGGCACCAGCGCCACGTTCGCATTCGATGTGGACGAAGATTCCGAGGAAGAAGAGGTTCGTTTCGCCAGCCATTCCTGCTCTGGACCTTGTAGATGCTGGCTTGTCATGTTAATATTCCTTCGTGCCACGTGCCCTTGCCTCAGGATCGAGACGCGTGGGAGTCGCTTCCGCAACGGTCATTTCGGGTCGGAGATGAACACGATCGCTTAGGAGCGCCATCCGCAACTTGTCCGGTTCGGATGGCCTGGGTATACGGTTCCAATGGAACCACTGGCGATACGCTGGCCTATGGAGCAACTGTTGATGATGTCATCTACACTGCCGCAAGTTTCCCAGTCATTTTACGCAAGAATATGTGGCGCCAGAATTACCTCTTGGAACATGCGCAACCAATTTCTTGCCTTAGCGTGCACTCCAAAACCAACATTCTTGCTACTGGTCAACGTGGCGGCCCGGGCTTTGGTGGCATTGGTGGTGTAATTTTGGTGTTCGACTTGAATAATAACGGAGAGCTTCTTCGAGAATTGAGCGGATTCCACTCGCATGGAATCGCAAAAGTAAAATTTTCCAGATCCGGCTCTCTTCTGCTCACGCTCGGTGCTATCAACAACCGCATCGCGGTGTACGATTGGCGGTCCCATTCGGTTGTTGCAGCGGTAGAAGGAGGTAATCTTCCGATTTTGGACGTTTCATTCACGGCAGATGCAAACTATTTCTTGCAATGTGGCCAGGAAAATCTCAAATTCCATGGATTTTTTGGGCGCAACGTGACATCGCAAAAGGCCCTTCTAGGTGCCGAGGGAACGTTGCAAACATTTCCTTGTGCGACCTGCTTCGGCAACTTTCCGATCGTTGGGACCGAGGACGGCCATTTGTACCAATTTGGTGCTTTTGAAAATGAACAAGCCGAGCCGCAATCCAAATCGTCGAGCACCAGACAGGGCGAAGAAGCACTGGCTGCCTATCGTCAGCTGAGGGCGATCATCCCTGCTCACAAAGGCCCGGTTACAGCTCTTTTCGCTTGCGAGGCCGGGTTATTGAGTGGCGGCGCTGATGGCATTGTTGTGCAATGGTCTCGATCTCTGAAAAAGGCACGGACATTCGACATGAATAAAATATGCACCGGCGGCGGTCCGAAGTTTTCCACACGCACTGTAACCAGTGTATCGTGGGACGGATCATCACCGCGCATTTTAGTTGGCTTGGCCAATGGGGAAATCCGTGAGGTGTGGCAGTCGCCAATCGGGAAAGCAATGGATGTCAACGGCATGCCCTTAGTTGACGCTAATTTTCCGCGAGCTCGAGGAAGTGGTGGTGGGGCAGCAAGTGCCTTCTTTCAAGAAGCGTCTGAGAAGATATCACGGGTGCGTTTGGCCATAGTGCTTCCGCGGGTTTTACGTTTCTTCACCGTAAGTTGACGTGCTGGTAGGCCATGCTCGCTGCCGCAAAGAAGAAAGAGACGCGACGCTTCACGTCACATCAGACGGAACGTCGTGGACCGCGCGATGACGTTGCAGCTGCTCTATGCGCCCATCCCTCTTTGCCTCAATTCGCCTGCGTTCGCCAGGTGATATAGTCGCCCGTATTTTGATTGCACAACCGCATCCTCGCTCAATATCATTTCTGACTGTTGCAGGGCCTGCTTCAAGTGTTCGATTGTCAAACCAGAAGAGTTGTGTACCGCTCGTCTCTAGAACGCCCAGGTTACTGTTGCGCCTACAGCCCAGATTCGAACCTGATCGCAGTGGGATTGCAAGGAGCGACTGTGCCTCCATCCGATGTTGGTGGTGAAGTCCACACTGTGTTCGTTTTCGGATTCCCCGCAATTCAGGAATCGACGTCTACTCGTCAACGCAGCAAAGTTTCACCTGCAAAATCGCTCTTCAAGCTGCACAGCTGGAGGCATGGCGACCGAAATTTGGCATCGAGTGTGACAGTGTGTCGGTTCTCGCCCAACGGTAACTTCTTGCTCATCGGCACAGATCAAGGGCACATCATTTCATACGATGCCCGGAAGGGCAACAATTTCCAAGTGCTGTGCAAAGTGAAACGAACCTCACTGGGCTACGTTTACGGCATGGACTTCTCAGAATGTTCGAATTACGTCCGTGTTAGCGACAGCGTCGGCAACGTTGCCTACTTGCATTTGTACCGACCGACAGTCATCTACGTCCTCCGCCCTGCGCGACTGCCGGTGCATAAAATTCAGTGGACTGGCACAACCTGTGCCATGGAGGATCGACAGAATGATCCTGATGATGAAGATGAAATTGATTCAGATGATCCGTTTGTTCCCACAAGTTACATTGAATTGAACCGGCGAAACAGTTCCAAGAAAGTGTTAGTTGGCGCACATCCCAATGGCTACTTTAGTGTGATTAACAGTGTGAGCAAGTCCAAGTTCTGCAAATGGAGTGTGACAACGTCCACTGCCACGTTCGGAGGCCACGCTTCACGCATTGTTGGCCTAATTGCAACAAGTGACACGTCTACCAAGCAGCGCCACGTGTTAAGCATCAGCAAGGTGCACCATTGCGTCATTCAGTGGTCTGTGAGTCCAAATTTACCGACTGAAGAAGGTCAACAAGGCACAGAGTTAGATGATGCCGCGAACATTGACTCGATTGGCACCGCATCCTGGCTGGACGTCAAAGGGTTGCACGAGGACCGAGTGGCGACGAAAGTGGACGACTCGCAGGTTGATGTGGTCGAGCTTAGCGCAAAGCTGATTGATTCTGCCTTTCTTCCTCCCAAGGACTACAGAACGCATCCAGAAATGGACTGGATATACGGGGAATCCGAGGCCTGCAATCTGCAGCTTGGTGCATCTGGATCCGCCGTCTATTCCATCGGCAATAACATCCTTCAAATTCGGCTGCCAAACCTTAACAATACCCTGCAAGTGCTCAGCTACACCACGAACAAGGTCACAGAGAGTGCTCTGTCCGACGATTTGCAGTTTTTGATGACCGTCGAGCTGCAAACAGATGTGGAGGTACGTGTTCTTGGTTGAAATGCCACAACATTGCCGTGGTGTAACTAGCATTGGCTGCTGGCTGTGAATCAGGTTTTGGGCAGATTTGCTGAACGACATGGACAGCCAATCGTTCGGATCTATGGTGTGCGAGATGCAACTCTACGCAGTTCCATCCGACCAAATTTTAAAGGACCACTCATCGGGGTTGCAATGTCACCTTCGGGAAGCCATGTTGCCATCGTGGCCGGAGATAGGCTTCACACGCTAACGATATGGCAGCGGCGACATTTAGACTGGATCGGCGGCGCCTTCATTATAGCACGACAACTTGTTGGCGACACCTTTGTCCCCAACAAGCTCATTTACACGCCATGGTACGATTTGCCACTTCTGTTGCTTCAGCAGTTCCACGCAGAAGCGTCGTCCCATGGCAGCTCCAACAAAGACGCAGCCGGTCGTAAATCCCGCTCGTGGCAATTTTGGAGCTATCGTAGCCAGAACTTGTCAGCTGTTCACACAACTTTCTCAACCAACGAGGGTGAAGCAAAAACAACCTCTCCGTCAACACGTGCTTTTGCTGTCGATGCACAGAACTTGGGCAAGGGCAACCCATGCAGTGCTGCCATGGCCGGAGAAGGATGGACTTGCGCTGCTTCTTTCGGGGATAGCTTGATCATCGGAACTCGTCAAGGATTGCTGCTACGCTTGACATGCCACGCCACTTTTGCGCAAAGTTCTGCTGACGCTGTGCTTCGTGGGGCTCTGACAAACGTTACCTTAATCCAAGACGGTGGTGGCGTCAGTTCGTCACAGCAGTTTGCCATGGAGAGGCAGACGCCATCAGGACATGCAAGCCGAAAATTTGATTCCCCTGTGTGTTGTCTTTCGCAATGCAACCGAGCGTGGATTGTGGTATGTATTGCATTGGAAGAAGCAAACAAAAACCGTGACATATTCGTTGCTCTAACAAGAAAACTTGTGCTTAACAGGCCGGCGATGTTGCGGGCACCATTCGTGTGTTTGACAGAGCGATGTTGCAGGTGGCTGCATTTTCCGTGTTCACCAACAATTCCACTGTGGTGACACGGTTGAGTTATGACCACTCGATTTTCTCGCGTGTCCGCCACAGTGGCGGTGAGTCCGACAACCAAGCACTCGTGCGACTGGACCACAACTTGGCCCGTGAATCTCGCATCACGGACATAGCTGGAATTGCGGTTGCAATGTCCGACGGTAGCGCTGTGTTGTGGACACCAGAATCTACAACTACCTCTGTGCTTCTCCCGCAAAATACCCCAAAGAGTGTTATTTGTGTGGCAGCCCACCCATCCCACCGAGACTTGGCAGTGTACGGGGGTGTTCACGAAATAGGTGTTTGGAATCTGCACACGAAGCGTCTCGTTGCTGTGCGGCGCGACATTCCCGGCAATGTTGTCAAGGTACACTTCGCCACGTCGACCCGTCGCTCTTTTTGTGGTGCCATGTTGACATCACTCTCGGCTGCAACTATTGTTAGGTGTTTTGGGCAAAATCGATAGGAATTGTGGCGATTCTTGCACGCGAGATTAACGCGAGCGCGCCAGTTTCGCCCCGCTCCTCCCCGAGCAGACCTTCGTCAGCGTTTCAATCGGGGCAGGACGAATTTGCTGCAGGCAACATTGCGATTCTCGAATGTGCAGGTGATGTCGCGGCCGACCACGAAACCCTCGTTGCGGAGCGTCCTCCACCGATGTTGGCTGTCAAGCACATGGCAACAAGCCCGGCACTGAATAGTGGCGGCAGAATCCATTTCGTCCGATCCGATGAGAAGGTATTTCATCTGCATCCAGCCCGGAGCATAACTGCGAAGCGTTCTCGGACTGAACTGTCTCCTCAAATTCTGTGCCATGCAGTCCAACTTGTTGTTCGTGGCCGTTGGGCACACCATTGAAATTTACCGCAAAACACCCGCGCGATCATTGGACCAATTATCTGTGGCCACGATGCCGAAAGATTTAGATCCAGTGTCCATGTACTCGAACAACCAGGTACGTTGTGCGGTGTCGGTGGCAAACTAAAGACCATGTGATAATTCGATGTTGTCACTACAGAACAACACAATCTGCGTACTTCTGAGCAACGAGTCCACTCGACAATTCGATGTTCTCTCCGGGTACGTACCACTGTTGTGCACATGATTTGAGATGACGCCCTCGCCACATCTCATCATCCGGCCTTGCTATATGCGCAGCAAAGTAATGCATGCGAAAACTGAGCAAGCTTCGTCTAGTGCCGTAGCTTTGCCGACTCAAGGGCACAAGTCTCCACAGCGGCCTTCCAAACACCTGCAGCCAATCGCTCGGGATGAGTCTGGTGCGAACGGCAGTACAAGCGAAAGTTCGCCTTGGGTCGAAAGCTGGATATGCCTCGCGTTTCCGGGTCTCAAACTAGTGCGTGCAGCTTTCAATATTTGCAGCCATGCCAGCAACTGTATTGAGCCATGTTAATGATCGTTCAGGCAATGATGCAGCTCGAGCCTCCACCACTTAGCAAATCTGAGCCAGAGGTCGAGGCGGTGAGACAGACACTTTGATACAGCACAATCGATTTACATTTCCTGAAGAATACAATTTTCTCTCTTGGTAGGCTGATCCCGACGATGGCGTAGGCGTGCGTAATCCGACATGGCACCGTCTGATATCACAAAAGGTACATAAAGTGGTTGATGACGCCGAATATCAACTGTTGGACCCGAACGAGCGACTTCTTGATTCTTAGGTATTGGAAACAAAAGAAGTAAGGGCAGTGAACAAACGGTTGCAGACGTACCGAAATCTGTTCGCAAAAATGGGTTAGTTCCTGAACTGTTTCGGCTGCAAAGGGTCCGCGTTCATCGCCTACTCTTCATGTTGCTTCTGCAGACGTTGACGGAGGCGGTGGAGTCGATTTTGAGGAACTCAAAGTCTTTTGCATGACTCAGTTCGGAGAATCGAATGACGCTCTCTTGCGAATGATGTTCAAGGAAGCCGATGAAGACGGCAGTGGAGAAATAGAACTAGATGAGTTTGTACATATTTTGAAGAAGGTGCGTCGCGCACGCGGCAAAACTGGCTTGTGGTTGGACCGGTGCATCACGGCGCGGTGTTCGTTCTTGTCAGATGGACTACGACGACGAGGTTATGAACATGGATTCATCTGAGGCAGAGATTTTGGAGGAAGCTGGAATCGAAGCTAACATTGGCACAGTCGAAGTTCAAGGCGAAAGTGAATTTGTGGACGCATGCATCAACTGTGACTGCTCGCGCATATTGGTGCGCACCCTTGTAGTTCCTTGTTTGTGCCTTGTGGCTAGTGTTGTGGCTGTGCGAAGATTGATGAGTGTGGACTGTTGCATTGTCTAGGTCGTCAACTCCGAGCAATCGTCCTTCAAGAGTTGGAATATCCACAGCTTCGAGCGCATTTTGAAACCTCGGCAACGGACGTCAATGGAGTAGTGCTCATCTCTCCCTGCGTCTCAGGTTTCGATGATAATTTTAACAGGTGCTCGCTTTATCCTCGCTGACAAAGCCCAGTCGGTCGAAATTTCGCCAGTATTGGCGCATTCGTTGCATTCCTCGAGCCAGCATCAACATCGTTCATCATTCGTCATCTTCATCACGAACTGTGTTCCGACAGACATCGGACAACGACAACAACACTCCACGTTGCATCTTCAATTGGGTTGCGTTTGTTAGCATTCCTCAAACAACCACCAATTCTGCATCTTCATCGCACAATACACAGCATCACCTTGGTGGCATCTTCATTCATCGCACAGCACACAGCACCACTTTGATCGCCGACAGGACAATTCACAACATGACACTACCCATTTCGTACAGGGTGTGGCAACTTTACAACAATGATGTATTCCTGTTTGCGGGTATCATCAACTATGCCAATCAGCGCTAACTGCAATGTATCAGCAACTGACTTTATGACGGTTGTGACAACGTCGTCGTCGTCGTCGTCGCAATGGCCAGCCAGCGCAAACAAAAGTTTGCGCGTCGCTGCGACCTCCTTCCTGCTTTCTTTCTTCCGCGCTTCTCGTGGCTTGTGGCTTGTGGCCATCGGCCGCTTGCGTCCTGTTCTCGCGGCGTTGCAACAACCGAACCGATGCACCACTGTATTCTTGACGTGGCCCCAGCTCGTGCTAGACGCGAAAATGAATGATGAGACGGGCTGTTCGCGAAGTAGGGGCTGGATGTCTTGGTATTGCGAAAAGACGGTCGCTCAGACACACCAACAGACGCAACAAGAAAAGAACGATGTCCGCGATTTCGGCCCTGGTTGTTTTCTGTGCTTTTTATAGCACGTTCAAGGTGCACCACGGTAGCAGGCAGTTGACCCATAACTCCACCTCGCAATCGTCAGCCTTGCTTTGTCGTCCTCAGGCGGGGAACATTTAAGTTACCGTTTACGTGTGGACATTGTCTGTCGTCTGTTATGGGCACAAGTACGCACTCATTCCTCGAACACAGCGAGTAACGACAACTGGCGAACATGCCGCGCAAAGGTGGCGGGCGTCGCTCCAAGGAAAAGAGGAGAGGTGGCGGCGGACTTCACCAGTCCGGAAAGGCCGGCAAAGGAATTAAAGGCGGCCACCAAAAGCGAACTTCGTCTGGATTTTCAATTCGACGCCCCGGCAAAAAACTTAACCTGTCGCAGTGGTCCAATTCCGAGCAATCCCGGCCTGCTGGCGGCCAAGTGCGGCGCAAAGGCTCCCCAACAAAACGGCGACGGGAGCGAGGTGCTCTTGCTGACAGTTTCGTTAGGCGGCCAAAAGCTCTCTCTCCTAATGCGCAAGTTGAATTCAAGCCAAGTGTTTTGAAATTTGACCCATTTCAGGTCGCGGACAGAACAACGGCCGTCGTGCAAGATCTCCAAGTAGGTGTAACCACATTGCGTTGATCGAGCTATTTCTGTTGCTTCGCACTTCATAACGTGTGATGTGTGTATCATGTACGACGTAGGAAAAAAATCTGCAAGCGTTCGAGCAACAATTTGGTGCCTCGGATAAAGCTGATCGTAAACGTCGTCGAGACAACGAGCGCCGTGCCGTTGCATCCAAGCAGAAGGAAGCTGTTGCCGCTTTGACTCGCGACAATATCTACGCAGTTCTCGAAGACACTGGCGCTAGCATTGCTCAGGCACAGCAGCACTCATCACCTACTGCTGATCCACAGGTACAAGACTGGGATAGCTTATTTGCTGAGAGTTCCACCTCCTTGAGTTTCAAGCCAACACAAGAGGCGGCCGCGGCTGCGGCTGCTGCTGCGAAAGCTGAGGCGGATGCGAAGGCTGCCGCTGCGGCGCAGGAGTCGGCCGAGCTAGGTGGCAATGCAGCCCCTACCACAGAAGCCGATGATGCGGGTAGTAATCTCGCAAGTACTCTCTCGATTCCAACGTCGTTGACCACAAATGTGGCTTTTCCCAGCAACTCAATGTTGGCGCAGCAAGGGGAGCTGGAAGCCGCCTCTGCCGCGGAGCACACCCAACTCCAAATTGACGGCAGCCCCACTCCGTCAGCAAACCCCGACAATGTGGCAGACGTCAGCGAAGTAGATATCCAAGAAAATCAAAGCACAGGCTCAATAGAAGCGACGACAGAACCCACGACATCAGTGAATCCGTTGACGAAAGTTGAGAACCGGTGGCCCAGCATTGCCATCGGTGGACCATCCCGAAACTCTAACCCGTCCTCGCCCGCGCATTCGCCGCAAAAAGGGTTCGATGCTGCAGTTCAACGTGCTCTCGCAGAAATCGAGGACGACGATGATCTTTAATTTATTTTGTTTCGAGTATGGGTGCGAGAGTATTCAGCTCTTCGTGTATGATGTCTTCCTGGAAAGATTATCCACTGCAATGTGGCTTCCCAATAATGATTCTCCACTCTTGCTTCCTGTCTGTATCCAAACTGTGAAACGTTGAAGCTTCCTTGCTCGCTCCACAAATTCTCCAATTGATTGTGCCGAGCTTAGACTATACATCCTGGTGCGGCAGCACCCGGGTTTTACACGAATCATGCTGTCATCTAACACCTACCCAGGTAGCTTCGTCGGTTCGTGCAACAACGTGCATCATTGATTGATGCATTCATTCATCGTCGTTCTGCATGCACCACCACCACAGAGACGACGACGACGACGACGACAACGACAACTCAAGACTCTCATGCTTTCATTAAAGCACATTTCCTTGATACCGAGTACGACCTCCAGTACTGCTAGTACATAGTTCGATCGTCGCCGTTCGTCCGTCCGTCCGTCGGCCTGCTGCGGCACTGTTGTCCTCAGTGACACGCTGCTGGCTGGGTCACACAACGTCAAAAACACTCCTTCGTTTCGTTTGTTCGTTCATTCGCGTGCGAGACCGTTGCAAAGTTGCAAAGTTTCATGAGACTTCAGATCCGCACATTGGGGCGCGGATGGCGGCGGAAGGCTTTTGGCTTTTACGTACGATGTGGAAAGCTTCACTGCAGGAACGCGGGGGGTTTGCCAGAACAGGCGCGGGATTTCATGTTGTAAAGTAAGTGTACAGTACTAACTTTGAATGTTTCATAGAGCGCCGAATCTTTGTAATCTTTTCAACTGCCTCCGCCAAACAAACGAGCCTTCGAATCCTGCCAATCTGTCGGCATCAACGCAAGTTATATCTACAAATGGCACTACACTGTTTTCCAGCGTTACAACTACTGGAAAAACGTGGAATATCATTTGAGGATATCCCATTCGTCAGACTTGCAGGAATCCGTGGCGCCACGGAAAACTAGCACAGCGAAGCGTACATAATATGTACATGTCAACGTACACACTCACTTGTACTATACAACAGTGAACTCTCGGAGTGTACATAAAATGTACATCTGTCCGTACATTTTTCATCATTCACCATTCACCGTTTTGTGTTCTGTGTTCTGTGCCACATCACAGTCGCACACTCACTGCCGCCGCCGCCCTTCCTTCACTCACTCACTCACTCACTCACTCACTGTCGTTCACTGTCGTTCACTGTCACGCGCTGCTGTCTGTGTGTCTGTCTGT
>ENA-OWNT01003601-OWNT01003601.1-seawater-metagenome-genome-assembly--contig:-NODE-3601-length-14421-cov-10.084774_pt1 | contig 14421 bp, 17 predicted proteins | sample MGYA00238136_ERZ651165 | MGnify/ENA primary metagenome ERZ651165 (study PRJEB26861, sample SAMN08777766) | seawater metagenome | isolation source: coastal seawater | place: USA: Florida | collected...
CATTCGTCGTTCATCGTTTGTCGTTCGTTCGTCGTTCATTTGTCGTTCGTCGTTCGTCGTTCGTCGTTCGTCGTTCGTCGTTCGTCGTTCGTCGTTCGTCGTTCGTTCGTCGTTCATTCGTTCGTCGGCGTCGTCGCTGTTCTTCCGTCGCCATTCGGTGTGTTGTAGCGGCCGGTGTCGACAGTCCCCTCCGTGGGCACACTGCTCCCCGACATCACCCATTGTTTACCCCTTGGCCAGTCCATGTTGGGAACCACTCCTGCCGCCGATTGTTTGGACGTGTTCAAGTTCGGCGGCTGCTTGCTTGTTTACTTGAAGGGACCGGGACGTCTTTCGAAGAACGTACAGTTGTTCGGTCTGTGCGTTTTGCGTCTTTTTCTTTCGTGTGTTTGTTGTTGGTTTGTTTTCTCGAGTAGTCGCACGTCGTGAATTCAAGAACAGCGGAATTCTACTTGTGCTGAAGGCGTCGGAGTCACCCTGACTGACACACTATTTAGCGAGATGCTTACCCATCGCAACATGATCTTGCGCAAGGGACTGGCCGCCGGTCGGAGATCGTACATGGGAGGCGCTCAACGTAAGCGCATCCCAAAGAGGCTCGCGCGTCTGAAACACGTTGACGCTCGCGGAGACAACGAGAACCCGTCTCTGGCTGTTGTTCGTTTCGTCGCGCTAGCACCATTGGGTGCCATCGCAACTGGTGTAGCTGCAACGTAAGTATTATTTATTTTGCCGCTCGCATCTCTTCGAACACAGCGCGTGCCTTCAACCCGTCAACTTCTTTGTGTTGTTTGCAACAGGTATGCCAGCGAGAGTGTGCGCGATGCTTTCGACGAGCGCTTCCCGCGCATTATGGAAGAGATGCGCAAGGTTTTGCCTGGACTTCCGGCCAAGAAAGAGTCCGAGCCGACACCGCCGCCGCCGCGCACGGTGCGACTGAAACCCCCCTCGCATGATATTCTTGCTAGTCTCCCTGATGTTTGACGTTTGCGTGTCGATTGCCAATGCAGTATGAACGGGAGTTTCGAGGCCCAGCGCCCGACGACGTGTACGTCAACAAGTCCTCGGCCGAGCAGGATGTCGCAGACGAGAAAACACCAGTCTTGATCATCGAAGACGAAACCGCCGACGCCACTGTTGACAGTGTTGCCGAAATTGATGTTGTCGCGGAGGTAGATGACCCTTCCTCGAATGACGTCGCAGATTCTGGTTCCGCCGCCGAACCTGCTGCTGAGACTGAGGAGGTCGTTGCAGTGGGTGGCGAGGAGGAAGATGATAGCGCTGCAGGCAATGATGGCCCCGTCGCCGACGACATCGAGGACGAAGACGCACCGGAAAATATTGGCGGTGTGGACGAGAGCGTGCCAGCCGATGACGACACGCAGGATAGCGATGATGACGTCAAAGCGGATACCGAGGTTCGACTAATACCCACACGGCTCCTTGCAGATCGACGCGCACTCCGACAACAATTTGATCGTCGTGACACTTTTGTCTACGCGCTTTTCTCCGTGTGCAATACCATAGGCTCCGATTGTGCCGGCAGTGGCACCTGCTGCTGCAAACGGCGATATCCTCGGCGAAGCAGACACCGTCGAGGCGGAAGAGTCTGTGGAGGATGCAAGTGATCCACTGGACCTCGGTGACGTTGCACCAATCCGATCTGTGCAGATTACGGTTGACGACGTTGCACAAGTCGATCCGGTGAACACCGATCAAGAATTGGACGCCATCAACGGTCGGGCTGCCGCTCGCGCGTATGATGTTGTCGCTTCAGTTCTTGAGGTACGAGCCACTCCAGGCCCCACCACGCCACTCCACTCCGCCCCATATCATTATGTGTACTTATTGTGACTCGTCCTCCAGGAGCAACCTGTTGCCCCTCTTGATTTGGACGTGGAGGAGGAGGACGTTGGAAAGCTGAAACGGCGGATTCGAGTGTTGGAACAGCAGCACCAGGAGCGATCACGCAATGAGGTACATTGCACTTGATTCGTAGTGATGTGTTCGTACGACCACCTGACCTCCGCCCACGCTCTGCCATGCTGGTAGGCAACCCGGCTTCACAATATCCTCAAGCAACAAAAGCAAGACTTAGATGAAGAATACGAGCAATTGATCCAGCGCCGAATTAGAGAGGTGGAGGTACGCAGTTGTGCTCCTCCCAGATCGACGATTATCTCGCTGTGTTTTACTGTTGCGTGACGAGTCTGCGTCTCATTTCGTAGGCACGACATGCCGATGAACTTCGACGACTGGATGTTGAAGTCAACGAAGAGCTGCAGGTATGTGCTACTCCCACATTGATCGCGTTGCGGGCCCAGTTTCTCTTCTGCGTGGCAACATGATCACAATTGCTTGAACTTTGGGCAGGTCGAGGCAGAACGCATCAGGAATGAATTCCGTGAGCGCATGCAGAAGGGCGCAAGGCGGTTCACCGAGCGAAAACAACGCGAAGTGGAAGAGCAACTCGCTGCTAAGGAAGAGGAGGTAGGTCACAGACTTCTGTCGCAGAATTTGTTTGCAGCAGCTCACTCAGTGTTTGATCAAACCTGTAGCTGCTCCAAGAGGCTCTCCGTGAGCAAACTGCTCGGGCTGCCACAATTCAGCAGCTTCGTATGAAGGTTGCGGCGTTGGAGAACATTTCTGTCTTTCATCAAACTTATGACAGCGTCACTAGAGACACTCATCGGCGGTTCGTGAGCACAGTGTACGGCGTTGCTTGCGGAGTTGACATGACTCACAACAATCGGTACCAAAATACAATGCAGGAGTTTCGCCGCTTTCAAGCTTCGTGCCCGACTCGAGACTGGCTTGCCATTGGGTACGCGCGACGCTGCACGTGACGCCGTTGTTTTAGCGCGCATGAGATTTGATTGATTTGCGACTGTGCTACAGCCGAACCGTTGAGTGAACTTCGCAGCCAGCTTGAAGTCAATGACGACGAACTGCTTAGTCTCGCACTGGACTCTATCCCTGAGGTGTGTGTGTCTTCGAATGACCCATTCCACTATGTGCAGCCACTTTTCGGCTCACTTGCGGCTCTCGTTTTGCGCTTTTTGCTTTTCTGTTGCAGTTTGTCCTCACTGAAGGCGTCCCGACGTCTATGGAGCTTCAGCGCCAATTCATAGAAATGAAGAACTCCGCAGTTTCAGCGGCATTGACGCCAGCAAACGGAAGCCTGCTGGGACGAGTCACTGCATTTGTGTTTTCATCGTTGTTGATCCGCCCAGATTCAGAATCGACCGTGAGTTAGAATTCACCATAGACGGTCGCATTGTGCCACACAAACGATCACATTGCACGTGCATTCCACGCAGGCAAAGGGAAAGTTTCACAACCAAGATGCTCCGAGTGTGGTGGAACGTATTGAACGTGCCCATTACCTCCTTGATCAGGTTCGGTGCTGCGTGCGTCATGGTGACGCTTGTCGCTCTACGGCTAATCTTGTCGCTGCCTTTTGCCCACAGGGAGATCTGCACGGCAGTGCTGAGCAAGTAAATCTCATGTTGGCTGAGCACAAAGATTCCGCTGTTGTTGAAGTCCTTGGAGGGTGGTTGCAACGGGCACGCGCTCGATGTCTCGTCTCGCAAGCCGTCCAAATTTTGCAAGCGCGCGCTGCTACCGTCGCGGAGACGCTCGTTTAACCGACTCAAGTGCGTGCTGCAATTAGACAGTTTGAACCTCACGGTGCATTGACAAAGATGATAATCACTATGAAATCAAATGTTACAATCAACTTCGCCATTGAGTTGCCCACTCGTCATAGTCGTTCATGGCGGTCTGGTCGAAACAGCTCGTCACAGCTTTGCAGATTTGAGCGTGGCACCAATGCGTTCTTGTGGCACCAACGCGTCGCGATCAGCCACCTCCGAAAAAGTAGGATAATCCGTGTACCCGAACGGTCCATAGGTGTAGAATGTCTTGCGCTCGTATCGGTTGAGAGGTTGGCCCTGCTTCAGTCGCGAGACGAAGTCGGGACTACATTGATACAAAAGCTGCCGTCACAAACGCCGCCGGGGAATTGCGTTACAAAACCACACTGCATTGAGGGAAAACTTACTTTGCGAGGAACCAACGTCCAAAAGCGATTGCCTACACAGAGAGGTGGCGACGCCTGTTGTGAGAACCACCATACAAGTTGCACAGAAAGAAGGCAGGCAACACAAACATCGCAGTGGCCGGCTTCCACGGTTTCCTTCGCAGTTTTCGGCGTGAAGCCTCCGGCGCCGATTAAAACTCCCTGTGGCAACGACAAAAGGAGTCATAATCTCGCACTGTGCAATCGCCACAGAGGAAAACAGCAGAACAGATGACGCCTCCTTACGTTGAAAAGCGGGCGGTATTTGACGCAGTTGACCAATGCCAACTTGAGCATGGGATCATCGCCATCGGATTTGTGGTCGTAGCGACCGTTCCATCGCAGCTCAGTCAGCAAGAGGTATGCAAGAGGGAAGCGGTTCAGTCCGCTGACGGCCTGCACATGTACACAGAGGACACACGTGAAACTTTTAATCTATATCGAGCGTCTTATTGTGCTTCTGTTGTACATGAGCGTAAACTTCGTCCGCGTCATCGCCGGAGCAGTCGTAAAACTTGAACTTGGACTCGCCATGAGGAGACAGTCGCACGCCAACTCGACCGGGTCCTACAATGCAAGCTGGTCAGAGCGCAATCTAGGACGGCAAGCGAAACAAGTGTTGCCAAACATACCCCACACATCCACTAACGCTTCGAGGACCTCGAACAGAAGGCGGCAGCGACTACAAAATGACAATCGACAACCACAGTGCGACCCTGTGAGCACATGTTGGCAACAAATCGCCACAATACGTCGCCCGAGACTTACTTTTCGATGGAACCACCATAAGCATCATCACGCTTGTTGGTGTCTTTGTTCAAGAACTGATCAATCAAGTAGCCATGCGCTGCGTGGAGCTCGACTCCGTCGAATCCGGCTCGCTTGGCGCACTTGGCAGCGTGCACGTAGTCGCGCACCAGACGCGGAATTTCTTCTGTGTCCAGAGGACGAGGAGGGACGGGTTCGACAATGTTGCCTTCATACGTCAAGTGCGGCACGCGGTTGAAGGGCACATCGGAAGCAGACACGCCTGGTTTCCACACGTCTGAAGTAGCTTCCACCAAGGGATGCTTTACGTACGATGGGTGTGCAACTCTTCCGATGTGCCACAGCTGGCACGTGATCAAACCCCCGACACTATGAACAGCATCGGTCACCTTTTTCCAGGCTTCAACTTGCGTGTCAGTGAAAATACCTGGCGCATGTCGATATCCGTGGCTTTCTGGGGAAATATAGGTCGCCTCGGTTATGAGCAAACCACCTGGCGTGGCTCGCTGAGCGTAATACTCGACATGCAGCGAGCTGGGTGCCAGAGTTGGTTCTTCCGCGCGATTGCGCGTGAGGGGTGCGAGCACAACGCGGTGCTGGAGCTCTCCAAGCTCTCCGACTTGGAGAGGACGGAACAACTTTTGGGATTGAGACGGTGCTGCCATTGTGAGTGCGCGACTGAAAACAGATCGGGATCTTGCTACGCTGCGAAAAGCACGAAACACAGTCTGGGCCATCCACCACAAACACTTGGAAAGAGCGACAGACACAGGAAAAAGATGCAAAAAAGCAATGTCTCGACCCACAACCAGCTTTTTTCGGACAACAGAACCGATACGTTAACAAGAACGAGAAGAGTAATGACGCGCACAGCAGCAGCGACCGTCGACACCACCACTTCCACGAGTCCTACAAGGACGAGGCCAACTCGAGGCACAGACCGCGGCGTGCGTACGCCACGACGACAGCGCCCAAACGACTGCGGCCACAACGCAAACCACATTTCCAACCACACCAAACAACACCAACCACCGCTGCTACTGCCACAACCACCCGCGGCCACCGCGGACACCAAACGAATGATTGAACAAACGAACGAAGACGACGACGACGACGACGGCAATAACAACGACGAATCGAACGAACAACGACGAACGATGGCCCAACGCCGTTCGTCGTTCGTCGTTCGTCGTTCGTCGTTCGTCGTTCGTCGTTCGTCGTTCGTCGTTCGTCGTTCGTCGTTCGTCGTTTGTCGTCGTCGTTCGTCGCTCGTCGTTCGCGAGCTGAGTCACCACTTCGTCACCAACCAACAACATTCAAAGTATTCTACAGGCTGTTTGTTCGTTCGCGGGGTGACGGTGAACAGCAACGACGACAACGGCAGGCAGGCAGCCTGCCACGCAACGTCGTTCGTTCGTTCGTTCGTTCGTTCGTTCGTCCGTTCGTTCATCAACGTTGTGATGCCAATTCGACGAACGACGAACGATGAAAGAGGGTGGATAAGACGGACGTTGATGAGTGACCACCGTGACGAGAAAAGAAGGAGCAGGAGGAGCGGAAGAGACGGAGATTGATGGCACGGCGACCAAACCACGTCGGGGGAGATGCCGTTACAGAAATCTGCGCCATGCATTGGTGACGAAAACTTGCAAGACGCCCGCGGTTTGGGGAACGGCGTTTGAGCGAGCATGTGGTGCCGACATGCCAACCCGCGTCAGCGTACGTCTGTGCGTGGTTGTTGGGGGATCTCTGTTTCTTCAAGTGTGTGGTGTGTTGTGGATCTGCGTCAGAAGTTGGTACTGGCAGCTCTGGCACGACTCACGGGCGCGCGCCCGCGGAACAGACAGCGTCGAAACAGCACCAAATGTTTGTGCCGTTGAAACGCACAGCAGCAACGGCGTGTTGGATAGTTTTCTTTTTTCTTTCTTTATTTTGTTTGGAGTGAACTTGTTTCAGTCGTTCGTTGTGCACGAAATCGATTGCCCGTGCTTGCGTCTCACATTTGTTGGCGCGTCCCACTTTCCTGGGATCGTCGTCTCCGGCACTCCCAGTTCACGATGTTGTGGAACATACTGACCACCACTGTCGCTGCCCTGGCCATGGTTCGCAGGACAGCAGGCATCGACCCTGCTTTCGCTGTGAACATAACCTCGTACCACATCAACCCGTTCCCGAAGGGCCCAGTCCCGCTCAACATGAATGTCGCCGACGCAGCAGGCGACCTGTTTTTCGACCTTTTCATCGTTGTAATCTACCCAGTATTTTGCCCTGATGGCCCAGCCTCCGGGAGCCACTGCGACAACCCAGAGGCTTATGATGACCTCGTCGTGAACGAGCTAACAATTGAGATGGACTCTCGTTTTGGAGGGTATTCGATGTGTAACATTGGCATGCACGGCACCGACGGCCATGGGCACCCTTGCAAAGACGGAACTTACTGCTGCTATTGCGACGACTACCGCGAACCACAGCTGCCATGCAATGCGTCAGTGGGATACGAAAACACAACCATGAGGTTTGGACAATTTGTTGGTCACTGCAAACATGCCAGTGACATTGTGGAGAAGGCGGAATGCTGGAGGGCCAATTCGCCCGCAAAGATGGGCGGCCCGCTCTACTCCGGAGGATGGTACAGCCCCGAGAGCACCGGCTGCTCGGATCCCTTAAACCCGACCGACAACTGCACGTGGCGTGTGGTGTCGGTGGACAACGTGATCAACCGCACGTGCCATCGTAACCAATTCTTCAACGCTGTGCGCGAGTTCAATTCGACGTGCTTTGATGCTTGTCCTTCCATCAACAACACGGATTCATGCAACATCGCCTGCTTTTATGGCAACGTTCTCGGGCCTGATGCGAACGTGCCCGGAGGAACCGTTAACATGACGACAGGCATACCCACGCCCCAACTTGTCGACATGTGGCTCTCAGGCTTTCGCCCGGAAGCGCAGGGTGGGTGTCCACGCCTACCAATACCATCACCCCTCACGATCAGTCCATAGCTGCACCAGTCAGCCGGAATCGGTGATCGTGAATTGGGGCGTACGGCCGGTGTCTGGGTTGTTGCATCATTGCACGCGGAGACTCAATAGCCCACAACACTCCACCCGAGTACTTGAGTAGTGTAACAAACAATAAACATAATTATTTGGTTTTATGTGACGGTAATGCCATTCACTTCCTTCCATTTCGTTTTGTATCCCTGATTGTAAATTTCTTGGATGGTGCTCTCGAGTTTCCCAGCCTCTCGCAACTCCAAATACTTGCGGTAGCAGAGCAGGGCAGTTCTCGCATCTTGGATGGAGTCATGGTTGTCACTTTGAATATCTTGCTTCAGCAAGAATGCGGCCTATAACGCGACAATGGAACCAAGTTAAATCCAACAACATACAGCTCACAACGGCGCGGCGACAAGCGCGCACCAAAAACCGCAGAGAAATTCTCCTCTGGTTCTTTTGATAAAATAATTCAACAGTGTCTTGAATTTGTGAGGCAGGCACCAACATGTTGATGGTTCGGAAGTCCTGTTCAGAGCCGAAAACACAAAAATCGCGATGAATCAAAGCGTGTGAAGACACACGAACACCGAGCACCTCTGAATCACCTTTTTGAGGCCATGACCGATGAAGATGCAACCTCGCTGCACGAGATGGCGCAACTTCAGGTATGCAATTTTGAGGGTGACGAGGTGATGCTTGGAGGTTGCCTGGTTCAAATCACCGGGCTTGAGCCCACTGAAACGCGTAAGGTAGTCCACAATCGGCTCATTGTTGATGATGTAGTCGTCGATGAAGCACGTGCCCTAAAAGCAATTAAAAAGAACTCAGACGGACACCCTTTCGGCAAGCCACCGATGAGCCACTCACCGCTTCGCTACTTCTGCCGTCTAAACATGACACGCGGCCCAGTCCGAGTTGTGACTCGCGGTGAACTTCGCGCCGTCCTTCAGCTGATATGAAAGTGACTTCGTCGGAGAGAGAAACAAACTCACAATCGATGGCGACGGGGTCCCCACGGCCTGGCAAGTGGTGAAGATCCGCCATCACTTTGGAACGTCGCAATTGTTGAGGTGACGATCGGAAAGCGAATGCGCCCGACGCTTCGTGACTCTGGGAGCACGGTTTTTAACCACATCAGCAATTGAAATGTCAGTGAGTGCGTGCTTGGAACGGAGTGCAAAAACTGCGACACGCACCAATGATTTGTTGTTCAGAGCCTGCATTGCAGCTGTTAAAGGTGTCGAGATGCTGGTTTTGTTAGCCTGGCAGAATCAAATGACGAGGTCACGACCAACCCACCATCCGACAACAAGGAAAATTCTTCTCCACACTATTATACCTGCAGAGATCCGTTCTTGAGAGCCAAGGGTGTGGGCGGTGGTTCATACATTTGCTCCTTCAAAGGGCTGATCGATGCGGCACAAGACTTGACATACTACGCGAGCAATAAGTGACATTGTGACATCATCAGAGTACTCGTGCACATCATCGTGAAATGCGGTACACATGCATCGTACCGGCACCAAAGCATCGTCGATGGAACGACACATGCCGCGCTCCACGTATGCCAACAGACAGCACTAAAACAAAACCAAGCATCCTCCAAAATTGAGCAGGAACTTGCGCAACACACGACCACACACCTAACAAACGCACCGTTCGCCAGTCATTTCGAAAGTTGAATACTTCACGGATGTCTTGCTTGTCGACCAAAAAGTCATTGAAAATGTACCAATCGTCGTTATTAGCGGGAGCTGCTTTAGGTTTCGGTGGCGTTGACGGTGCCCCCGTACCCTGGCCTGATGAAGATGCCTCAGTAGAATCAAAGTCGCGGAATGGTTTCACGTGTGTGACGATGTGGCCATCGGCGAGGCCATCAGACCTTCCTTCACGAACGTGCGACACGATGATGCGAAGCTCGTAGACGCGGTGCGTGGGAGCAGCATTCGACTTTCCCTTCTTCGGAGTTTTCAATGTTGGCTGGGGATCCGAACTGGCAGGGAGATGCGTGTCGTCCGTTGCACGAACTCGAATCTTTCCTCTCGCCTTCTCGCGATCTGACGACCTTGCTTGCCGAGACGTACCAGTGTCACAGATTTCGATCTCCAGCACGGGAGGAACCACCAGGTGAGGTACGTCATGCACGTTGGATTTCGTCTCACTGTTTTGGTTAATTGCTTCCGCGTCTGCAGCTGGACTGGCCTGCGGGTGGTTCACCCAGAAACGGGAACGAATGGCTTCGCTGGAGATGTTGCAATTCACCAACAAAATGTTCGGGAGCGACGCGGGACATGTTCGTTGGCGCAGCGGTACGTAGGTTTTGCAACCGTCACACCAAGCACGGGTCGCTTTGCGTGGGCAAAGGGAGGCCTCCAGAATGTCAGCGAATGAATATTGGGACTCCTCGGGCTCGGGTTCCGCAACGTCCGCGTTACTACGCCCTTGCTTCGCCTGTTGGAAACTGTCGATGCGATTGGCGCCGGTACGAATCGTGTCCAGATCACCAAAGTTGTCATACACAAGGTCAACTTCTAGGACCGGAACCGAAACGACTTGGCTGTGGCCTCGGCGACAATGACTCTGAATCTTGGCTTCGAAGCCGAAGTGTGATTGGACCACGCTCATCACCTTCTTCGCCTGCGCACTGTCCGACGCCGCAGAACCGGGTTCACCGCTTGGGACGTTCAAACTGTCGCTGAAGTCTTTGACGTGCTTGGGTGGTTGATAGCTTGAATCGTTCTGCAGTTGAGCTAGCAGAAAGCTGAGGAACTTTTCCGCCCGTAAATTAAGGTAGTCAGCATCGTCAGCGTCCGCGGTCGAAGTCGATCCAAGGGCGTTCGCAGGCGTTGTCGCTAATTGGCGGGACGGATGACCTGTTTGTTGGTGCGACCCGCCAATGTCGGGCACGGAGTTCGAATAAGTTTCTTTGAGCAGTCCCAAAATTTTCGTGGTTGGCTCCAACCTGAGAGCACCGAGGAAGTTGGTCGCTTGCACACTGCGAGACTTTCTGGGCAAAGATCGCGCCTGATCCAACATGTCAAACAAAAATCCGAATTCGCAAGCCAAACATCCGGTGCGTCCGCAAACGTGACGAAGAAGAGCGTCACGAATCGGAGGCAAGTGGTAGAAAAGTTGAATGATCCCGTTGATGTACGAATCAGGAAGCAAGTTCTCGAGGCCTGCAAAAGGGCTGCGGTTGTACAAGCCGAAATCAAAGTTGTCGAAGCCAAATCGAAGTTTGGAGACATTGATGTGTTGGTGCTTCCATGACTCGCTCAAATGAAAGCTGTCTACTCGCGGTCGACCACCCCCGTTAAAGAAAGCTCCATCTTCCATTGAAGCAGGGGAATTTTGGGCAGATAATTCACCTCTCGGGTCAAGATTCGCGACATAGGCTTGGAACTTGGGGTCAGTGTGATACACACAGCCATTTTTTGGCAAGTTCCATTTGCGGTTGTCGATGAATGGCAACGTTGCCGAAGATACCTGTTGAACTGCAAGCAGGTCGGGGCGGATCCGCACAATGGGCAACCCACTTCGCGGCAAAATGTTTCGTTTGTTCTCGCGCAGGAAATTGTCGCTGATACACGGAGGAAACTTTTCGAAAGGTAGGTGCGGTAGAAATGCCAAAGCTGACGCTGGGCTTGCAATCAACGGAGGGACAAGTGGAACATCTTGCTGAAAAGGAGTGCCTGGGTCAATTTTTACATCTGACACCAAGCCCAGTTTGGGCGGTGGCGGCGCCGCTTCTGGCGTCCATTGCATCGAGTTTAGTGCCATGTTGTGTTCGCCGCTTGGGTCAGCTCCGTGGGCCCGTGTCCAAAGGTGTAATCCACCGTTTGTATCTCCAAAAGCCACCGTCGACGCATTGTCGCTGACTTGACTCATGCAACACACAGAGCCAGATTCGGGATCCATGAAATTCGCTCTGCAGTTCACCAACGAACCCGGTCCAGCCGTTCGCAGGGTCGTCTGGTGGAGCATGGGAACGAGCAAACGAGGAGGAGGCAACTGAGTCACACACAACAACAAAGCCAACAACCGCAACCGACAAAGACGCTCGTACCAAGTCATAGGTGTGCACTATTCCGGCCTGGGACGCAGCCAGCAACACGTTTGGTCGATCTGGCACAAAAGCCAAGAACGAGGGACCTGGTCAAAGTCAATAAACAAATACAGATTAGACGCTTGGTATCGAACAATAGTATTCGCAAAAGCAAAATGTTGTTCTCGCACCGGACTGATATGCCGCAGAGAGTGCCGGCGTAACAGGCGTCGGGGCGCCAGTGTACTGATCAGGAACTTGGGCGCTGTCCACGAAGTGCATGCTCTGAAGCCTTCTCGGTGACTGTGCACGTACACATGGGAGGCTGAAATGAAAAGCGAACGCAACAGCATACATGGCCCAAACGAAATAATTGTACCTGAATCATGCGCGTGTCGAAGACGTTGACGTCGGGGTCTGGAGATTCGCCGTCGTCGTCAACCAGATGAACACGGTACTGATTGCGATAGCTTAAGGGTTGTCCTTCCGACATTCCACACGTGACCACCATGTTGTTCCTTATGGCGATGTCTCGGATCTTCCCCTTCTGAGCGTGGAAGATGGTTTGTACCGCAGAGTCGAGGCCGATCCGTGTGTCGTAGATGAGAACGTGCCCATCTGCGCAACCTGCGTACAGGTACTTCTTGAACGTCATCGCATTCACGCACGACTCCATTTGGGGAGAAGTTTGCACAGCGAGGCCCGAGTACGCAAGGTCGAAGAAATGAAGTTGGCGCGGAGCAGCGCCGTCTTGATCGCCCTGTACCCCTGTGGCGACTACGAGATTTCTGTTGCGGAACATCTCGCCACAGCGCACGTCTGAAAAATTATCTTTGGTTGCCTGCAGCAAGGGCTGTTTGAACACTCCCCCTCGGCTGTGGACTCCGATACGGGTTTGGCTGATGGACAGAATCCCGGCGGCCATGGGAATGATTTGTAAAACAGCGGTGTTGTCAAAGTTGGCCGGAAACGCCGTGTAGCGCTTCATTGAGGGGAATCTCCAACTCGAGAGCCGCCCATCCTCGAATCCAGTCCACACCAGTTCCTGCTGCGTGTCGACGGCGATGGCAGTGCATGGCTGGAACCATGGATCGTCGAAAACAAATTCTCCCGGCACGTAGCTGGCCGCTTGCGTGTCGTAAGGATTCACACCACTCCCTCCCTGCGGTGCAAAGGAGTGTTCTGCGTACGGATTGACGTTGGATGGCATTGCGCCGTAGCCTGCACCGGCGCCACCATAAGCCTCCTGGGGTGCGTACGCGTTTTGCTGTGCATGGTTGTACATTGCGGCCGGATCTGCGGCATAGGGGTTGTGCGACTGCTGCGGCACCCCGCCGCCACCGCTTCCCTGTGAGTACGGATTGCTGTTGCTGTACATCTCTTAATCTGTGGCGGCACAGCCGTCGGCTGTTCACCTGTCCAAGCGTGCTGACATTTCGACTCCGCGACACCCCCGAGTCTTCCGCACTGTTTTGTAGTGAAACGAAGAAAACGAAGCAAAACAAAAACACAACGCCGCGAAAACCAAGCACACAGGCAAAGGAGCCACAGCTAGGATACCGGCTTGTAGACCAAGCTTTCGAAGGTCGATCGCTCTCGTCCCACGCACTTTTCCACTGACAACGCAACGATTATGTTGGTCCTCGACCAATCCTTCTTCTTCTCTTCCTCTTAATGCTCGTCTAAGAAGCGAAACGCCCTTTGTTGGCCTCGAAGCATTGCAACAACGATAACGCCATATCCCCTGCGGCCACAGGCACCGCCCTGAGCAGGTTAAATTCGGGTTCTTTTGCCTAAATATTGGGTCAGCACATTCGTTTTGTTACTTCACTCACTCCAGGAACACGTGAAAGGATACGTAGATACGGCACGGACCACGTAGGTTCTGAGTCCAATGGAATTTTTTATGGTGACGCCCCGAATTTGAGGAGTGTGACCAATAGCATTTTTCAGCTTGCGCCGGCACACGAACGTTATATCGTGATTGTTGCCAAACGATCCTGCACATGTATCAACACGGACCAGTCAGCATACCTCTGAACCCATGCATTGGTAACCACGACGTTGCGTTACACACCAACGTTGAGACACTGTTGTGCGGAAACGTGACGGTACGATGCGGTACTTTCAAACGACTGCGTTTCCATGTTATCATCAGCGGCACTACGAGTTTCATCCCCGGCCCAGTTATTGAAATAAAATCGCCCTTCTGCTTGAGCCAGTGCCGCAATTTTCTCAGTCGAAATGCCAATCTATGGAAATGTTGTCGTAAGGGTGCGCGCAGTCGTAACACATCACAATCACTGCAGTAAACTGACCATTGTCAGACATTCCACAGCAGCGTCTCCTTCCATGTACACCCGTGCCTGTCCGTGGAAACCAACGTGGCATAATCCTTTGCTTTATTCTTGCAATCAACATAAATGAGTCTTACTTACCTCTCCAGTGCCATCGTCAATGAGCATGGCCACAGACAATGAAAAGCAGTCCCGGGATGAATCTTCAACACTGGTGTTACAACTGCACAC
>ENA-OWNT01003603-OWNT01003603.1-seawater-metagenome-genome-assembly--contig:-NODE-3603-length-14416-cov-3.123649_pt1 | contig 14416 bp, 17 predicted proteins | sample MGYA00238136_ERZ651165 | MGnify/ENA primary metagenome ERZ651165 (study PRJEB26861, sample SAMN08777766) | seawater metagenome | isolation source: coastal seawater | place: USA: Florida | collected...
AGTAAAAGAATATGCCCGGAAAAACCCTCATAGAATGGGCAAATGGACAGCTGATTCAAAAACCCATGTGGCCAGTATGAGCCATGGCGACTTTTATGGTTCTGAGCAGTCAGTTACCATCGAAAACGATACTACGGCCGATATCGTTTTTACAGATGCCAACGGCAACAAAACAGTTTTGAAAAAGGACATTGCCTTACTTGCTGGTGAGGTGATGGACTCATCACTAATGAGCAAGAATGCTCTGGTTGACTTCCTGAAAGAGCAGGTGGCCGATGCCAAGGCTCAGAACATATTATTTTCAGTACACCTGAAGGCTACCATGATGAAGGTGAGTGACCCAATTCTATTTGGTCATGCCGTAAAAGCCTATTTCGCTGATGTATTTGAAAAGCATGCTGATGCCCTTGAGCAAGCCGGTGCCAATGCCAATAACGGTTTGGGCAATGTATTATCAGCCCTTGACAATTTACCGGCCGATCAAAAGTCTGCGATTGAAGCTGATATAAAAGCCGCCTTAGAAAACGGTCCTGACATGGCCATGGTAAATTCTGACAAAGGAATTACCAACCTGCACGTGCCCAGCGATGTGATCATTGATGCCTCCATGCCGGCCATGATTCGTACCTCAGGCCAAATGTGGAACAAGGAGGGCAATCAGCAGGACACCAAAGCGATTATTCCAGACCGTAGCTATGCTGGTGTTTACCAGGCTACTATTGATGATTGTAAAGCGAACGGTGCTCTTGATCCGGTTACCATGGGTTCAGTAAGCAATGTGGGTTTAATGGCACAAAAGGCCGAGGAATATGGCAGCCATGACAAGACCTTTGAGATGACCTCCAATGGCACGGTAAGCGTGGTAGTTGATGGCAATGCCGTGATGCAACATCAGGTAGAAACGGGTGACATTTTCAGAGCCTGCCAAGCCAAGGATGCTCCTATTAAAGACTGGGTCAAGCTAGCGGTAAACAGGGCACGCGCTACCGGAAGCCCTGCTATTTTCTGGCTGGATGCAAACAGGGCGCATGATGCTGAGATTATCAAAAAAGTAAACACATACCTTCCTGAGCATGATACTGCCGGATTGGACATTAAGATAATGACCCCGGTAGAGGCTACCAAATTCTCTCTTGAGCGCATAAGAAAAGGACTTGACACCATCTCAGTAACCGGAAACGTACTACGCGATTACCTCACTGACCTCTTCCCTATTCTTGAGGTGGGTACCAGTGCCAAAATGCTGAGTATTGTTCCCTTGATGAATGGTGGTGGATTGTTTGAAACCGGTGCAGGTGGCTCAGCGCCTAAGCACGTCCAACAGTTTGAAGCAGAAAACCACTTGCGTTGGGACTCTCTGGGCGAGTTTCTGGCATTGGCCGTTTCACTGGAACACCTGGGTAACAACTTTGACAATACCAAGGCCCTGGTATTGGGAGAAACCCTTGATGATGCCACCAGCAAGTTTTTGCTGAATGATAAATCACCAAGCCGGAAAGTAGGCGAATTGGACAACCGCGGATGCCATTATTATCTGGCCCTGTATTGGGCTGAGGCACTGGCCAATCAGGAAAAAGATGCTGAGCTGAAGACCGCTTTCACAGAAATGTATACTTCACTCATGGAGAACGAAGAGGCCATAGTGAATGAATTGATCACCACCCAGGGCAAGCCCATGGACATAGGTGGTTATTACCATCCCAATGATGCATTAGCTTCAGCTGCCATGCGCCCCAGCGCTACGCTGAATGGGATTATTGGATAACTGACAATTGCATGTTGAAATAGAAAGCACCTCAAGGGGTGCTTTTTTATGTCTAAGCCTGAAATGCGTTGCCGGCATGGAGCGCATTTCATGACAACTCTACCTGAGATCCGTCCATGAAACGCTCTGAAAAGCCTTACATTTCATAGCCAAAACTATTGCCCTTACCTCCTAATGAGAAGAAGAAGCGTTAAATGGATTTTGATTTTGGCACTTGGGCTAATAGCTATTTACACGGCTTATGAACTGCATTTTAAGTATGTCATTAATGATTATCAGGTTTCGTTGATTGAGAAAAGGATGGTCAAAAACTATAAAAAGCACTCTCAGGAGCTTACTGAGCTAGTCACCATGGCTCAGCCATTGCAAAACTTTGAACTGATCATTGCACCTGATGGGCAGATGGATATGACACTTGACAATACTGGTGCTGGGAATCACCATGAGGCTTTCACGATTCTAATAGAAGGCGATTCAACCATTCTATCAGATATCCCTCTCCAATGGAAGGATGTAGAACGGCTCATCTCAGATTCTACACTTTTCGATACATTGAAAGTACCACACTGGATGATCAACTATAAAGGCTCCATTAACTCGGCCTTTGCCTTAACACTTCTCAGCAATTGGGGTATAGACAAAGCCAAACTAAACCTGATTAGGGAAAAGCTGCAAAAGACTCATTGCCTTGGGCTTGCAAAAAGGGATGACGAAATCCAGATTCGCTACAAAGGGCATGCATTTGAGAGCTTCAACTATGTTTATGTTGAAGATCCCATTGACCACTCAGATATAAACAAACTCTCAGGGCACTTCTACTGGCAACATAATGTATCAGACCTTTTTTGTGGCTGGACCAACTGGGGATGGATCTAAAACAGAATATATAGTGCCTATTGCTCTTGGGAATACCACTCCCCGAGGTACATTTCAAAAATTGTTTCTTTGATAGTGTGACTTATTCTGTCTTCAAACGAATAATAAGATGGAAACACAATTGCAGGAAACTTGAGTGAAGAAGCTTTTTTAACTACCCTCAAACAACACGAGGGAATTGTGCGGAAGGTGGTTAACTCGTACTGCAAGGATATGGACGACAGAGATGACCTTATTCAGGAAATCACCATCCAGCTCTGGAAATCATGGGCCAATTACAACAACAGTTACAAAGTATCAACCTGGATCTATCGAATAGCACTCAATGTGGCCATTTCCTTTTATCGAAAAAATTATAGAAGGAGCACGTTCAATCAGGCAATCGAAAATGAACCCGTTTTAACTGATACCGGGACCGACACCAACTTATCAGAGAGAATTAAACAACTCTACTACTTCATATCAAAGTTTGATGAGTTTAACAAGGCGCTAATCCTATTGTATCTGGACGAGTACAGTTATCAGGAAATGGCTGAAATACTGGGAATTTCTAAAACCAATGTTTCCACCAAGATTTCACGAATCAAAAACCAATTGAGAAAAGAATTCAACCTAAAATAATTAACAATGAATCTGGAAGACCTAAAACAAGAATGGAATACACAAAACCGAGGAACAGACCTAATACTCACCCTCTACCAGGAATCAAGAGAACGAAAGGCAAAATCTGAATTCAAACGAATCGCAACCTATAGCGCCTTATTTACGCTCCTTAATCTGCTCATAAACATTTATACCTGGCTCGTTCTCATTCAGAACTTTTCAAGTCTCTCTATAAGACTGGCCGGTATTTCAATGCTCGTTCTGACCTATACTGTGTTTTTCAAGAATGTGAAACAACTGAGCATCGTATCAAAAATCAACAACTCCAAACCAATTATTGAAGTTCAGAAATTGATTGGGACCCTGAAAGTATCAAGGATAAGACACAATCGGTTTTTATTCATTTTCAGCAATCTCTTCTTTTGGTTGTTGGTTATCCTGGTTTTTAAATGGGATTTGAGCTTGCTGATTCAGGCCATTTGGGAAAAAGCAGCCATTGTACCCACAGTTCACATTGCATTTGCGGTGCTCTGGTTTCCCCTGGCCATTTGGATATTGAAAAAATATGATTCCGAAACTGAATCATCTAAGTTCTGGAATGCCCTGAGGAGAGATTCAATGTTAACTGATCAGTCTATAAACACCTCCCTAAACAACGCTCTCAGGTACCTAGAAGAAATTGAGGCATTTGAAAAGGAAAACCAGTCCCCGGATTAAGCTATCAAAATCGCTATTTTGGCTCTGTGCGGTTGAATAACGACTGTATAGAAGTATTGTGGAAGACGACATTTTAAAATACCTATCAGGATTCACTGTAATCACTAAAGAAATAAAGGCTGCCATTTCAGAAAGCACGATTATCAGGAGTTTTAAAAAAGGGACGGTATTACTAAGGGAAGGAAGTGTTTCAAATGAATGCTACTTCATTTTAAAAGGCTGTGTGAGAAGCTACCTTCTTAAAAACGGAGAAGAGAAGACCATAGAATTTTATACTGAACAACAAGCCCTAACGCCCACAGTTTATGGAACATCAAGACCATCAGCATACTATCTGGAATGTCTGGAAGATACCATTGCCAGTGTGGGGAATCCTGAACTGGAAAAGGAAACATTTCAAAAGTATCCTGGGCTGGCATCCTTATACGGAGTAATTGCTGAGAAGGCCATGGCTCAGCAACACGACTCATTTGCTCAATTCAAATCATCCACTCCTGAAGAGCGGTATTCAAACCTGTTAAATACAAGGCCAGACTTAATCCAAAGGGTTCATCAACACCAAATAGCCAGTTACCTGGGGGTTAAGCCAGAATCCTTAAGCCGGATCAGAAAAAGAATAGCGGGCAAAAGAGTTTCTTAACCAAAGTCAATGGCCCTGAATTGACTGCCAGAGACTTTTGCATTCATGAAATATAATGACAAGCAGTCTTCCAAAATCGCAGGAACGCTGATTATTCTTGGCATCATTGCCGGTGTCTTAAGTGTTGTTCCTCCTGTTGAGAGTGAAAAACTTCTTGATGAAGTTCTCCCCAACAAAAACCAGGTTTTAACCGGAGCGGTATTTCAGTTCTTTCTCATCCCAATTTACCTGGGCTTTGCACTGCTCTTATACCCGGCATTGAAACGATACAACAGCAGCCTTTCTATTGGATTTGTTGGATTCCGCTTTATGGCCGCCACATTTCAACTTATTGGAATCATATTACTCCCGCTATTCTTGCTTTTAAGTCAGGAATATTCAGCAACCAATCCCTCCGATTTAGCTATCTATGAATCACTAGGAAACGCATTAAGGCTGTTTCGTGATCTGACCAATCATTTAGGCGTGATACTGGCAACGGGACTGGGCAACCTGCTGTTTTACCTGATTCTTTATAGAAACGGGCTTATTCCACGATGGCTGTCACTATGGGGCTTTTTAGGAAACACAATTATCATGGTGGCTGGTTTCTTAATTCTCTTTCAACTGATTGAGGTGGTTTCAGCAGAATATGGCCTGATGTCAATTCCACTGGTTTTACAGGAAATAGTACTGGCACTATGGTTGGTTGTAAAAGGATTGAGCATGAAATCAAAAAAAGAAAAGGTTGAGTGAAAGAAACAAAAGCAACCAGCAAAGTATAATGCATACCTTGTGGTATAGAAACAGTATTGAACGTTGCGTCTAATCGGGATGAAAAAAGCTGTTCGGAGACATAAAGCGAAAGAGTTAATAGCCGAAACCATCATTGCTAATTCGGATTGTAATCTAACAGAATTGAAAATTGATTTTCCTTATTATGACTATGCTGAGGAGATTCATCGCCATTTCGCTGATGGGAAATTAGATGGATTAAGCAAGGAGAACATGAAGCGAATTGGAAATGATGAACTGTTTGATTTGCGGTTTGACATAGCATTTCAGCCTGTATACAAGGATTACTTTATTCATTCTCTTAAACACACAACTAACAGATACCTTGAAACCAAATTAATGGAATTGGGATTTGACTTGAATGTTGTTGGAGAGGATGAAAAAACGGGTCTATGCCCATGCTGTCACTACTACTCGATAGATTATGGGGAAGATGGATTGTGGGATATTTGCCCTGTATGTTTTTGGGAAAATGGAGGAAATGGACCAAACCATATGAGTTTAGAAGAAGCGCAACAGAATTTTGAACGGTATGGAGCAATGAGCGAATCATCCATGAAACATGTTGATCCTGAAGGAACATTGAAATATCAAAATGCTCATAACACTGGATATGAAGATGCCCTAAATGCTTTTGGCAAACGTTAGTATCAATTAATGCAGACGAATGTTTTGGAACAAAAACCAAACCGATTTAATAATTCAATGCCCAACTTGTGAATGGAATCCTGACGGAGAAAAGCACTGGGCATGTAGTTGTGGACATAAATGGAACACCTTTAAAACTAAAGGGAAATGTCCAAAATGTAAAACACAGTGGAAAGACACGGAATGTCCGGCCTGTAGAAAGAGCTCTCTCCATTCAGATTGGTACAAGACCAAGGCAGAAATTGATCTAATTGAGTCTTCTGGAGACCTGATATTAAGGGCGAAAAAGAAAAGGCTGGAATCTAGATTAATTGATTACGGAATAATGAATTATCGGGTAAGTCACTTGCCATATTTAGACCACTCCAACGAGAGTTTTCAATCTGAATATGATGCCGGTTGCCGCATGATGATTTTGTATGCAATTGCATATGCAGTCGAGAATCTTGATGAGAGAGATGGCATAGTTAAATGGTTTAAAGAAGAAAAAATATGGGATAAAGTATCTCCGATTGAAAAAGACTTTTTAGCTGATTCAAAACCTGATAAAGATACTCTTATAGATCTATCCTGGCGAATTGAAAGTGCTTTGACTTTAGGCTGGTGCCTTAAAAAAGTGAAATGTCTGCCAAGACTGGATAAGGATGATAGTGAAATCGAAATTGAAGAGTTCCAACAAAATATTCCCAGGCTGGGTGACTCCTTGTTGCCATTCTTAACCCAATTGGAATATCGAGATTTCAATGAAATATATGAGGAAAACCTACTCAATGAACTTGTAACGACTTACTTCAGGGATTTAATGTTCAGCAATATGAATGATGAAACAAAGATTAACAGGTTCACAAGTTTCGAACGTCATCAAGTTTTGAATTGGTTAAGGACATATTATGTCGGTAATACTGAAGCTACAGGAGAACTGTGGGATGAAGTTGATACGGCAACGTAAAGAGCTTCTATTACAAACCAATTGGCTTGAGTCAGATGAATTAGGCATATCAACCAGGCATCACCTCTCTTTATACTTTCGGTTGGGAATCATTGAGAATGCATGGAAGGGATCGGATGACATTTACCAATCTCAATACGACAGAAGACAGATTTAATCCTCCTCTGAAGGCTGGTTTACCTTATTGCAGAATTGACATTAATGGAAAAACAAAGCAATTGCGCCCAATAGCCATTCTTTTACTGGTCTTGTACTCCTGTTCAGGAAAGGAACAAAACCAGGTAAAGACCAAGACGCCTGAAGTAGAAATTGTTTCTGATTCTACCAATTCTGCCCCCGTTGAACAATACAGACCCATTGAACTTCCGGAACCGTTTGACGTCTCCAAAATTGAAACTATTGTGGGACTTGATTTCACATCAGGCATCCTTCCGGAAAACGATTACGGTGCTTATTGCGACAATTCTGAAAGTGGCATCTATGGATTCTATAACCTGATAGACATTAGGTCAAAATCACGACCTCAATTAGTGGGCGGCATTGACATCTATAAGCCTGATAAGACCTCAGCATGGCGAGCTTCAGACACCAACCAAAAGGTTTGGAGGATTCACTTAAGGTCTGAGGTGATTTCAGTCTGGGACTCAATTCAAGTAGGACTCACAAGAGACGATATTGTTGAATTTGGACAGGCCAATAAAGGTGTCTGTCATGAGAAAGGTGATCATCATTATTCCTGCCATTTCAACAATTTTTCAGTTGTATGCATTTTTGAGAATGACACTATACAGGAACTGACTATAACAAGAAACTGTGAACGGGTAAACAATGGGAATTGAACAGGCCTTAACCAGGAATATGGACCAAACCCACTAAATTTCCGCTACGCTTGTACGATCAGACCATCATAGCCCATGCAAAGAACCAAGTCAAATCCTATCTATGCCATTGGCTTCCTGCTCTTATTGGGACTCACTGCCTGTGATCCCGGACACCATGGAACAGCCAGTATAGACAATCAATCCTCTGAGTCCTTGACGCTTCATTACCAAACCCGCTATCAGGACACCACGATTATAATCCCGAGTAAAACAAAAAAAGCCGTATTGTCATTTGGCGGAATAGGCGAAGGAAGAATTTATCCCGGAGCTCTATTTGAATTCAAGGAGATTGAGTTATACCCTGCCGATACCAGCAAAAGTGTAGTTAAGAACATCACTGACATGGAGAACTGGGAAATGGTCAACAGGAATAAACACCGGTTTAGCATCAAACCCATTGACTGCTGGTTTAAATTAACCGATGATGATATTGAATAAAAACCCAATGTCAAGTAGCCCTGAAAATTGTGCTAAGCCTACCAACAACCAGTAGCTAACATGCAGAAAATTAAAAACTTACTCTTCATAATGGTCTTATCAATTTCATTGGGAGGATGCCAGTATGGAGTGAACTCTGAAACCTCTCAAATCGGTGATCTGAATGACAAGTGTTTGGATAAAAACGCCTGGGAGGAAATGACGAGACAATACTCGATAGAAAGTATCACCGACCCAGATTTCGTGGAGAGGGTTGATGATGTGAGAAATCACTTTATCAAACCAAAATATGTCCTGTACTTCAATGAATCACCACGTGAAATTGTTGGCTGCGACTACTACTCAGTTCGGGCGGTCTACAGTCCTGACATTGCCGATCAGGTATTAGACGGATTATCACCCCAACTTTCTGATAAAGAGCAAGTAAGAATCAGAAATAGGGTTCAAAAAGCACTCATGAACTATCAGTGTACCGAGGCCAATTGCAATCGAAAGAATGGATGAAAAAGCCAGCAATATTCAGCAAAGAATATTATGAAGGTCAAAGGAACGGGGCACGATGATTACAGTGCTTAGGGGTAACTTAAAAGTGCCATTTACAAACAGTTTAATAAATAATCGCAAACTGAAGGTCACCACATCAAACAACAATAGAATATGATACACGAAAGCTTCTATTGGAAAAGGGAATTATATGACAATTTTTCTGTCATTGCACGATTTCGCTTTTTACAAAAACGATATGAGCAATCCTATGTCAAAATTGAAAAGGCAATCCTAATGGGAGCATATATTATCCGGAAATTGGATGAAGCTCAAAAGATTCCTCCAGATGTTTTAAAACGACAAGAAAGTATTTGTTCTTATCCTGGTCAGGGTACAATTGTTGATCACATGAACCGGCACCATCTAGATAGACACTATAATCTAGGTAAGATTCATAAAGAAAGTAAAGACTGGGGATTTATTCTAAATCTATTAATTCATAGTTACTCCCTTGAATACACATTTGATTCACATGACAGACTAGATGGACTTCTAATAAACTCAGACTGGACAAAAAAGAAATTCCTTTTCACCATACCAATAAAACTCATCTTGACCATGTTCTTGACAGTTTCGGAAGGAAGTATAACATCAATGAGCAGCAAGAGGGAAGTTATTGGCACTGACGATCAAGGGAAAATCATACATGGAGAGATGAAACTTCAATTTGCTGAATACAGCTATCCCGAAAGTGTCAAAATACCAGCTACAATTGAAAAGACGTTGCAGGGTGATATTTATAAACGCGTGGTACTGACATGAATCCTAAACCTTGTCAACAGCTAAGCATACATATTCTATCTCCCTATACCTTTGGTCTGTGCTTGAATACTAAATGTGCCAGTAAACTAACACCTCAATCCATAGTAAATCAAGGACCCGAGCCCCCCTTTCAATTATAGCATCGCCGTCAGCTTTCTCTTTGCTCGCCAAGTATTCTAGTAGCTTTGGGGCTGATGATAATACCTTTTCTCATTCTTGTGTAACACATCCGGTGCCCAATGAGATCACCTTAAGGCACAAGGCATTCAGCTTTACCCCACCTTCTTAACTTAGCCTAGTTAAGCTTCATCTATGAAAATCGCTATTTTAGGCTTGGCCACCATTGGAGCAGCGGTTACCAACCAACTGGCAAAGAATTCCCGCTAATAAGCTACACCCATACAATCGGAGAATATTTGAACCTGACTGGCGCAATGAAAGAATAACGGTGTATCATAGCGGCAATGTATGATTCCGGGGAAAGTCAGTTCAGTAAAGTGCATTTGACACCTGCACAACAAGATTTACCTGCTACTATCAAACACCCAATAATGGCAACCCGATCTGAATCCCGTTTTCTCTCACAAAATGTTCCCGAAAGTGCTAAACCAAAACCCTGGTTCGTTTAATGGAGGCTTTTGACTACGCTATACTAATTGGGAGCTTTATTGGCATTGTCAACAGCCTTTTGTTAATCGTCTATTCGCTCACCACAAGCAAGGGAAACAGGGTTTCCAACTACCTATTCGCATTTTTGATATTCACCCTCACCCTGAGGGTATCAAAGTCTATTATTTTAACCTATTCTGACGGCATACATGACTTTCTGCTTACAATCGGCCTATCAGGCTTTCTCGCCATTGGCCCTGCCTTTTACCTATATACAAAGTCAGTTGTAAGCAAGACATTCAAGTTGAGCAGAGTAGAGGTTTTCCATCTTTTACCTGCAATCATTTTTACCTTCCTGTGGGTCAAACTGCATTTTATCCGTACAAATGCTGATGTGTGGCACATCTTTTACCGCACCATTCTTCTACAATACATAATCTACATAACGCTTGCCGCAAGCTCAATTCTATCTATAAGAAACGCCCACCCAAAAGTGTTTCGCGACTTATCAGTAATAGCCTGGTTTCTTCTCGCCATTTGGTTGTCTTACGTCTTAAATGAAGTGGCAGGCATTCCATATATCTCAGGGGCAATACTGTATAGCCTACTAATCTACTTTTCAATCATTATCCTGATAAATAAAGGCTACCTGATAGACTTCTCTGCCCCTAAATACGCCAAATCGGGCATTGATAAGGACACTTCTTCTGCACTTGCTATTAAGCTAAAATCCCTTTTAAACGATGAATCAGTGATCACCGATAGTCAACTTTCAATGAAGAAGCTGGCCAGGCTGCTCAATGTGAGTAATCACGCCGCCTCACAGGTGCTCAATGAAACAACAGGCTCTTCATTCTTTGAAGTGATACGCAGCAAACGCATTGAACTTGCAGGCCGACTACTAACTGAACAGATGGATGTCCCTGTTTCACAAATAGCCTATAGCGTAGGCTATAATTCCCTTAGCGCCTTTAATACGGCCTTCAAGAAAAAAATGCATGTTACACCTACACAATACAGAAAGCAACATGGCTAGGAAACACCTGTTCATATTGCTGTTCTTAGTGCTGTTTTTTGTAGCTCCATTACTATTTCAAATTAAATATGGCCTTGATGTATCACCTATCGGCCTCCTGTTAAAACTGCCAATACTCCTATTACTGGGCTTAATAAGTTTATGGTTAATTCAAAAGCGGACTGGAACACAGTTTCTGAGCTCACTTCAATTCAAAAAGTCTGATTGGCTACAGGTTATAAGCCGCTCCTTTCTATTGCTATCAATACTGTATTTATTGAAAAGTATAGGGAATGTGACCTACGGGCGTTTATTCTCACCAGTTGATGCCCAAACTGAAGTTCAGGAATCATTACAGTACATTATTTCAAAGCCGCTTCTTGCAATCATTCTTACCGGCCCATTTGTGTGGCTCAACACACTTTTTGTTGAAAGCAGCAGGGCTTACTTCCATACTTATCTTGCCTCTTTTTCAAATTCAAAATGGCTTTCAATTCTTAGTGCCCTTTTAATCGCTTTAGTTCTGTCTTCAATGCAGATTGAAAATGCTCCATCTCAAGGTCTAAGCCTATTCGTTACCAACCTTACCCTGAGCGCGGGTTTCATGCTATTAAAAGACCTGAAGCCACTGGTAATAACCAGCATTATTTACCAATCGGTTGACCTAATCGCCTTTTGGGTATATAGTTGATAATCAGCGCACAGTACTTTTCTTCTTTTTCTTCCCGATAAGGTAGAAAGGCCAATTCACAGTATCTGCCCACTTTTGCCATGCACTAAATCACAGTGTCATGAAGTCCTCAAAGCGGATCATCGCCATCTCAATCGTTTTATTGATCCCAATAATATCAATGCTATGGTTTGGTCGTCATGAATCAACTGGCTATGCCTCAATAGAACTCATAGCATACCCCTTAATTTTTGGTGGTGGCAGCATAGTGGCCATCTATTTTCTGAAAAGGCAATTCCTTCAGGAATCCCTCAAAGATTTCAATTCAGGAAATGGAACATGGTACTCAGATATATTATGGGGCCTCATTTTAGCGGTTGGCTACTTTGTGCTGTTCTTTACGTTTCGTGAAACGCTGTCAGACCTTCTTTCATTCAACCCAAATCAAGAGCTACTTGGGCTAATGCTTGATATGCGCCAAAGCCCTTTGCTCATTGCTATTTGGTTTGGCCCGGTTTTGTGGCTGGGTATTGGATTGTATGAAGAATTGGTTCGTATCTTTTTACTGGCGTCTTTTTGGAAAGTACATGAAAGTACAGGCTATGTTGCTTTCACTATCCTCCTTACATGCCTGATATTTGGATTGGCCCACTACTCTCAGGGATCTTATGGTATGGTTACTATTGGAGCCAAGAGTATCATACCAGCCATATTCTTTTATAAGAAAAGACGATTAATGCCGCTCGTTTATGCCCATGTGCTCTACGACGGTGTTCAGGTAGCCATGTTTTTAATCACATATCAAAACTAATTAAGCACAATGAGCACTTTACAAACATTTCAGGAGGAAGCACCTGAAGTTCAACAAGCCTATGCAGGTGTAATTAACGCCCTCATTGGATTGAAAAGCCTTGATGGTAAGACCAAGCAACTTATTTACATCGCCATGAAAATTGTGAACGATGATGAAAATGCCGTTCTCCACCACATCCCCATGGCCAAAATGGCCGGCGCAACAAGAGATGAAGTCAAAGAGACTATACTTCTCTCCCTCTCAGTAATTGGGCTCAAGGGCATTTCAAAGTATTTGGACAGCTGTCTCTCCGCATACGACGAGCAAAATACCAAGTAGCAAATACAGCGGTTCGTAATACTAAATGGACTCATTAACTGCTAAATATGTCAATTCGCAGTATATGAACTTGTTGATGCCTTTGCTCAGAACCATCTTAAGCTTTTGGCATTCGCCTTTACACCACGGTATTAACTTAGCCGCACCAAGCTCCAACCATGAAAATCGCCATTTTAGGCATTGGTGCCATAGGAACCGCAATTGCCAACCAGTTGGCAAAGCATTCTGCTCACGAACTATACTTATACAATAGAAGTGCTCGGCCTGATTTGAGCATTAAAGTCAACGGCCAGGCCTCTCTTATCAAAACTCCCGTACAAACCAGTTTTGATGAGATTCCAAACCTGGATTGGCTCATCATCTGCCTGAAGGAACATCAATTTGAAGCCGCACTACCCACATTGCACAAATTGGTAAACCAGGCTCAGCAAATTGCAGTGATAAGAAATGGGCTGAGACACAAAGCACCTTTGCTTGATATTGTGGCAGAAGAGCGCATTTTGGAATGTTTGATTGACTGCCCCACCCAACCCCTGGGTAATGGCGTCTACGAACAACTAAGACCAGGCATTATTAGAGCACCACAAAGTGACCTGGGTGCCGCCTTTAAAGGCCTTTTCAACACCAATGAAATGCAAGTGGTGTTGAGTGATGATTTCAAAACTGAAAGCTGGAAGAAGCTTTGCGAAAGTGCTGCCCTTGGCGCCATACTGTGCCTGAGTGGCGAAACCTGCTGGATATTTGAAGATGAGCGCTTGCAAAGGCTCTATGCTGATTTACTTAATGAGTCTATTACCGTTGCCAGAGCTGATGGTGCAAAAATTGAAGAAGGCTTTGATGAGCAAATGCTCAAAAAGCTGCTCGCTTATCCCCCTCATAAAGGGAGCTCAATGCTGACTGACCGGCTCAATGGCAGGGCAATTGAATTGGGCGCGAAGAATGGCATCATTTCAAAAGTGGCGAAAGAGCAGGGTACCGCAACTCCATTGAACGATCTGGTGGTGGCCTTGCTCAGCCATACCAACGCCAGCTAGTATTCTCAGAAATGATACTTGACATTTAACTTGCTGTCAAGGCCATTATCAGTATCAGGAAGGGCGTCCATGCTGGTGCCTGCCTGCACCCTGACTGACCATTGGTTGCTCAAACTGTATTCGTAGCCCAATCCAATTCTACCAAAGTTTTCGAAATCCGTTTGCTTCCAGTTACCGGTGGGACGGGCAATGTCAATGTCAAACCGGGTTTGGTTAATGGCAAAATACCCCTGGATAAAATGAGTCTTCTTCTCTCCTAAAGCTTTACCCAGATTGAACTGAAGGGCTGTCTGTGGTTTGATCGTATAACTCACCACAGTACCATCCGGATGTTCATTATTCTCAAATGCCCCTAAA
>ENA-OWNT01003605-OWNT01003605.1-seawater-metagenome-genome-assembly--contig:-NODE-3605-length-14410-cov-4.415056_pt1 | contig 14410 bp, 11 predicted proteins | sample MGYA00238136_ERZ651165 | MGnify/ENA primary metagenome ERZ651165 (study PRJEB26861, sample SAMN08777766) | seawater metagenome | isolation source: coastal seawater | place: USA: Florida | collected...
GTGCAGGCAGTGCAGGCAGTGCAGGCAGTGCAGGCAGTGCAGGCAGTGCAGGCAGTGCAGGCAGTGCAGGCAGTGCACCCGCTGCGTCCAGTGCACCCACTGCGTCCAGAGTTTCCAGTGCTCCCAGAGTTTCCAGTGCTCCCAGAGTTTCCAATGCTCCCAGCGTGTCTGTCGCACCTGATCAGTCCATCGTTGAGTGTGATGCAGCCCGTGAACCCCGTGGACGAAGAGCATTCAATGAGTCCAATACGTCTAGCGTGTCCAGCGCGTCAAGTGCACCGAACAAGCCCAGTGCCGTTTCCATGTCCGGTGCACCTGTAGCGACTGGCGCTAGCGCGGCGAGGTGCTCGAATAAGTCCACAGATGAAACGCAGTCTGACACGACTGCGTCCGTCGAGACAGCTCGCCATAATTTTGCTTCAACATTGCAACATAATGGTGCTGCGCAAGGCTCGATGGAATCTATTGCACCCAACTTGCAATCGTTGCGGCCCAGCTTCGACGTGGCGTTCGTGCTTGAAATTCAAGTCGCCAATGTGAACAAGTGGTGCCCTCTGCTGACGCAAGACTTTGCTACACAAATCGTCACTGAGCTCCAGGCGTCCGGAGTTATCGTGGCACAAGCAAAGGTACTCTTTAGCGACGTCAAGTCCCTCCCGCAGATTGTGCGCCAGATTGTGACCGCCAACATGGTTTGCAAACCAGGTCAAAAAGTACTGACGTATCTCTATCCCAGTGGGTACTGCGAGCCCTTGCCATCTCGTATCCTGAGCCAAATTTGCGCCAGTTTTGCTGCCAACGGAGTTGGCATGACCATGCTGGCACGCGGCGTCGAATCGACCCGCACCTTAAGCCGCAGCGATGAAGGTTGTTCTGTGTGTCTGTTGGATACAAGGGCCAACCCGCTGGACATGGTTGCCACCATTCCTCAGAACACTTTAGTCGCAACTCAATTGGGGACGGAGCAGCCACATTCACCGTTGATTGGGCGCTATTTCTTGAAGCTGCTTCAATCCCATGTGGAGTTTAGCATAAAAGTCTTCATTCAAAACGTGCAGGAGGCGACAGCGGCCCAAGGAGTCAGGGTCGAGTCAATCTGCACGCTGGCCTCTGATATTCCATTCACTCCAAGAGTCATCCAATCGCCGCTGACGCCGACGGCCAGTTTCGTGACTCACATGTGTGGCGCGTTGAATATCGATCCTACCACAGCGTCACACGAGGACTTGCGTGACATCATGAAACTGTGGCCTTCACGTAATTGCCGGATGCACCGCATTCTCAGACGTTGCGCCGAAGCGGACACAACTCGGTACCGGCTCGAAATCCAAAGACTGGCGTTCCAGCAATGTGGAAGCACTGCGGAGACCGTCGTGCAGCACCTCAATCACCAGCTACGTTGCGCCGAAAACATAGTCCACAAAGTGAAATACGCTCTTGCAAGCGCATGTGCGTCACTGTGCGCAAAGGATAGGCAGGGTGCCAATGTGCTGCGAACAAGAAAAGTTTGCGCACAGGGCCAGGCACTCGAATCACAGCCTTCTTCAGTTGGGTTGGAACCACAACCAATGACTCGCCCAGTTCCCAAGTCCTCACAACAGCCTGCATGCAGGACGGGGCGAAAGAAGGGCCCTAATCGCCCGCGGGAAGCACTTTTCTTCTTCCGCAGACACCATTTGCAGCAATCCGGCGTATCTGTCAAAGACATGTCCGAAGCTGACGAGACGGATATCGTCATCAAGTGGCAATGTCTAACTGCAGCAGAGCGACAACCTTACGAAGTCATGAGACGGCGCGATAAAGAGAGATTTCGCTTGCAAATGCAGCAGTTCCGCAAGCACGGGCGATATGATCCGCCCAAGAAAATACTTGCAACCCTGCACTCGTCCAATGCAGTAATTGGACGCAGCATGACCGTCCCGTGTGAGCCTTCTGAAACGTCATTTTCGCCCACGAGGCGCAACGAAAGACATTCCGCAGTTCCTCAACAACCGAACACACGGGATCAGAATCGCAGCTCGCCTGGCGCAACCACCTCACCTGTAAAACATGGACAATCAGGATCCAAGAATGTGCCGGAATCGCAAGATGCCGTGCGGTTTGAGCACGTACGAGTAGTACGAGATGCAGATGGCAGTGCTGGATTTCGGGTGTCGAAGTCATCCCTGCGAGCCAACCGCCCAGCTGAAAGCTCTGTTGCGTTTCAAAGTGGACTAAGACACCACCACTTGATCACCGCCGTGAACGGTGTCCCCGTAAGAACGTGGGAAGACTACTCGCACATGACAAAGGAACAAACGTCTTTCGATCTTACAGTTGCCTTCCTGGAAAAAAACATAGAGCCTGCAAATCCTAAATAGGCCAAGTTTGTGCGCTGAACACCAAACCAAAAGCTGAGAATGAGTGAATTGACAAGGCTCAGACAGATAAATAGACAGCAACGAACACAACACGTAGGCAGAGCAACTCATTGTTGAAGTAACATTCGAAGGTAAGAGCAACTCATTGTTGAAGTAACATTCGAAGGTAAGAGCAACTCATTGTTGAAGTAACATTCGAAGGTAACGTTAGAAGCGACTTCAGCACAAATTATATATACTCGAGCAGCATACGTTACTTTTCTCGATCCTGAGCAATCTTGAGTGCTGCTCGCAGGGCCCTAATTTCCTCTTGCGCTGCGGCGAGCTCGTTCTACGCACAACACCGATGCCATCACAGTACGGTCACGACAGCAACGCAACAACAAAAAATCGCAGTGTGATTTCGAACCTTGAGTCTTTTGTTTTCACGCTTCTGCATAGCATTTGCCGCTTCCATTCCCGCAACTCGACTGTACACACGTGTGCAACATGTACTCAATTTAGAACAGCGGCAGCGGAGTGAGAAAAATAAATCTTCTGTGAGGTCTTACCCGGCCCATGCTTGTTGCGTTTGACGCACAGCCTATGAAATTGCAAAGATATCCTGCATGAGAAACCCACCACGTTTGGTTGCTGCAGGACGACTACTTGACATCGAGGGTTCACCTGATGTGCCATCGCGACGGCGTCGTCTAACTCTTTAGCTGCGGCTTGCTTGTGAGCCACTAGTTGTCGGTGGTAGCTTTCTTCAGTTGCCTATTGCCACAGTAGTAGTGAGCAGGCGGATGCGTAGATGAGACAATCGAGATCCCTTGCATGCCCTCGTTGCGTTTGGCGCATGCATAACAAACCTTCAAAATAGCCCGCACTTCCTTCTCCGTGGCGACAGCAGCGGCCCGATTTGGTGTCAGCGGAGCCCTCTCAGAGCTCAGAGCGGGTTGGACACGCTCGACAGCATCCACGCTTTCGTCATCGGACGGGAGCGCGAACGAGTGGCTCCTGGTGTGCGAGCGCGTTGACGCCGGCGAAGGGGCCGCTGACGACACCGGTGTTGAAGTACACGCCCTTGACGCATGGTGCAAAATGCTGCTGGCCTCTTGCTGGGTGATGCCAAAGTCGTCAACGAGCTCTTCAGCCTGCGTGTCAGCGATACATACACATATTGTATGATTGGACATGGTCCATCAAAGCACGCACCACACGTATTAGCTGAACGCAGCAAGATACTCACGCCGCCTTCAATGTCAGCGAAGTCTTCAACAGACGTAACTCCTCCAGAAATAAATACATCATACAGGTGCTCAAGACCAAGCGACGGGCTGGCAAGAAACTCGTGCAACTGTGAATGAGCTGGGCTCTTTCTGCCCTGTGACACGCCTGCGGTGTCATCGTTGAGGACGGGGAATTCTTCGGACGCCGGCTGCGGTGTGGAGTTGTTACCATCATCCTTGTCGTCAGCTGCATCGCCTTCGTCGGAGGACCAGCCCTCGTAAAATTCTGCCACATTTGTGATATGGCCGGCATTGTAAGCATCTGTGCTTGGCTTTGACGACTGTACATCCGACACAGCGGTCTCTGCCGCGCCGTGCGTCGCTGTGCTCGACTCTGGTGCTTTGTCGGCGGGAGCGCCACTCTCATCTTCTTCGTCACTCCACCCGTCATAAAAGTCAGCGACATCAGTGATGTGATTCTGAGGATCATATGACTCGGAAATCAACTTGGTTATGACATCTTGACTCAGATCGGGTTGAGAATCGGACGACGAAAATGCTTCCGTCAACCACCCAGCTTTTACAGCTGCGACTCGCTCCAACTCTGCGTCCAAGTGACTGAAATAGTAAGCACAGGCTTGCGAGCCGCTCCCACCACATTGTCGCAACAACGAAGTTGACACTGTCGATCATACGGTATGAAGTGCAGCGACGCACATAGTATACAGCAAAACAAAGGATGCAGCATACAACGGATAGGCACACAGACGCAGACCGAAACTAGATGAGCAACAATGACAAGGCAACGCGGAGGTTGGGCGAGAACCACGCAAACGTACATGGCGGAATTCCCATTGCAATCATGGTTTCCACATCCTCTGCACCGAATTCGCGTTTTAAAGATCGGAGTAATTCCCCCGTCCGCTGGCGGATAATTGCAGCGGCAGCTTCGCGGGTCACCTCAGTGCCAGATCTGCGCCCGTCTGTTTGGGATGAACGTGCCGCAGCCGTCCCGTCTGCGGATGCGACACTCGCAGCAGCGTCCTCGAGGTCAGCGTCTTTCGGGGCCGGGTTGTCAGCGGAATCATCATGTGTCGAAGGCTTACTGGTTGAGTCTTTAACATCAACGGACGATGCCTGCTGGTCCATGCTCGCCACAAGCTTGGCACGAAGTGCTGCAGGATCGAACGTGTCCAGTCCTCCAGCTTCTTCCGATGTGGTGTCTGGCACCGACTGCAACTGTTTTTCGTGATTCAAAAAGCGCACATGTACGGACACAACCCACTTTGCCAGTGCATCGAAATCCGCTTCGTCTGGAAGATTGGTGTCGGCCTCGATCCGTTTCTGAGCGCTTTGGAGACGATCTTCTAATTTTTGGTACTCTTCGTCGAGTGACACTTCAGCGTCGACTCGGCGAACACGCATCACGTGCAAATACTCGGCAGAGCCGTTTCGGAACCACACGTTGGGTACTCTGCCATCTAGCGCCGCTTCCAAGCTGTACACCTTGTGCAAAGCGTGGTAAAGATATTTCGCGCATCGCTTTTGCGCCGAAGCGGAGAGACCGTCAGGCGATTGTGAGGCACGCTCAAGCTCACTTCGTGCCTTACGCAAGCGTTCTCCAGCAAAGCCAGCATATTGAGCCAAACAGCGTCTTGTTTTGAAGCAGCGCATTGTGTGCAGTTTGCACAGCTCCTGCCACACCCATGAAGTCTGCACAGGACGCAGGCACTCAAAAGATGCACTTTGCATCATGTGGTGGCTCAAGAGAAGCGGCTCTATTCCAGTCGGATTGCCCTTGCACATGTCCGCGATGTACTTGCTTAGCTCTATTGCCCTGCCTTCAATCACACCACTCTTGTCACTCGCAAACTTTTGCTCTCCAGATGGATGCAGCACAAAGTCAGCAGCAGGTTTTTTGTTGGATGTCAGAGCAGTCGCCTCCTGTTGAATGTATTCCAACGTTGGCCTATGCGCACAAGAGCACTTACTCAAACATACAACGACTCTCGTGGCGGTTCAGTGCACAAGTGTTCACCGTTTCAAGTACACTATGAGGTAATCTTTGTCAGATGCATTGGTTGCCAAGTTGTACATCGCACTCCCAGTCTGCAATAAAAGAGAGCAGCAACATCACTTCAGCAGCAGCCTTGCATGGCATCACGGCAAGGGGCAGAAAACGAACTTGTGTTGCAAAGAGAACAGCATCCGCGTCGACATGCTTGGCATGCTGGTCGAGATGTCCTAAGAGACTCGTGAGTCCGGGACTAGGTTTCAAGGTGATTGTTTCTTCGGCCACTACCTCGCCAGAACTGTCACATTCTTGGTCCATACTTGAAGTAGTGTCGAAGAGTTTGGCGACGGCGGCAGCAGCAATTGATGCGTTGGATTTCCGTCTTCCTCTTCTGGCCGTTCGTGGCAATGCGCCACCGTTCCGTTGCGATGTCGCAACTGAGCTTCGCTCGCACAGTTTCCTCAGCGAACGCTCACGTAATTGCAGTTCCCACGCGTTGACGAGCTTCTGGCGTAAGGCAGCGCTCGGATCCTCGAGCGCTTTGACGGCAGCCATGCTTTTCTTCACAGTGCAGCTTTCTTCCCACCTATGCACAACAACGCGAGACGGTGGGACGGTGCTCGGAATACAATTGTGAACGGGTAGCAAGCGGACCTTTTCAATATGTCACTGAATTTCCCAAACTTGTAGTGTGAAGACAAAGGATGATCTTCGAGCTGTTTCTTTTCTTCGACAGTGTTTATGTTGAGCATGGACAGTGTCTGCTGTAGTAATTCTCGAATCATCTGCGTATGTATGACAATGACGCAGCCCAAATTAAACTGTAGTAACATTTCGCTCACGAGTCAAGCAAACAATGAAATGATGAACACGAACCTGATCTTGAAACGCTCTCAGGGTTTCTTGTCGAAATTTCGCTAGCTTATCAACATGTCCCCAGCTGTCTCGCCAAGCTTTTTTCCATGCGTCTGCCTCTTGTGTGCTCGAAGCACTGTGGCCTTGGTCGGCAATACTCGGTGCCAGAATTGTCGCAATGATTGTACAATTGTGCGCGACGAGTTCAAACATGCATCTAAGTTCGGCTGCAGCGAATTCCTTGCGCAGCTGCTCCGCACATGGTACGCTGCTGACTTTCGTGTCATCAACCGCGGGTCCGGTTGACAACAGGTCCTTCACTGCAGCATTCGCCCTTTTGGCGGCTTCTCTTTTTGCTTTCTTTTTCAGGGCGCGTCGCGCCTTGGCTTGAGCTTTTTTGTCGGCCTTAGTGAGCCGGCCGGTCGTCGAACCGCCGCTACCCTTTTCGTCCGAGCGGTTCGACTGCGACTGCGCGCGAGCTGCATGCTGCTGCTTTTGTCGGGCAATCAGTGGTGTTGCCGCGCTACGCAATTTGTTCACAATGCCACGGGTCATATTTGCAAGGGTCAGCACGAATCCAGGCCTTGCCATAAATCTGTTGAAATCGTCTTGCACCATAGCAACCTAGCACGGGCACAAAAGCGAAAAAGTTGATCGTATTCTCACGTATACGGTCCATGGATGCAAAACACACCAATTTCAATCCATCAGAGGTCGACCCTGCTGCTACGACTTCAGCACCATGCCCACGCATCAACGAGACCAAGCGAGGGTCGCCGCCGAGAAGCTTCTTCTTCAAAGTCCCAATCTGATGCAGGAAACGAACAGATCACAGGGAATTGTATGGCATGGGTGGCACGCACAAACGCAAACCTCAATCTTTGCGACGATTACACCCGGTGCAGCATCACCGGGCTCTGTGCCTGGATCTTGTTCGGTCGAGGTAGGTAAACGCACATGCACTGGAGTCGACAGCGATAAAGCGTCAAATGACGCTTTGCCTTCAAACGACCGACGCTCATCGTCGCTAAATCTCAATGGTCCTTGAGCCTGTGCAATCAGATAACGGCACGCTGAGACAGTGACTATGTTTTCGCACAACAGCTCGGTCATACCTCCAACGTGGCCTTGACGTGGTCAACTCGACTGCCCAAAAGGCGCTCTGGCGGCATTTCAAATACGGCCACACACCTTGGTGTCGACCTCAGCTGACGCTCAGCTGCAGGCAACGCGTCAGTGCCGCGGTCGGCGTCTGAATTTGCAACGTCTTGAAAAGACGGAAACTTGAACAATGAGCATGACCGCGCACGATCAAGGCGAAGCAGGAGGACAACACGGCCACCGCCTGTGGTTGCAGCCACATGATCGTTCACCACTTTCAAGCAAGCTTCGGCGGCTTTCTCTTGCCCGGCATCCGATGCATCCTCTTCGTCGCTTCTTGTGCCATCCTGTGGGACCTCGCTTGAACCGCCTTGATCCTCTGCATGTTGTTCGTTGCTGAAATTACTCTGCAGAGTGTTTGCATTTCGGCTACTTTCTACTGAAAGCTCCTCGTCCGCGGAGTACGACCGCGCTCGCTGCGCGCGCAGCGGCGACACCAGGGCCTCTTCTAAATCCAGCGGATCCGCACTGACTTCCTGCGGATCAGAACTCAGATCCAGCGGGTCGGCGCTTTGGCCTGAACTGTCGACGTCGCCTTCATCATCATCGTCTTCTTCATCTGAGAAAAACCTGTCCCGAAACCAAAGCGTGAATAGCCAGTGACGCTACAGTATTTGTTCGGCCTGCTTACTTGTCCGCAGCAGAAGACATCCGCCAACTTTCAGCCTTGTTTGCGCGGGGCGTTGGCATAAACTAACAACATAGTCAATGCTTGCGGTGAGTTGCACGCCAATTTCACGGACGACAGCAAACAAATCACCTCCTTTTTCTTTGCTTTGGCAAAGTTGGTAATTCGACCTATTGCTCCGACCACTAGAGACAATTTCTTTGGTGGCGACGATGGAGCACTGTTGACTGCACGGTCCGGAGAGTCCTCTGTCTGCAGTGCACGCACTCGTAGTGGCTTTAGCGGAGACACGGGCGCACTACTTGAGAATCGACTTGTCGTCGGACTTGTGTCGACGCCCTCATGCACGCTAGAACGTTTGATGAAGCTACCAATTTCATCTTCAGAATCGTCACTGCTCGACGACGACATGTCTGACGACAGGCTGGCTCTGCGACTGCTGCCACGCCTTCGTGGGCTGGAAGCCATTCGGAGTCGTCCATCAGCATTTCGTCTATGCCATGTGCCAAATAATGCAAGAGTCAGAGTGATGAAAACATTGAATACGGAGCCTACGCGGGTGAAGAGCCACACACCTGACCCCACGCTTGTTGAGTACGTTGCACAGCTGACTTTCCAGCTTCCACACTTCCACAGCAGCGGAGAGCAACGGGTGTTTAGTGTCGGAAGCAAGCATTGACTTTGCCATCTCGCTTGCAAGCGGGGTGAGCCTTCGCTGCGGTTTGTCGGGTTTTGTGTATCGTGACAGGTCGATGCCCTTGGCTTCAGCCCCACGTTGCAGAAGCAGCTCTGCGACGTCCGCTGGTGCTCCACTCGCAGCGGCCTATGCATGCGCGAGGTTTACTTTAGCTATCAACGTGCAGCAAACGGTGGTGGAAGCAACACGGCACACCCACCCAATAGAGAGGTGTGCGGCGCTTTGGTTGAAGTGGTCCGCCAGAAGGGGGTGACACAAGTGGCGATGCTGTTGTTGACTCAGAGTCCTGCAATTGGAATCGCAGCCGTGCCCAGTTACACATCGCGCAAGGCGGTAAATGTACACAAGCAGTGGGTGCGGTTCACGTACCCCTTCCAAGGCAGCATTGACGTCTGCTCCTTCACTCAGTAATTCTTGGATCTTGTCGAGCAATAACGTCGTGCCGTTGCTGGCGGATAATTTTTCACTGTCGATGGTGTCAGTGCTGTTGTAGTAGTAAAACGACGCAATCTTTTTCGGTTTGATGTAGTTGCCCTCGTTGCCATCGTCCTCGTAAATAACTTTGTACTTGCCGTAAATTGAAACTTCAATAATCTAAGTAACAAGAGGCAAACATTGAGATTCAGAGAACCACACCGTTGGCTGTGCACATTAGAGGAAATTACCGATGCTGCCCTGCGCGTGCCATCTCCCTGCCGGACCACGACACGTCGCAGAATTCGAATCAGCTCCCTGCTGCTCTCACTGATCGTGTCGAATGCGTTGGCTAGCTTTTGTGTGGGCGATAGATCCAAAGCAAGAGACCTAATTGGACTGCTGCTGCTGGAAGATGCAGATTGGGAACCGCGTCTGCGCCGACGAGGTTTGCCGCTGAAACCAGTATCGGACGTCGGTGTGGGATTGCGTTCAAGATCGAGGTCAAGCTTCAGCTCGAGAGCGGCGAGACCAGTCGCGGTTGACGGTGGCTTCAGAATTCCTCTTGCCGTGGCAATCGCAGCATCCATAACTGCTCTGAGGCCGAGCCCTGTTTTTGCTGAGCACTCCAAGGCCGTTGTTGCTCCGAGCTTGCGCCCAAGACGAGCAGCCTCCTCAATGTCAACCGCCGCTGCTGCAGGAGCAGACGCATTGGCAGTGCCACTATCATCCTTCGAAGCGTCGTCGTCGGGAGCACGGCCTAGGGCAATCCGTAACACTTCGGGTCCAAGAAGCAGGGCAGCTTTGGCGTCACATTTGCATCCCACGAGAACAAACTTCGCAGATTGCCCAAGCTGGCGTTTGACTTCTGGCACCCACTTGTGTTGCACATTTTCCAAAGACGAAGGGTTCACCGCTGAAAAGCAAACTAGCACCACGTCAGGGCCGGATGCGTAGGATATCGGTCGAAGGCGGTCATAATCAGGTGATCCGGAGGTGTCAAATAATTCGAGCTTCAATTGCTCAGTCTTTGCACCTGCATCTGCTGAGGTGTATTCATATTTTGCTTCGAAAGTGTCAAACACAGTTGGTTCATAAGAGCCTTCCGCGAATGATAGAGCCTCGCGCACAGCCCCAGAAGTAAACGAGAGAAGGAGAGATGTTTTGCCAACCTCTGCGTCTCCCACGACCAGCACCTTCAGAGTGGCCATGGTTCACCTCTTCACCTCAACTGCAGTTGGTTCTTCTACGTTTAGCGAGTGAGTTCGATTCCGACCTGTGGGCACATGCCCGAAAACGGCGAACACTCTTGCATGCTTGCGCGCGCAAGCAATGTCAAGAAAAAATGACTCATCACATCACCAGGGACGGAGAAAAGAAGCACTCTGCAGCAATGAAACCAACTCGAAGGTGGCGATCATTTCACCAACACATTGAACCGTTGCACAGCGAGCTTGGTTGCACCGCCGAGCTTGCGCTGCATGCGTTGACACGTGGCGCTATGGTGCAGCCGATCACGAGATCAGATGCCGACCACTTGCTCTATTCCGTCGCGGTGGTGCAAGCAACACACCCGTGTTGTCGTCGCCATCTTTGCCATTCACGTTCGGCAGCTTGTCTTTCCAGCAGACATTCCGATCATTCAGTTCCGTACCCACATTGGTCATTGGTCGCAACGCGGCCGCAACTCAATGCAACCCGCAACACAACACCGCGACGTTGGACGCTGAAGACGGATCGCCAACAACCAGTCAACGCAATCGCCGACCGACGACGACCGACGACCGACGACCGACGACCGACGACCGACGACCGACGACCGACGTTCGACCATCGACGTTCGTCGACCGACGGTTTGGTGGATCGTTGTGAAGGTCAAAGAAGAACGCCGACGAAGAGACAGAAAGTGAGTGACAGCGGGCGACAGTGGGCGACAGTGGGTGACAGTGGGTGACAGTGGGTGGGTGGTGTGTCGCCAAGGCGTTCAATGAAATGAATGTGTCATCACAGATCACAGATCATGGATGGATTATCTATCTATCTATCAATGCCGTACCAGACAGAGATGGTGACGGATGCAATGCATGCAATGCATGCACAAGTCACTCTCTGAAAACTGAAAACTGTCAAAACTGTGGATTGTTCGTGATTGACGGTGAACGACTTTTGATAGCGCTCGCGATAGTCTAGAACCCACATTTGTACATTTTTGGAGTGGATTGCGACAGAATCCACCTGTTTGATTGAGTGCGTTGCGACAGATGTATTATGATACGCCGTTTTTCATGCATTGATGCATTGAATGTGATGCATCGAACTGATCGGCATTAAAAGTGATGCAGTGGTGCATCGAGCTGATCGGCAGTAAGTGATGTATTGATGCATTGATGCATTGAGCTGATTCACCGATTACCGTACCACTGCAAGTATGCTCTTCGTCGATGCAGTGTTAGCTGCTGGTGACGTTGCGCTATGTTCTGCCGCTCGGCACTGGGTTTCGGCAACTTCAAAAACGCATTGTCTGTGGCACGTACTCGTACTTTGACATTGAAAGGGGAGAATCGACGCGCTACCCACTACGCAGTATTTGTGACGTCGTGCGTGGATGCGGCAAAAGCAACGGATCGGCGAGTACATTGACGTTACGGCGGAGTTGTGAGCGAACTGAAAACGGTGGTGACGGTGATGCAAACAGGCGTTGGGTTGGGAGGCGATAGCCGAACGCAAAATAGCGGCTCAAAACCGCGGGTTGGGACTGTGGGGGCAAACAAAGCAATCGGAAATGGAAACTAAACTAAGGTGTTCACGACTGCAATTGTTCATTCGTCGTCATCGTCTTCGTCCAGGCCGGCTGAAGTCAACAACGAGAGTTGGCCCAGTGTTCTGGGTCGATGGCTAGTCACAACGTTGTTATCGCGGGCATCTGCGTCGTTGTCGTCATCATCATCGTCGGACGGGAGTTGGGAAGCATTTTGCCACGCCAAACTTGTTTGAGACAAGAATCGAGACTGGCGCCGATTCGTCGATGGAGTGACTGGACGAGGATCGGACAGTGTGGAAAGCGCGGCATTACAGTCATCACTGTCGTCGTCTTCGCTCAATTCAGCAGCGAGCTCCAGCACCGTGCGAGACAGATGGTGTCCAGCAAGCTCTGCAACAACAAGTGCACCACACAACATGTCAGCCGCAGTCCAATCGATGCGCATTACAACGATTGCAACTCACTGCCGTCTCGTTGAGGGAGCGTGTGGCGAGGGGATGGAGAGTCGGGTACTGGGACCCCGATTGACTGCGCAGCAAGCGCTCTGTGACTCTTTGTTTCGCTTGCCAGGTTCGGTGTCGCAGGGGAGTCAGGGATGGGCGTCGCAAACGCAGCGGTGACTGAAGCGACGCGGTGACTATGGCTGCTCTTGCGACCTGCATGCATTTTCACGTGAGCGACACGTGCAGCAAAGGTTCGGTCCAAGAACAACTTACTCACCTGAGTGCGCACTGTGGCGTTGATAAGGTGACACTGGAGAGTCTGGAACTGGCGTCGACAGAGCAGCAGTGACGAAACCAGCTCGCAATGCGCGATGCGAAGACCCAGCCGTCTTGACCCTCGAAGTCTTGGCACGCACTGGCGTTGCCGTGGCAATCATTTCGTCCACGTCCTTCGCAGTGTTTTCGGGAGAAACCTGTATCACGCATCTCAACTTCGTCACCATTGCCACAACGCATTGCAGATCAACACAAACGGCCAGTCAACGTACTCTCAACGCCATAGCTGCCGCCAGAGGCTGAATAGACTGCGCGGACGATCGCTGCATTGGTGCCGGCTGCATTGCGATTGATGGTTCGTCGACACTAATTGTGCCGGCCGCGAAGTCATTGTCCGTCGTATCAGGTGTATCTTGGTCATCAGTCTGAAGCCACGGAGCAAGGCCTCCTCCGTCTTCGGTGGCGTCGTCATTGTCGGTGTATTCGTCGTCGTCGTCGTCGTCGTCGTCGTCGTCGTCGTCGTCGTACTCTTCCGTGGTATCGGTCTGCGACCCTGGGCCGTCACCAACCTGCGCAAAGGAAGGACTCGCCATCACCGCGTCCGCACCGAAGTCCTGTGTTGGAAATCTTGAAGTGTCACTCGGGCTCAATGGCCACGTGGAGTCGTCCACGTGCTGCAATGGCTCGTCGCTCCAAAGCTCGTCGTCGTTCGTGCCGAAATCCAGCCCCGTGGACTGTGTAGCGAACGCTGTATCGGCGTTCACGTTGCTGAACGCGAATGCATCGTTGCCCCCAGACTCAGTGGCATCTTCTGTGGCACCGTCTTGCTCAGCCGCATCCGCTGCAGGGGCGTTAATGTCTTCATTTTTCGACTCAGCTTCGAAGTCATTCGTAACGTCGGAAGGAAATCCGTTGAAATGGCCAACCGGCGGAGTTGTTTCGGAGTTGAAGTTCGGGGTGCCTGGACTAGTATCATCATCAATGCTCGGTGGGGTGCCTTCTTCCGACACCACAGGGCCGTCCACTGCGGCTTCGCTGTGGTCAAAATGACTCAGAACATGACTCTGAACTTGCGAAGCAGCTGCCTCGTTTTGCTGTTGTGCGAACTCCTCTTCGTCGGCGTCGTGCTCCTCTTCATCGGCGCCGTGCTCCTCTTCGTCGGCGTCGTGCTCCTCTTCGTCGGCGTCGTGCTCCTCCCCCTCCTCTTGCGGTGCGAAGTCGTTCAGAAACTCGTCAAATCTGTCAAGAGCCTCACCGAACTCGTCAAATGTATCTTTCACTGCAGGACTCGGTGGCGCCGGACTGCGGTCGCCGGCCGAACCAGCATCACCAACTTCGCCATCAAGGACGTCAGCACTTGATGTCGGTTCTGGTCCTGCTGCAGACTCTCGGCGCACGCCATCGCCGGTTGACGCATTCTCCGCCTCCGTGACGTTGATGCTTTCACACTCTGGCCAATCGTTGCGAGAAACTTCGGCAAAACTCTCGAACTGTCCCTCGGCGAACAGAGGGTTCACAGGGGCATTTTGAATACTATTGGCATCATTATCGTCACTACTATCGTGGCCACTTTCAACTTCGTCATCGGCA
>ENA-OWNT01003606-OWNT01003606.1-seawater-metagenome-genome-assembly--contig:-NODE-3606-length-14405-cov-4.585008_pt1 | contig 14405 bp, 10 predicted proteins | sample MGYA00238136_ERZ651165 | MGnify/ENA primary metagenome ERZ651165 (study PRJEB26861, sample SAMN08777766) | seawater metagenome | isolation source: coastal seawater | place: USA: Florida | collected...
CCGCGCCTCGCTTCCCCTATAGGTGCATCGTTAGCACACCCCAGGACAGCGAAACTTGAAGTTAAATTAAGCGCCGTCACACGACCAGACAGAACCGCAACAGCTCCAGCGATCCAGCCCGCAGAGAAGGACACGCCCGCCCCCATATTCATCATTCTCACCTTCTCTGGGGAAATATTGACCACTTCCCCGGAGTCCTTGTGTTCAAGCGTCAGTCGCACCTCTTTTTCGCTGAAACCGACCTCGAAACTTAATACACTCCAAATTTCTACCAAATCCATATCTTTATCCTTTGAAAAACAGCGCCCTAAGATCCATATCCTAGGCAGGGGCGCTAATATGCACAAATCAAAAAAGGAAATCCAGACGCCAACAGGAAATTTTTAACGACTTAGTCGCATTTTGGACACATTTGTCCGCACGATCGCGACTTTTGGACAAATATGACCAAGGCTGCGAATATAACAGCGAAAAAAGTTCGCCAAGCACGCAAGGAGAAAGGAATGTCACAGCAGGAACTATCCGCAGCAACAGGAATAGAGCGGAAGCGAATCAGTCGGATAGAGGCTGGGCTCGCCCTATACCAACAAGAAATTCATCCCCTGGCCGAGGCCTTGGACATATCTGTCCAATGGCTCACTGGACAGCCAGAGGAAGAGAAACTTACAGAACAGGATCGAACCACACTGGAGGACTTCCGGACGTTTCCTAGAAAATACCGGGATCTGGTAAACGCCCAAGTGGCCGCCATCAAAGCCTTCAAGGCTACCGAGGAAGATTAATCACTATCAACTATCAGCCAACAGACACCCACTGCCCAGACGCATAATCCAGCCGCGACCAGTTGTAGTAAGGCAGCTCGGCCCACGGCATCACCTTCTCATAACGATTGTCCAGCACATAATCGCCGCGATCCGTCACTACCACCAACACCGCATGGAGCCCTCCGGTCTCAGTATCACAGGTGGCCGGCAGCAGGCAATCCACTGGCCAGCCCTTGGCTATCAACTCTTGGCGCTTGGTCAGCATGTAGTCGTCACAATCGCCCTTATCGTCCACTACAGCCCAGCGCTCCACCTGGCCGAACTGCTCCAAGTCTGGAGTGTAGTCGATCCTCTGGTTTAGCTCCCACTGCACATCACACAGCTGCTCCCAGCGAGCTCGCGTTAATTCGATCGGCATGCAGGATCCTCCTTATTGTCGGCACAGTAGCCCGCCCAGCCGCCAGGGGTGCTCGTAGGCATACCCGTAGGCATTGGGGTCGATTCAGGAATAGAGCCAGCACAGCCGCCCAGGAGTAAGGCCAACAGCATCAAACTACGCATTACGCGCCTCCACCAGGTCGATAACCGCCTGACTGGCGCCATCGATTACCGCTTGCGCCGCAGCCCGCTCGTCATCGTCCTTGACAATAGCGGGGTTAGGCTGCTCGCTGGTGGTGCCGTCCTCAGCGGTGACCGTGACAGTCGCCGGCAGTGGATCCACTGGCTCCACCCAATGCACCGGCACCAGATCGGCGGGCAGCTCGGTTACCACCACGTCACCAGACAGCGCCACTTCGGCAACCTCGCCAACATCAGGCTCTTGGTACAGGCGGGCCACTTCGCCAATATCGCCACCAGGCAACCGAACAAAGGCACCAACGGTCACCTCGCCACCGGTTTCGGTCCAGCCACCATCTAACCCATCAGCCAACCGATAGCGAGCCAGGCGAGCCAGGGCCCTTTCATAGGCCAGCGCCTGCTTCAATAGCTCGTTATCCTGGTGTGCTTGTATCGCTGCCTGCTGGGCTTGCAAGGTAACGGCCTGAAAAGCCGCCACCTGCGCCTGCTCCTCCGCTGACAACGTATAAGCACCACTGGCCACACCCTGCAGTTTGCGGTTTAGAATCATTTCCTCGGCAACGCTAAACTGCTGCCTTACTTGCGCCTCTGCCCGCTTGGCAATCTGGCGCGGCTCCCAGGCTTTGGTTTCTGTTTGCAAATCGATCATGAGTTGCCCTCATCCTCTTCGATAGATTTTTGGCAATGATATTTATCCAGCTTGCCCAACACCCAACACAGCGGACCGCACAGGTAGCATTTACCGGCGCGGACTCGCTTACCGCAGCGACTGCTTATGGTTTCGTCAGGATCGCCAGCCAGCAAAGCATTAAGCAACTGATCACCAGCAATCAGCAGGTTCCAGAAATAGCGGCTCATGCGGCTATCGCCTCCACGTCAATCTCAGCATTCAGCGCCGGCGCAACGGCAAACGATACGCTATAAGCAAAACCATCGTATATAACCGTGTAGTCCTCTGCGCTGCCCTCGCGCTTTTTCGATCCGTCGATATATGAGCGCTTAGGCTTCCAGCCAGCGGGCAAGGCAAAGTCAGTAGCGGAACCGTCGCCTGTAAACTCGAAGTCCTCGCGGCTGCCGGTTTTATCGTAAAACGCCTTAGCCACACGCTCGCGGATATTTGCAGCCGGTAAATCAAAGTCAACGCCGTTTGCGCCGGTCAGCAACAGAGCGCCGTTGGCTGCGCCGATAGACTGGAATGGTGCAGCGCTCGAAACCTCTTCAATTTTAATGTTGTCAAAGTAGGCTTTGCCCGAGCCACTATTTTTATAGGGATAAAGCCGTATTACTGACTGTGTTGGCGTTACAGTTTTGGTGTAAGTCTTTTCTTCATCAGAAAGAGCAAAGTTGCCAAAAGCATAGCTATAATTTGCCCCATCACTCATGTAGAAAGTTGCAACGCAATTTTCTGTATAGCCCGTAAACGTAATTTTGTAAGACTTGCCTGGCGTCACCGCGACGTCTTGCACTGCATCCACAGGCGCAGTAATAACACCATCACCAAGAATGCCGTAGCCGCCGCTCTGTGACGCTGAACCGGGGTTTGTTGGATTGCTCCAATTATCCCAACCGCTAACGCTGCTATCAAAAGTGCCATTTGTAACAAGGTTAGCAGCACCTGCTAGACTAGTAGCCACCCGTTCCAAGCCCTTGAATGTACTAATAACACCTTGACTAGCGACGCGTAGCAAATCGCGCTCTTTGTCGTAAGCCAGCGCTTTAATATCGGGGTCGGAGCCGTCAAGCGTTGCTTTACCTTCAAGCATCGCTTTTTCTTCGCGGTACATTTTTTTGATCTGGTCGGCAGTGGGCGCAGTCGCTCCTGCGCGTAATAATGCCAAGTCGCCACCAAAGCTCCCATCGGAACTGTTTCCAACTCGCAGAATTGCGCTTGTATCAGTTAACGTATCAGTAAACGCAACGGAATTATCTAGCACACCGTCAATGTACATATACAGCGTGCCTCCACTACGTAAAATAACGAACTGGTGTAAGCTTCCGTCATTCAAGCTGGCACGGGTAGAGGTTAAAGTCCACTGCCAACTTGTGCCGTTATGGTAGAGAAATGAAACTTTATCAGGCGTTGTCTGGATGCGTATATCACCGGCAGCAGATGTAGCGCTAGCGCGATATATCATAATCTGAGTTGCAAAAGCATCAGACGTTTTAAACCACCCTGCATAAACAAAGTCACCAGCGCCAAAATCCAAATCTGAATTATAAGGCTGTGACAGATAGTTAGCAGAACTCCAGCCGCTCAAAAGGGCAACATCGCCGCCAGCGGGAGTGTTTAGAGCAACAGTGCCGTTAATCTTTAAATGATTGGAGTTTCCTGAACGGTCAATATTGCCGACTTCTGTTACAGAAACATTGTCTATGGAACCTTCAAAGCTTGCATCCTGTTGCATATAAAAAGTGCTGTTGCCCGCACAAGCAATTACTTCTGTGTAAGTCCCAACCGCACTTCTTGCAGTGCCAACACCAGAACCGCCGCAGTAAGCCGTAACGGCCCCGGCAGTAATAGACGTTATTTCAAAAGTGACAACATAAAACTTACCAATACCTAATCCTAGATCCTGGTATAACGGATCAGTGCCAGCACCTGCTTGAGTTGCAACTCCACCTGATATTGTCCAGCCTGCTCCTTTAGTCCAGTCAGAATCAGTCAAAAAGGTTCCGTTAGTTACCAACTCAGTTTCAACAATCGAACCAAGCTCATTCTCACACGCTACCGCCAGCTTAGTATCGCCAACCATATAGCCGGTGTTGAATTTATCGGTGATATGCGCAACCATTCCCTTGGCAATGTCTGACGGGTTGGCCTTGTGAATAGACAGCCCGCTCGCGCTGTAACAGGCAAACTCGCCTCTGCCAATAGAAAGCGTCTTGGCATAGTCACCCAAGTTGATAGGCAGGCCGTTACCAATGCTGTTGGCGTTGGTGGCCAGCTTGTCAGTGGCGTTAACCTCGTTGCCGTCAACCGTGCGGTCAGCCGTGGGGATAGGAATACCGTAAACCGGGCGCGAACCAGCGTTGCTGTCGTTGTACATGCCAAAGACCAGGCCGATAGCATCGTCAAATGACACATCGGATACCTTGCTAAAGCTGGCACCGGAGGAGCTGGTCACGTCCCACACGTCGCCGTCGTGGGTAATCACCGACACACCGCCATCAGTGCCAACGGCAATAGTCGGAATTTTCAAGCCGGTTGCGTTGTCCAGTGGCGAGCTGTCGAGGACGGCTGCGGCGACGGCGTTGACAATTGCGTTGACAATCAGTGCCGACCCGTTTCCGTCGCCGCTTACCCCGTCTGTTTCGTGGTAGTTCGCCAGGCCGTCAGGGGTCGTGCCAGTATAGGTGGCGTAGGTTGTATAACGAGCTAAGCGGTCGCTTGCAAAGTCCAATACCCTCACGCCACCCTCAGAGTCAGTCGCTGAGGTGCCTGCAATTCCGATAAAGATTTTACCGTTTATCGACGCCAGTGAAGTGAGCGAACGAGTGGAAGGGTCCTGTTTGTAAACCCCCCACATTGTCAGCTTACTACCCGACGCGTCAAAGATAATCACGCGGTCAGCTTCAGCGGCAATCACCACCTGCGCCGGGAATGTTTTGGAACCTGCGCGGAAAATCTCAACAGACGTATTGGGACTGACGCCGGTGACCTCCACAAACAAGCCAGTGTTGACGTTGTAAAACCAATCACCAACGCCTGCGCCGCCTGACACCGCAGCATTGGTATCAATAAAGCCGCCAACATACCGCCCACTCGGCACCGCCTCCTGGCCATAGCTCAAAGATGCCGTTTTATGAATCCAGGCGCCACCATCGGAATCGTTGGCCGTGTTGTACAGGCAGGTCGCTTTAATATTCAGCCCAGCATACTGCGCGGAAATAGCGGGGATTACCCAGTCCAGCCAATCGCCGTGAATTTTTCCGATAGCATCAGCAAGCGGAATAAGCCCCGCCCCTGGCAAATTGGAGGCAGTCCCGCCAGTCACCACCGCAATTGCATCGGCCAGCGCCTGCAGCGCTTCGATTTTCGCTTGTGTAGCAATGCCTTGCTCACTCTGCGCCAGAGTTGCACTCGCTGCAGCTTTTGCCACCTCGCCACTAGTCCAGTTTTTGGTGTCGGTTGTTTGCTGCTCCAAGTCGTTGCCCAGCTGCTCCATAGCATCAACAGCGGCATTGTGTTTTGTGGGGTAATCGGTATCACCGACATTGATTTTATTGGCCTGCAAATTAAATGGCACAGTCACACCTCTTCAAAAATAAGTTGGGTTTTAGTGGTGTTAAAAAATCGCTGGGTCATGCGGTTATCGCTGATCCGTTTGGCCACCATCACCTGCTCAAGGCCAAGTCGACCGCTTTCGCCCGGATCGAGCGCGACCAGGATGTCACCACCCTTGCCGATACGCTCCAACTCGTGGGACAGCCGCTCGCGCTCATTACCGGGCAGCCACTCCAGATCAATCACCGCCCGGCGATATGCCTCTACACGCTCAGTGCGGAGGGATCCGCCGGCAGTCCGGGTGTGCTTGCTGGGGTCGATGAACTCAAACGTTGAGCCATAGTTGTAGTTCACCGAGGGAACAAAGGCCCAGCCGAGAAACAAGCGGCCAACATCAATAGTCGTATTGTCTGGCGCGCTCACATCAACCTGGATTGATCGGTAGGCCACATCGGAAAACCACAGCGAGAAAATCGCGGGTAGGTTGCTATCGTCCTCATAGGTCGCGCCCCAGGGGTCAATCCCCGGACGCATCACGCCCCAGGGGATCGGCGTACCAACAGACACAGCGCCGGAGTCATACACCACCGAGCCCGTTTGGTTTTCGCCATCAAACAACTGCAGCTGCACCGTCGCGCTGTTTTTGAGGTTGTGACGCGCCAGGCCAAAACCGGAGGCCACCGCCGCCACTGTCGGCCGGTTCGCTGTTATAACGGCACTGGTGCCATTGACGCGCATAATCTTACCGCGCGCCTGTTTTTGCAGATTCTCGACCGGCAGCGAACCCACAGCGCCTGGTGTAACCGTCAGCGTTAGATCGTCCAGGTCGTTATTGAGAATCATATGGAGGTGCCGGTCTAGGCCCATAACGTTAGCTCCATCCTTCGTTTACCGACTCGCTTGTTAATACCAATCACTCTTGCATCCCTGCCTGCGCTCCAGCCCAGTGCCGGATAGGTCAGGTTGACCGTTTCCCCAAGGCTGACCTCGGAGGCCGACAAAAAGCCAGTCACGGTCCAGGCACGCCGTTGTACCGAGCGCAGGGCCGCCCGACGGTCGCACTCCGATTGCGCGTCCGTCTGACTGTCAATCAGAGTGTCTACCCTGCGGTCTTGGGCGAGCGGCTTGGCGTTATCCTTGGTAACAGTGAGATAATCAACTTCAAAGTCCCGTTTTTGAGTGGCGGTTAGTGAAGTAGATAACGAGTCAGCGCTTTGCGGGCTCCAGTTTTTGCGGTAGCCCAGCGTAAAGATATTCACCGGCAACTCATTGGCGGAAAGACGCACCCCCCGCTCCACAATGTCATCGGCGTTCAGCTTCAGCGTGGCCGTGGCCGGGGCCTCCAGGCGGAATATCTGCAATTCACCCAAGGCATTAAACCGGTAGGTCGCTCCCACGCTTGACAGCACAGCTGACAACAACCCTTCCAACTCGCTCGGCTGATCGATATAAAGCCCAAGCGCTGCAGCATTAGGGAACGCCGTCAGGTTTGCACTATCGACGCTAATCCCCGCCCTGGTGCAGAGCTCATCAACAATATCCGCCGCGGACTGATCGGCCTGCACCACATCGCACGTAACTTGGCCCGCGGGGTCTTGGTTCGCACCAAAATTAAACTCACCGTTGGCCAGATCGACAGTCGCTGGCGTTACCTCAATCCCATTGTCTCGCACCGTGATCGAGGTCACTGCACCATCATGGACTTTGTAGGTAAGCGTGACGGCATCGATCAGCACTGGCTTGCAGTTATACACCTTGCCCAGGACAATAGGCGCCAACACATCGCCAACGCTGACTCGGAGCGTTTCCGTTCGGTCATACAAGACCCACTCCAGCCGGTCATTATCCGGCGCCTCTATACCGCCGTTAATGCCGTCAATCACCAAGCGGAAATCGTCGCGACTCCAGGCTACATCCCCCAAAAATACCTTGAGCGCATAACGCCGCCAATCCAGGTCAAGCCAGCTATCCAGGCTGCCGTCATTGACCAACAGCAGGTCACCAATAGCGGCGCTGTCCAATCGATCGTTACTCTCAACGTCACCAATCAAGATATCGGCATAACTGGTATTGGCCGGCGTATCGCTGGCGCCAGACACAAACGGCGCCGAGGCAACATACTCCACCCCTGCGCTGTGCGTCGCCTCCACCAGGATAACCGGCTGGGCGTCATCAGACGCCAGCCATTCCGTGTATTGTTGGTCGGTTATGCTCAAGCCACAGCCCTCGTGTTAACGTCGCGTTTAATGGTGTTTTTCAGACTTTGAGCATCCTTCTCGGCCTGTTCTTTGGCGTCCTGCCGCTGTCCGGCCGCATGCTCGGCAATCGCTGCGTTGTCCTCGCGCAATTGCTTAACCTCGGCCTTTAGCTCGTCAACCAGCTGTACCAATTGTTTTTGATCCGCAACCAGCTCATCACTTGCCACTGTTGAAACAGGTGGCGAGCTCAGAGTTACCGGGATAGTGCGACCATCAGGCAGCGGAACCGCCGCCTCGGGACCCGCCTCACCAAAGATTGACGGCTCGTTGGCAATACCACCTTTGGCATAAAAGCCGCCAAAGCCCCAACTGAAATTAAGCGGGTTATCGGCAAGCCAGTCGTTGTAAGCCTCAGTAAAGTCCGGCGTCCAACCATCCGCCACACCAGCGGCCAGCCAGTCGGCCCAGGTGTCATAGTCGTACGCTGGCGCTGCAGGCTCTGGCGGTGGTTCATAACCGACAGCCTCTTGGATCGCAATCGGCAGCACGGCCAGGTTGATATCCAGCTCCTCGGCCAATGAACCGATCGCCAAGTTAAATACATCACCCAGCGCCCTCAATTCGTCCGTCATGGAGACATCGAGGCTGCTTAAGTCAACGCCAAACTCCTCGGCCAATCCCGCCAGGTTCTGCCCCATGCCCTCCAACAACTCAAGGTTGCTAAGGCCGCCCATGGCGTCACCAAGCGCCTCCAGCTCGGCTTTCATGTCGCCACCCAAGCTGTCGATTTCCAAGGCCAGGCTACCCAGCAGCTCGCTATTGGTTAGATTGAGCGATTCCCCCAGATCAACAAGCGCTTTTGCTGTAGTCGTATCAAGATTTTGTATGTCTACGCCAATTGCTTTGGCCAGATCACCAAACTCAATACCCAGCTTTTCGAGCAAATCCCGCGACGATATGCCAAGCGCCTTTGACAGTTTCCCCAGGCGGTTGGCCATATCCGTGGCCATATCACTGACACCAAGGGTAACGGCTGTTATCTCAACGCCCAGGGTATCTGCTAAGTCGGCAAACTCCCCAACAGTCAGCTCGCCAAGGTCAATGATGTTTAAACCCAGTGCATCCGCAGCCCTGGTAAACTCACCAACGGTTACCTCTGCAAGGTTGTTTATGTCGCCGCCAAGGACATCAGACAGCTCACTGAAATTAACGCCAAAGGTATTCAGCAGCTCATCAAACGATAGATCAAAGGCATCAGACAACTGGCCAAAGGTCTGGGATATATCAACGCCAAGGCCGTCAAGGTCAATGCCAAAGTCGGACGCTAGCGCGTCTAAATCAATCCCAAAGGAGTCCATTAACTCAAAGATTGACAGGTCTTTGGCTAAGCCAAGATCGGCCAGCGCTTGAGCCAGATCGACAGCAGAAAGCTGCCGCCGGTCTTCCTCCGCCTGCGCCTGCTGCTCTGCCAACTGCTCATACAGCGAAGCCAAGGTGTCAGACTCGCCCACGGTCGCCTTTTCAGGCGCTGAGGTGCCGGCAAACTGACCAGCCAATCCACCTAACTGTTGGTTAACGCCCAGGAAAATCTGACGGTAATCGTCGCTACTGGCGTAAAAGTCCCGCGCTATTTTCAAGTAACTGCTGGCGATGCGGGTCGCATCCTGAGCCGCCCCCGTATCGCCGGCCTGAGCCGCAGCAACTGCCGCCTCGAATTGTGCCCGCGCCTCTGCTAGCTGTTGGGTCGGCGATAGCACCGACAGCTCGCCCAGTTGCAGCGAGTCGACATAATCCGACAGACGCTTTTCAGCGGCCAGGGCATCACGGTAGCGCTGCTGCTCGGTGCGATAGAGTGCATCCGCCGCCCGCTGCTGGTCGGCAATACGGGCCTTTTCCTCAGCTATCTGTTGCTCAAGGTCGGAGCCAGTGCCGTAAAGCTCATCAATCAGCGATTTAATACCCGACTCCAGGCCGCCGATCAGCTGCTGGTGCTGCTCCAGTGCCTGGAAATATTCATCCATCACCGGCACCAGCGCCATATAAGCCGCGAATTGCTTCTGTGCCGCCTCGTCAGCCAGGTCCAGGGCCTCGACCATGGCCTGGAACTCGCGCCGGGTTTCGGGCAGCTGCGCGTTTAACTCCGCGAATGATTTCTTCATCCCATCCTGGAATGCCACAAAACGCTCGCTATCGGTCATAAAAGCCGTAGCGTAGTTGTTTGCAGCCGCCGCAAACGCATCCACGCCGCCAAACAAGCCGGTCAGGGTATCGGCCGCCCTGAGGCCGGCCTCGTCCAGCGCCAGGACTTCCATGCCCAGGCTGTTAATCACTTCGTTGGCGCCTACCAGGTTGAGGGACAACCGGGTTAGCGTGGTCGCCGCAACCTCGCCTTCCTGGATTAAGTCGGCAAACGGGAAAGCGCTGACGGTTTTATTGAGTTGACCGAACCAAAATGGCAGATCGCTGGCCACCTCTTTGGTGTCATCCAGCGTCGGCACAAATGTATCCAACACCAGTTTGAGGTCGCCGGTCGCACTGCCCACCAGACCCACGGCTGAGATAATGCCGCCGGCATGATCGCTGATCTCTTTCATGGAAAGACCAGCGGTCAACATATCCAGGGTTTCGTCAAACTTACCGCCCACGGCATCACCCCAGGCTGTCACAAACTCACCCGCCGCCTCTTCAAGCTGAGCTGAATCGACCTTGTTATACTTTGCAGAGCCGAAAAACGCCCCGCCAGTGTGGCCGGCGTCTACATGCTTACCTGTCAGCGATACCTCGGTCAGGTCAACCGTTTGGCCCAGGGTTTCCGCTGCCGCTACCATGGTGGAGTCCATGAGCATAAAGGCATCCATCATGTCGCGGGCAGCTTGATCTCCTTTTTTGCCAGCCCGGCGCGAGATAGCGGTAAACTCTAAGCCGGACTCTGCCTGATCTGAGCCAACCCGGTAGCGCCCGCGAATATCCGGCGCAGCATGGACGCCAAGGCTAACCCGCTTTTTACCGTCGCCACCAAAAGCCACGTCAGCAAGCGCACCCAGGGCCGCACCAATCAGCGCACCCACAGGGCCCGCCCAAGCACCCAACTGCATGCCCATCACCGCGCCAGAAGCTGCGCCAGCAATACCGCCAATAGTGCCGCCTGCGATTTGTCCATAGCTGTGCTCGGCTTCTTTGCCAAACAGCCCCTCACCGATCGCGTTACCGGCTTGGCCGCCCACGTAGCCACCTGCAGCGGTCAGCAGGCCACCGCCCGCCAAACCGCCGGGAAGCTGCGACATATTGGCCGCCGCCGATACCATGGTATTAGCCGCGCTATTGAACCCAATGTTGGTTAGGAAATCCGCCGCGTAACCGACACCGCTCCACAGCGTGCCATTGATACCAGCCAATGCACCGCCGCCCTGCATCAAGTCAGTCAGGCTAAAGCCGTTTTGCGCCGCGCCCACTAAATCCCCGGCGCTGATACCACTACCGCCGGACGCAAACGCACCACCGGAGCTGCCCAGCCCCAGGGAGATTAAAATCTTTTTGGTGGTCGCCTGGTGGATCAACTCGGCCAGCAGCTGCTTGAACGCGTTTTTGATTTGATCCGAAAAATCCTCAAAGGAGTCAAAGGCGCCCTTCCAGGCGTCGGCAAACGCAGTATCAATGCGTTCAGTGGCTGTCTCCCAGGCTTGAGCATAAGCATCCGCCTCCGCGGCCTGCGCCTCCAGTGCCATTTGCTGGTCATAAATGGCACCGGTCAGCTCGCGGATTTTATCCGCCTCTTCACCGGTCAGGCCCACCCCTGCACGTTGCAGGTTAAGCCGAATCACCCGCTCGCGATCCGACAGGCCCATCACCTCTTTTTCGAACTGCAGCTGTTTGATCAGGGCTGCCGTCGATTTTTTGTTACGCTCCCGGGTGTCAGCCTGGTCTTGTTCCGCCTTGATCTGCTTAGCCACCTTGGGGTACAGCAACTCATACTGCCCCTGCAATTGCCGCAGGCCCTCGGTCTCGTCCTCAATGGCCCCGCTTGCTACCAACTTGTCAAAGATGGCTTTCTGTTCGTTATATTCACGCTGCTCTTTTTTCAAGGGGAACAGGGTGTCCAGCAGCTCCTGCTGACTTTTCGCCAGCTCTTCGGCGTCATTGGCGCCCTGTTCAAAGAGGTTACCCAGCCCAGCATCCAGTAGCAGCTTTGCAGCCTTCTCCAGGGCCTGATATTGGGTGCTGAGTTTCTCTACCTCGCCCTCTTGGTCACTGATCGCTGCATTTAATCGATGAAAGGCATCAACGCCCTTAGCGCTGATAAAGCGATTGACACCATCCTCCAGTGGAGCCTTGAGATCATCCAGCTTCGTTTGCGCGTCGGTCAGCTGCGCCATGACTGTCGACATTTGAGGCCCGATGTCACCGAGTGACAGATTCCCCAAGCCTGCAGCCAGGCGATCGACCTCTTTCGCCAGCCGCTCGGTTTTTTCTTCAGCGGTCTCTATCGAGTCGATGTACTGCCAAATCGCATAACCTGCCAGTACAGCCACACCGGTCGGACCACCCAAGAAGGCCATTGCCGATTTAAGCCCAGTCACAGCCCGGGCACCCACGCCGGCCGCCGCGTTATACCGCTGCTGCGCCATTGTCAGCTGATCGGTCGCCACCCGGTAGGCCTGGCCCGCCGCCGCTGCGCGCTGCATCGCACCCGCATAAAGCTGTGTACCCTTGGCAGCCTTGGCCTGCACTGCAGCCGAGCGCAACACGGCCTGCGCCTCAACCTGAGCCGTCTCTGCAACCCGCAACTGCGCAGCCGCCTGCGCCGAGGCAGCCCGGGTATCGTTCACCCGCGCTGTAGCCGATTGCGCAAGGGAACTCGCCAAGCGCGAACCATACAACACGGCTACCGCCTCGCCGGTCGTCATCAGCACTGACATCGCCGCATCGACCTTACCACTGTCGCGCAGCAGGTCAGTCAGCCCCGCGGAAAACTCGCGGATCCCAGGAGCCAGCTTAGCCGTGAGGTAACTGCCCGCATCACCGAGCGCTGAGGTCAGATCTTCGACCGCCCGCCCGGCGTCCTCCACCTGCACCGCATCCACATCCGAAAGGATGGTGCCGTATTTACGCGCCTCTTCTACTAGCGCCTTAAAACCGGCTGCCTGGTCATCCAACAGGTCCACCAGTGCAACACCGGCATCCCCCATCAACTGATCCAGATAAACCAGCTTTTCACCGCGGGTTGATACCTGATCCAGCGCCTCAGCAACTTTAATGAGCTGCTGGTCTGGCGACAGCCCGACAAACTCGGCTGCATCCACATTCAACTGCTCAAAAAAGTCCGCTGCCTCACCGGTGCCGATTGCCGCAAACTCATTAATGCGCACCGACATGTCGCGCAGGGCATCGGTAAACTCTTGCTGTTCCAGGCCGGCATTGCGGGCTGCCTGTCCATAGCGCTGCAGCTCGGCATAGGAAACCCCCAGTGAGCGCGCCGCGCGAACATTGGCCGTGACCATCTCATAGCTGGAGCTGACATAAGCGGTGACGGCACCCACGCCCAGGCCACCCAATAGCGCACCACCATAGCGCTTGACCGACTCGGTCAGGTCGCTCTGGCTGTCGCTCAAGTCGCGGTTGGCGGCTTCAGCCTTATGCGCGGCCTGGGCATTTTTATTCAGCGCTTCGCGAGTGTCCTTCAACGCGCGAATGCCGCCGCTGGCATCGCCAGCAACAATGAATCCGACTTTATACTGCCGCTCGTTTGCACTCATGGACTGTTTACCGCTGCTGTCGACGTAGTTCGGAAAGCGCGCCCTGTTCGATCAGACGCACTTTATGAAAGGTGACGGGGACATCTTCGACACCGGTGAGGCGCATCACCGACTCCAGTGCCGTATAGTCCAAGCCGTTAAGGGAACCCATGGGCGAGACTCGCCACTGAGTATGACAGGCGGTGAACACCTCCAATGCCTGCCAGTTCTCGGACCAAACCTCGAACGTTGGATCGCGGGCCGCTTTGAGGAAGTCCCGCGGCAGGCCAAACACCGCCACATCCTCCTCGAGTTCTTTGTCACCGGCAGCGTTGCCACTGGCCCAGTAGCGCCCCGCCTCAATCAGTTTTTTTCCGCTTCCTGCTTCTGACCGTTCTGAGCGCGCCAAAAGCTTGCGATCAGCGGGTTTAGCACATAGGTCATATTCAGCAGGTCATCTCGCACGGATTCGCTGTAGGGAATGTCCTGGCCTTCCGGCGTCTTGATCCCTTGAATATCGAGAATATTTTCCCGCACCACGTCTCGCATGGAGCGCTTCGCGCCTTCTCCTTTGCCCAATTCCTCCAGCTCGGATACCGGCAGTTTCTTATACTTCACATCCAAATCTGCCTTCTCAGTCCTGCCGTAGTCACCGGGTACCTCGATCTCTACGACCACGCGGATTGCTTCAACTGGTGCCAATACGAAACCCATAATCTTTTCCTTCTGTCCGTTACACATGTTCGTCCGTTAAATAGAGAGGCCGACCAGGGCACGGACGAACACCCCAGCCAGCCAAACCTTATTTCACCGTAATTTTTAGCTCATCATCACCGGCATTGGGGATTAGCGAGAGGTTCATCCCCAAGGTGGCAATGCCGTTGCTCTCACCAATATTGGGCTGCAG
>ENA-OWNT01003607-OWNT01003607.1-seawater-metagenome-genome-assembly--contig:-NODE-3607-length-14399-cov-5.171065_pt1 | contig 14399 bp, 12 predicted proteins | sample MGYA00238136_ERZ651165 | MGnify/ENA primary metagenome ERZ651165 (study PRJEB26861, sample SAMN08777766) | seawater metagenome | isolation source: coastal seawater | place: USA: Florida | collected...
GGCGCCCCTCCGGTTGCAGATCACACGCACAACCACCCGTTGGTTTCGCTCGCAAGCTCGCGACCGCTGCGCGGGCCAGCTGAGGTCGACCGGGGCGCGCGCGTGGGCCTCGCGGCCAACTTCGCCCACGAGCTGACAGCTCACCCCTGAAGCTGGCCGCGGGGCCGGGCCGAGCGGCCCCCGAACGGCCAACTTGGCCCACGAGCTGACAGCTCGTCCCTGAAGCTGGCCGCCAGCACTCGCCGAGCGCCTCCCGCGCGGCCAACTTCGCCCACGAGCTGACAGCTCGTCCCCCAAGCTGGCCGCGCCCCGCCCCGCCCCGCCGCGAGCCCACCCACGCAGGATCTCGCAGGTTCGACTCGCACCCCGGCGATCGGGTCACTACACTCTGTCCGTTCAGAGAGACCCCATTCGCTCCCGGAGCCCCCATGAAGCGCATCTTCGTCCTGTCTTTCGTCGCCGCCCTGTCCATGCTCGTCGGCGTCACCACCGCCTTCGCCTGCGACGGTGACAAGTCCGCCGAGACCACCGCCTCCATCGACGCCCCCGCCGAGACCACCCTCGTGACGCTGCGGATCGAGGACGCCAACTGCGGCTCCTGCGTGCTGCCCATCCGCGAGCAGCTGACGACCCTCACGGGCGTGTTCAAGGTCGAGGGCAGCGAGTCCGACTACAAGGACATCCTCGTGACCCTCACGGGCAAGGTCAGCAACGACGACCTGATCGCCGCCGTGAAGAAGGCCGGCTACACCGCCAGCATCAAGGCCCCCAAGGCCGAGAAGAAGAACTCCTAGCGTTCGCGCGTCTTCGGACGCCGCTCACCGAACCCCCGGGCCTGCGCTCGGGGGTTCGTGCTTGGGGTGTTGCACCGCAACCAGTCGGTGTCACACCCCCACCCCACCCCGCGTCACACCGCCGATCACCCAACGGATCATTGGCAGATCACCCCAGGCCCACTCCTGGCACGCGGGTTGCTCTTCCACCAGGGCATTGCAACCCCGTCCCACCCGGGACCAGCCCTGGAGCCCGCCATGACCCGCGCCCTACTCACCCTCCTTGTCGCCACCACCCTCTCGTCCCTCACCGGCTGCCCCGACAGCACCCCTGGCGGCGGCACCCCCAGCGCCAGTGACGGCGACCAGCCCGGCCTGACCATCACCGACTCCGTGGGCCCCGACGGCTGCCCCATCGTCGACCTCGACCCGTCCGCGTGGCGCCCGCTGCACGCCTCGTTCACCGGCGGCGCGGACCCGTATTTCCATCTCCACTCCACCGAGGACGTCCTGTTCTTCGGAGCCGAGCTGTACACGGAGTACGGCGCCGGGTGGACGGGCCAGACCGGCACCTTCGCGCCCGACTGCGGCACCAACGGCATCTGCGTGTACCTGGTGCCCGACGGCCAGACCGTCACCCGCGCGACCGCCGGATTCGTCGATGTCGTCGCACTCACCGAGAACGCCGGCACCATCCAGCGCCCCGCCGAGGTCGTGTTCCGGGAGCTGACGCTCGTCGGCACCGAGGACCCGAGCAGCTGCTTCCACGTCGAGGAGGTCACCCTCGCCGTGCAGTGATCACCGCTCCTGGGCGACGATCGTGACCCCGCCGGCCTTCAGGGCCCGCCGCGCCGCCGCGTGCATCGCGGGGGGATCGGCCAGCCGGATGTGGGTCGGATCGGCCGGGAGCTGGCCCCAGGTGGGGTCCACCGCCACCCACTGGCCGTCCAGCGCCACCTCCGCCCAGGCGTGGCCCCCGAACGCTCCGAGCTCGTCGATCCACATGAGCCCCGAGGCCTCCCGCGCGGGGATCCCCGCGGCCTGGGCCACGGCCACGAAGAGCTCGGCGTGCTCGGTGCAGTCGCCCCGCCGCCCGTCGATGATCCCGGCCAGATCGAGGGGCTCGGCGGCCCTGTCGTCCACGAGGTAGTCCGCCACGAACTTTGCGAGCCGCTGCGCCGCGTCCCGCTGGCTGATCCGTCGCGGCAGCGCGCGCCCCACCAGCCGCCCGACCCGGCCCTCGCCGATCCCCGGCGGCCCGAGGGCGGCCGCGACCTCCGCGTCCGTCACGGCCGTCCCCTGGCCCCGCACCACCTCGAGCTGCCAGGCCCCGTCCACCTCCCGCAGGGCGCCGGCTCCCGCCGGGAAGAGGGCCGCCGCCGCCGCCGGCACACCGAGCACCAGCCGCCTGAGGGTCCGGGGCTCCGTGAGCGCCACGTCGGGTCGGACGAGCGCGTCGAGGAAGAGATCGGTCGTCGCCTCCAGCGTCTTCGCCTGGGCCTCCGGCTCGGCCCGCAAGTCCACCTGGCCGCCCTCCACCGCGAGGATCCGCCCCTCGTGGTCGTAGCGGGTGATCGTGCTGCCCCCCGATCCGTCGAACGACGCCAGCGAGAAGACCGTCGTCGGCACGGCGTCCACCACCGTGTGGGTCACGCCCACCACCGTGGCCTCGGCGGGCAGCACCGACATGGACGCCGGATCGAGGCGCCCGGTCTGCACTTCGTCGCCCAGCCCGGGGCCACTCGCCACCCACCGCTCGAGGGCCAGGAACCGGTCCAGCGTGTAAGCCCCCACATCCACCGGCCGGGCCTCCTCGGGCTCCTTGCCCCGGCGCGTGACGGCGATCCAGCCGCCGCCTCCGGGGCCGGCGCGCAGCGTGCGGATCTCCGTCAGTCCGCCCCGGGTGCTCGTCGTCTCGTAGACGAGGAGGGCGTGGGGCGCCTCGCCCGCGAAGCGATGGACGGTGTCCAGGGTCGTCTCGTGGTCGCGGCCGCCCGCCCGCACCTTCGTGCGCGCGTGCCCCTCGGCCACCAGCACCTCCTCGCCGCGCCACGTCCCCCGGGAGAAGCGGCTCTCGAGCCAGCCCACCTTGACGCCCTCGCGATACAGGCCGTACCAGCGCGACCCGATCTGCTCGTCGAAGACGGCGACCGCGCCCGGCTCCGCGGCGCCGAGGACGAGCACGATCACCAGCGGCAGGCCCAGCCGGCGCCTCAGAACAAGGCTCCCTGCTCCGGCGGCACGGGCGCGCCTTCGTGCCGGAGCAGCCATCGCTTGCGGGCGAGGCCTCCGGCGTAGCCACGCAGCTCGCCTCCGGCGCCCACCACGCGGTGGCAGGGCAGCACGATGGAGACCGGGTTGGCGCCGTTGGCGGCCCCGACAGCGCGCACCGCGTCCGGACGGCCCACAGCCTCAGCCAGGGCGGAGTAGGTCGTCGTGGTGCCCGCCGGGATGCCCCGCAGCGCCGCCCACACCTCCTGCTGGAATGCGGTGCCGCCCGTGTCGACGGGCACGCCGGCGATCGCTCCGACCTCGCCCGCGAAGAACCGCTCCACCGCCCGCGCCGCGGCCGTCGGCGCCTCCTCGACCTCGTCCAGCGTCACCGCGCCGTGGTAGCGCTCCAGAAGCTGCGTGAGCCGCTCCGGGCGATCCGCCCAGTCCAGCCCGGCCAGCGCGCCGTCCTCGGTGGTCACGACGATCGCCTCGCCGATGGGGGTCTGCAGCCGTTCGAGTCTCACCGCGCCTCCTGCCCCCGCATGGTAGGCGCAGAGCGGCGCCGTCTCTACAGGCGTCCCGCCGCGTGCAGCGCCGCGAGGCGGTCGAGCTCGGTGGCCAGCGCCTCGGCGTCGGACAGCCGCTTGCGCACCCGCTTGTCCAGCAGCCGCTCGATCAGCGCCTCGACGGACGCGGGGATCTCGGGCGCCCGCTCCCGGGGCGGACGGTGCGCCACGTGACAGATCGACCGCATCAGCTCCCCGTCGTTGTCCGACGTGAACGGCAGCCAGCCCGTCCAGTCCAGGTAGAGCATGACCCCCATCGCCCACAGGTCCGCCGACGACGTCGCGGGCGCGCGGGTCAGGAGCCGCTCGGGCGCCATGTACTCCAGCGTGCCGAGGACGGTGCCCACCTCGGTGCTCGCGTGGGACTGCGTGGCGGGCTTCGCGATGCCGAAGTCCGTCAGCTTGATCTCGCCGTGCGCCCCGCCCAGGAAGATGTTCTCGGGCTTCACGTCGCGATGCACGACGCCCTGCCGGTGGGCGGCCGCGAGGGCCCGGGCGATCTTCGCGAACGGCGCCAGCCCGACGACCGGGCGCGCCGCGGCCACGCTGTCCTCGAACAGGTCCTGCAGGTTGGGGCCCTCCAGGAGCTCCATCGTGTAGAAGAGCTGGCCGTCGTGCGATCCGAGGTCGAACGTGCGCACGATGTTGGGGTGGGCGAGGGATCGCGTGATCAGCAGCTCCTGGCGCAGCCGCTCCTCGGCCTGGGGCACCCGCGCGTCGTGTCGGAGCAGCTTGAGCGCCACCTCCGTGCCCAGCGCCGCGTCGTGGACCCGGTAGACGTCCGCCGATCCACCGATCCCCAGCCGCTCGCGGACCACGAACCGACCGGCGACCCGCGCGCCGACGGCCAGTCCGGTGTCCGCCGGCGGTTCCAACGGGAGGAGCGGCACCGGCGGAAGGGCCGGAGGGTCGTGCCGCTCGTGCCGCTCGTGCCGCTCGGGCGCGGGAGCGGGAGCGGGAGCGGGAGCGGGTCGCAGGACCACCGGCGCGGCGGCCGACGACACCTGCACCGGAGGAGCCTCGGCGATGCTCAGGCGCGTGCGCGCGAGGACCGGGCGGACCGCGGAGATCAGCTCGGGCGTCCCGGCGTCCTCGCCGAGCACCGTCAGCCCCCGACGGCGGAGCAGGCGCGCCACCAGCGAGTCCCGCGACTCCTGGACGTGCGCGATGACGCGGTCCATCAGCGAGCCGTCCGCCCGCTCGAGCATGGACACGAGCCCCATCGAGCGGCTGCTCCAGGGGGTGATCACGATGACCCCGAAGGAGGACCGGCGCAGCAGCTCGAGCGCGGCGGCGGGGCTGTCGAGCAGGGCGACCTCGCACCCGAGCGACCGGAGCGCCTCCGCCTCGTGGATGGCCGGAGCCTCCGGATCCGTGAGGACCATCGCGAGGTCCGCGCCCGGCTCCGGGACGTGTCGGCGCGTCTGCAAGCTCTCGGGTCCTGTCATCGGTCCACTACTCCTCGCCCACGCCGAGGATTTGCAGCCACCGTGCCAGTCACCAAAAGGACAGACGGGACGCGGAGCCGTCAGCGCCAAACGGGTCAGCGGTGACCCACTCCCCCTCCAGGCCGCTCCTCAGCCGTCCCAGATCACCATCGTCTGCTGCATCGAGAACGACCAGAGCAGGGCGTCGACGTCGTCGCAGGCGAGCTCGAGGTACTGCTGCCCGAGGTGGAGGTTCATCGTGAAGTCGCCCGTGCCCATGCCCTCGTCCGGGTAGAGCGTCCCGGACAGGACTCCGTCCCAGCTGGGGACCTCGAAGGTCATCGGGAGCACCTGGAGCACGCCGCAGGTGTCCTTGACGAGCTCCCCGCAGGCGCCCGGATCCACGAAGAACAGCGCGCCCCAGTCGGGGATGAAGACCTCCTCCCGCCACGCCACGAGCGCGCTCAGGAAGCGGTACGACCCGTCGTTCGTCTCCACGGCGAAGACGAAGTCGCCCCCCCACGCCCCCAGGCCCGGCAGCTCCCAGTACACGCGGCCGAAGCCGTCGGCGCCGGCCAGGAGGGCCACGTCGTCACCGACCCGCCAGGTGTAGGCCAGCCCGACCTCGGTCGTGACGGACACGGACTGCGCGTCCTGGTCCACGGTGACCGACCCCGCCGTCCAGGTCCCGGACAGCTCCGCGGGCCCGGTGACCCAGGCCTCGCCCGTCCCCGGGTTCGTGCAGCTCGGGTCCACGATGTCGTCGTCGTCGCCCCAGGTGGCGTCGTCGTCGTCGTCGTCCCCGACGGTGCTGTCGTCGTCGTCGCCGGTGGCGTCGTCGTCGTCCGCGGCCACCGGGGGCGGATTGGAGAGGCTCGGGGCGCAGCCCACGAGCAGCAACAGGGTCAAGAGCACACGCAGATCGGGCATCGGGTCCTCCCGTCGAGCCGGTCGCACGATGCATACACCGCAGGAGCCCGCTCCGACAGGGTCACGCTCGTATACTTCGCGCCACCCCGGAGTCACGATGCGCGCGATCGTCCCGCTGGGCCTGCTCCTGCTCGTTGGATGCGGCCCCACCACGCCCCCCTCCCCTGCCCCGGAGCCCGCTCCCGTGACCAGCGAGACCCCGTCGTCCCCCCAGGCGTCCCCCCAGGCGCCCATCGCCACCCGCAAGGACCACGTGCTCGAGGCCCACGGCCACCAGCGCAAGGATCCGTACTACTGGATGAAGGATCGGGAGTCCGAGGAGGTGCTGGGCTACCTGAAGGCCGAGAACGACTGGACGCGCGCGGCCCTCGCCCACACCGACGCCCTGCAGAAGGAGCTGTTCACGGAGATCACCGGGCGCATCAAGCAGGACGACAGCTCGGTCCCCTACCTGCTCGACGGATACAGCTATTACCGCCGCTACATCGAGGGCGGCGAGTACCCCATCTACGCCCGGCGCAAGGGCGGAGAGGACGGCGACGAGCAGGTCCTGCTGGACGGCAACGCCCGGGCCGAGGGCAAGGACTACTTCGCCGCCCGGGAGCCGAAGGTCAGCAGCGACGATCGGGTCGCCGCCTGGGCCGAGGACCACGTCGGGCGCCGGATCTACACGATCTTCTTCAAGGATCTCGCCACCGACGAGCTGCTCCCGGACCGCATCGAGGCCGTCAACGGGAACATGGCGTGGGCGATGGACGGCAAGACGCTGTTCTACGCCCGGCAGGACCCGGAGACGCTGCGCAGCCACCGGATCCACAAGCACGTGCTGGGCACGGATCCGAAGGACGACCCCATCGTCTACGAGGAGACCGAGGACACGTTCTCGACGTACGTGTGGCGCACGAAGGACAAGAAGTTCCTGGTCATCGGCAGCTTCCAGACGGTCAGCTCCGAGATGCGCTTCGTGGACGCTCGCAGCCCGGACGCGGAGTGGACCGTGTTCCAGCCCCGCGAGCGCGACCACGAGTACTCCATCGCCCACAAGGACGGTCACTGGTACGTGCGCACGAACACCGGCGGCGCCACGAACTTCAAGCTCGTGAGGACGCCGGATGGCCAGACCGGCAAGGCGTCCTGGGAGGACGTGATCTCCCACCGGGCCGAGACGTTCCTGAGCGACTTCGACGTGTTCGACGAGCACCTCGTGCTGTCGGAGCGGAGCGAGGGGCTGCCGATGCTCCGGGTGCGGCGCTGGGACGGCAGCGACGACCACTACGTCCTCTTCGACGACCCGACCTACTACGCCAAGCCCGGCACGAACCCGTCGATCGACTCGGCGACGCTGCGGTTCGACTACACCTCGCCCACCACGCCCTGGTCGGTCTTCGACTACGACATGAACTACCGCAAGGGCACGCTCCGCAAGGAGCAGCCGGTGCTCGGGGACTTCGACAAGACGCGCTACCAGGCCGAGCGGCTGTGGGCCACGGCGCCCGACGGCACGTCGGTCCCCATCTCGCTGGTCTGGCGCAAGGACCTGGGCGGCCCCCGGAGCGGGCGGCCCACGGTGCTGTACGGCTACGGAAGCTACGGCTACTCGCTCGACGCCACGTTCAACGCGGCGCGCCTGTCGCTGCTGGACCGGGGGTTCGTCTGGGCCATCGCCCACATCCGCGGTGGCCAGGAGCTCGGCCGGCCCTGGTACGACGACGGCAAGCTCCAGAAGAAGATGAACACGTTCACCGACTTCATCGCCTGCGGCGAGCACCTCGTCAGCGAGGGCTGGGCGGATCCCGAGCGGCTGTACGCCATGGGCGGCAGCGCCGGCGGCCTGCTCGTGGGCGCCGTGCTCAACATGAAGCCGGAGCTGTGGGACGGCGCCATCGCGTCCGTGCCGTTCGTGGACGTCGTGACCACGATGCTCGACGACTCGATCCCGCTCACCACCGGTGAGTACGACGAGTGGGGAAACCCCAACGACAAGGCGTCCTACGACTACATGCTGAGCTACTCGCCCTACGACAACGTGGAGGCGAAGGCCTACCCGGCGCTGCTCGTCACGTCGGGCCTGCACGACAGCCAGGTGCAGTACTGGGAGCCCACCAAGTGGGTGGCGAAGCTGCGGGCGCTGCGCACCAACGACACGACCCTCCTGCTGCACACGAACATGGACGCCGGTCACGGCGGCAAGTCGGGACGCTTCGCCCGCTACCACGAGGTGGCGCTGGAGTACGCCTTCCTGCTGTCCGAGGCCGACCTCGTGGAGACCCCATGACCGAGATCGCCACCTACCCCGTGCCCGCCCGCGTCACCGCCGGCTCCCCCAACCCGATCCGCAGCCTGGACGCCTACCGCGAGCACCACGCGCGCTGCGCCGCCGATCCGGACGGGTTCTGGCTCGACGAGACGCACGCCCGCGTGGCCTGGCAGACGCCGCCCACGCAGGGGCTGCACGGCAACTTCCACGACATCGCCGAGGGCTCCCTGTCCTGGTTCGCGGACGGCACCCTCAACGTCACCGAGTCCTGCCTGGATCGGCACCTCGCGGAGCGCGGCGACAAGGTCGCGATCCTCTGGGAGGGCGACGGCGGCGAGGTGATCCGGCTGACCTACCGCGAGCTGCACGCCGAGGTCTGCAGGACCGCCTCCGCGCTGCGGGCCCTCGGCCTGCAGAAGGGCGAGCGCGCCATCATCTACATGGGGATGGTCCCCGAGGCGGCCATCGCGATGCTCGCGTGCGCGCGGCTGGGCGCGATCCACTCCGTGGTGTTCGGCGGGTTCAGCGCCGAGGCCCTGCGGGATCGGATCCGCGACTGCGGGGCGGAGATCCTCATCACCCAGGACGAAGGACTGCGTGGCAGCCGCATCATCCCGCTCAAGGAGACTGCGGACGCGGCCTGCCTCGGCGAGTCCAGCATCAAGAGCGTGCTCGTGCTCAAGCGCACCGGCGGCGACGTGGGCTGGGTCGACGGCCGCGACGTGTGGTGGCACGACGCGGTGCCGAGCGCGTCCGGGGACCTGCCCGCCGTGGCCTGCGGCGCCGAAGACCCGCTGTTCATCCTGTACACCTCGGGTTCGACCGGGAAGCCGAAGGGCCTCGTGCACACCTGCGGCGGCTACCTGACCTGGGCCCAGTACACGCACCGCACCGTGTTCGACCTGCGGGAGGACGACGTGTACGCCTGCGTGGCGGACGTGGGCTGGATCACCGGCCACACGTACATCGTCTACGGCCCCCTCGCGAACGGCGCGACGACGCTCATGTTCGAGTCCACGCCGCTCTACCCGGACGCGGGGCGGTACTGGAGCATGGTCGAGCGCCACAAGATCACGATCTTCTACACGGCGCCCACGGCCATCCGGGCGCTGGCCGCCCAGGGCGACGAGCACGTCACGAAGTACGACCGGAGCACGCTCCGGGTGCTGGGCACGGTGGGTGAGCCCATCAACCCCGACGCCTGGCGCTGGTACTTCGACGTCGTGGGCGAGAGCCGCTGCACCATCGTCGACACCTGGTGGCAGACCGAGACCGGCGGCATCTGCCTGACCCCCATCGCGCCGTGCACCCCCACCAAGCCAGGGTCGGCGACGCTGCCCATGCCGGGCATCCAGCCGAGCCTGCGCACCCCCGAGGGCCGCGTGGTGCGGGGCCCCGGTGAGGGCCTGCTGTGCATCGAGCAGCCGTGGCCGGGCCAGGCGCGCACGGTGTGGGGGGACCACCCGCGGTTCGTCGCGACCTACTTCAGCACGATCCCGGGCCTGTACTTCACCGGCGACGGCTGCCGGCGCGACACCGACGGGTACTACTGGATCACCGGCCGGGTGGACGACGTGCTCAACGTGAGCGGCCACCGCATGGGAACGGCCGAGTTCGAGGCGGCGCTCGTGTGCGCGGACGAGATCGCCGAGGCCGCGGTGGTGGGCTATCCCCACGCGATCAAGGGGCAGGGCGTGTACGCGTACGTCGTGCTCCAGCCGGGCGTGGCCGTCACCGACGACCTGCACGACCGCCTGAACGGCGAGTGCCGCATCCAGATCGGCGCCCACGCCCGCGTGGACCGGCTGCAGCTCGTGCCGGGTCTGCCGAAGACCCGCTCGGGCAAGGTGATGCGGCGGATCCTCCGGAAGATCGCCGAGGGCCACGGCGATCAGCTCGGAGATGTCAGCACCCTGGCCGATCCGAGCGTCGTGGACGCCATCCGCGCGGGATACGTGGCGGACTGAGCCCGGCCCCGGCGACCGACCGGGTCGCCAGCGTCCCGCTTCCCGACCATCCGTCGAGCCGAACCGCATGACGTCGTGCGATCGGGCTCCCTGGCACGCCCGCTGCAGTCTGCATGGCTGTCGCAAGGAGCGGCTGGCGGGACGACGGATGAACACACTGCCCATGACGCAGATCTCACGCGCCTCGAAGGCCGACCGGCCTCCGGAGCGCACACGCCCGCCCCGGGAGATCGGCCCCTACCGCATCGGCCGCACGCTGGGCCGCGGCGGCATGGCCGACGTCCACCGCGCCGAGCACCAGGAGACGGGCGCCGAGGTCGCCCTCAAGGTGATGCGGCCCCTGCGCGCGGGCCAGCGCGCCACCTTCGAGTGCTTCGAGAACGAAGTGGCGGTCATGCGCGCGCTGAAGCATCCGAACATCGCCGGCCTGCTCGACGACGGGATCGACGCAGGGACGGGCCTGCTCTACCTGGCGATGCCCCTGGTGCGCGGACGCTCCCTGCGCCAGCTCATCAACGAGGTGCGTCTGGTCCCCGCCCGCCTCCGGGCCGAGGTGGCGAGTCAGCGCCTGTTCCCTCTCTTCTTCCAGCTCTGCGAGGCCGTCGGCCACGCCCACGCCCAGGGGATCCTCCACCGGGATCTGAAGCCCGGGAACGTGCTCGTGGACGACGCCGGGCACGTCACGCTGCTCGACTGGGGCGTGTCCTGTCCCATCGCCCCCGCGGCCACCCGGCGCCACTGGAAGCGGCTCGGCAGCCAGCAGGAACGACGCGCGAGGCCCCGGTTCGGCGGAACTCCCGGCTACATGAGCCCGGAGCAGATCGCCGAGCACCCGTTCGCCCAGGACGAGCGCAGCGACATCTGGTCCCTGGGCGCGATCCTGTTCGAGCTCGTGGCGTTCAGTCGCCTCGTGGGGGGCGAGAACTCGGCCGAGATCCTCAGCCGGACCCTGGTGGGAGATGTGCGCGAGCCGTCCGCGGAGGAGCGCTTCGAGGGGCACGCCACCGCGCTGGAGCCCGTCATCGCCCAGGCCATCGCCACGGAGCCCACCGCACGGTTCAGCACCGTGGACGGCTTCGTGCACGCGGTCCGGCTCGCCCTCGAGGCGTCGGGCCCCGCGGAGGCCGACGCCGCCGTCGCCTGACCCTGCGCTCGACCGGCTGGCGCCCGACCCGGCGCGCTGCCATCCTCCGCCGATGCGCTACCTGCACGCGATGGTGCGTGTCCTCGATCTGGACGCCGCCCTGACCTTCTTCGTCGATCAGCTCGGCCTCGTGGAGACCCGCCGCAAGGACGTCCTCGGCGGCCGGTTCACCCTCGTGTTCCTCGCGACCGAGCCCGGCGCGCCGGAGATCGAGCTGACCCACAACTGGGACCAGGAGGAGCCGTACGGCGGCGGCCGCAACTTCGGCCATCTGGCCTTCAGCGTGGAGGACATCTACGCCCTGTGCGACCGCCTGCAGAGCGCCGGCGTGACCATCCTCCGCCCGCCCCGGGACGGCCGCATGGCCTTCGTGAAGTCGCCGGACGGGATCTCCGTGGAGCTCCTCCAGGCCGGCGGCGCGCTGCCCCCGCGCGAGCCGTGGGTGTCGATGCCCAGCACCGGCAGCTGGTAACTCCGTGACCGCCGGGCCCACGCCCGAGCCGGCGGTCGTCACCGGGCCGTTCGTCCGCCTCTGGATCGCCCACTTCCTCCAGGCCCTCGGCTACAGCTCCATGCTGCTGCTGCCGCTGTACCTGGACCACCTCGGCGCCAGCCGCGCGGAGATCGGCGCGATCATGGCGTCGGCGTCGGTCGGCGGACTGGCGGGCCGCCCGCTCATCGGCTGGGCGCTGGACACGATCGGCCGCAAGCCCGTGCTGCTGCTGGGCACGCTCGTGGTGGTCGCGGGGATGGCGCTGGTGGGCGCCGTCGACCGGATCGGCCCCCTGGCGTACGTGATGCGGCTCCTCGTCGGGCTCGGCACCGGCACCCTCTTCACGGGCTACTTCACCCTCGCCGCCGACCTCGTGCCCGAGCAACGGCGCGCCGAGGGCATCGCGCTGTTCGGCATCTCCGGCCTGACGCCGCTCCTCGTGAACCCCCTGAGCGACGTCCTCGGCATCGATCCGCCGGACCTGCGGTGGTTCCTGCCGGCCGTGGGGCTGGTGATCCTCGCCTCCCTCGCGTTCCTGCCCGGCGTGCCCGAGCGCCCCCGCGACGAGAACCGGGAGCGCTTCACGCTGGCCAAGGCGCTGGAGGCGCTGCGCCATCGGTCGCTGTGGCCGGCGTGGGCGGGCACCTGCGTGTTCGCCGGGCTCGTCGCGGTGTTCATGTCCTTCGCGACCGTCGCCGCGGAGGCCCGGGGGATCGCGGCGCCCGCGATGGTCTGGGGCACGTACGCAGGCGGCGCCGTGCTCGTGCGCCTGTTCGGGGCCAAGCTGCCCGAGCGGCTCGGGCTGTTTCGGGTGGGCTCCGTCTCGCTCTTCCTGTACGCGGCCGGCGTCTGGGTCGCCGCGGACGCCCAGACCGGCGCGGCGTTCGCGGTCGCGGGCCTCCTGGGCGGCATCGGCCACGGCTACTGCTTCCCCGTCATCACCTCCCAGGTGGTCACCCGGAGCCCGCTGGCCCTGCGGGGCGTGGCGATGGCGTCCTTCACCGGGCTCTGGGAGGCCGCGCGGCTGGTGGTCGCCCCCGGGTTCGGGGCCATCGCGGACGCCCAGGGCGACGCGGCCATGCTGCGCATCGCGGCGGTGACGGGCGTCGCGGGCCTGGTGGTGTGGGGCCTCCTCGAGCGGGGCCAGGGCTCCACCGTCCGCAGCTGAGGGCTCACGGCACGTAGAGCCAGGTCCACAGGGCGACCGACCAGGTGTGGCACCCGTAGCGTTCGGCCCCGCGGCCGAGGCCGAGCTCGTCGATGATGTCCGCGCAGGAGCAGCCGCCCGTGGTCTGCATGTCCACGGTCCCGAGCAGCCAGGCCCCCCAGCCCCAGCCCGCCTCGAAGGTGCCGTCGCCGTCCAGGTCGGCCCAGCGGTTGCGCCCGAGCCAGCGGGACGGCACGCCGGCGTCCGCGTCGGTGACCGTGTCCGGGCACAGGTCGTAGGTGGCGACCACGCCGTCCCCGTCTGCGTCGGCGAGGGTGTAGGCCACATCGTCCACGGCGACGCCCCAGTCGGACACGACCCCGACCGTCTCCACCCAGGCGATCGACGGCGCCGACACGCTCAGCTCCGCGACGTTTCCGTCCGCGGGATCGGTGGGCGAGAAGGCGGGGATCGTGAACACGTCCTCATCCACCAGGACCCCGTCGGCGTCGAAGGCCTGGAGCGAGAGCGTTTGGGCCTCGCCGGGCAGGACCCCGCCGGTGGCTTCCCCGAAGTCGATGACCGTGATGGCGACCGAATCGACCGGCATGTCGAACGCCACGCCGATCTCCGCGGTGTCGGCGGTGCCCCAGGGATCCGACAGCGTGTTCACGCCGCTGACCGCCTGGTCGCGAAAAATGGTGTTCGCGGCGTCCCGCCAGACATATGCCTGTGTAGGCGCCCCCTCCGTCGCGATGACCGGGGGTTCGAGGGATCCGACGAGATAGAACGTGACGCCCTGGGCGTCCCAGAGGAGCGAAGCGTCTTCACCCTCGAGCGGGATCTGCCCGTCCGGGGTGGACTCGAAGTCGATGACGACCGCCGAGGCGGGAAATGCGAACGCCGCGGGGGCGCTCAGGAGGATCGCCGAAGCGATCGGGACGACGGACCAGGTACACGCAGCCATGGAGTAATGGGCCTCCGAGCCTCCTCCTCGATCCGCTGGGCGGCGGATCCCCGGTGGGGGTGACTCCTCCCATCTCTTCCTTTCCGGAACCAAAGGGTCGGCCGCAGAGTTCTGGCCACCCTTTTTCTCGGAACGTACGTCGCGGGGGCCTCAGCCGCGCCGTCGGCGCACCGCGACCAGGCCGCACAGCAGGGCGAACCCGAGCGCCGAGCCCTGGCCCTGCGCCACGTCGCTCGCGCAGTCGCAGCCGGTCGTTCCGCCGCCGCCGGCGCTGTCGTCGTCGTCGCCCGCGTCGTCGTCGTCGCCCGTCGCGTCGTCGTCATCACCCGAGTCGTCGTCGTCGCCCGCGTCGTCGTCGTCGCCCGTCGCGTCGTCGTCATCACCCGCGTCGTCGTCGTCGCCCGTCGCGTCGTCGTCGTCGCCCGTCGCGTCGTCGTCGTCGCCCGCCGCGTCGTCGTCGTCGCCCGTCGCGTCGTCATCGTCGCCGGTGCTGTCGTCGGTGGGATCCAGGACG
>ENA-OWNT01003609-OWNT01003609.1-seawater-metagenome-genome-assembly--contig:-NODE-3609-length-14398-cov-4.111584_pt1 | contig 14398 bp, 10 predicted proteins | sample MGYA00238136_ERZ651165 | MGnify/ENA primary metagenome ERZ651165 (study PRJEB26861, sample SAMN08777766) | seawater metagenome | isolation source: coastal seawater | place: USA: Florida | collected...
TAGCTGTCAGCAGCCGGTCCATGTAAGCACCTTCCGCGTGTGGCCCGCAGGGCCAGTTCTCAGGAATGTAATCCTCGTCATCCTCCTCTTCGCGCGCAGGCGCAAGCGACGTCCCTTGGGCCTGTTGCACTGCTTCGCGAACGAGAAGGAGCCGTGAGCGCGTTTGCGAGGCCACGGCGGCATCACGGGCAAAGTGGAAACTGTCCGAACGTTCCCAGGCATCGACCTTATGCTCGATGTCGTCGCACACCTCCGTGTACCAGCTGAGCACACCTTCCATGTCACCAACCTCGCAGCAAATGCGAGCACTTTGTGTCTTCGGGGTCTTGACGATGCCCTCGAAAACTCGCGGGTTGCCGTAGCACTCCGCAAGAGTGGCAAGCGCCATCACTTGCGGGATGGCGCAGAATCGCAAGATCCGCGAGTCTCCGGAGGCCAGGTGCTGCAGGTAGTTGAAGCAGCTTGGTGCCAGCGCAAGAGCGTCATTGACCATCGTGTTCAGGCAAGCGAGGCCAGCTGAGTAGTTGTCCTTGGACGCACGGAATGCGCCGAGCTGGCCGTTAGGAGAGAATTTGGACCAGATGTCTTTCGGCCAGAAAGCGCGACCGTCGACCTGATCTTCGGCGTAATCTCGAACGATGTTGGTCTTCTGCAGGAAAAGACCCATGTCTGACGACAGGGATCCGAGGCCAGTGCGGGCGTTGACTGCAGCCAGGTTCGCCTGCGACAGGCCGCTGTCTTCAGCGGTGCACCACAGCTTGCTAAGGCCCTCTCCGACAAGGCCAGCCACGATGTGGCAGTACTTGTTGTAGTCCCCGCGAGAGTCGGTGCCGTTGACACCGAGGTCGCGCTGGCAGTACTCGGCCATACCAGAGGCCATTTGACGCGTGACGTCCGCGATGATTTGTTGCTGTTCGGCAGTGCAGTGGTCGCGCACGATGCGCACGACGCGGTCGAATGACTGCAACAGCATCTGGTCGTTGCCCGCGCCGACATCGCACGAGTTCAGTGCATTGAGCGTCTCCCAGGACGACGCGGCTGCGTCGGTGCCTTCGAGAAGATTGTGAAAGTTCAAGAGGCAGGTCGTCTTGAACAGAAGAGGATCCGAAGCCACCTGGGCGCGGGTGGCGGATCCGTGCAGGGCCATCTTGGACGCGGCACTGAACTTTGAGAAATCCATCTCGTCCTCGACGGTGTCCAAAGCGCGCAGGACCAGGTAGAAAGCGCAGGTTGGCAAGGCCAGCGATTCAGGCAACTGGCGGATCACAGCAGCAAAGCTGCGGCTGACTTGGTCGAGCGACTCGGAGCAGAAGTCAACATCATCGGCGGTGGCGACGTCGCTCGCGGGCACGGTGCTATCAAGGGCGGATGCTCGGAACGGAGCAGGGAGAGTGCCGTCCACTTGAGAAGGCAGCCCCAACAGCTTCATGCGAGCCACGGCCTTGAGCACGCGAACGTCTGAAACCACTTCGAGCACGGAACAGTCACGTTGGAAAACGGGCAGCTCTACGCTAGCGGAAGTGGCCGGCGTGGACATGTTGGGGGAGAGGGTGGTCGTGTTTTCTTCGTTGTGGTTGAAATCGAAAGGGAGCGCATCGACGCTGGGGTGGGAGGGGAACACTTGGATGGGCTGCACGTGCTCGTTGCTGTGTGCAGCTGTGACAGTGCGCCGAGCGGGTGCGGCAGCAGTAGAGACGCGCGTGCACTGGGGACGGCCGGAGCGGGCGCGGCGAGGCCGCAGGTGCTGGCTCGTGGACAGGATCCGTCGTGTGAGTTGCTGCATGGCTGAGGTTGACATGGTTTGAGAAAGCGGGATTGGGATTGTTGCGTGTGTTTTTGCACGGCTTTGTTTTGAGTGTTTTCTTTTACTTGGAGCGAGTCTATCTTCCGCGTTGTCTCCTGCCGCTTGGCTTTTTCTCTTTGGACGAAAAGGCAAAGAAGCAGAGGATCTTGTATGAAGCAAGAAGCGAAAGGAACTCTTGACGCGCGGATTTACAGCAGCTATCAACTTTCTCGCGTCGCGCCGCGTCGCACCCATACCGGACAGGCGTCTTACTTCTTCACCCACGGTGGGTGTCACAAACATGTACCCGTTGAGTGCTCAGCCAGCATTCCAGCGTTGCCGTTTCTTCGAAAGGGTACAAGTCTCGTTTTGGGGGAAGCCGGCCAGAAGCCGCTCTGTTGCCAGCGCACCGGCGTACGCTCTCGTGGTCTCGCTGTCGCTGCTACAAAAGCCGTTTGTGCCGCCCTACACCCGACGCTTGGAGGTTTGTACCCCAACGCATTCCGTCCACAAAAACCACCACGAGAGAGCGAGAGAGCGCGTTCGCGCGCCGCTTGGGTTGCGTGTACAAGTTCGCGTATGAAACCTGCCTGACAGCGAAGCGCAGCGCAGCGCCATGCACGCGCTGGCTTCGCTTTCGTTGGCACTGGTTTGCGAATGAACCAACGAAGCGAAGTGCACACGACTGAACGAACGAACGAACGAACGAAGGAAGGAGAGCGGCAGTCAGCCCAACGGAACGAACGAACTGCGGCACCGCGGCAACGAACGACAGTGAACAAACGAACGAACAAACGAACGAACGAACGAACGCAGTGAACGAACGCAGTGAACGAACGAACGCAGTGAACGAACGAACGAACGAAGCGGTCGGTCAGTTGAGTGATCTTCAGTGCGTGGGAGTGAGTGAGTGAGCGAGTGAGTGAGGGCTTCAGATTTTCACCACGAAAACGCGGAGTTCCGCTGCGCTCCAAACCGTCACTCGTTCCCTCCCACGCACTGAAGATCATTCACCCGACCTACAATGCCGCTGACAGTGCAGCTGCGCGCGGCGTTCCGAGTTGTGTACACACTTCGATCGACCGCTCACTCACTCCCTCACGGCCATATCGAATCAGTCAACCACCACCTGCGCGGACGATCCCGACTGATTTGTGGGTGCTGGGAGTGGACGAGTGGCGGACTTGGAGACTCCGCGAGAACAGTCGCCTGGCCGGGTCGGCCAGTTGCCACTCGCCCGCCCCCAGCCCCATTAATCATACAGCAGCTGACTGACCGACCGACACTGAATGAATGACCTAAACGGGATGCATATCCGTATTCGGGAATGTTGTGTTTGCGGGATTTGGTAGGGATGTGTTAGTGGGGAATTGTGGGGAAGTTGTAATGTCCTGGATGAGGATATGTATGTAGGCGTGGCGTAGTGGCGGTCGGCGACGGAGTGCGGGAAAGTGTCAGTCGGTCCCAATACAGCCCAGTAATCAGTCGTGTACCGGCACACTTGTACATTGCACTCCACCCACTCACTCACTCACTCGGAGCTCAGAGAAATTGGAGCGCAACCAACAACGGTGCAGAAATTAGAAATCAGCAATTCAGAATTCAGCAATTATGGTTTGCGGTTTCAGTAACTGTACGTTTGGGCAGATGGAGGGTTTCTAAAGTAGAAGGACGCTGATGTGGGCATTGGGATAATATTACGTGAATGAGGTTATTTAGATGTACGGTATGAGTTTGCTATGTTCACAAACGCCATTTTGAGCATTGCTTTCGAACATTTTAGTCGTTATGCCGCGTTGTGGCAGTTTGGGAGCGCCGTTGTTGATGATCAGCGATGAATGCAGCTATCATTGGATCATTGCTTTGCATACCATTCCACATTGCATTGCATTGCATTGCATTTGGTCGTTGTCATCACAGTCACGGCGCCGCCCTGCGCCGAGTTGAGTGCAGTGATGACGACTACCCAGGGTACATACCCATTGCATTGCATTGCATTTGGTCGTTGTCAGTCACAGCGCCGCCTTCTGCTGAGTTGAGTGGAGTGATGGCGACTGAAAAGTGGTGCAGTAAGCAACAGTGGAGAGTGGACTACAGTATGAGTGCAATCGTGCTGCAGTCCAAACATGACAGCAAATTTCGTAATGCATTCATGTCGACTGCGTTTCCCAGCTCGTTATGCGTTTGCCAGCTCGTTATGCGTTTGCCAGCTCGTTATGATTGTTCACTCCTTCTTGTGCATGCATTGAAACGTTGAAGTTTGTTCTTTGTTGCTTGTTTTTCTTGTTTTTCTTGCTTCGCTTCCCCAATGCGACTGGTATGGCAGTTTAGTCGAATCGTGCACTGAAAGCCAATATTGTATACGTCAGTCAGAACATTTCATTGCATACCGCAATGGCATCGCGATTGCGCACGTGTCCAGTGCTGAAGGTAGGTGCATTTATTTAGTGTTGAACACGGAGTGGTGCTCGGCTGAAGGATTTGTGCAATGCAGTACACCGCCGTGGTGTGGCAGCAAAGTTGATTTGCCTACAATTCGGACGCTGGTCTACACATCATTCATCAACACAATGACGAGCATTGATTTGAGTTGTTATCATGTTTATTTATAATGAAGGCCATCGGCGCCTTTTGGGGTATACCGAAGTTTAGAAAGTCTGTTTGCCCCTTCATCTGTCCTTACTGTGGTCCGCTTGGAGAGGCCACTCCTAAGTACTTTTTCAACAGAGCAGCGTCGAATATTGGGCATGGGTCGAAGTCGGGACCCAGTGCGTGCAAAAACTGGTCCGACTTCAAAACCGGCGGCTTGAAGAAGTAATAGTGGAAGTTGTCGTACGCGGCAAAGAGGCGCTGCAGAATATTCCGATCTGCCACAGCAACGGCGTCCGTGACGCTGGATGGTGACACTTTATCTTCGACGGCGCTGTCTGCTTCAGCAGTCGCAGCTGCTTCCAACATATGCTGGAACTGCGCCACAGGCACTGGTTGGCTTCCCAGTTCTTTCAACCAAGCAAACACTTCCGTTGCCCTCACGTGAGTGTGAGGACTTTGGACGTGGTAAACACGTCCAAGAGCAGTGGCTGGGTGCATCACGCAATGCACGATGGCTCGTGCTGCCCAATCCACTGGCGTGAGATCGATTGACCAGTCGCCGATGTCTCCACCAGATGGCACCACGCCGCCAGCATCCCCGCCGAGACGACGGCAGCCAACCAACAGAGTTCGGACAAAGTCGTTGGGGTTCCACGCGCCAGATGTGCTGCATCCCGCCATATTGCCGGGCCGCAAAATGCACACAGGCAGGCCGCGATGCCGGGCTTCCAGCACGAGTTGTTCAGCGACATATTTCGATTGTCCATACCCGTCCGACAAATGGTCAACACCGGGCAGCACATCTGTTTCCGTGAAAGTTTCACTACCAGACACAATGGTATACCAGAGGGTCAATGACACAAGGAATGCGAACAAAACCTCACCAAGCGACAAAGTGAGCCACGACGCACAGCACGTACCCTGTTCCGTATGGAAATACTCCATTGGTGCTGATGTAAAACACCGGTTTGACGCGGGTTTCGAAGGTGCCGTTGGTGACCGCGAGGCGTAGCACCTCTTGGGTGCCGAGGCAGTTTGCAGCCTTCAAGTCCTGATATGGAAGCATGAGGTTTACGACGGAAGCACAGTGCACGATGCTGTCAATAACTGTCGCCAGCTCCTTGTGCAAAACGGCATCGAGACCCAAAAGGGGTTTGCTGAGATCGCCAGCAATGGGAACAACTCGTTGGTGGTCCAAGGCCGCTTGCACATGGCCATCAGGGGAGGACAGGCCGTACAACTTCAAATTTGACTCAATGCGTTCTAGGGCAAGGTCGTGATTGGCCGCCCGGACCAAGCAGAACACGGTTGTTTCTGGTGACTTCAACAGTTCAGAAAGCAAGAAAGCCCCCAGAAATCCGGTAGCCCCAGTCAGCAGCACGCGGCGAGGGGGCAAATGCGTGGAGGTGCTGAAAGGTCGCAGGCGGGAATATCCCGCCTTTCTCGTCGCCGCTGGGTATATCATGTCATCCAAAACAGCTTCACGCTTCCAGTCAATTGCTGTCGTCTGCGCGGCAGATCCGCCACCGAGTGCGGTGCTCACTTTCCTGCCAGCACCGGCGTTGACGGGGCTCGTGGCTGGACTATCGAAACGACCGGCAATGGCACCTGCCATCGCAGACAGAGTTGGGTGCTTCAGCACCTCGCTCAGGGTGATCGGTGCCACATTCTGCAGTACGCCGCCGTCCTCGGCAGGTGCAGCAAAGAAGTTATCTCTTAGCTTGGCCACCAGTCGAACAGCGAGTAGTGAATGGCCACCCACTTCGAAAAAGCTGTCGCGTCGCGCTACGGTGTCGATTTTTAACAGGCCCTTCCATATGTCGGCTAATTTCTCTTCCACCTCTCCGGTGGGTGGCTCGACTTCGTCGGCTTCGACTTCTTCAACCCCAGCACCAGCTCCGATGTCGGTGTCCAGCAAGTCGTCGTCAGCAACGGGGCTGACGTTGCCTGTTTTAGCAGGAAGACGACGAGCACTCTCCCGCAGTTTCTTTTTCTCCAGCTTTCCAATTGCAGCGACCGGAAGCGCATTCAACAGGAGCATGACGGGTGGCACCGCGTAAAATGGCACAAGCTCCTTCAAATGTTTTCGCAATGTGTGCGCACTTGGAACTCGCTCCCATTCCGCCGGAACAATGTAGGCCACCAGTCTCTTGTCGGTGCCTTCGTCGCCCTCAGCCACAACAACTGCGGTGCTCACGAGCGGATGCTCAGCGAGGGCAGCTTCTACTGCGCCGAGCACAACGGAGTATCCACGAATCTTGACCATCGAATCACAGCGTCCACACAGTTCCAATGTCCCGTCTGGCAGAAAACGCCCGCGATCCCCCGTTCGATACAAACGACTGCAACCCGGTCCATCCAGGGCAACAAACGGGTTGTCAACAAATCGCTCGGCAGTTTTCTCTGGCATATTCAAGTAACCAATAGCGAGACAGGGACCTCCAACGTAGACTTCACCGGGCGTTCCGATGGGCTGATTATGCATGGTATTCGGGTCCAAGACGTAGCACTTCACGTTTTCCATCACTTTGCCACAGCTTGCATATTGCCGAATCTGCATACTTTGCGACGCTGACTCTCCCTCGAGAACAGCCACAGAAACATCGTGGCATTCGCTAATGGAGTAGAGATTTAGCAGTTCGCAGCCAGGAAAGAGCGATTTGAATCGCTGCTGCAGCTCCAGTGTGACCACTTCGCCGCAAAGCCACACAATCCGCAAGCAATCCCCCATTCGTTCCACAAGGGTGTTGGCGTCGAGAGAGTCCAGAATTAATTGCAACAGGGATGGCGTGAACAGAATACGAGTGATTCGGTGCTCCTGCACGTACAGAGAGAGTGCGTCTGCGTCATAAATAACGTTGTCTGGGATAATCTACAACCACGAAGACAAAAGGCACCAGTTAGGACCAACGGTCAGGAATAATCACAATTCCCATCAAGAACCCACGCAGCGCGCAGACTGTGCACTTACATAGGTTGGTAGACCGCGCATGAGTGGCCGAAACACCTCCCACACGAAGAACACCGCGCACCCAGCACGATCGTCAGGCTGCAGGGGGTAGTGCTCGTGCCGCCAGTGATAGCTGTGCACCGCTCCGCGATGAGGACACATGATACCCTTCGGAACGCCAGTCGTTCCTGAGCTCATCACCACATACGCCAGATCATCCGGTGTGGCGTCCACACGGCCTGCGTACACCGTGGGATCGTCGTAGCGTGGGTACCCACGCCCTTCGTTGGCTGCCGCTAAAATGGCCTTCCAGCGCCCGTTTGCGTCGACAACAAGGTGTCGTTGAGCAGGTGGAAGGCGAGCATCGTGCGGTTTCTGTGTAAGCACTGCCACGGCCTGGGTTTCGTCCAACACTCGCTGGATTAACTCGTGTGGGTACGCCAGTTCAATTGGCATGTAAGCACCCCCGGCTTTGTGCGCAGCGATGTACCCGAGGACATACGCAGCACTACGATTCATCATGAGTCCAACAACCTTCCCGGGGCCACAGCCATGTGCAACGAGGTAGGAAGCCAGCAGGTCCGTTTCTTCCGCGACCTGCTTGTATGTCCACACCTTCTGCCCCGAGCTCATGGGATCACATATGGCGATAGCATCTGGCGTGCGGGCGGCTTGTTCGATGAACGTGTCATGGATTCGTTTGGTGTCAGGGTACACCATTGTTTCGTCATTCCACGCACGCACTTGGGTCTCTGCTTTAGCCTGCGCCGTCACAAGTGCTGTGTGCAGCACCGCTTGCACTGTAGCTAGCAGTCGTTTCGCACCAGCGCCCTGGCTGTCGGAATCGTCGTCGTCGTCGCCGCCGTCCTCGAGGTAAAAGTGGCCTCCGGCAAGTTGCACGATGGAAACTTTAAAAGCAGTGTCCACGACTCCGGTCTGCCACTGTTGCAAAGCCGCGAGTGGCACTGTGGCGTCATCAACACCCCTGAGAACCGTGATGTCGCAGTGAAGCAACTGCCTTAGACTGGATGAGTTGTTTGCAGATGCTGACACCGCTTGCATGAGTCGACATGAGGACTCAAGAAGGTGGAGATCAGCACGCAGGCGGCCGAGATACACATCCCGCGCATCCGCGTCTTTGGCCCATGCTAACTCCTCGCCCCCTGCCCATTCCTTCACCAAGCCCATGAGAGTGTCCGCTTCGTGCCATCCGGCTGGCATCGGTTCAAAATCCTGCGGCGCGCTGCAGCCGCTCACGAAGAGGTGCATTGGAAGCACGGCTTGACGTCGCTGCATCGTCGCCACGGCGTGCAACGCAAGAGCGGCGCCAGCAGAGTGGCCGAACACTGCAAATGGGAGATTGGTGGACGTCGCCAGCACCTGGCAAATTCCTTCGATGATAGCAGTTGGATTATTAAGTGTTGCTGCGTCGGGATCGTCGATTGATCCGTCGAGTACGGCATCGACTCGAGCACGACCTCCGGGTATCAAAGTCACTTGCTCTATGTGATCGGGGAGCACGTCGGCCCATGATCGATAAGGGTTAGAGCCGAGCTGACCAGCATGCGGGATGCAGAAGATCCTCATTGTTGGATTGGTTCTTGGAACTGCGGTAACAGTCCAGTCGTACGTGGATGGAGGGGGCGCAGGTACTGTCTCGGCGAAGCTGTTGCTACGCGACCGTGGGCGGTGACCAGCTGCCATCGCGTAGTGAGGCATGTCGTCCGCGAAACTGGTCCCTCGACTTCGAGTTCCCGAGTTGGATTGCATACTTTCCATTGTTCCACTTCAAAACAACGCTTTCAGGCACGCGCAGCCTTAGAAGTTGGCAGAGCGGCCTTGAGACGGCCACTCCTAGTGTACCTCAGAGTACCAAACTGGTGAAGCACGGCAGAGTTTTCTACAACAACAATGGAGTGCGTGTTAAAATGTTGACAACCACACCCAAGCTCTCCCTCCTCTTTCCTCCCTTTCCGTTGTCCGTCCTTGCCTTGTTACTGTTGGCATGCCCCGCTGCCCGCAAACTGCGTGTTACTGGTTGCGCTTTGACGATGACACGAGACTAAGGGAGACGCCAAACGATGGTTCGACGGGTCATAGCCAACTGCCTACAACGACTCGCGACAGCTCTGGACAGTTCCACCAGACGGAAACCACTCACACAATGCACTAACGCACACAAAGAAATGAACACAATCAAGCCTGTCATCAGAGACCGCACAACAACAAACAACCAAACCACAACCTGAACACAGAAAACACAGAACGGCCACTGACCACTGCCAACAACAAACAACCTTGAACAACGAGCAGCAACAACAAACAACAGCAGACGACGGCAGACAACAACGAACAAGCACAAGCAACAACAAACAGGTAGCTTACCATTGCTTTGATAGCTTGACAACAACAAACAACAACACAACAAACTAACAACAAACTAACTAACATCAATCAAACAGCATACAACAAACAACAAACCAACAACAAACTACTCTACTAACAACAAACCAACAACAAGCCAACAACCACTACTACGACGACGACGACATAGAGCAACGACACAGAACACAGAGCAACAACAACGACGACGACGACCGCACAGAGCAACGACGACGACAACAACGACGACACAGAGCAACGACGAGAGAGACCGTCGGCCGTCGGCCGTCGGCCGTCGGCCGTCGGCCGGTCACGCAAGCAGTCGTCAGTCGTCAGTCAGTCAAAACCTCACCAAAACCGCGCGAACTGTGTGACAGACAACGCAGACAAAAACAAAGACAAAGACAGACAACGCAGCAACGCAGCAACGCCGCCCCCCACCCACTCACTCACTCACTCACTCACTCACTGTGAGGTCACTCAAATCAGTCACCCATCTCCGTCGACAGGCGATGTGTTCCATAATAATTCCGCAGATTACGGTACTTGGTTATTTTCTAGTACTGTGTATGTGGAATAACAAGTTCGAATCAATGTCACTGTTGATGGCGCTGAAACTTGAAAGTTCAAAAGTCTGCAAATTAGAGTACTGAGTACTGAGCTCCGTCGTTGTGCCGTTCTGCCGTTCTGTTGTCGTTCGGTCGTTCCTTCGTTCCGTCGTTCCTTCCTTCGTTCCTTCCTTCGTTCCTTCGTCGTTCGTTCCTTCGTTCGTTCGTTTTGGTGTGGCCAACCTTTGGTTGACCCTTGACCTCCGACCGTGCTGCTATGCTGTCCTTTCTGCCCTCTCTGTCATTCCGTTTACCTTCCTTCCATCCTTCCTTTTTCCAGTGTTTGGAGTAGCGCGTTGAGTAATAATTGGCTTAGGGAGTTGAGTCTCTCGGCTGTTGCGTCGAGATCTCGTTTCGGCCATAGTTGGTGCATCTGTGGGGTTGACAAAGCAACTTCGGCCGTGAACGTGTTTGAATCTGGCTGTATCTCTCCCCTCCCCCTCCGCTCCCCGCTCCCCACTCTGACGACTTTAGAAGCAGTATAGCGGCGCGGACCAAAGAAAGAGTGGCTGCTGAGACCCGTCCTCGTGTTGGAGTGATAATTTACTGAAACAGAATTCTTGTTATTGTCGAGTTTTGGCACTGTGGCAGACGACACGGAACAAACAATGCTGCAAGCATCCTACAACATTTGAGGAATTTACTTCACGCGAAAATGAGTAAAAATCGCGGCAATTCCGAAGCGACGTCCGGTGATATGTCTGCGGCTGAGGGAGCAGACCACAGCCGTAGCGATGAGAGCGACAGTGATGGCGGCGGCGAGGACGGATTCATTCGACTGGACCACACCTCTACGGCCGAATCCGGAAGCGCCGACCAAAAAGCGATGCCAATGCAAAAAGCGTTCAACGCTGCAACACCATGGCGACGGGAGTCAACTGTGTAAGTGGAGTGTGACCTGGTTCTTGCCGCGAAAAGTGCAGTGCTACATGGCGCATTCCGGCTGGGTCGGCCACCACCACGCTACCGTCCAACTAACAACGTTGTCGATTGCAGGTACACCCAGGCCAGCCCGATTCTTCGACTTCACCAAGAAATTTGTGACTTCACTCACCTCATGCGCCCCACAATCGACGAGGTAAAAGATAGATCACGAGTTGAAGAAGATTTGAAAGCGGTTGTGGTACGTGCGCATGTGAGCGTTGCTGTCATCTCGTAGTGTCCGCGCGCCGCCTCAATTCTGCCTGTGCTTGGCCGCAGAGTGAAGTTTGCAGCAGCGCCAAGTTGATCGTTTTTGGGTCTTCGACGACTGGGCTGGCACTGCCTCGAAGTGATATCGATGCTGTTGTGATGGGCTACAAGGGCGGGTGTGTTAATTGATTGATAGCAGGCACTGCTGTAATTGTTTTGTACATGGACCAAACCCGCTTGTGTGCTTGCCACAAGGCTCGAACGGTTGACTGTTCTGGCTCGGGCTATTCAAAGACGTGGTGTCGGGGAGGACATTGAAGTCATTTCCAGTGCCCGAATCCCACTAGTCAAGTTTACTCACTGCGTATGTTGTGTGCTCGCCAAAACGTGCCTTCATGGACCAAATCAACGCTGGCTGATGTTCTCTGTCGCGCAGGCAACCCAATTGCCCGTCGACATTTGCTTCGACACTGACAGTGGCGTGGCAACAGCCAACATGGCGAAGGTCAATCCACTGTGTTTATGGATCGGTGGCCGAAACTGTGTTGCTGATACGCCAGAATGTGTTTGTAGGAATTCCTGCGCAAACTGCCAGCTGTGAAACCACTCGTCGTAGTGCTCAAGTTTTTCCTGCGCCAGCGCCAGGTGGGTCTCGTGTACGCGCACGTCGATGAGTTGTGCGTAGCAAGTTATAACCGCTGCCGCGAATGCATGCCGTAGCTCCACGAGACATATCGGGGAGGGATTGGGTCATTCCTTTTGTTGTTGGTTCGTTTGTGTTTTCGCTTGCGCCATCGGCTTCTAGCGAACGATGCTCCTCACTTCATCGAATGTGTTACTTTCCTAGATGGTCGTGGGTTTCTGCCAGCATTACACGCGAGCATACGGCATCGCGCATACTTCAATCATTCACAGGTAGTGCTTGCGCGATGAATGTCCAAATAATGTACGCGTTGACCCAGTCCGTCGTAACCTGTCTGCTATAGCAAGCTCAACCTTGGGATCTACCTGCTGAACTTCTTCGAGTTTTATTCCAAGCGTTTGAATTTCATCACGACTGGCCTCAGACTGAAGGGCAGTGGATCTTTCTACAACAAGCAAGAGGTACGACGCGCAGCGTTTTTTTTCTGTGTGCAGTGGCCCACACGCTCATGGAGACTAAGTTCTTGGACGGCTTTTGCAGACTGGGAAATATTTGCAGAACCGCCCATTCCTGCTCAGCATAGAGAATCCATGCGATCCCTCTCTTGACGTTGGCGCAAACGCTTGGGTCAGTATTGAGTTATTGCTGTTCAACTCGAACGGAACCAAATTCGTAATGTGTGTCTGTGGGTTCGGTTTCAAGGCCATTAACAAAGTACGGAAAGCGTTCGAAAATGCTTTCGAGCAACTCAAGGCTAGTGTCAAGGGCCTCCGCGCGCTGCGGGAAAGTTCCGGTGTTGAGGCAGAACGCGATGAGTCCATCTTGAACACCATCGTGGCCATTCCAGATGAATTGTACGTCCACAACACTTTTGGAAGGTGATCGTTGCCGGCTTGTCAACACATCATACCGTCATTGCCATGAATGCACGCTGTTTCATAGGATGGACAGGTGCCGCCGAAAAGCTTTGGAGTCGGCAGAGTGGTCCTCCTTCAAAGAATCGGTTCTGAATGATAGCTCCATTGATCAGGGAGATAGCAACAGTGCTGGGAGTGATGCCGACGGTGACAGTGATTCTGCAGCAACGGATCTCGGGCAAAACATCGAGGACGAAACCCCGAACGCGCGCAAACGGCGCAAAACGCGGCGCAAGAAAAAGATGCAGCCCGCATCGATGAGACGCCGAGCGAAGCGAGCAAAACGCCGCGCTGGAAATCCGGATCCCCTTCTGTGAGAAGCAACTGCGAGTGGCAAGGACACATTGCATGGGAGAGCTGTCGCCCGAAAGAAAGCTGGATACGAGTTAAGTTATGCAACTGAGGCACGATAAAACATAAAACGACAGGTGTTGGACTGGAGACGGGTAGTCACAATGCAAAGAATTTTCCCCATCAATCTTGCCAACCACCGAGCTTGCTGATAAATAATGAATTTACTTGGGGAGCAGGTGGTCAATGCTCATGCCTTGCTGGAGCATCTTCTCCCAGCGGATGATCTGGGCAGCTCCCTCGATGAAGATGTTGACGAGGGTGGTTTCGGACTTGCCGAGACGGTCTGCGTTAGAGATGTCATAGATGCCACCTTCGGCGGCAGAGTCGACACCGCGTCCGCCGCGGGCCTGCAGGCGCATCTTGCCGCAGATATCCTTGAAGTCGGGGCGAGACGAGAAGAGCGGGATGCGCATCATGGCGCCAGCGCGGAGGCCAGTGCCCAAGTTGGACGGGCAGGTGAGGATCCAGCCGTAGTGGTCGTGGCGCATGAAATCGTAGCCCTCGGAGACCAGGACCTCCTGCACGGTCTTCGTGGCCTTGGAGAAGCGAGAGAAGATGGCTTTGATGTCGTCGCCCTTCTGCATGGAGACAATGCGCATGTGGTCTTCCTCGTTGATCCAGACGAAGAGGTTGGCAGCTTCGTTGTGGAAGATACCGCGGGCGTCGGGCCAGTGGCGGCCGCAGCCGGAAGAGAGAAGAAGAGTGGAGTCGGGTTCCTGGAACAGGTTTCCGTTGTTGCGCAGAGACTCTTCCTTCTCCAAGGACATACCGTTGGGCTTGGCGGCGTACGAGCGGGAGCCGTGGAGCGGGAAGTAGTCACCCTTGAGATCTCCGGTCATCTTGAGGAGGCCGGAGACGACGACGCGCTCGAGCTCACGGCGCTCCTCGAAGGAGCAGGCCGGGGGCAGGCGGATGCCGCGGACGGAGCGGCCAGTGCGGGCACGGGAGGTGATGATGAAGTCGCAGTTGCCGTCGGCGTCGCAAGAGGGGTCGATCTTGGTGGAGGACACGTTCTCGATGTTCATGTCGGTGGGGTGG
>ENA-OWNT01003610-OWNT01003610.1-seawater-metagenome-genome-assembly--contig:-NODE-3610-length-14398-cov-3.744501_pt1 | contig 14398 bp, 13 predicted proteins | sample MGYA00238136_ERZ651165 | MGnify/ENA primary metagenome ERZ651165 (study PRJEB26861, sample SAMN08777766) | seawater metagenome | isolation source: coastal seawater | place: USA: Florida | collected...
TAACGAACGAACGAACGAACGAACGAACGAACGAACGAACGAACGAACGAACGAACGAACGAACAACAGCGAACGAACAAACGAACAAACGACCAACAAAGTTAGTTAGTTGCACCACCTCGTTGACTGCTGCAGTGCGTGAATGCGTGAAGCACTTTCGTTCGTTCGTTCGTTCGTTTGTTTGTGTGAGCGAGCGAGTGCGTGCGCGCGGGCGACGACATCGATTGAAAACCAGTGCGTGAACGGGACCGACTGAAACACACTGCGTGGACGGGGGAGAGTGACGCATGTCTGAGCTGTACGCATCATCCATCATCGTGGTCACTCACTCACTCACTCACACAGTGCCTGACAGTGCCTGACAGTGCCTGACAGTGCCTGACAGTGCCTGACAGTGCTCCTGGCAGTGAGTGAGTGAGTGAGTGTCGGTCGTCCGATCCGTTCGTTCGATCCGAAAATACCACGGATTCCCGTTTCACGATATATATACCATATAGCCATCAACCCACCCTGTATATCAACATTTGGGAATTATCCGGAATGACGACTTTTGACCGTGCTTGCGTGCGCGCTTGCGCGTGTAGGGCTGTGTTCGTTCGTTCGTTGTCGCCAGCCCGCGGTGCGGTCACCTGACAGGCGCTGTGTATCTACAATCAAGGCTCCGCGGATTATATATGGAGTTTATGCTGTGTAAAGGTGAAGTCCTGAATCAAGATACATTGTCGTCGTGGGTGGGATTCGTCCACGCGCCGCCAGCCCGGTCCAGTTGGTCAGTTACCGACTCGGCAGACCTTTGCGGAGCGCTGTGGGTATTCAAAGTAAAGGTAGGCAACGCAATGCCCATTATTGGCGTTGAGCGTGGTGATATTCCGCGGAAAATGTGCTGAGAACTGCAGCAGAGGTGGAACGTCATATTGTAAAAAGGTATGCCGAAGGTTCGTGACAGTACGGAATGTAGATTTACTGAAGGCGAATTCAGAGGAATGTATAGAATTGAATATATGTACCGTATATTGCAATTGCAATAGTAAAGTAAATGTAATTCCACTTCCAGGGCACACAAATGAAAAATAGTATCCTCGGAAAAAGAGTTGCAAACTGCTATATTTCGGTATTCAGGCCGCCGGTTTGCGGAGATATTATAAACTTACTTTTAAATTTCATGTTTTGACACTGCTAAATAGTTGAACTAAGGCTGTCGTTCGATGCGACTATGAGTGGACGAGTCGATTTGGCCGCAATCTCTTCAATATCCTAATATCCATACTGTATTGTCAATACGATCACTGAGCACTGCGCGAATCCGAAGCGAAAGTACGAAAGTACAGTCTTTGTGAGTGAACATGCGTTGGCAGTGCATATCAGAAACTTTGATTTCAGGCAGGATTACTTTTTGAGGTTGGGTGCGCTGATCGTCGTCGACCACCGACGCAACAACACAACAACGAACAAACGAACGCAAAATGCACAACGCAACACAACGCGCAACAACAACACAACGCAACGCAATCAATCATCAACGCAGTCAACAATGATGGATGATGGTTGGTGTTGGTGCATTGTTGGCGTTGTTGCATTGTTGTGGTTGCACTGTCGTTTGTTGTGCCTGCACTGTTGTTTGTTGTGGCGTTGTTGGTAAAGTAGTCGTCAAAGCAAGAGTTGTGTGCATTGTTGCCGTTGCATTGCTTCATTGCTTGGTGGTGTCTGGTGACTGTTTTTGGTTGTTGTTTGGTGTGTCGTTGGTGTGTCGTTGTCGTGTCGTTGTCGTGTCGTTGTTGTGTCGTTGTCGTTGTCACTGTCGTTGTGTTGCAGTTTCATTGTCGTCGTTGAATAGTTTGTCGCTGCATTGTTGTCGTGGTCATTGTTGGTCGTCTGTTGTCGGTGGTCAGTTGTTGTCGTCGCACTGCTGCGCACTCACTCACCTACTTGTCTCTCACACACCCACTCACTCCAGCCAAGAGCTTGTTGTATGTTATTGCATTACTGGGGGTGCTGCGCGGCGTGGGTGCGCCGGCTGTGATCTGGGTTGGCGTCGTCGCCTCACCTGCTTTGCTCGTAGTGGATGCAAGGCTTGGGCACTCGTGCTCAGCTGGAGCACCTCCTCGCCAGCGTGTTGAAACAACTGGAGTGCCCAAAAAGTGGGGCCAGAAAACCACAAGGTTGAATTTTAGGCAAACTACCTGACGGCAACAAAGTAACTGAAGTCACAATTCTTAGTTGGCTCGCCAAACGTGGGCGATTTGTACAGTGGACTCGCCCGCTTCTTTGGTCTTTAGCAGGTATGCCGGACACCACCGGTGCAGTGAGCGCATTTCGTGCAGGCGTCAAGGCAAAGTTCCCACTCATTGATCAAGATGTTGCCCAAACAACCCCTCATTTTCCCGGCAATGTGAGCGCCTTTTTGTCCGCGAACGGCGAGGACGGCGTGCTCGCTCAGCAACTCAAAAATGTTGTGAAGAAGTGCCCAGGGTGCGGTAAAGCCAACGCGTAAGTCGAGTTTGCTTTGAGTCTTCTTCGCATGCCCGGCATTCCCTCGATTTTTATCGCCGCAACTGTAAATGTGCTTGTCGGTCACCTTTTTCTCGAATGCTCGTGACCAGGTACTTGCTCTCAACATGTAACGCATGCGGGGGTGATCTGTCCGACGTCGCCATTTCAAAGGTCGACAACATTTTCACCAGCTTCATCTTTGGAATTGAAAAAGGAAACTTTCCGTACTCGATCTCCATCCGACACCAGACACGGGACCTGCTGGTTTTCGATGACTTAATGGCCAGTTCGCCTTGTCATGTCAACTGCATCCCGACCAACATGTACATCAAGGACCTACGCGTGCTATTCGAAGCTCCGGATCAGGGCACTTTGCTGTTACAGTAAGATTTGCTTGTGCGACATGTGTGCTGTCCGGGCGCGTTGCGAGATGTTACTCTGCCTGCTGCAATTTCAACGTTTTAATTTCAACGTTTTACCGCGTTGCTTGCTTGGTACTCTCCGCAGAAAACTGGCTGACACTGCCTGGGCCGTTATAAAAGAGAAATTCCTTTCAAATGCAGAGTGGCGCGCTGCATTTCTCAAGGGATCTGCCGGAGAGCCAGGCGCCGACATTGACAGTCTCCGAGAGCACGTCATCATGGGCCTGAATTATCCCGTCCGTTGCGCATGCCTCCTGCAGCTGCACATGCACCAATTAACTCCTGCTATTGAGCGTTCTAACATTCTCACTCGATGATGTGCGATTGGATGTTTGCAGCCGTCTCAATACCAACTGCACCTGCAAGTTATCTTGCCACCATTTCTTCCGATGCACTGGGACATGTTTAACAAAGGGGTTCATTTCACCAAGGGCCGCTTTGTTCCGTTGGAGTTCATGCTACCAGCACTTCAGCTCGGAAAAAGAATTGTGGGAGCACAACACGAGTACGTTGCCCTCGGTTGCTTGCCCATGCTTGGATTTTTGTGATGCTGCAAGGCAACACGGCAACTCTTGTGGTCGTGACTCACTTCCTGCATTCGAAATGCATGTACGAATAGACCCCTTGAGAAGATCTTCGCCTTCATCAAGTCACATGGAATCGATTACGGAGCCATACACGATGAGTGTTTCGAGCGATACCGCAGCTCGCACATTGCCTTGGCCAACTGGAAACCATCAGATTTTGAGGACATCGTTATTGATGGCAAGCTGGTGTCCAGTGGCGAAAGTGCCGCTGCCCAACTCAAAGCGGATACGTTGGTGCGCCACTATGTTCTGCCCACTGAAAAACTGCCCATGGACGCCGAACTGATGTGAATGTCTGCGACAGGTACTCTCGTCCTATGGGTCTCCGAAACTCAATGGCAAGCTAACCCGTCAATACTACAAGTTCGCGTTCCAGACGCCAGTCCCACTGCCAACCCTACCATTGAAGTAGACGCGAGATTGCCACTGTATTCAGCAGACGTCGTCCGTGGTTCAGCGTCGCAGAGTGCCACACGTTGGTTCTCGCAGGTTGCGGTCCCAGAGTTGTGAAAAGTAATTGGGGATTGCAGTTGCTGTAATGTAGTAAAAATAAAGCTAAACTAATATATATATTTCGAGGATCGGCGAATGTTGTGCGTCCTCATCTATTTGAGTGGAAACTAATTATTGTGTCTTCTTCAGCTCATCGCTGCACTTGAACGGACACTTCGTGTTGTACTCGGTCAGCCACTTCGTAATGCACTCATCGTGAAATGTGTGTTTGCACGGCAAACGAACGAAGTCATCACCGACCTCCAGGTCGCACAGGCAAATCCCGCAGTCCACGGCCGGGTCGGCTGCCGTGAAAGTGGCTCTAACAAACGCATCCACGTCTTCTTTTGCCAGTGTTTTCTTCGGCACTCGTTCGTCTAGCTCCAGCAACACCTGGTAGTCCTCTGGACTGATATCACGGGTTTGGAGCTCCTCCACCTGTGCCAGCGTGAGTCCGCACTCGAGCACTTGGTTCAAGTCAATGTCACTCTGGTCTGGCGCGTCGCTTTCGCACATTTGGCAGTAGTTGGTGCCGGGGGCGTTGTTGAACGTGCACACTTCGCAGACCCATGACACAGTAGTCACTGGCCCACCAAGATCTTCCTCGTCAATGTCCTCGTCCTCACCCATTTGAACGGCAAAATGCGACTGCAATGTGCCTGTGGGTCCATCTTGCGACTCCCCATAGTGATACCGCAGTAGACGTGCGCCTTCTGTGTGCCGGCGCGTGTATTCGTCCTCCTCGTCGCCGTCCAAGGTGGCACGCATGTCGGCGTCATCTTCGTCGTGATCGCAGCCGTCGTGCTCGTGGCGAGCATCGTGCAACCGACGCCGACGGAGTAATCCGTTGTCGCTCAGAGGCGCCGCTCCGGACGACCCATGGCTGTTGCTGGGTTCACGTGTGCGAGTCGATTCCTGGCCCTGGCCCTGGCCGTGCTCCTTCCTCCTTGCAAGTTGCCGCAGCGCAGCCTTGTGTGCGGCACTGGCCTTGCCCCAGTTCAGCTTGAGAGATAACCACAACATCGGTGACCGTCTTCGCGCAACTGGAGCAGGCTGCCCGCGTACCCGGAAACGTTGTTCGAAAGGCTCGTCGCCATCTGCATCACCTGAGTCAGTGTTGTGACCTAAGGATGCGCCAGGCACATGCAACTTGGCGAGGCGTGGTGCCATAACGGGGTACTTGTGTTGCAACGGATGATATTGGTGGTGCCGGTAGTGCTGCTGGAGAATCCGTTGCGTTTGCTGTAAGTCGACCGCGGCGCGGCTTCGCGCTCGCCGCTTGGCGGAAGCGCCACTCCCGCTGCGATTATTTCCTCTGGCCTTGGAGCGGGGTGGCGATGCACTTCCGCCCTGAGAAGTGTCGCGAGGGGTGCTGCAATTGCTTCCCCTTGACCTCGGGGTTGAACTATATGAAGACGGCGTCATCAAGCGCCGCGGTCCGCCAGGAACGACCGGCAGCAGCTGCCCACGCGTCGTATTTCGACCTCCGAGGTTGACAGTTCGCAGCGCAGACACTTCTCTGTGGCGAGACGTCCATTGCGCTTTGGCTGTGTCCGAGCTGGGCGACTGCTGCGTCCGCAGCAGTTGCTGGCGGTGCAAGCGCTCGATGTGGTGTTGTCGCGTGCTCGGGGCGCGGTTGTCATTGACCTCGGGAAGTTCCTCGGTCTGCCACGAAACGGCGGCACTCGGCAGCGCACTTGAGGCAGCTACGGCGTCGCGCTGGGTTTCAGCTGTGCCACGCCACCCTCCTGACACGTTGTTGTCGCGCACAAACACAGATCCGGTGGACCTCGTGTGCAGAAGTGCTGGGGACGACGATGCTGCAGGACGTGCTGCTGCTGCTGCGAGCAACTTTGTTTTCATCTTCCTTTTCTGTTGGAAAAAAGTGGCGTGTCTTCGAGGTTGCCGAACTCCTATCCACGAGTAGGCCAGCACATCGGCTGGCGAACCCGACATTGTGACGAGTCTGCCAACGCTTCAATGACTGCCGCTGTTGCGACAGAGGTAGCAGAACTCCTGTGCTCGTGGAGTGTTGTGCTTGTGCTGCAATTGTGTTTTTGGATTTTGCGCCTCAGTTATGTCTCTTATTTCTTCGTCGGATCCTGCTTTGCTCCGTTGCTGGCAGTGCAACGGCACCAACCTGCAGGCCCGTGCGGCACCTCACCACCCAACCGCACCACCCAACCGCACCACGACACCACAACACCCCACACCCACAAAACAAAAACCACCACCAACCACAACCAACAACAACAGAGTCGACCGCCCTTCCCTACGCCGCCTGCTCACTTCGCTGTTGTGCTGTCGTCGCTCTCATCGCATGCCGTCGCCGTCGCCAGTGTGCGTTGTCCTTTGTGCGTTGGAGTACGAGTTGTAGGATTCAAAGTAACGAACGAACGAACAGAGAACAGGAGTGGCAATGAATGGGAATCTGAGTGAGAACGAACGGCACAAGATCGATGCGCTCGCTCGCACTTCAAAATAAATCTTACACGGCACACGGCACACAGACGAGCAACGAATCGCTTTGATTCTGGCAACGCGGAAGCAACACGGCCCGGGACATTGGGTCGCCAACTCGTTGCGGCCGCACCGAACGGTGCTTGAGAAGTAAGTGTGTGTGTGTGTGTGTGTGTGTGTGTGTGTGTGTGTGTGGGCAATCGAGAAACAGCTGGTAGAGTCCGTTTGATCCACTCGCCAAACGGTAACACCTTCAATCAACACGTGTGTAACATTCCATCAGATCAGCACGCAGTGTTGGAAGATGCCCACTGACGTAAACAAGTTCGTTGCCGTCGACTGTCTTGTTGATTTTGTTTTCCCTCAATTTTTGTTGTTGTTGGGCGTGTAATGCAGCATTCATGGTAGGTGGTGTCGGCATTGGCTGCCGGGTCAAGGCCCTGGCCACCAAGGCGAAGCCTGAGGGTTGGTGCAAGAGAAAGTGGCCTGGAACCTGGCGTGTCGAGTACATCACTGGCACAGTGTCAGAAAAAGTGGATAGAAAGTGGCGTGTCCGTTGGGATTATCACTTTGATGCCGGCGAATCTGTCATCAGTGCACGCTCTCTGCAGTACGCGGGAGACAGCGTTGCGCAGGACGTCGGCGCATCGACCGTCAGTAGCCGCAACGGCGGTGATGCCAGTAGCCGCTGCCGCGGTGATGCCAGTAGCAGCGATAACGGGGCAAGCAACAATGGCGCCCGCATCAGCGGTGGGGATACCAGCAGCAATGCTGGGGGCACTCGTGGAGACAGGGACACCGACACAACTACACCCGCGGCCGAAAGCGAGTTGGAGGAAAGCGATCCCGTGGATAACATTCATCCAGCATTCGACGAACGCGAGCAAGAAGCTTCGGGTAATCCTGGGCCCGACCTATTGTCCCCACACGGCCTGCAGTGGACGTTTCAGCAAGATGGTATCCCTGTGGAACCCGGTAACCGGAACACCAATCATTCCCCGCAACTAGCATGGCCCGACCACTCGCAACATCACGACCGGGCAGCCATTGAATATTTTTTCTTGTTCTTCCCGACGACGTTCGTAGCCCAGATGCTATCGCTCACTTCAGACAAATTAAAGGCGGCTAGGTGTCATGAGCTTACAGAGCAAGAGTTCTTCCAATTCATTGGCCTCATGTTGCTTGCGAGCCTCTACCCAGGTCTTACGCTGGATGAGTTGTTCAACGGCATTTACCCATCATACGAATTTGACGTTACACCTATGGCTCGACGTTATATGACGTTCGCCCGCTTCAATGACATCAGGCGACAGATGACGTTTGCGCTTAAGCCTCTGACACCAGAGGAGCGGCAGAGACGGGGTGATTTCTGGGCGATTCGACCATTAGTGGCCGCCTTCAATGAATGCCGACGCCGCGTGTTTATACCCGGCCCCAAGCTTGTTGTTGGCGAGTCGTTCTGTGCCTGGTGTGGACGCGACGATAAGCAGCATGGCCGTGGATGCCCACACGTCCAAAAGGAGAAGCGCAAACGGCAAGATATTGGAATTGAGATCAAGAATGTTGCTTGCGTCACCGTCGGAATTATGCTGGTGCTCGAGTTGGTAGCTAGTGCAGACGAGATGCATGGACGCGCGCATTGGGCAGAAGGCTTTGCGTCCACCGCGCTACTCTTGCGCCTGTTACAATGTTTTGCCGGCACTGGCCGTACTGTGTTGGGTAATTCTGCGTTTGCATCAGTGCAAACTGCTGTGCATTTGTTCAAACGGCTTGGCCTGTTCTTCATCGGACTTGTCAAATCGTGCACGCGTTTGTACCCCTTCAAATTCACACAAGGGTACCAGTACCCCCATCGAGGAGCTCATGTCGCGCTGACTGCACAGCACGAAGGTGTCAATGTGCGAGCCGTCGCATGGGGCGACAAAAAAGTCAAGAGCTTCATCTCCACGTGTGGAACAACGGCACCAGGAATCCCACATGAGAAGCAGCGGTGGCGAAACAACAACAATGGGACCACCGATTACTTCGCCATGCGTGTACCTCGTCCAAAAGTAGTTGAGGAATATTATGACGGCGCCCAGATCATCGACGTTCATAACCACCTTCGGCAAGGCGTCCTTGGTTTGGAAGCGAGACCAACGAAGAGATGGGAACATCGATTCTTCCAGACATTCGTGGGCATGGTAGAAGTTGATGCTTTCAAAGCGCACTCATACTTTCACAGTCGACCTGTAAGCCACCGAGATTTTACACGCGCAGTGGCCTGGGGACTGATCAATAATCTTCGTGGCGTGGACACTGCCTCACCTCTTCGACCACCGCATGCAAAGCCACCGTCCGAACGTCCCTGTTCAGCGCGTCCGCACGTTATTGTCCCGCTCCGATTGTCGAGCTGCTTCACGCATCGCAAGCGCAAAGCTGAAGAAACAAATCGCCGGGTTCCCACTGAGCTGGTGTTGAGATGTCGCCTGTGTCAACGAAAAACACGACACTATTGCCAGACATGCAGCGACGAATCGGATCCAACACAGACCCGCAGCTTTTACGCTGTGTGTGGTCCAAGCGCAAAAGACAGTTCGTGCTTCACCGATCACGTACGTACCCCGGGTATGGTCGACAGGGAAGGAACGTAGCCCACCATTTACGCCCACCAGTGCCGCTGCCGTAATCTAAAATCAAAAATGTCCGTTGGCCCGATTCCAGTCCAAATAAATGTAACCATCATCTAACTGTTTGCAGGTTCCCAACAACTTCCACCGCTGCGTTCGTCGTTCATCGTTCGTCGTTCGTCGTGAAAGCGTTCGTCGTGAAAGCGTTCGTCGTGAAAGCGTTCGTCGTTCGTCGTGAAAGCGTTCGTCGTGAAAGCGTTCGTCGTTCGTCGTTCGTCGTGAAAGCGTTCGTCGTGAAAGCATTCGTCGTTCGTCGTGAAAGCGTTCGCGTTGGCGGTGTGCGTGTTCGTGTTGGCGGTGTCATTTGCGTTGGTGGTGTCAGCGTTTGTGTAGTTGTTGTTGGTGGTCGTCATCTGGTTGTTGCTCCGCCAAACATGCGTGCACGGTCGTGGCTGATCGGGGCCCGCGGGGCGTTTGTGCCTACGTGTCGGCAGGCAGTGAGGCGCCGTGCAGCATGCACGCACCCCAGCAAGCATGAGAAAGTGAATGTGATGACAATCGTTTGTAGGCGAAAGCGATTGTGTTGCCACGTTAGTTTGCAATATTTTCTGGCACAGAAATTGGCCAGTGGCGCTCACCAAACTTTATCGGTGGAATGACTGTTTAGTGGGCAGAAATCGTATATTTATCGGCGTGGGCGTTTTTCATTCGGACGGTCTCATGGTGTTCTCACTTTTGACGTGACGGCAACATGTCATAACTCCGATTCGTGCCAGGGCAAGCCAAGGTTATCATTTGCTTGCGCGTGAAGCACGTCAAGATGACGTTTGGCTTTTCCTGCGTCGCACGCCTTGCCCTGCTAGTAATATGCTGCTACTCTGTAGTTGCACCATGTTCAGGCAGCGCTGCCCCAAGTCACATTGTCCAAGACGTGTCATTCAAGGAGTTGACGGCAATGATTAGTTCTAATCAAGTGCTGACAGTTCTCTTTTATCGCTCCAAAAGTGACTTGCTGTGGCGAGAGTTTAAGTCGCTGCGAGACGAACTTGCTGACCAAGACGTTGCCGTAGATCTCGTGACTTACTTTGTTCGAGACGTCGCTATTTATCGGCAATTCAAACTTGACTCCATCCCCATCGTCAAAATCTTCCACGGGTCTCGCGGAGGTGTCACGTTCAAAGGGCCAGTCTCCGTGCACAACCTCGCGACCTGGATATCCTACTACCAACATTCAGCAGTCGCCAAAGTTGAAACAATTGACGAGTATCACGAACTGGAGGCAATTTTGCAGACTTTCATGGTCGGTGCGTTCGCGGAACTCGGCGCGCTGTATGGCACGTTCCACGAAGCTGCCCTCTACGACGAAATTCCATTCGTTGCGACCACGAATTTGTCCCTGGCGGAGCATCTGAACATGCCGATACCGAGCATTGTGATGTCGAAGGATGAAGGTCTGTACTCAGCTGCCCGTCGGAGTGAGGACATCTTTAATTTCAACACCAAGTATGCCGCGCAAGCCACGTCGGCGCCGTTGCGAAACGCGGGCGAGCGCCCACTCCCTGAGCTTCGCCGTTCCTTCAACAGGACGATTGTTCCCTACTCGCGCAATTTATCATGCGTCGATTCCATCGACAGCTTCGTGCTGCACAATCAATTGCCGAGTCTCGTAGTTGAATATGGCATCAAGACTGCGCGGAAGCTGTTTGACACCACATATTCGCGATTCGTTCTCTTGTTTGCGTTTGAAGGAACGTCCAGCCTTTCACGGTTGTTGGACACCTTCCACACCATCGCCGGTTGGCTTGAGACGCGTGAAGGAGGCAGCATGCGTCAGATATTTGTGCATGTTCCGTCTTACCAATCAGAGGCATGGGCGTTTTTCGGCGTCCACGAGGAAGACAGCCCAGCTGTCGTGTTCTACGAAACGGTTCGTGGTGGACCACCCGTCACAGGTCCGGGCGCGCACGGCGCGCTCGTTCCTGGCGTCCACGACAAGTTGCTGAATGTTGATACAGTTCAAGCTGAGTCATTGATTGGGTTCCTTCGATTGGACGACGACAATGACGCTGGAAAGCCCACAGCACTGAATGAGTTCAGCCTCTACCTCGCCGCGCTCAACAGAGATATTGAGCGTACAGCCGAACTGGCCAAAAGCCTCCCACCCACGCCTGAGAGTATTCCTCTGGGCCCTGAGTTTTTGTACTCCCCACCATTCCAACCGGTAACGCAAACGGACTTTGAACCGCATGTGTTGGACCCCACGCATGATGTTCTTGTATTTTTTTGCCGCTATCCGTCTAACCAAGACGATCGTGTCAAGTGGGGTGCTTTCCTGTTGATCATGTTGCAAGTTGCGAGACTGTTTGAGGACGTTGAATCGCTCAATGTCGTTTTGGTGTGGAGCAATCCTGATTCGGGTGATGCCAAACAGGGCACTGGGTCGGATGGACTGATAGAAACATCCATCATTCCAAAGGAAGCGCAGGAAGGTTTAGTATTGTTCCCAGCTTACAACAAGGTAACGCGAGTTTGTTTGGGGAATGGCAGGTTACATGATAGGCCTCAATCACATCACCACGTTTGCATGTAATTGTAGGAGCGGCCTGTTCTGTTCACCGGAAAAGTAGATTCAGAGATTGTGTTTCAGTTCATTCAGGCCCACGCAAAAAATCTCTTCATCCTTGCGGACGGACGTCTTGGTGGTGGGAGTGTCCCCATCGAAATCCAAAAACACGGGCGCGTCTTAACGACAACGCAGGACGACGAGGCCGACGCAGATACAGATGGCAATGCACCTGACGTTCCTCGTTTCAAACACAGTTGCGACACGCCCGATGGTTCATGCTCCCCACCGCCTCTTTCTACTGTTGGAGAGGCAGAAATCCGGGCCTGGTTCAGCGCAAATGGGCTCGACCGCTGGGTTGACATTTTCATTGGAATGGGCGTGGAGAATGTGGGAGATTTAAAGTTTGTCACGGTCGACGACATGAACGCCATGGGGATGCCCTTGATTCAGCAGCGCAAGTTTTCGGCAGCCTTTGCATCGTTTGCCGCAATCGAAGCCGCGGTCGCACGTGACCCAACCAAGGCGGACGTGATCGAGCAGGTGCGCCAGCTGAGTGGGAAGTCAAAAGTTGCTGCCACAGACGGCAGCAACAAAAACAGTAAGCACTCCACCAAGGGACGGCTGTCATCTGTCGAAGGCCGAAAGCTGCAGGAAAACCGCCGCAAGCATTGGCAAAAGAGAAAAACTTCTGCGACACTGATTTAATTAAACCTGCTCTACTAGATACTCTTTGTGTCGATTCACCTCCACGGAGAGACAAACAAAGCACGTCACGCGGCAGCTTCCACACACGAAATGTCATACTGCGACAACCGCGCTTTGTGAAACTCGGGGAGGTGGCATAATTCGTTCAAGTGAATCAGCATAATGTAGTGACAAGTGCGCTCTTCCTCTATCGAAACAATTTCTGAGCTACGAGGCTCGTCCTGAGCGTCGGGCATGCACGTGTATCGCACTTCAATGGAGCGCCTTTGGCCTGCTTTCCCGCAAAAGTCGCCTGCTGTGAAGAGCTCCGACACGAACGCAGAGGGGATGTCCGGGTCCATGGAGAGCTCCTTACGAAGCTCCGGTTTCGTCTTCGCTGCTGTTGCTTCCTCGTGCGTGCCGAGGACGAAAGATTGCGTGACCCGTTGAACTACACTTTTTGAGATGGTTTTGCCCGTCTTTGCGTCCTTGTCCTTGGGGTCTGGGGCATTTTCCACTGCAACCGTCTCAGCGTGGAGTTGACGCACTTTATCGTGGTGGCAGACTTCGTACGTCCACCAGCCTTCACTGTGTTGAAGGCAGCTGCCTTCCTTTAACGACTGCACGATCTCAACCGCCGATGTCATTTCCTTGAGTTTCGGATCCACAGCGTCGGTTTTGCATAACTGGGGAACGCACACTTGCACGACATACGAGCAAGTGCGATGCTCTTGGATGGATTGAATGACCGGACGATCTCCGCCTGAGTTTTTCGAGGTTTTTTTCGCGGTCCCGGTGACCCTGTTGCTACCGCCAGGTGCACAGCATTGGAGGTGCACCTCGACTGCCCTTTCGACGGTCTTACCGCCAGCTACATCGCACACGTCTCCGCCTGTGTAGTAGTCAATGACAGCATCCGTCGCTGGTGTCGAAAAATATGTTTGCAGGTTCGGGACGGTGCTGGAATCAAAGAGGCCCAACACAGTTTTCCCTGTAATCGACCCATCTGCATCGGTGTGATACTGTCGGATCTCGGTTCGATGGCACCATTCATACGTCCAATAGCCCAGGGTCCGAGTAGTGCAAATGCCCTGAAGCAGTTGGAGCTGTGTTCGCCGCTCAAGACTGTCCAATTCGTCAGCGTGGGCAGAGTCACTTTGTACTGGCGCGCCAGCCCCGGATTGTCCTTTCGAAGCTGCGTTGCTGGAAACCTGTCGGTCAGTCGACGATTTGTCCGATTCGACAGCGCTGTTCTGCACGGGTCGTGCCGAGCAAAGCAACTCCTTGCCGGTCTCACCAATGACACGATACGGGCCAATGGACGGTTCAGAAGAATTCGACTCCATTATCAATGGTGCTTCCCGAACAATTTCCAATAACTGAGCGCGACGCTTGTGCAGTGCCTCGAGGCTGTCCTTGGCTGTGGCGTACAGCGGTGCCTCTGCCCTTGCAGAGTCGTGGCCCACACCAATTATGGCGAGGCAGCTAGCAAGCAGGATCGTGCTTGAACGAACCATGTCGGCAATTCGCCACGTTTAACGGTGAACCGCTTGTGGCGATGGGCACTATCAAACAGGTATGTCACGCCTGTTGGCGGCGACACGGGCACGACCACTGTACCGAGGGTGTATGGAAGTGAATCGAGGCGAAATCTTTAAAATGTTACCAAAGAAACAAAACAAGAACAAGTAAAACACAACCGCAAAAGAGCGGCATCCCTCGTCAGCACGTAAGTCCACCTCTGTGCACACTGCACGCCGCCACAAAAACTATTAACAGCATCGATTCCACCGCAGCACAGTACACCAACACCGCCGCCACCGCCGCCACAACAGCACCAACACGAACGACAACAACACAAACGCCGCGAAAACCACGACGGCGGCGACGACCATGACAACGGCGACCTTCACACCAACACGGACGTCGACACGAACATCGACATGAACTTCAATGCCGACGTCATCGCCAACACAGACGACGTCAACAACGAGCACCGCCGCAACAGCAAACGACGAACGACGAACGACGCACGACGAACGACGCACGACGAACGACGAACGACGAACGACGAACGACGAACGACGA
>ENA-OWNT01003611-OWNT01003611.1-seawater-metagenome-genome-assembly--contig:-NODE-3611-length-14396-cov-2.784692_pt1 | contig 14396 bp, 12 predicted proteins | sample MGYA00238136_ERZ651165 | MGnify/ENA primary metagenome ERZ651165 (study PRJEB26861, sample SAMN08777766) | seawater metagenome | isolation source: coastal seawater | place: USA: Florida | collected...
CGGGATGTCTTCCTGGCCGCGCATGCGCTGACCAGCGCCCCGGGCGCGCCGGTGCAGTCCGAACAGATCCGCAGCCACAGGCTGGTGCAGGGGATCGCCCAAGCGACCTATCACCGGGCGCTGAAGTCGCTGCTGGAAGTGGGCCTGCTGGAGCGGGCGGGCGGCTCGCGGGCCAAGCATTACGTGGTCCGTTCCGACACCGCAGCCAAATAGCCATATCGCCGCACCGGGTTGCAGCTCCGGACACCGGCGGCTAGACCGGCGGCATGATACAATTTTCCCGGTTCCGGTCCCGGTTTCAGGTTTTTGCAGTCCTCACCGCGGCCTATGTTATCTGTCACGGGCTGACCGCCTGGGGGGTGACCCCGGTGCAGCAGCGTTTCCTGCCAGAGCTCACCGTCTTTGCCAGCCTGGTTTACCTGCCGCATGGGGTGCGGGTGCTGAGCGTCTGGCTGTTCGGCTGGAAGGCGGTGCTGCCGCTGGCCGCCGGTGCGTTCCTGTCGGAACTGATATTCACTGCCGCCAATGTGCGGCAGCTGATGCAGCCGGTGCTGCTGGAATCCATCGCCGTGGGCGCCGTGTCATCCCTGGCTGCATTTGAAGTGTTCCGGCTGCTGGGGCGCAATCTCCATGCCGGTCAGGCACGGCGGATGGCCTGGAAAGGGCTGCTGGCCGTGGGGGCGCTGGCCTCGGTGTTCAACTCCATCGGCCAGTCGGTGGTGTTTTCCGGGCTGATCTTTCCCGGGGATCAGCTGCCGGTGATGGCGGTTTATGCCGCCGGCGACCTGATCGGCCTCGCGCTGCTGGTGATTGTCGCCAAGGGTGCGGTGCTCTACCTGCTGGGCAAGCTGTTCAAGCTCAAGGGACGCGACCGCTGGTTGTTCACCCTGTCCCTCGCGCAGGCTGGTGAATTCGGCTTTGTCCTGCTGGCCTTTGCCGTGCAGATCAACGTGCTGCCGACTGACCTGTCCGAGAAGCTCCTGCTGGTGATCGCGCTGACCATGCTGATCACGCCGCTGCTGTTCATCCTCTACGACCAGATTTCGAAACGGATGCGCGACAGCGGTCCGTCCTTCAAGCCCGACGAGATCAACGAGGAAGGCCCCGTGATCATCGCCGGAATCGGGCGCTTTGGACAGATCGTGAACCGGCTGGTGCAGCACAGCGGGTTCAAGACGGTGGTTCTGGATCACGACATGCAGACCATCCAGCTGATGCGGCGGTTCGGCTTCAAGGGGTTCCTTGGCGACCCGACCCGACCCGAGCTGCTGAAGGCGGCCGGGCTGATGAAGGCGCGGGTTCTGGTCGTGGCGCTCGACGACAAGGACAAGGCGACCATGCTGGTGTCTTACGCGCGGCGCCAGCGGCCGGATCTGCACATCGTGGTGCGCGCCTATGACCGCAACCACGTGTTCCAGCTGTTCCGTGCCGGGGCCGACGACATCGTCCGCGAGACCTTCGACAGTTCGCTTCGGGCGGGGCGTTATGTGCTCGAGAACGTCGGCCTGTCGGGGTTCGAGGCGGCTGAGGCGGAGCAGACCTTCTACGCCCACGACCGCCACGCGCTGCGGCAGCTGGCCGAGGTCTGGGACCCGAACATTCCGCCGAGCGAGAACGCCGCCTACGTGGCGCGCTCCCGCGAGCTGGAGAAGGAGCTGGAGGCGGCCCTGCTGAACCGGGCCAGCGAGGACAAGCGCAAGTCGGCCTGAGGGCCGACTTCTGTCTCAGCCGCCGGAGACGCCCGCCTCGGCAAAGGTGGCCATGCCGCTGTGGCAGGCCACCGCGCCCTGAAGCAACGGGATGGCCAGTGCCGCGCCCGACCCTTCACCAAGGCGCAGGCCCAGCCGCAGCAGCGGCTCCATGCCGAGCCGCTCCAGCAGCATGCCATGTGCGTTCTCGGCGCTCTGATGCCCGGCCACGCAGTGGTCGAGCGCGCCGGACGAGACCTGCCGCAGGCAGGCCGCGGCGGCGCAGCAGATGAAGCCGTCGAGGATCACCGGGATATGCAGGAGCCGCGCAGCCGCGATGGCCCCGGCCATGGCAGCGACCTCGCGGCCGCCGAGCGCGGCCAGCAGGTCCAGCCCGTCGCCCGCCGTGGCATGCAGCGCCACGCCTTCGGCCACCACGCGCGCCTTGTTGGCGAGCCCCGCGTCATCGACACCGGTGCCGCGCCCCACCCACTGATCGGGCGTGCCGCCGTAGAGCGCATGCGCAAGGGCGGCGGCCGAGGTGGTGTTGCCGATGCCCATCTCGCCCACGACGAGGAGATCGGCGGAAATGTCGACCGCGCCCCAGCCCGCGCGCAGTGCCGCGACGCAGTCCGCCTCGCTCATCGCCGGGGCCTGAGTGAAGTCGGCGGTGGGCTGGTCGAGCGCGAGGTCCATCACGTCCATCCGGGCACCCGCGGCCCCGGCCAGCTGGTTGATCGCGGCGCCACCGGCGCGGAAGTTCGCAACCATCTGCACCGTGACCTCGGAGGGGAAGGCCGAGACGCCCTGCGCCGTCACGCCGTGGTTGCCGGCAAAGATCACGACCTGCGGCGACTTGATCACCGGGCGCGCATCGCCACGCCAGCCCGCGTACCAGATCGCCAGTTCTTCGAGCCGTCCCAGCGCGCCGGGGGGCTTGGTCAGCGCGGCGTTGCGCTCGCGCGCGCCCTCCAGCGCGGCCGTATCGGGCCCGGACGCCCCGGCAAGAAGGTTGCGAAGGGTGGCGAGGTCGGTCAGGTCGGGCAGCATTCAAAGCCTCATTGCATCCGCGTTGCCCCCGGTGTTTAACCGCTCGTGCAGAGGCCACAACCCCCGGAACGGTCAGGACAATGGGCAAAAACGACAAAGCCTGGCAGACCCCCTCGCTCTGGGACATCGGCGTTGCCTGCGTCCTGCTCACCCGGCTGCCCCTTCCGCACCTGCCCGAAAGGGTCTTTGAACACCAGTCCGGCGCCGCTTGGGCCTTTCCGCTCGCGGGCCTGCCGGTGGCCCTGCTGGCCGCGCTGGCGGGTCATCTGGCGCTTGGGTTCGAGCTTGGGCCCGGGCTGGCGGCCGGTCTTGTCCTCACCGTTATGACGGTCCTGACGGGCGCCATGCACGAGGACGGGCTGTCGGATACCGCCGACGGGTTCTGGGGCGGGCACGACCGCGAGCGGCGGCTGGAGATCATGAAGGATTCGACCACCGGCACCTACGGCATCGTGGCGCTGGTGATGTCGCTGGGGTTGCGCTGGCTGGCGCTGGCGGCGCTGCTGCCGACCGACGGGCTTGGCCCCATCTTTGCCGCCGCTGCCCTGTCGCGCGCGGTGATGCCGGTGCTGATGCGGGCCCTGCCGCACGCAAGGCCCGGCGGCCTCTCACGCCACGTCGGCGTGCCCGGCTGGGATCGCGCTGCCGTGGCGGTCCTGCTCGGGGTCGGTATTGCGCTGGCCGCGGTCGGAATCCAGGGCATCCTGCCCATCCTGCTGGCCTTTGCCGGTGTCGCGGGTCTGGCGCTGCTGGCGCGCGCCAAGATCGGGGGCCAGACCGGCGATGTCCTCGGCGCGGCGCAGCAGGTGGCCGAGATACTCTTCCTCCTCGGTCTTATTGCCGAGCTTTGAGCGGCCTCAGTCCCGGGTCCTGAGCGGCGAAGCTTGCACCAGCACGATCGCGATCAGCGGCGCGGCCACGGTGATCACCGCGACCACGATCAGCAGGAGTCCCAGCTGCGAGTAATCGGCAGGAACCGTTATATTTCCGCTGGTTGGATCGCGAACCTCTCGCGCCACATGAAACATCTCGTTCATGTAGCGGGTGCCGAGGCTGCTGGCCGAGAGGGCAAGGTTTGTGAAGGAGGCCATCACCGCGAAGAAGGTCGCCTTGAGCCCGTCAGGCGCATTCCGCGCGATCCAGGCCAGCATCGGGATCATCGCAATCTGTCCCAGCGGCGACTCGGCGGCCGTGTCGATGATCGCGATGAACCGCGCATCGACCACCCCGCCGGTCAGCGGCGCGGTCCAGTTCTGGATGCCGTAGTAGAGGCCGATGTTGGGCAGCGAGAGCACGGCCTCGGCAAGGCTCAGCAGCACGACGATCCAGGTGATGGTGTGGCTGGCCATCATCGGGCGCAAAACGATGATGCCCGCGAGGGTCAGGACCGAGGTGATGAGCGACAGGATCGAAAGGAACTGTTCGTCAAATCCCAGCTGGTCGATGGCGAACCACGAATAGCCCGCACCCGGCAAGGGCACGGCGCGGAAGACAAAGATGATGATGGCGGTGCCGAAGAGCGACCGCGCCTGCGCAGGCGCGAGATTGCGGGCCAGCTGGTGCATCAGGAAGACGACAACGAGCATCGAGCCGAGGAAGATCAGCTCCTGCCCATAGGCGATCTCGGACAGGCCCACGGCCAGCGAGAGCCCCACGAAGGCAAGGCCCCCGGTGAAGTACCAGTGATTGACCCGGGGGCGCTCTCCCTGCCGGGCGAACCCGGCGGTGATGGTCTCTTCGGCCACGCCACGGCGGCGCAGGCGCCCTGCCCGCGTCCGCCGCTCCAGCGCGGCAAGGACCACGCCGGAGATCGACAGCAGCGGCACCACCTGCGCGATCAGGTAGATGCGGGCGTAGATCGCCGCCTTGGCTGCCTGTGGCAGACCCTCGGCGCCGGAGAACATCACGATGTTGAGCAGCGCCACCCCCACGGTGCCCGAAATCAGCGCGAAACGCCCGAGCGTCTGCATCGTAGTGTGCATCGCACGCGAGGCTTCTTCCGTCACCCGCTGGCCGTGCTCATCGATGGTCGGGACGGCCTCGACCGACATGGCGTCGGCCACGGCGTCCTGGATGACGTAGCCTGCGGGCGCGAGGATCACCGACAGGACGTACCACGAGCCCGGCGGCAGGATGGCCCCCATCGCATCGGGGCGGGTGATCAGCAGGTACATGATGCCGAGGCTCGCCGAGATCAGCGCCGCGCCGACAAAGATCAGGAGCGATTTCCAGCGCCACATGAGGTCGACTAGATGGCCCAGCGGCATCTTGAGCGCCCAGGGAATGCCCGCCCAGAACCCCAATCCGGCGAGGAAAGCGGCGGAGAGGCCGAGGTAATCCTTGACGAAGAAGGTGCCGACGATGGCTGTCAGGGTGGAGACGCCGTAGGCGAGATAGACCATGAGAGGCGGCACGAAAGACCACCGCATCTGGCGACCCAGATCCAGAACGATCCGGTCATACCACCCCTTGCGCGCCGCTCGCTCCATCGCCGTCTCCTTTGCGCCTCACAGTCGGCGCGGGGCCGGAGCCAGTCAAGCTAGGGTGTTGAGAAGAAAGGGGGCGTCCGCACACTGGGTTGGTTGGTTATGCGGCCGGAGAAGTCATTCGTTTGACCAGCGCCCTCAGCCGTTGGCGTAAACAAGGCGGAGCATGTGCTCCCTAACAGCGTCATACCTTACGCGCGCCCAAAGACCGATGAGCATTTCCTCATCCGATACTGCCCGGCGAAAGATCCACGATTTTCGAACTTTGCCGTCTGGCAGGAGTGCATCGAGTTCCTGAGTAGCAGGCGTCAGTTCCGAAAAGCGCAGGTACATGTACGCGAACACAATGAGTTGCCTCTTCCCAATGTGAGCAAGGTGGGCTTCCATCTTTGCGCAGACTTCGAGCACGGCGTCGAAACTTGCTCTCTCCTTTGCACGCTCAAGCTGCACGAAGAGAGAAAATAGCTCAGCATCAGTCAACGTTAGGCGACCGTCCGCCGTGCGGTCGACACCGTGGGTGATCAGCTTGGCTTTCACTGTTTTATAGATCGAAGAATCATTCATGTAGTACAGGATGGCTCGTATCCTCGACCGTCCGCAATGGGCTTAAGGCCGACCTTCGTCGCGCTTTGCCCAAAGGGTCCGCTCCAAAGCACATGATGGACCGACACGGTTTGCGGACACCTCCAAAAGAAAAGGGCCGCACCCACGGGTACGGCCCAGTCTCTGTCGGGGTTGCCCGTGATCAGGCAGCGCGCGACATCAGAACGTCGTCCACCTGCTTCGCAGCGGCGGATTCGTCTCCACCACCCACGGCGGCGACTTCGCGGGTCAGGCGCTCCAGAGCGGCTTCGTACAGCTGACGCTCGGAATAGGACTGCTCGCGCTGGTCGTCGGTGCGGTGCAGGTCGCGCACGACTTCGGCGATCGAGATGAGATCGCCCGAGTTGATCTTCTGTTCGTATTCCTGAGCCCGACGCGACCACATGGCCCGCTTGACCTTGGCCTTGCCCTTGAGGGTCTTCATGGCCTGGTTGATCACGTCAGGTGTGCTGAGCGACCGCATCCCGATCTCGGTGGCCTTGTTGGTCGGCACGCGCAGGGTCATCTTGTCCTTCTCGAAGGAGATCACGAAAAGTTCCAGCGCGATGCCGGCCACTTCCTGCTCTTCGATCGAGATGATCTGACCGACGCCGTGGGCCGGGTAGACCACATAGTCGTTGGGGCGGAAATCCAGCTTTTTCGATTTTGTCATTCAGGTCTTCCTTGCTGACCGGCATGCCCGGCGACAACAACGCTGTGGCGGGACAAGTCCATGTCCCGTCATACAGCGTTTTCTGGTCACTCGGCTTTTTTCGTCCCCTGGTGAGTGCGCCGGGGATCAATCCGGTTGTTTCCTATATTTCGTGACAGGAATATATCATAAAAAAACGCCAAACGGAAGATGACGTTGGGTCAGAGGCAGCAAAGCCTTCTATTTCCGACGCGAATCCGCGGCGGGGTCAAGGGGCGCTGCGGCCGACGGACAGGCGAATCGCTCAGCCGCCCTCGCCTGGGGCCTCGGAGAAGTACTTCTCCAGTTTTCCGCTCTCGCCATCGCGTTCCTCGTGCTCGGGCATCGGATCCTTGCGGGTCACGATCACCGGCCATAGCTCGGCATACTTGCGGTTGAACTCGACCCATTTCTCCATGTCCGGCTCGGTATCCGGCCGGATTGCGTCGGCCGGGCACTCGGGCTCGCAGACCCCGCAGTCAATGCACTCGTCGGGGTGAATCACCAGCGTGTTCTCGCCCTCGTAGAAACAGTCGACCGGGCAGACTTCCACGCAGTCGGTGTATTTGCAGGCGATACAGTTTTCGGTGACGACATAGGTCATTGGCGGGTTCCGTTGGGCCGTTTGAGCCCTAGCTAAATCAGCCGAGCCGGGCATTCAAGCACCTCGGCGCGAGAAAGACGTTAAGTCCGGTCCGTGCGTTCCCCGCGGTCCAATATCCGCGCCCTGCCCCGAAGGCGACGAATTCGTTCCCCGGGCCCTCGTCCCGAAACGCAAACGCCCGCCGGAACCGGCGGGCGCAGCGTGTTTTTTCAGGGCGCGATCAGTTGTTCGCGCTGTTCCCGAACACCGGCAGTGCCGCGCCGCCGCCGCCGCTGCCGTTGATGGCATCCTCCAGAACCGCGACGCGTTCGGGCGACTGGCCCATCACGGCGGTTCCGGCGGTGTTGGTGACCGTTTCGAGCGCCAGCTTCATCCAGGCGTCCGACTTGGCCTTGTCGGTCTTCGCGGTGCCGAAGCCCTCGCGCATGTGGTGGCTCACCGCCTCGCCATAGCCGAGCTGGCCCGCCGCCGTCAGCAGGACGGCAGAGGCAAGCGCCATCTGCGGATCGTCGATGCGATAGCCGACCCCGAGGCAGACCTTGCCGCTGGACACCAGTTGCGCCATCGGCTGGCCGGAGCCCTGCAGGATCGCAGAGGCATCGGCGATCACCATGTCAGGCCGCTTGCTGGACAGGCTGTCGACCTGCGGCTGGATCACCTGGGTCAGGCCGCCGCACTGCTGTTCGATCTGGGCGTCGGTCAGGTTGGGGATCGTCGCCGTGATCGCCGAGCTTTCGGCCATCGCGTGGGTCCGTGCGAGGCAGAACTGCTCGTTCAGGGCAAACTCGGCGTCGCTGACCTGCCCCGGCGCCGTGATGCCGCCGTTGGCGGCGGTCAGGACGTTGATCTCGTTGCAGTGCTCGCTGACCGAGCGGTTGGTGGCCCCGAAGGTGAACGACGGCAGCGCCGCGTTGTCAGAGCGTGCGGTCACGTCGGTCTGTTGCGTGGTCTGGGGCGCGGGCGCAGGCACCGGCTGGGGTGCCGGGCTGGCGACCGGCTGCGGGACCGGGGCCGGTGCGGGGACCGGTGCAGAGGGCTGTACCGCAGTTGCGGTGCTGATGCCCAGCTGCTCGTTGCGATAGGTGCGCAGCAGCCCCGAGGGGCCCTGGGTTGCCATCACCTGATTGTAGGGCGCCATGTGCGAGCTTGCGAGCGCGCGCTGGTGGCTGCCCAGCAGGAAGTCACGCTCGTAGTCGTCGAGGTGGCCGTCGGGGTTGAAGCCCATCTGCGCCTGCATCTGCGCGATACCCGAGCGCGAGCGGCTGCCAAGCACGCCGTCGGCGCTGCCGACGTTGTAGCCGAAGTAGTTCAGCGCGTTCTGCACCTGGCGGTTCTGTTCCCGCTGGGCGCTGTAGGCCGCGTTGTTGCTGTAGCTGCGCGTGGTGGTGGTGGTCTTGCGTTGCTTGTTCTTGGCGATCTCGTTGCCGATCAGGCCGCCGACGATCAGACCGCCGAGCAGAGCGGCTCCTTCATCGGCCATGGCACGTTGCACCGGAACTGCGATCAGGCTCGCCGCAACCAGCGATGCACAAACACTTTTCTTAATCATCATGAACTCCCTTCGCTGTTCACTCCACCGCATTCGGCAGCAGGGGAAAGCAAGTCATACTGAAATGATACCATAGTCTGATGAGTCAGACCAACAAAGCCCGGAATCAAAGTCAAGCATTACGCCCCGCGCCCCACTGGCGGATCGGCGCAACCCTCGCAGCCAAGCAAGGCGGAAGATTGCCGCGAATGGGGTCATGACGTGGCAGGTATGGCGTTCCGGCCCATGTTATTGCAGCGCGAGGTCCAGCAGGTCGTCCTGGCTCATGTCCGGTCGCTCGGAATAGGCGCCAAGATCGGCCCAGAACCTGTCGAGACTGGCCAGCAACTCGCCCCGCCCCGCCAGCGACATCTCTTCGCGCAGCACCTCGTAGGCCGACTGGCGCTGCTCGGCGGGCACATCGCCACCGAGGGTGTCGAGCGCGGTGGCGAAGGACAGCAGGTAGGTCGACCGGCTGTCGCGCAGCTCGCCGATCTCGGTCACGTGCTTTTCCAGCTGGCGGGCAAAGAGCGCACCGGGTTCGCCGCTGGGCCGCAGGCCGACCAGCATGCGGATCACTGCCTTCTTGGCCTCGATCTGCGCCGTCAGGTCCACCAGCGTCTCGACGAAGACGGCGCCGGACATCAAGGTGGCGCGCGCCGACTGGGTCTGGGCGATCTGCGCCCGGTCGTCGGCACGGCGGAACTCCAGCTTCAGCTCGTTCAGCGCGGTCTGGCGTCGGGGGTCGATCTCGTTGTCGATGAGCGCCCCGAGCAGGTCGATCGGGTCTGTCTCGCCGGTGGTCGGGGCCACGGAGCCCGCCAGGTCCTGCCAGCGCGACTGGATCGAGCGCAAGCGCGCGTCGGAGGTGGCGATCTGACTGGCGATGACGAGGCGCAGCCCGAAGGTAGGCGCGCGTGTCGGCGCGCCCGTCGCACGGGCAAAGGGCGGATACTCGGTACGTTGGGCGCTGTAGATCTGCTCGGCCGGCGTCAGGATCGACCCGCCGCGCGTCACCACGCCGCCCGCCTGCCCGCCGAGCCGCCCCAGCACGTTGACCCGGAACGGGTCGAGCATGAGTTCCTCGGCATTGCCGTAGACATCGTAGAGTCCGAGCGGATTGGGCTGACGCAGCCCCACCAGCATCAGTTGGTCCCGGCCGGACCCCGCGTAGAAGAAGGCGTAGTTGCGCGGGTCGTCCGAGCCGAAGAAGGTGCGCCCGGCGAACTCGGTCGAGTCGACGCGTGCGCCGCCACGGGTGGCGTATTCCCACTCGGCTTCGGTCGGCAGTCGCAGGAAGCCCGGCGTGCCGTCGGCCTGCGGCAGGCTCTCGGGGTGATTGGCCAGCAGCCAGCCGGAATAGCCTTGCGCCGCAGCGATCGCGTCGAACCACGACAGGTCGCCCTGCGCCTGCCGGTCGGCGCGGGTGAAGGATGCGTCGCAGTCGCCCTGAAGAGCGCGGTACTGGCCCCGGGTCATCTCGTAGCGCGCGATGAAATAGAAGGTGGTGCCCGCCGTGTCGTCGGTAAAGGCACCCCGCAGGAAATCGGGGCGCAGGTAATCGGAATAGCCGGTGTCGTCCAGCGTCTGACCCAGCCGGATGCGGCGGTCGGCCAGCGGGTCGCCTGCATCCACCGGGACGGTGACCTTCTGGAACGCCATCGCCCCGCCACAGGGCATGGGCAGGACAAGGTCCGCCGGTTCGGTCGCCGGATCGTAGAGGTCGCGCGGCCAGGCGCCGTCCTGCGCCAGTGCCAGGGCGGGGCCGAGCGCAAGGCAGGCCGCGAGCAGAAGCGGTTTCATGTTCCCTCCCTCAGAACGCTGGCCGGGTCCAGCCGGAGCGCCGACCATGCGGCAGCGCCCGAGGCCAGCAGGGCAAGCAGCAGCACGGCCGCCGCGATGGCAATGCCCTGCCCCGTCCCGATATGGGCGAGCGGCGCCTCTCCCGGCAAGCCCTGTCCGAAGAGCCATGTCGCTCCGCGCCCGGCAAGCAGGTAGAGCAAGAAGGAGAGCGCGAGCCCGAGAACCGCCGTGATCAGGGCCTGCACCATCGGAAAGAGCGCGAGGCGATGGCTCGGCACGCCGATCAGGGCGATCCCGGCCAGCACCGTCCGCTTGCGCAGGACATCGGACCAGAACCCCAGCACCAGCGCCGCGCCAAGGCCGATGGCCGCGAGGACCGCGGTACCGAGCAGCGCGAGGTTCAGCTTGCGCCCGAGCCCCAGCAGCGACTCCACGTCCCGCGTCCGCGCCGAGGTGGCGAGACCCAGCTGTTTCTCGATCCGCGTCTGGAGCCCCGCGAGGTCTTCGAGCGAGCGTGCGTAAGCCCGCAGCCCGGCATAGGTCGGCGCGCGTTCCGAGAGCGGTTTGGCACCTTCGATGCCATAGTCCGGCAGGCTGTAGGAATCGTAGAACGCCTCGATCAGGTCGAGCGTGGCAAAGGGCGCCAGCACCGCGCGCCCTGCCGTAGCATTCGCGGGCAGCACAAGGCCGACACGGGCGGGCAGCACCAGTTGCTTCGGCCGGTCCTCGGCCTGACTGATCAGTTGAACCTCGGTGCCCGGGGTCAAATCCAGCTGCGCCGCCAGTTGCGCGCTGACCGCGACCTCGCCCTCGGCCAGCGCCGCGCCCTTGGGCAGGGTGGGGTCGCCCTCGCCCGTCGGGATCATCAGCGCGGTGCTCATACGGCGGCCATCCACGGCGCGCACGTTCATGTAGTCGAACTGGCCACGCACCTTGGGGGTGAGAAAGGCGATCTCGGGCCATCCGCGCAACGGCGCGATCTCGTCCTCGGTCAGGGTGGCGTTGCCTGCGGTGTCGATCTGCAGGTTCGCCGGATCGGCCAGCATCTCGCCGACCAGCGCCTGGTAGACGCCGTTCTTGACCCCGAGCAGGACCAGCAGGGGCACGAGGATCCCGACCATGACCGCCACGTTGCAGAACAGGAAGAACCTGTCGCGCAGCAGCGCACGCCATGCCAGCGAGAGGATCAGCACGTCGCGCCCTCCAGTCGGCTGGTGACGGTGCCGCCTGCGCTCTCGGCGCTGAGGGCCACGCGCGGGATGGCGAACCGCTCGATCCGGTCGATGTCGTGCGAGGAGAGGATGACGCCGCTGCCCTCGGCACGGGCGGCGTCCAGCAAGAGGTCGAGCACCCGGTCGGAGGTCTCGGGGTCGAGGGCGGCCGTGGGTTCGTCCGCGATGACGAAGGGCGGACGGTGAGACAGCGCCCGGGCGATGGCGGTGCGCTGACGCTGCCCGATCGACAGCGCGTCGGGGCGCAGCCTCGCGATGTCGGAAAGGCCCAAGCGCTCCATCAGGTGCTCTACCCGGCCCGGGTCGGGCGCGCCGTTGACCCGCTGCGGCAGCGCAATGTTCTCGGCCACCGAGAGAAAGGGCATCAGCCCGCCGGTCTGCGGCACGAAGCCGAAGAGACGCCCGCGCAGCCGCGACAGCTCGGCGTTGCGCGCCCCGCGCGACCAGAGAGCGGCAAGGTCGACCTCGCCCGTCTCGCCCAGCCAGCGAAACCGGGTGCCCTGCCCCGGCGCCCGCAGAAGCCCGAGAAGTTCGAGCAGCAGCGTCTTGCCCGAGCCGCTGGAGCCGGTCAGCGCCAGCATCTGCCCCGGTTCAAGGCGCAGCGCCTCCACTTCCAGCCGGAAGGTGCGGTCGCCATCCGCAAGGTCTATCCGCGCCGCGCCGAGGTCGAGCATGTCGCGCGCCGTCTCAGGGCAGAACGTCGAAGGGCATCGCAAAGACGTAATCGCCGTCGGGCGCACCGTCGTAGAGCGCGGTCCAGACGGTCGGGTCGAGCAACCACTTGCGATACTGGGCGATCTTCTGGCGCAGCCCGTCCAGCACGGTGCGCCGGGTCATCGCGCTCTGCTCCCAGCGTTCCTGCGTCATGTTCATGATGACGCTCTCGTAAGGCAGGTCCTCGAGGAACTCGAGCGCGCCGCCCAGCGTCTCGGACTCGGGATTGATCAGGCGGTCGGGGTTCTGCGCCATCCGCGCCACCACGTCGCGCACCTGACTGAAGAAGCTGGCCGCATCCTCCTCGCCCCGGCTCTGCTCGCCCAATTGCGACAGCTGGGTCAGCAGGTCGGTCATGGTGGCCATCTCGTTCTTGGAGATCAGCAGGCGCGGCTCGATGGCAAGTTTCACCGGGTCCTCGATAGCCTTTTCCGAGACCCAGCCGCGGATCACGTCCGGCGCCCGTTCGCCCTCGCGCCGTCCGAGGTAGGCAAGCTGCATCGCGCGGCCGAGGTCGGCCAGTTCCGGCGCGGCCTCGGAGCCGGAGAGCACCGGACGCTCGTCGCGGGCAACGCGGATCAGGTCGGTCAGACCGGTCACCAGCCGCGTGGCGGTGTCCTCGAAGGCCTGCGTCGAACCACCCTCGATGCCGTAGTAGTAGCTGCCATCGTGGAACCGCGACAGGCTGCGGTACTGCCCTTCGGCATAGGCGTGCTGGGCCTCTCCCCCCGCCGGGGTCTTGAGGTGCAATGTCATCACCGCGACGCCCTTGTCCTGCGCCGCTGCCTGCAACTCGGCCGCGCCAATCTCGGAGCGCGCGTTCGGGTCGCGCAGGTCCTTGGGGCCCGCGTCGGTGATCAGGATCACGACCTTGACGTCGAAGGGGTCGCGCGTGCCTCCGGTCCAGTCGGTGAGGTAGACCGCGTCTTCGACGCCGGCGAAACTGTCCTCGTTGAATCCCGGGGAATCGACCTGTGCCACGTTGGTCGCGGCGCGGATCGTCGCCACCACCTCGGACTGGTCCTGCCGCCGTTTCAGCGGCAGAAGGGTCCGTGTGCGGTACTCGAGGCCCGGCGCCGCGTCGGTGTTGTCGCGGAAGCCGACCACGCCGAACTGGATCTTGCCGCCGATGTCGGAGCCCTGCATGTCGCGGATCACCTTCTCGACGGCCTTCTGCGTCCCCTCAATGAAGGGCCGCATGGAGCGGGTGGTGTCGAAGACAAAGACGATCCCGGCGTCGAACTCCTCGCTGCTGGCCCCGGTGCCGCTGCCGGCCTCCCGCAGGGGAACCGAGGCGACCTCCATCAGCAGGTTCGGCTCGTAGGTCAGCGGGTGCGGCACCTGCGAGAAATCGAGGATCGGCATCAGGTAGAGGTCATCGACGATGTTGACGAAGGTCGCGGGCTCGGCGGCAACGATACCGGCCTCGGGCGGCACGGTGCCCCCGGCCACATCAGCCAGCAGCCTGTCCTGCTCGGCGGCGAGCCCCTCGCTGTTCATCAGCGCCTCGAGCCGCGCCTCGGTGTCAAAGAGCAGCTGCCGCTTGCGCCCGGCCTGATTGGTGAAGGCCGCGACGATGTTCTGTTTCCACGCGACGCATTCCTCGGCCGGAAGCCAGCCCTCGACACCCGAGGCGATCGAGGGACCGACGGCGAACCAGCCGGGCCGGGCCTCGTAGACGTAGAGCGGTTCGAAGGCGGCACAGTCGCGACGGGTCTGCCCGCCGGGCTCCTGCAGCATCGTCGCGCCCGGTTTCGTCAGCACACGCTGGTAGACGGTGGCGCGCCCGTCCTGCTTCATCGGCCGGACGGCGGCCTGGGCCAGGCCACGCAGCGGCAGCATCGGCCCGAGCGCGGCGGCCAAGGCCAGCCGGGACAGGCCGCGGCGGGTGAACCTAGCGGCAGTAGTCATCATGAGCCCCCTTTGCGAGCGTGCCGGTCTCCTGCCCGAGGCGGGCGCAGGTCGCAGCGAGCGCGGTCGCGGCCACGGTCTGCTGGGCCAGGATGTCCAGCGGGTTG
>ENA-OWNT01003612-OWNT01003612.1-seawater-metagenome-genome-assembly--contig:-NODE-3612-length-14390-cov-4.252498_pt1 | contig 14390 bp, 6 predicted proteins | sample MGYA00238136_ERZ651165 | MGnify/ENA primary metagenome ERZ651165 (study PRJEB26861, sample SAMN08777766) | seawater metagenome | isolation source: coastal seawater | place: USA: Florida | collected...
TGACCGGTGCCGTGCGTTGGCAGCCATATTTTGGTCGAGATAACGATACCAGCGTCTTTTAACCGCCTGTCGCCAGCTCTGTTTGAACTGGCAGCCCGCAATCAATAGTTGTGCTTCCAGACTGGACCACTGCTGTTTCCGTGTGTCGTAACTCAGGCTTAATTGGTCATCAATCAGTGTCAGTGCGTCAATTACTCCGCTTTTAGTCAGTGCCGCGAGCGCTTCCTGAGGTGGAAGTGGCTGTTGCAGTTTAACCCGGCGGATAACGGCGTAGTTGTTGTACATAGCTGATCCAAGGTTAATGACGGTTAGGAAGCTGTCCACGAATGTGGACAGCTTGTTTGAACGCTTTAGAACCAGAAGCGCACACCGGCTACGAATTGCAGATCGTGGCCGCCTGCGTGATCGGCGTGACGTTGGCCGGGGCCGATGCGACACGGGCACGCGGCGCGGGCAATGCCTTGCGGTCGATCTTTTTGTTCGGGGTCAGCGGGAAGGCATCAAGCCGCACGACATGCGCGGGCACCATATGGGCCGGCAATTCGGTGGCCAGGTGATCGCGGATCTTCGCGGGATCGACAGGCGCGGTTTCCAGATAATAGGCGACAAGCTGCACATTGCCCGGCGTATCCTCGCGCGGGATCACCACCGACTGACGCACGCCCGGCACGGCGTCGATATGCGTCTCGATCTCGCCCAGTTCAATCCGGTACCCCCGCAGCTTGATCTGATGGTCGGCGCGGCCCAGAAAGTCGAGCCCGCCATCGGCGCGCCAGCGCACCAGATCGCCGGTGCGATAGATGCGATTGCCAGACTGGAACGGGTCATCCAGGAACCGATCCGCCGTCAGATCCGGGCGCTGCCAATAGCCGCGCGCCACGCCCTCGCCGCCGATGAACAGCTCACCCGGCACCCCAATGGCAACCGGCTGCATCGCGTCATCCAGCACATAGACCTGGGTATTGGCAATCGGCCTGCCCACCCCGGTGATCCCCTCGCCGCCCGTGGCGGTTTGGGTCGTGGACCAGATCGTGGTCTCTGTCGGGCCATACATGTTTTCGATATGGGCGTCGGTCGCGGCCTGAAGCTCGGCCACCAGCGACCCCGGCAGTGCCTCACCACCCACCATCAGATGGTTCACACGCGACAGCGCCATGCGGGCCTCATCATTGCCGACCAGCATCCGCGCCATCGAGGGTGTGCATTGCAGATGCGTGACGCCGTGACGGATGATCTGCGCAGCGATGGAGAAGTCATCTTCGGCCAGCGCGTCGCCCTGATTGGCACGTTTCAGCACCTCGGCCACGGGGCGCAGCCCCTCCAGCACCTTCTGACGTTCGATCCCGTAGTCGATTAGGCAGGCAATCTCATCGACACCGATCCGTTTCAGTTGTTCAACCCGGTCCAGCGCGTCATCGACCGTGCCAAACAACCCGCTATCGTTGAAATAGCGTTCAAAGGCGAAATCAAGGATCGCTTCCAGTTCCTCCTCGGACAGGATGCCAAGATCAAGCTGCATCGGGTTCGACACGCCCTGTGGTTTTTTAAAGGCGGGGAAGGCCCAGGCAAACTGTTTGATCAGCCCCGCGGCAGACCGCAGATAGTCCTTCATCGGTCCGCGTGCGACCTCTCGCGCCTCCTCACGGTCCTGCGCAAGGTAGGAATGCAACATCAGCGTCACGGTGTAGTCGGCAGGGTCGCGGCCCCCGGCGCGCAGGGCGTCGTGATAGATCTTGATCTTGTCGCCGACCTCATCGATGGACTGGCCCAGAAGGTGGGTCAGCACATTGGCCCCGATCTCTCCGGCTTCGCGCCAGGTGTCGGGGTTGCCTGCGGTTGTCACCCAAATGGCCAGTTCCTTGGACACCGGGCGCGGTTGCGTCAGCACCTTGTGTGGCGTGCCGTCGGCCATGGGAAATTCCACCTCTTCGCCACGCCACAGCGCGCGCAGCTTGTCGATGGCGTCATACATGGCGGGTTTGTTGTTGGGCGGCGTGTTTTCCGGGCGCAGCACGAAATCATGCGGCTGCCAGCCCGAGGCAATGCCAAGTGCCGCGCGCCCGTTTGTCAGGTTGTCGATCACCGCCCATTCCTCGGCGATCCGCGCGGGATGATGCAGCGGGGCGACGACAGAACCGGACCGCACGCCGATATTTTTGGTTACCGCCGCCACGGCGGCCCCGGTCACAGATGGGTTCGGGTAAGGACCACCAAAGGCGTGGAAATGACGTTCCGGCGTCCAGACCGCGCAGAACCCGTTCTGATCGGCGAATTTCGCGCCCTCCAGCAGCATCGCGTATTTATCCCGACCGGCGCCATCGTCATTGCCCCAGTAGAACAGGCTGAACTCCATCCCCCTGCCCGTCTGGCCAATACGGCCATTGGACACGAGCGTCCGGTTTTCATCGCCCGAGATCACGACAGTGAAGCCGCGCGCGAGTGTCCAGAACAGCTCCAGCACCGAAATATCGAAGGACAGGCTGGTGACAGCCAGCCAGACACCGCCGGTTTCATGGTCAATGCGGTCGTCCATGCCGGTGAAGAAATTGGAAACATTGCGATGTTCGATCATCACGCCCTTGGGGCGCCCGGTAGAACCGGAGGTGTAGATCAGATAGGCCAGATCCTGCGGGGTGACGCCACTGTCGGGGTTTGACACCGGCGCGGATGCGATACGCGGGTCGCGGTCGATCTCCAGCACCTGCGCCGTGTGCGGCGGCAGATGCGGCAGCAGCGCGGCCTCGGTCAGGATTACGGAGGCGCCGCTATCCTCAACATAGAGCGCCACCCGGTCGGCCGGATAATCGGGGTCGAGCGGCACATAGGCCCCGCCCGCTTTGTGAATGGCAATGGCCCCGATCAGCAGATCGGCAGATCGGCGGATATTCAGCCCGACCAGATCGCCCCGCCGCACCCCCATGGCAGCCAGCGTATGGGCCACACGGTTGGCGCGGGCGTTCAGATCAGCATAGCTGAGCGCGTCGCCTTCAAACACCAGCGCCGTTGCATCGGGGATCTTGGTGGCCTGCGCTTCGAACAGCTGATGGATACAGGACGTGCGGTCAAACCCCGTGTCGGTCGCGTTCCAGCCCTGGATCAGCTTCTGACGTTCGGCATCGGGCAGGATCGACAGATCTGCAACGGGTGTCGCGGGATCGGTCGCAAGCACATGGGTCAGACGATCGGCGATCAGCTCCAGTTCCTGTGCGGTGACTTGCGTGGCATCAGCCATCAGGATCTGCCCATCCTCGGACAGGGTCAGCGCCGCGCCGGGAACAGGCGACGCGCCAATGGCAAAGGCGGGAACGGCAAGACCCGACAGGCCGGGAATGCGCGCCGGAAGATCCACCGCGAAGGGCCCTTTGGCACGGGCGGCGTCGATGCGCGCAGCAAAGCGCGCCTCGGCTTCGGCCAGGCAACCCTCGGCGTCAATTGTGACCGGCACCCATGGGGTCAGATAGCCCGGAACCGCCACCGGCATCCCAAGGGCCAGATCAACCGCCCCCCCTTCGCCTTTGCGCAGGGCGAGCAGCGCGAAACGGGCCAGCGCCTGCTGCGCGGTCAGACTGGCGGGGATCTCGACAGGGCGCGTCACGATCCCGTCGCCCGACCCGGGGTGAAAGCTAAACCCGGCGGGGCGCATGGCGTCCAACCGTTTGCGCCAAAACCCCTCAGACGGGGCGGCAGCGCCAAGGGCCGCAGAAATGTCGGCGTCGTTCTGCGGCAATGGCAACCGTGTGCCCGCCACAAGGTGATCGGCCAGGATAACCGGCGCGCCATCCGCCAGCCGCAGCGCGCCAAGCCGAACGGCCCCGTCCGCCACCGCCACCGTCGCTGTGCCGCCTGTCACCTCCAGCACCTCGCCGGGGCGACCATGGCCTTCGGCCGCCACGGCCGAGCCGACCAGCAGAACCTCGGTCCCGGTCTCCAGCTTGGGGCAGGCCAGCGGGTTCCAGTAATCGCCATGATCCAATGCTTGAACAAGCGTCACAATCTGTTTGATATTTTTGGTAAAATCCAGCCTTGCCGATGCTTCTGGCCGTTGATCCCGGCCATAGTAGCTGCGGGCGGACAGATCCTGCGGCGTGCCCTCGGCGCGATCCTCGGCCAGGGCAGAGATCACCTCTGCAAAGCTGTCCAACGCGGCGGCATAGCATTTGGTGTTGAGCGTCAGCGCGGTCTCTTCCTGTGCGATGTCCACCTTGCGCTGTGCCAGAATATTGCCTTCGTCCACGCCACCCTGGATGCGATGCCAGGTGACGCCATGGGCGGTCTCGCCATTCAGCAACGCCCAAACCGGCGCATTCAGGCCCGCATAGGCAGGCAACGGTCCGTCATGGAAGTTGACGGCCCCTTTTTTGGCCATCTCTAACACATCACCCGGAATGATATCAAGATTGGCAATCGACAATATCCATTGAAATTCATACCCTTGCAGCCTTTCCTTCAAGCCTTTACCCGGCTCGATCAGGGGCAGGCCTTCGGCCTTGGCCCAGGCACGAAACTCTGGGCAGCGGCTGACAACGGCGCGGATCGGGTGACCGGCCCCGGCAAGCATCTTGGCGCAGTTCAGCGCCAGCGTGTCGTGACCAATGATGAGCGAGGAAAACTGGGCCATGGTATTATACTCCGGTCAATCGGGGGGCAGGATCACCCCCTTTGGCGGCCCCGGACGGGGTCTGTTTGAATTCATGAGCGATCAGGCTGCGCAGAAAGCGCGGCGGATCGGCAGGGCGGCGGCCCGTAAGGGCGCAGCGCAGCCGGTGCAACACGCCCCCCATCAGATGGGCCAGCGTGGCCAGGCGCGCATAGGCGCGACCGTGGGATTTTTCGAAATAGTAGCGGCGGGAGTCGAACCAGTAATCGGGCACGCTGCGCCATTCTTTCATGCCGGTCGAGACCGATCCGATATGGGTAACGGAGCTTTCCTTCACAAAGTCCGTAGGATATCCGGCATTCTTCGCACGATGACACAGGTCGGTTTCCTCAAAATAGAGAAAGAACACCTCATCAAAGAGCCCGATCTCCTCCAGCACCTCCATCCGCATCATCATGCTTGCCCCTGCCAGCCAATCGACCGGGCCCGTGTGATCCGGGATCGGCACCGGCACCGCCTGATTGCGCAGCCAGCGGCTGACCGGCCCAAGCCGCACCGCGCCTTCAAATTCGCTGGCGATGGAGGGAAAGCGGAAGGTGGTCAGGTGCGGGTCACCGTCCGACCCGTGGATATAGCTGCCGGCGAACCCCGTTTCGGGATGCGCCTGCAGATGGTCCAACAACGCCCGGATCGCGCCGGGATCGGGGAAGGCGTCTGAATTCAGGATATAGACAAAATCCGGGCGACTGCCATCCGACAGCCCGGCACGGATGCCGACATTGTTCCCGGCGCCAAACCCGCCGTTGCGGCCCGCGTCGATCACACGGGTGCGGGGCCAGGCGCGATCTGTGACCACACGGGTCATCTGTTCAAATGAGCCATCGCGGGAATCGTTATCGACGATCACCAGCTCTCCGGCGATGCCCTCCATTTCGCGCAACGCGGTTTCCGCTGCACGCAGGGTCATATCGGCGGTGCGCCAGTTCAGCACCACGGTCAGCAGCTTGGGGTTATTCGGCGGCATGGCTGCCCTCCCAGGCTTGCGCGACCTGCTGTGCACGATCGGCGGCGTCGATCACCTTGCCCATGCGGGCGGCCAGCACGCGGACATTGGGCTCCAACACCATGGAATCATGATCGCCCGGCACTTCGAACACCTGCAAGGCGGGCGCCCATTCGGTCCAGTCATTGTCATGGGTGACATAGGCGCGTTCGGAATTCACGAGCCGCCCCTCACCCAATGTCCACTTGCCCACCAACGGCGGACGGAACAGCGTAAGCGGCCCCAGCCAGGGTTGCAGATGGTATCCTGCAACAGATTCGAGGAACGCAGCCTCAATCGCGGCATTGTGGAAAGTGGGGCTGTCGCCCGCATCATCGGTCTGCTGGCGGCGCTTGGCGAATTCCCACCGGATGCGGCGAGCCAGCCATGTGAACGGGTAGGCAAAGCCGCCCGCCTTCAGTTCCTGCAGCTGAATGGCGATGCGGTCGGCCCGCGACAGCGCCCGGCGCTGTGGCAAGGGCGTATCCAGCATGACCAGCGCGGCCACCTCCTCGCCTTCAGCGGTCAGCTGCTGCGCAATTTCGTAGGCGGTGATGCCGCCGCCGGAAAAACCACCCAGCATATAGGGCCCATGCGCCTGTACCTGACGGATTTCTGCGATGTAGTCGCGCGCGGCCTCTTTCACCGACCGGTGCGGGTCGTCCTCGCCGAACAGCCCCTTGGCCTGCATCCCGTAGAAGGGCCGGTCATGGCCCAGAAGATGCGCCAGGTGGCGCAGGTTCAGCACGTTGCCGAACATGCCCGCAACCAGGAAGAAGGGCGTTTTCGGTCCGCCCTCGCCCTGATGCATCGGCACCAGATGGGTAAAGCGGCGGGCGGATTCTGGGCGTTTCACAGCATCACCCCCGGCCTCGGCGCTGATCCCCTGCGCCGCGACCAGACCCGCGATCTTGCGGATCGTCGGGGCCTCGAACAAGACGGAAATGGGGAACTCCACCGCCCATGTCTTTTTGATCATGGCAAAGAGCCGCACGGCAATCAGGGAATGGCCGCCAAGATCAAAAAAGCTGTCTTCGGCCCCGACCTGTGCCACACCCAGAAGATCGCGCCAGAACCCGGCGAGGGTTTCTTCGATGACGCCTTCGGGGTCCACGAAATCGCTGTCCAGATCGGGGCGTTCAAACCCCTGGCTGGTCTGTGTTTCTTCGGTTTCGGCCCCGGCCTGCGCGATCAGCGCATCGAGGTCGAGCGAGGAAATCAGCACCTGCGGCAGCGGGCTGGCCAATGCCTTCAGGAAGGTCTCTGCGCCCTCTTCGGGGCGAATGCCCTGCGCGATGTTGTGGCGCAACCGTTCCTCGGCAGGCGACAGCGGGCGCGGGCCCTCAGGCTCAACCTGTTTGGCAGGCGCGGCCGCGAAGGCGATGTTGCCCACAAGGCGGCGAATGGTAAAGCCGGTGATCTCAACGCAGACGGTGCCATCGGGGGCCGCAAGCGTGATATCAAAGCTTGCCGTCTGGTCGCCCGCGCGGTTGTCGTCCGCATTGCGGACGTAAGAGACCACGTCGGACGGCAGCGCGCGATAGACCTTGACCGAGCCATAGGTGACCGGCACCCACAGCGCATCCGGGCGATAGCCCTCGATCAGCTCCATCGCCCAACCGGTGGCGATATCCACCAGCCCCGGCGGCAGGCGCCAGCGGGCATCATGGGCGCTTAGCGACAAGCGCGCCACCCCCTCGCCCTGCCCCAGACGGGTTTCGCGCAGCACGCGCCAGTTCGGGCCGAAGCGCAGATGCGCCTCTTGCGGAGAGGTCAGGGATAGCCCGGCCTCGGCGCGGGTGGGGTCCCCCATGCGGGCGGCCAGCGCAGAGATATCCAGCGGCGCGGGCGGGTCCATCGGCAGCAGGCGAATATCAGCCTCTGCATTCACATCCCAACCTGCCCCCTCGGGGGCGCTTTCAACCCGCAGGTCATAGCCCTGATCGCTGCGCGGCAGGGTCAGGCGGATGCGGGTGGTCTGGCGGTCCTCGGTGCGCAGGGGGCGCAGGAACCACAGGTCGCGGATCTCAAACGGGCGATCCTCGCCCTGCCCTTCCAATGCTTCGGCCACCAGTTCCAGATATCCGGTGCCGGGCAACAAAGCATCGCCCGCCTTGGTGCGGTGCTGGTCCAGCACCCACCGGCTTTCGGGGCGCCACTCGGCCTCGAACCGGCGGTTGCCATCGGCGTCAAAGCCAGCGGTATCCAGCAAGGGAAGCGTGACGGGCTGTGGCGCGGGCGGTTCAGCCTCGCGCGCCTGCATCGCCTCGGCGGCCATGCCGACGCCCGACCAGATACCCCAGTCAATGGCCAGCACCCGGGTCTTGCCACCCGCCCGCGCCTTGGCGACGCTGTTGAGATATTCATTGGCAGCGACATAATCGACCTGCCCCGCCGGGGCGGTGGCGGTCGAGCTGGAGGAGAACAGGACCATCCAATCCAGCGCGCCATCGGGAAACAGCGTATCCAGCACCTGGGTGCCGTGGATCTTGGGCGTGAAGACCTCTTCGATGGAGCCCGGGCTCTTCGCCAGAATCGGTGCATCGTCGATCACGCCAGCGGCATGGATCACACCATTGACGGGGCCAAAGGCAGCCTCGGCCTGCGCCATGGCGGCGCGCATATCTTCCACGTTGGACACATCGGCGGCCAGCGGCAGAACCTCCCCCCCCGCCTTTTCAAGGCGCTGAACCGCACGGATGCGGGCGGCGGTGCGGTCGGTTGGGGCTGCGTTTTGCAGCAGCGTCTGCCAGCGGTCGCGCGGCGGCAAACCAGTGCGCGAGACAAGGACGATTTTCGCCTTGTGTCGGCGGATCAGTTCCTCGGCCACGGTCGTGCCAATGCCGCCATAGCCGCCGGTCAGCAGCACGGTCGCGCCTTCGCGGATGTCCAAGGCGTCCGCTTCGGGCAATTCCACCCGTTTCCAGCCCTGTTCAAACCGTTTGCCCGCCCGGACCGCAGAAACGCGGCTGGCGGGATTGGACAGCATCTCCTCCAACACCGGCGCGGGGTCGGCTGTGTCCACATCAAGAACGGCCACGGACAGGCCGGGGAATTCCCGCGGGATCACGCGGGCAGGCCCCATGACGGTGGATTTGGACGGGTATGGCAGCGGCTCGGCGCGCACCTGCGCGGCACCGTTGGTGACCACGTCGATATGAAGCGGCCCGGTGCCCTCATCGGCCCAAGCTTGCGCCAGATAGAACAGCGACCAGAACCCCTGTTCCTGCATCCGGTGGAAAAAGCTTGATCCGGGGCGGTGCTGTTCACCTTGGGTCAGCAGCCACAGATGCGCGATCCGGGTGGGCAAGCGCCCCTCCTCGGCCAGGGCGCGCAGCAGCTGGTCATAGCCTTCGCGGCCCCTTTCAGGTGGCAGAACAAAGCCGGATGTCGTGCGCGCGAAGGCGTCGCCGGGGGTGACCAGCGTCACGGAATGGCCAGCGGCGCCAAGACGCTCGGCCAGTTTGGCGGCAACCCCGACCTCATCCGCGAAGATCAACCAGTTTTCCGGTGCGGCATCGGACAGGTCGCCCGCAAGATCCACATCGCAGGGCGCATAGGTTGGCCGCCAAACGGGTTTCCAGCCCCATTGTGACGGATCGTCCTCTCGCATCAGCCAGCTGCTGGCGGGTTCGGCCTGCGGCTCGGCACGGTCTATGAAATAGGGGGATTTCTGGAAAGCATAGGTAGGCAGCACCACGCGGTTCCTGCGCGCCTCGCCCCAGTACTGGCCCCAGTCGAAGCTGCCGCCCACGGCCCAGATCCGGCCAAGCGTGGCAAGGAAATAGGCATCATCCGCCGTTTCGTCATCGGGGTGGCGCAGGCTGTTGATCACCTGATTGGCGTCGATTTTCGGGTGCTGGCCAGCAAGCGAGGTCAGCGCCTTGCCGGGACCGACCTCCAGATACACACGCGAGGGGTTCTCCGCCAGCGTCGCAAGACCATCCGCAAAGCGCACCGCGCCACGCAAATGACTGACCCAATAATCGGGGCTAGTCGCCTCAGCATCCGTCAGGATCTGGCCGGAGCGGTTGGAGATCACCGGAATCTGCGGGGCGTGAAGGTCAATCGACCGCAGATAATCGCCGAAGCGGTCAAGGACCGGGTCCAGAAGCCGCGAATGGGCGGCGATGTTGATGGCGATGCGCTGGCAGTGGATGTCCTCGGCTTGCAACCGCTCTGCCAGGCGATCCAACGCCGCATCAGCGCCGGACGCGACGGTCAGTCCGGGGCCATTGACCACCGCAAGATCCAGGTCGTCACCCAGATAAGGCGCCAACGCTTCGGGCGACAGCGCCACCGACAGCATCCCCCCCGGTTCCACCGAATCCATCAACTGCCCACGCAAATGCACCAACCCGATGCAGTCCTCAAACGACATCACGCCCGCCAGGCACGCAGCAGTGTTTTCCCCCATGGAGTGACCGATCAGCGCCTTGGGCTGCACCCCCCAGCTTATCCAAAGCTGAGCCAGCGCATATTCCACGATCATGATCAGCGGCAGCTGGATCGAGGGCGTCTTCAACCGGTCATTCGCGGCGGCTTCTTCGCCCATCTCAGGCAGCCAGAGCGCCCGAATGTCGAAATCGAGCTTCGGTTCAAGGATATCGAACCCCCGATCCATCCAATCGGCAAAGACCGGCTCTGTCTCATACAGATCCCGCGCCATTCCCGCATATTGTGCCCCGCCACCGGGGAACATGAAGGTCATCTCGGGCGTGTCCGACACGACGGTATGGGTGAACACCCGGCGCGGGTCGTTTTCGCGCAGGGCAGCGGCGGCGTCTTCGTGCGTTTCGGCCACGACAACGCGACGACGTTCAAAGGCGCGACGGCCTTCTTTCAGCGTCCAGGCCACATCGGCGAGGTCTTCTCCCGGGGTGGTCTCCAGATGCGCGGCCAGGTTTTCGGCATTGCCCTCCAGCGCCGATTTGCTGCGTGCCGACAGGCAGAGCAACTGGAACGGCCAGTCGGATTGGTCGCTTGCCGCGCGTTTCGGCGCCTCTTCCAGCACCACATGGGCATTGGTGCCACCCACGCCGAGCGAATTGACACCGGCCCGCGCCGGGTGATCGCGTTCGGGCCAATCGGTCAGGCGGTCATTCACAATGAAGGGTGAGCCGTCAAAGCCAATGGCCGGGTTGGGTTTTTCATAGCCAAGCGAGGGCGGGATCTGCTTGTGATGAAGCGCAAGCGACGCCTTGATTAAACTGGCGACGCCTGCCGCCGTATCCAAATGTCCGATATTGGTTTTCACCGAGCCGATCCGACAGCTGCCGACCGCGTTGGTCGTGCGGCGGAAGGCATCGGTCAGGGCCGCCACTTCAATCGGATCGCCCAGATAGGTGCCGGTGCCGTGGCATTCGACATAATCCACCGTCTCGGCACTGACCCCTGCCAGCGCCTGCGCCTCAGCGATTGCCTCGGCCTGGCCACCGACGGACGGCGCGAGATAACCCGCCTTATCCGCGCCATCATTGTTGATCGCCGAGCCTTTGATTATGGCCCAAATATGGTCCCCGTCCGTGACAGCATCGGCTGCACGGCGCAGTACGACGCAGCCCGCGCCAGAGCCAAAAACAGTGCCCTCTGCCCGGTGGTCGAAAGCGTGGCAATGGCCGTCCGGCGACAGGATCTCACCCTCTTTGAACAGGTAGCCGCGCGCGTGCGGCAGCTCGATCGTCACGCCGCCCGCCAGGGCCATGTCGCATTCGCCCATCAACAGCGCCTGCGCCGCATAGTGGGTGGCCACAAGCGAGGTGGAACAGGCCGTCTGCATGTTGATCGACGGCCCGCGCAGATCGAAGATATGGCTGACGCGGGTGGTCATGAAATCCTTGTCATTGCCGGTATGGCGCAGCAGGAACATGCCGGTCTGATCCACCAGATCGCGGTTGGAACAGACGTTGAAATAGAAATAGCTGCCCATGCCGCAGCCTGCATAAACCCCTATATTTCCTTGGAAATTATCGGGAACATGGCCCGCCTGCTCCATCGCTTCCCAAGCAACTTCCAGAAACTGGCGGTGCTGCGGGTCCATGATCGCGGCCTCTTTCGGCGACAGCCCGAAGAAATCGGCGTCGAAGCGTTCGAACCCGTCCAGAACGGCCGCGGCCGGCACATAGTCGGGCCGGTCAATCAGATGCGGGGCCTCGCCCGCGGCCAGCAATTCCTCACGGCTCAATCGACGAATGGATTCGATCCCGTCGCGCAGATTGCGCCAATAGGCCTGCACATCCCCCGCCCCCGGAAGATGCGCGGCCATGCCGACGATGGCGATATCGTTTTCCCCGATCTCGGGGCCTGTGTCTGCTCGGGTCATGACAGCTTTTGTCCAGCTTTTTTCGCATGTTGGTTGGCGGGCAGACTGGACCTCTATCTTGGTAATTTTAGGGCAAAGGCGCGGATCGGCTGTGGAAATTCTGAACAGCCCTGCATGTCACCGGGGGTGAGGGGCGGGAATGTCCGATCGGTGGGGCGCTGATGCCTTTTCATCGGCCCCGAATCTTCTATGGTAGGGCCAACTGGACAGGGATGCCGTGGATGACTGCCGATAACACCGACTCCATTGCCTATGGGCGCCTGATGCACCGCGCCATGCGGGGCCTGATCCAGACCGTTCTGGAAGACGTGGCCCAGGACGGATTGCCGGGCGAGCACCACTTTTTCATCACCTTCGACACCCGCCACCCGGATGTGGATATCGCCAGCTGGCTGCGCGACCGCTATCCCGGCGAGATGACGATTGTCATCCAGAACTGGTTCGACGATCTGCGGGTGGATGACGATGGCTTTTGGGTGACGCTCAATTTCGGTGACAGCCCCGAACCGCTGCGCATCCCCTTCGACGCGATCCTGACCTTTGTCGACCCGTCGGTGGAATTCGGTCTGCGGTTTGAAACCCAGGTCGAGGACGACCCCGACGATGAACCGCCAGGCGAAGAGGTTGATGCCCCCGACGACGACCACGACAGCGGCGACAATCAGGATGCCGAGGTCGTGCGGCTGGATGCGTTCCGCAAGAACCACTAGGCCTTTGTGATGCTTCTGTAACGCGGTGCCTTGTCCCTTGTCTGGACGGGCGGGCCGTGGTGAATGGCATGAAAATGCGGTTTCTTGAGGATATCCCATGTCTGGCGATCTTGGTCTGTTCATCGGTCAGTTGTTGAAAAAACCCCATCAGGTGGTGGCACTGGCGCCGTCCTCGCGCGCCTTGTCGGCGGAAATGGCGGCAACGCTCGATCCCGCGGGCGGCCCGGTGATCGAGCTTGGCGCGGGCACAGGGCGGATCACGCAGGCGATCGTGGACCGGGGCGTGCCGGTCGAAAAGATCCATTCCATCGAGATGAACCCGACCTTTTGCGACCGGCTGCGGGCGGATTTCCCAGGGCTGAATGTCTATCAGATGTCGGCAGGTGATGTGGGGGATCTGCCGATTGAGGGTGCTCAGGCCGTGGTGTCCGGCCTGCCGCTGCTGTCCATGCCCTATGATCTGCAGAATGCCATCCTGACCGGGACCTTCAAACAGGTGGGCGCCGCTGGCAGCTATATCCAGTTCACCTACGGCCCGAAACCGCCCGTCAAGGCCGAGATCCGAGAGGCCATGGGCCTGACTTGGACCACCAGCCGCAAGATCTGGGGCAACCTGCCGCCCGCCCGCGTCTACCGGTTTTCCTGCCCCAACGCCTAAAGTGGGGCGGGGCCAGATTCCTTGCAAGGAATTTTCAAGGATCTTCGAAGATCCTTCCCCGCGCCAAGCCGTGCTGCTGTTGTTCATCGGCACCGGAGCGCCTAGCCTTGACCACAGGATTGCGAGGGATTGACCAATGGCGAAAACTGTTCTGATCACAGGGGGTGCCCGTGGCATCGGCAAGGCCATCGCGTCGGACTTCGCTCGGGACCACGACGTCGCGATCACCTACCTGACCACACAGCCACAAGGTCTGGCATCATCGGTGATGGCCGTTCACGCCGACCTGACCGAACCTGGCATGGCGCAAACCGTTATTGAAGCCGTGATCGATCGGTTCGGGCGCCTTGACGTGATCGTCAATAATGCAGGCCAGGTCGTGCCCTCACCGGTTGGCAGCCACGACGCCCCTGCCCTGCGCACGATCCTGGATGCGAACCTGCTGGCCCCGGACGCTTTGCTGGCCGCCGCACTTCCGCATTTACAACCGGGCGCGGCCATCGTGAACATCTCTTCTGTAAATGCCGAACTGCCGCCCATGGGCGCCGCGATCTATGGGGCCAGCAAGGCGGCGCTCAATCTGTGGACGCGCGGCATGGCAAAGGAACTTGGCCCGCGCGGCATCCGGGTCAATGCCGTCGCCCCCGGCGCGGTGAATATCCCCGAAGAACCAAGGTCTGACGAGCTGACCGCCCTCTTTGTTGGGAAAACGGCGCTTGGCCGCCTTGCGCGGCCCGAGGAGATTGCACAGGCTGTTCGCTTTCTGGCCAGTGACGCGGCGGGTGCTATCACCGGTGAAATCCTAACCGTGTCGGGCGGATACCGGCTCTAGCCCCGATCCCTGCGGTTGTTTGCGCCAACAGGGCTTGGCGATCATTGCCCCCGTGTCGCTAGACCCTTATAGCCTGTCGCAACCCGTTCTGCAGGAGGCAAAGCCCATGACCGCAACCCGCTCTGAGACCGACAGCTTCGGACCGCTGGAGGTTCCCACCGACAAGTACTGGGGCGCGCAGACGCAGCGTTCCATCATGAACTTCCCCATCGGTTGGGAAAAGCAGCCC
>ENA-OWNT01003613-OWNT01003613.1-seawater-metagenome-genome-assembly--contig:-NODE-3613-length-14383-cov-4.213477_pt1 | contig 14383 bp, 12 predicted proteins | sample MGYA00238136_ERZ651165 | MGnify/ENA primary metagenome ERZ651165 (study PRJEB26861, sample SAMN08777766) | seawater metagenome | isolation source: coastal seawater | place: USA: Florida | collected...
GAACGAACGAACGAACGAACGAACGAACGAACGAACGAACGAACGAACGAACGAACAAACGAACGAACGAACGAACAGTGAGTGACTGTGAGTGACTGTGAGTGACTGTGAGTGAGTGAGTGAGGGCTATCGTCGTGTAACGCCGCCCTGCGTCCACCCTCACCGGCAGCCACTCACCGCGACCTCACTCGTTCACTCACAGCCACTGAAAATCAGTCAGATCGGAATAGATGTATAGCCTGTACATATAGCATGAGCCGTTGCGAGTTGCGAGTTGCGACGGCGACGTTGAGTTGTCGTCGTGTGGTCAACAATCAAGGATTGCAAGGTCGACTCGCCTTTGTTCTACGTCGCTTGGTTGAGATGCTTGTTGCATGTTGTTGCACGAAGGGGTGATGACGAATCGACTTGCCAATGCAGAGGCAATCGCCATTTTCGTTGTATGAATTCATTGTATGTGGAGGAGCGAAGGATGCTGAATGAAAAAACTAACTGCAATGAAACGTTTATGAAACACTCGTTCGGAATGCCGTATGCTGCTCAGGATTGCGTGGGAGCAGCCACTTTGACGAGTTCGGGCAGATCGAGCCTCGAGAAAAATTGGGCGGCGTACTGGGTGACGTCGTCAGGCCTATCTTTGAAAATGTGCCTACAAACAAAACCGAGGGAGCCAATGGTCAACACAGAGATGCCAGATGCAGATGTGGCGCGCAAAAAAACACTCCAACGAACCGAAGGAAACACTGCAACAATGGCTTGAACTGATTTTCTGTGGAAGAAATGAAAGCTCTATTTTGATCGTTGATAATTTGCTTGCGCTCTTCCAACACTTCTGGCGAAATCAGTGATTTGCTAGTGGCAGCAGCTTGCTCCGACAAAGACTGCGCGCTTTCATTGAACAGGTTGAAAGGGTTTTCAGACGACGCTTCCTTATTGGCATTCCTTGTTGCTGCAACCTCAGCCTGCTCGAGCAGCCACTCGCACTTGCGATGCTGCAGCGATTTGGCCCACTCCCGAGGAGTGTTGCCATTGGCCATGTCTACAACGTTGACGTCAGCATTGGCGTTGAGCAAAGCTTGGACAACCTGACGCAATAACTGGATTGTAAGAAAAACCGGCCACACCCGTGTTTGGCGTGCTGACCAGCAAACGCACCTTGCTGTGACCCTCCATGGCTGCATAAAGAAGAGCAGAACTGGTGCCGTTCGCTTCGTCCTGGAACTCGGCGTTGACGTCGGCCTTGGCCGCACACAGTGCCTAAAACAAGCACGAAGTAAAATGAGCACAAAGCATGCAGCAGAGATAACGTGTTGCTTGCGTGAACCTTGATATGTGCAGGAAGGCCAGCCATGGCGGCCAGCGCAAGCGGTGGCTTTGATTTCTTATTGACTGCGTTTGGGTTCCCTTTCAAGAAGAGAATTTTCTCGAGCAGCATTCCTTCTCCTGAATGGCTTGCTGCCATGTCTACACATGTTCGACCCAGCGAATCTGGGCTGTTCACAACGGAAGCCAAATTTTCTGAGTTTAGACGGCTGTGAAGCGCGTCGATAACCGGCACAGCGACACTTTTCCGTTGCTCAAACGGTGCGTCAAGAGCACAGTGCAGGCAAGTTCTTGACTTCTCATCAACATCCTCGCCGCTCAACTTCTCCAACGTCAAGAAAATTTTCACGATGTCGGAGAAGCCAAGAAGACAAGCCTTGTGCAGTAGTTTCTGGTCGTTGACAAGAGCAGCTACGCCATTCGATGACTCCTCAACAAGCTCCGCAATAACTCCAGCATCGTTGGCCTCGAAGGCTGCAAGCAGTCGGGGCTCTAGGGGCTCCAATTCTTCCTCATCCTCCGACTCTGATGGGAGGTTGTTGCTCTTGCGCCAGGCACGACGTTCCGCGGCCGGACCACGATACGTCCAAGGTTGGGAAGACGTTCCAGCTTCTGGCTTCTCGTACATTCCTTCCGACGGCACTGCAATCACGCCGGCATATTCCTTGCGAGCAGCCCGCTCAGCAGCAGGACCCCTATATTTCCAACCTTTTGATGTTGGGCCCGCTTCTAGCTTTTCGTACATCCCTTCTTGCTTGGGTACTTCTGGCTGTGGCTCAACTTCAGCCGCAGCATCGTCTGCTTTCTCGCCTGTTGTAGGCTGTTCCTCTGCCGCTGCATCCTTCACCTGGCCCTGGTCGTCGAGCTTGGGTTGGTCTTCTTCGACAGCATTCTCTTCCGGTTGTGCGTCGGCGTTCTCTCCGTTAACTTGAGCTTCGGCAACTGGTGCCTCAGACATTGCGTAGTGCAGCCTCTATCAACGGCACAAGTGGCCTAAGATCCACACAACCGTCCACCCAAGACAAAAAAGTCAAAGATTTTTACACACAATCTTTGCAATTATTGCACGTCGTTTTATCCTCAGTTTGTGTCAAACAGAGTAATCGCTGCATTAAACCACAGGGACACACTGCTCCAACTGATTTCTATGCCGCGCAACGTCCGAGGCGTAACGCCGGACACACTCCAATTCAGCCAAAACACTACCATACAACGCCGCATCACCGCAACACTACCACAAGAGAAAGACCCCGTGCAGCGAAGGCACGAAGATGTACCACAGCAAGCCGTGCCCGCGCCATTTCCACGTTTTGCACCGCCAGCAAGTAATAGCGTTGGTCGTTCAAACAAGTATTGTCGTGACAACATTGCAACTCTACGACGACACGGCGTGGATGACTCGAGTACCAACAACGCTTGAACAGCAACAAGGCAGCGATGCAATGCGATGACGACGGCGACGGCGACGGCGACGACTAACGACAAACAACGAACGACGAACGACGTACGATGAACGACGCACGATGAACGACGAACGACGAACGACGAACGACGAACGACGAACAACGAACGACAACAACGACGTTGCGACGTTGCAACAAACAAACGTCCAACTGTGGCATGGAGTCGAGTTGAGTGAGTGACTGCGGAGGTGGACGAGAAACGTCAGCTCAGTGAGAACGGATCGTACATATTATGTACGAACCATGAAACGTACATACACACACGAATGTTACTTTACATAATATGTACGCAATAGATAACGTACATTGTCGACGCGTACATGATCGTGGTTGGAGTGCGCTACAATTCAGGTTTTCATGATACTGGTTCCACACTTTCCACGATTTCCATACGTTGATTTGTTCAGAGGCCGAGGGCGAAGGAGGAGTGTGTTTCAATTATGTAATATACTGTACCAAAAGTACAGAATCGCTGTTCGTTTGCTCGTTTGCTCGCTCGCTTTCCCGCAATCCGTCGTCGAGCCGCAGTTCGTTCGTTCGTTCGCATGCGCCGGCGTGCCGGCGTTCGTTCGTTGTCACCACCACCACCAACACACACACAACGTAGTTAGACAAGACACCAAGCAAGTCAGCAAGAGGGCAACACAGAGACAACACAGAACACTGGTCAGGTGAGGTGAGGTGAGGTGAGGTGAGGTGAGGTGAGGTGAGGTGAGGTGAGGTGAGTTGAGTTGAGGTGAGTTGAATAGGGTTGAGCCGCTGTTGCTGTTGGTGCTTTCGTCGGTGTTGCTTTCGTCTGTCGTCGTTGCAGAGCATGACGCCGCCGTCGGCGCTGTTATCCGCGAGGACCACTCACAGTTAGTTGTGTTCAGTGTGTTGTGTTCATTTGCGTGTGCGCCAAAGCGGACATGTGGTGGGCGACAACGCGCACTTTTGTTGGTGGGCCGTGTTGACTTCGTTGCTGGCTTGGACGTTGGTGTCAGGGCGCGTGCGGCGCGAGCTCAGTACTGTAATTAGTGACGAAGTGAGGTGTTTGCATTCGCCGTCCTACCGGCGAGTCGTGCGGCGCGGAACAGGAGTAAGAGAGTTGGCACGCAAGTATCACAGTCGGTTTGCGAATGTACTTTGTCGCCTCGGCTTTGCTGGGCACAAATTACGGGCGGTTTTGTTGCGTTGGTGCGAACCGCGTTTATTTTTGAAAGCGCTTTGTTGCCAGCGGGATAATGCGCTTTCCAACATTTTGTTGGCGCATGCGGCGCGGTACATGACCTCGACGGTTGCAATGTCACGATCGTGGCCATAAGGAAGTTCGCAACACTGACCGCATTTGACGGAACAAAAAAACCATGCCCACAACGCAGGTGTGTGTTCCCTGTCCAACATGCAAGTACAAATTCTACATGAAGATGAATACAAGGAGCAACTCTGCGGAGGTAGCCTGCAAGAAATGCCAAACGCGACTGCGAATCGCGGTGACCCACACTACAGCTCCTCCGGTTGTACCCAAACCTCCCCCGTACACCCGACGCGGATTAAAGAACGAGGAGACGACGAGAGCAGGCGACGCGTCGAAGCGCCAGCTAGCACCGGATGCATCGAAACTTGTTCCAGGGAACAAGTCAGGGAAACCGCAGACGAAACCCGGTCATCCGCAGACGAAACCCGGTCATCCGCAGACGAAACCCGGTCATCAGCAGGCGAAACCCGGTCATCCGGAGGCGAAACCCGGTCATCCGCAGACGAAACCCAGTCATCCGCAGACGAAACCCGGTCATGTGCAGACGAAACCCAGTCATCTGCAGACGAAACCCTTTCATCCACAGACAAAACCCGGGCATCTACAGACGAAACCGGCGCATCCACAGACGAAACCGGCGCATCCACAACAGAAAGCCGCGTATCCGCAGACGAAATCCGGCACACCACGGACGAAACCCGGCCAGGATAATGCAACGCTATCAATGAAGGAAACTGGGCGAACAAAAACAAATCCTGAGCTCGAGTTCGGTCAAAAGGAGGCTATGCGTTCCGATAGTGCGACTGGAGGCCTGGGCAAGTCACGAAAAGCAGGTGGCCGCCCGAAAGCCGCGCCGCCTGTGCGGAAGCACGGCACTGGCTCGTCAAAGACGGCGGAAGTTAAATGTCCAATGTGCAGAAAGGAAATACGCGTCACCGGTTCGGCCGGAGAATCAATGATGATCGTGTGTCCCAATGAAAGATGTCAAACCACCCTCAAGATTGAGCTACGCGACGATGTCCCTTCCAACTACGGCTCCCGTCGCCGCACCACCAGTCCAGTAGAAGGTGACAACGGGCGAAATCAGGGTGACGCCGACGACACGTGCAACCGCCGTAGACCGTACTCTCAACAGCCACCGCAGACGGGCAGCACCAAAAAGACGCCTAGCAAAAGGAAGAAGATGGAGGCTCCTGTGCGTGATGGACCATCCGAGTCGTTGAGCAATGCTTCCAGCACGGCGCCCGCGCAGAAAAAGAGCAGGCGACCCTCACCTGAAACCAAGGCCGACTCCTCGCTGTCACCGTTGGCGCCTCCACAACCCGTTAAGCGAATACCGACCAAATCAAATGACGCGGTGCCAACATGTGGTGTTTGCTGCGGAGCAATTTTTCCGGATTACATCGGCAAGGACAAGCCAGACGAGGTTGACGTAGTTTTTAGAGACATGCTGCGCTGTTCGACGTGTCCTTTAGTAGTGCACAAAGCCTGTTACGCACACCCACATGCAACAGCAAGCTCGCCGTGGCAGTGCCACCTGTGCACGAAGCTCCTGTGTTCGACGCAGGGTGACGCTGCAACCGTCAAGTGCAGAATTTGCACCCAAAGTCAAACATATATAATCGAAGATGGCAAAGTGGTCCCGACTCAGTTGGCGACCATGCATACCGAATGTACCCCTGCGTGGCAGCGGGTGAGCGCGGAGCCTACGAAGACGGGTGTGCAGGACTTGGTGCACACCACCTGCGCCATTTTTGCGGCGTACAGTCCCGGGCTGTTTGTTGGGCGAGTCATGGACTTAGAATCACTGGCGTGGAGCAAGGCTGCATTGTTTATGCGGCACGAAACAAAGAAAGGGACTATGTGCTGTGTGTGCGATTCTCGCTCACAGAATGTCAAACAGTACTCTACAGGGCTCCTGGTCCAGTGTGCCTGCGTCCGTCGTGGTGATAACGGGTCCAAGAAAACATGCAGTAAGTGGTTTCATCCTGGGTGTGCGACACGCCATCGATTCTACTTCGTGCATGGCGATGCTGTCCGGCGTCCACGAATATTTTGTCCGGAACATGCCATCGACGAGGTGTTCTGTCGCTGCATGCAGCCGTGGGGGACGAGTCAACCAACAATGACACAATGTGACTGCTGTAAAGCGTGGTTGCACGATACGTGCTTAGACAGTGACGAACATGATAGGATGCTCAACGCTTCACAAGCTGTACCATTTGTGTGTTCGAAGTGTGTTTTGAAGGAAGCTAAGCCTCAACTTGATGTGCTCTCAGATGATGATCCACGAACTGCCCGCCGCAACATGTCAGTCGTGGCGTGGTACAAGTTGAGGAAATGTGCCAAACGCATTCGTACACTGGTTTCATCGCTGTTGGAATTCAAAGGGAGCAATGCTCGGGGCAAGGACGCCGATCTCGACTTCGCGATGTGGTATTCCAAGACAATCGTCAAGCATAGCGCAGACGCCAAGAGGGATGCTTCTTATTTTCGAACCACTTTTGTCGACATAATAATGGAACTCCGCCGACAAATGCAGCCGCTGCGCCAAGATGACACACCGGGAGCAGGATCCAGCTTGCTTGTCACGACCGACAAGCAAAGCACAGGCTGCGATACGGCGCTGGACTTGTTTTCGCGACTTGTAAGAATGGGGCGCGAGCATCACCCGTTTTGGGAAATTGCCTTCGCTTTAGGCGTTGTGCAATCTGCGACTTCGCGTGTAACCAACCTCATTGAAGAATTTACGGCACACGGCGAAAACAGCCACAACGTGACGAATCGTGACGCAAAGGCGCGGAAGGGCAACAACTCATCTGTTTGCGTGGCAGAATGGTCAAAAACATCGAAAGTGAGCGACACCACCAACTTGTTGTGCGGGCATGGAGCGGGGACTGTTGAACACACTGAGCGTCTGCTTCAAGATGCAGACCAACTCCGAACGCACTGTGAAACGATTATGGCACGGGTTGCGCAAGTGCAATACATGGCAAGGAACGCACCTGCTCGCACGAAGCACCTGGACAGGGTTAACGTCGAAAGCGCTCAAATGTCGGTGGCGGGATTAGTGTCAAGTATGCAGCCTTTTGCCCCGACAAAAACAGGTATTCTTCGACTCGTTCCTCCGTCACCATCAAAATCGAAGCGCCCGCAATGGTCTGATTGTGTCGATGGTCTCATCCCAGAAGTTGTCGAGGTACCACTGTACGGCCGCTTGATGTCTTACTTTGCGCAATTGAAGAGCTGGAACGAGCATTTTCAGTCGATAACGATGTATTCTTCGGTAACCGTGTCAAAATCGGACTTTTGGCCAACGTTGCCTGACCAACTGCGCGCCGAAAGATGCTGGCAAGGAATGGACCTAACACGCGCAGCAAACGAGGCGAGTCGGCTTGGCCAGTGCGTGGCATCTCTGGCCGACGTGGCCTCACAATTCGAAGACATGTTGAAAGCATTGAGCGACTACGACCAGAAGTTCAGCCGCCAACACAAAAACGACCAGGACTTGAACCGTCCTGCTCTGCCGAAATTACCTCGCGATCCAAAGTTGCGGATAAGAAAGTTTCCGATCGCGCTCGTGGCCTCTCTGTATTCTGACATTGCAACAAGGCTGGGGATAGTTGCCGAACCAGTGCAGTCAGTTGAGACATTGCAGAAGACGCTGGATTCGTGGGTGTCACGCGCGTCCTCGACGCAGTTCCCAGAGACAATTCAAAGGTCACCTGCCTTCGCGGCTCTGCCGCTGCACCATGAATTACTCCGAACGGCTCTTGGCGCATTCTCCTCCGTCAAGGTTCCACCGTCTGGCCAAGAGCAGCTTGGGTTCTACGTAACATCAGGCGGTGAATCAATGGAAGATATCGCTGGCAAATATCGGCACCTCGGCACAACACCGCAAACTCTCACCAAGTTGAACACAGGTGCAGGGTCCGTGCCGTTTGGGCCAAACGTTTCCATTGCTCTGACTGCTACCAGTGCGTCCAGCACTCTTCTTAGAGAGCGCCAAGAAGCCGGGCTGCCCATGTTTGCCACAGTGGACACACATCGTTGTTTTGAGCTATTACGAGGCGGCATTTTAGTACAATCTTCCGACTTAAGATCGGCAATCGACACTCTCACCTCGGAGTCGCCGTATTTGTGCTTGCTGGAGCCTCGGATTGGGTCCAGATCCTTGCCCCCACTGCTGCCAAATTTGGACCAAACGCTGTTTCCTCCCCCAAGAGGTGCTTACAAGGAGAGGGCGCAGGAGCATGATGAAGCCACTCCCAGCACAAGCGAGGTGCCCTGCCTGCGGGCCTCAACGATGACACATCACGCGTGCTCCCAATTCATGTCGAAGGTGACACTGCGTTTGACAGTGAATGTTTCACTGAATTTCTGTCTCACCTCTTCACGACGACTGATTTCGTTTTGTTTTATTAGGCTGCGGTCGCCCTCACTGTTATTGGTTTTCGCTTGTCATCGGAGTGGTGGAACCGCTGCAAGAAAGTTTTGAATTGGACAGCGGATAGTATTGCTCCGAATATCGTGCAGCGTGACATCGAGTTGCCATTTGAGCACATTCCCACAAAATCCCTACTCCCAGATTTGGCGACGGTCGTGGCCAACTTTTCTCGCTTGCAACAGCATGCTCAGTGGGTGGCACTCTGCGAGAAGTTTTGCCCCGATTTGCGGACCCTTCTGCGATGCTTTTTCGCGGTGTGTTTCATGCCTCCGTTCTGTGCCCGTGATCGTGGAATGACCCGCTGGTCGCATTATATGTAACTCACGTGCTGTCATTCTGCCCCAGGTTCATGCGCAATGCGCCGCCGCAACGGCATTGTTAATGACGATGGTGGACAGCACTCACCGGTTGGGTGACACCCTCCGGCGCCCTACCAGCGTCCTTCTTGACAGAGTTCCGTCGATCTTGAAAAAGCTGGATGCGCCGTTGGGCACTTCGATGGGCGACAGTGCGAGACGAGATGTTGAAACGGTTGACGTACTTGTGTCTGCCATCGACGCTGCAGCACGCCCACACCTGCATTCCTGTAATACACAACGATGGCTTCGCACGCTGTTCGCCGACACGGAGTTTGCCGAGGCAAGACGACCACAAACAGCTTTAATCGGAACAAGCGCCGTCATCTCGGCACACTTTGCAGCTCGAGTTGCGCGGTGGGGTTGTAGTGCAACCGCGCTCTACGAGGCCAACAGAAATTCCGGCAAAGAAAGAGCTGCGCCGTCTTCGCCGCACGAAGCCGACGAATACGACGAATACGAGACGTTGAAAAAATTAGTGACAACAGGGACTGCATTGCAGAAGCTGATCTCGTCGTCATCATATGCGCCCGAGGAACGCCCTAGTTTACACCGAGCCGTACTTTCGTTCCAATCAGCTTTTCGCCGCATAACTGCAGATGCGGACGAAATTAAGAAGTGCGTCGTTGCTGCAACGAAAGTTGTGTCTGCGGATCGTGTAGCAGCTCGAACTTTGCCGGCGTCGTTGCGTGAGCTACTGGATTTGCACAAGAACACACCCACGATGTCTCTAGTTGACGCGCATCTTGGTGTAGTTGAGGCGCTAGTACTACAGCCGCGGTCACTGGTAGAGAAGCTTCAAACCATGCGTGAACAACAACAGAATTGGCGCGCGTTCTGCGACTCGGTACGTACTGCACGCGTGTGGCTCCGATTACATTTCAGCACTTCCGGAATGTGTTACAGTTGTGGTACTCACCAACAATGTGTGTGGCTCGTGCCGCAGGCAATGTCAAGGCGACTCCTGCACGAGGAGGCCAATGATCCAATGAAAGCTGTGCCCAAACTTGCACAACTGCAAGCCGACTTGGAAAGGGCTATGCTGGATTGTGTGGGGCCCCAGCACAATGCTCGCGCGTATCTCGATCGCCAATTGATGGGGCGACTTTTCCATCGGTACAAGTCAGTGGCTTGGCTCTTGGAGGTGGCTCAGTGGCGTGCTCGGGCCATCATTTATCTTTTGCATGCAACGAAGTTAGACACCAGGCCGGGAAGAAATACTACTGATCAGGAGGGGACCTTGTCCGCTCTCTTGTCTCGATGCCACGCGTCATTGTGGCACGTGATTGACGAATTACATGATCTGCAGTCGAGGTATGTTGTGCTATGGGTCCCCACAACAAACGTTTGACGTAGTTGATCCTCGACATGGCTGTCATTGGCATAAATATAGGCATCCGAAGAACAACCGAGGAGGGGGCACTCCAATTTTCGAATGGGAACCACTTCATAATGGAGCTAGATTGGTGTCGGATACTCTATGGTTGGCTCGTGCCACAGCCTTGATCTACTCTCCGCAGACATGGAATATTGACTCAGCACGAATGTGTCAACAATTGGTGGCGACGGCTCCCGCGCACATCGACAGCGACATTCATTTGTCAGTATAGCATCCATGTTCTGCCTGCTTGGACGTCGGTCCGCTGCGTGTTGTGATACTTGAACCTGACGTGTTGTTTGTCGTCGTGGTTGCACAGAGTTGCTTCGAAAAAAATTGATTTTATCGACATGCTAATCCAAGAAAGCGCGCATGAAGTGGGCAGCAAACCGACATGTTATCTTTCCCTCACAGACAACGCCGTTGTGCAGGTGTACATCGCGGAGACAGTTGCCGTCAAATTGTTCAATTCAGAAATGCTTCGGGCAAAATCCTTGGCGTGGCTAAGACAACGTGCCGGTTGGTTCTCTGCTGGGTTGGCATACCTGCGGGGTAACAAGCATAAACCTGACACCTTGGAAGCACTGACGAAAGGTCCACGAGCGCGTCTGTACTTCGATGAGTTGAGGACAGTTGTCCAACCTCAAGATGACGGAATTGCTGCTGTTGTTCGTCGCCGTGTGCGCCGTGAAATCCAGCTCCTCGCCGTCAACGAAGTTTTATTGTTTCTCTTGGCTGCGGCGCAGCCAGACAGCGGCCGGCGCGACTTGCACGGGGCCATTTTGCAGAAAACAACCAGAGCCTGCAGCGGTTTGGTGTGGGTTCAATGGGCAAATTTGCCGCCGTGGCCTGCGCTTGCGATCGGTGCTCGCCGAACGGTTAACTCTGCTTTGGTCTCAAAAACCATTACACTGCCCCAATCTGTGCGTTCATACATCGCTTCCACTCGCAATGGCGCCAACAACAACAACGAAGATGATGTGCTGGTGGTGTTGCTTGGACCGTACGCCTCCGTGGTGGCGGCGCAACCGCGCGCTAGATGCCCCTTCGTCGGCTTGTGGGTGCCGCCTGCTTCGGCGGGTGCAAACGTGAAAACAAGCCCTGTGGTGCTGGCATGGGATAACGTGTCCACAGTTGCTCAGGCATCTGCGGGGCGTTTCGAAGCCAGTGACAGCGAAATCAGACCCGCACCCAACGCGTCGTCAAAGTCGTTACTGACGACGAGCCCATCTATACGTGAGGCGGTAGACACAGCCAAAGCAGTTGGGCGTCATTTAAAGGTTCGTTGTCGATCATGCGGCTCGTGTTGTTTTGTGACCTCCTCGTCTCGGGGCTCAAAGTTGCACTCACTTCTGGTGACAGATGCTCGGAGGCTTGTTGTCCGCGACTCGCGAATCTAAAGTTCGGGGAGATGCGAAATTGTTTCCAAAACTGCAAGCGTCCCTGCAAGTACTGCACCACATGCTGTGGGCAGCGGCAACAGTATCCAGTTCAAGTGACGGCACAAAAAGCACGCGTGGCAGCCATTGCGGGGGCCCAGCGCGGCGATTTGGGCAGTTGTTCGCGAACAAAATACGGGAGTCCTCCGCTGCTCTATCAACGCTCATTCGTGGCGCGCAAGAGCGCCTGCGAACAGTGGTTGCAGCTCAACAGGCATCCGCGGCGCGCAGAGCAAAGTTTGTTGCGATGGCAAATATCGAAACCAAAGGGGCACACGTCGTCGGTGCCGACGTACCATTTCGCGCAGCTCTCCGCAAACGACAAGTTAGTTTGTGCTTTCCTTCCTTCCTTCCTTCCTTCCTTCCTTGCTTGCTTGCTTGTATGGTTTTGATCGTCTCGCAGCCTCCACCACCAATTGATTCCTTCACGGCATGCTGTCTGTGATTTGTCTGCGCACGCCCACTACCAGAATCCTGAATTCGCCAAGAGCAAAGCGGACATTGCACAACTCCTCACGGTGGTCCCATCACGTGTATCGGACGATTTGGTCGTGGTCATGCATGCCAAGGTTGTGCGGGCGCTCGCTCTAGATCCTGAAGACTTTCCCGCTTTCCCACTTGAAGGCGCCCAAGCGGCTCAAAGTGACTCCTCGCCCAGTACCAAACGCAGTAAGAAAGCTGGGGCTGATCGAGGCACCGGTTCGAAATCACAGCCGTCGACATCACTCGCCACTGTTCCCGAAAGCGTTGTGAAGAAGACCTCAGCTTTTCGCGACAAGCTGCGCAAGCTGCTCTGCGAAGGTTTAACGAAACGCCGCAAGCAGCTTAAAAAGGAGAACTCCGCGATCTTCCGCGTCGCTTGTCCGGTCGGACGCATCGCTGAGTTGGTCGAGGCCGCAGCCCACGCGCGCTATCCGTTCGCATCGGCAAAGACACCGTCTCACAAGTCTGCGCGCTTTAAGAACGCGTACGCACAGGGCCTGTCAAACATCGTGCGGGCAATCGAGGAGAGCAAGTCGAACAACCTTGCACTGAGATTGCTTATGTTGAAGCCACGCCCTCCGCAACGCAGTGACGCCGTCGATCCATCAGCTATGGTTCGAGTGATGGGCGACCCTAAGCTGCTCGAAAAACTTTAGAGGACGTGGTACGTGTCGGGCCAAGTCATGGCGTGCCCGGCACTCTGTTGTGAAGACGGTCGTGAACTTCCCAACCAATGAACACGCACGATGAATAGTATGTATGCTTGGACTCCACGCAGTGGTCACCATTGCGTTAGTTTATTTATTTTTTTTACACAAAATAAAGCAACGTAAGTAACGCCTTCCCGGCAGTCTGTCATGCATTACGAACACAACTTTTAGAGCACGACTTGTGCAACACTGCAGGTGGGCCCTTCACAAGCACGCTCATGTGCATGCGATTGTAGGTTGGATGGGATGTGAATCACTGTTGTTTTGTGCGTGTTTGCTTGTGGAAGTGGGCATGTCCATGTCGTGGTTGCGGGTGCACGGTCCTGCGGGAAGCAACAGTACAAGAAATGATTTCTTGTTGCTGAGCTCGCACCACAGCCAACAGCTCGCACGGCGCGCGGCGCCAGAACAAGTTCCAGTCTCGCCGGTGAAGAAACATGCAATGCTTAGCATTGTCCGGCCACGTATTTTGCACTTCACGACGAAGAAATATATTTTTTTGTATATGTGCGTGTGTGGTGCTGGGACCTACAACAACCGTAAATAGCCATCGGAGTCACCTGCCGCGACATGGAAGTAAAAAGTAGTCGCCCAACTTGACAGAGTTAGCCCTCATCTTTTCGTAGAGATGTTGCCCGTACCTAGATCGACCAGTCACCGACCAATTTCTCTTTGTGAACCGCAACACACCAAGACCGCACGGTCCAATACCGCCCACAACCAACACAAAAAACCCAGACAAAGATGACCTCCAGATCAGAGTTGTGGTCATACAGCTGCACCACTCTCCTTGTTTTTTATTTTTTTTTAGAGCTTGACAAGAGTGTTCGTTCCTTCGTTCGCTCGTTCGTTCGTTGAATGGCATTAAAATCAAGCCGTCAATCACCGAATTAGTCAAGGAGACTACAAAACAGCGCCGCAACCTCGCCGTTCATGAACCAAACAACATCACGGACAGACACAACATTGACGCAAGCAGCATCACATGCGTCCTTACGTATCGCCTTACAACATTTCCACCACGCACGCAACATCGACACTCCATAGAGTTCCACCGCAGACAGTCTCGCCACAAAGACACCATTCCCCCATTCCACATCACGACACTTTGCTCGAGTTCCACGGCAAGCACACACACAGTGGCACAGTGTCAGTGTCATGGTGTCACGGTGTCACCAACGCTCCAACAAAGGACAAAAGAGTCGCATAGTAAACCAACAACAACGCATCACTGTCTTGGTGCACCGCACCGGCAAGGAACAAAAGCCGGCAAAGAAAGGGCGAAGGCAGGGCAAAGAAAGAAAGGGCGAAAGAAAGCGCAAGCAAGTTATAAACTGCACAGTGTATTTCTATACAGGCTACATAGTGTCACAGGCTGATGCCACAAATTCACAAATTCCAAAGTCCAAAGTCCAAATCCCTAAATTCCAAAGTTCGAACATTTCAAAATTTCAAGTTCTGCAATATTCCGAACGCTGCGGTAGCAACCATACAATACATTTCTATAACCGTAATCGCCCACAAACTGCGTACTTCAAAACTATGGA
>ENA-OWNT01003616-OWNT01003616.1-seawater-metagenome-genome-assembly--contig:-NODE-3616-length-14376-cov-3.835653_pt1 | contig 14376 bp, 5 predicted proteins | sample MGYA00238136_ERZ651165 | MGnify/ENA primary metagenome ERZ651165 (study PRJEB26861, sample SAMN08777766) | seawater metagenome | isolation source: coastal seawater | place: USA: Florida | collected...
GAAGCGTACTACTATGGAACCATCAGTGGTGGCCACAATAGCTACATTTACGGTTACACCGGCACCATTTCAGGTGGTATGTACAACACCGTTTACTACGTCAGTTACTCGACCGTTTCTGGGGGTTACTCCAACATGGTCTATGGCCACTACGGAACCATCAGTGGTGGCTACGATAACTACGTGACTTCATATGCCTCTACGGTGGGCGGTGGTCAGTACAACGCCCAATATTCGTCCTATAATACCATCAGCGGTGGTCAGTACAACCGGGCATACTCTTATGCTGCTGTTGTCGGGGGCGGCCTTGATAATACTGTGTACGGAAGTTGGGGATCCATTGGTGGAGGTGAGTATAACGTTGCGTACTCATACTGCTCTCACATTAGTGGAGGCAACAACAACAGCGTTTATGGATACACAGCGTACGTTGGTGGTGGCGACTACAATCGTGCGTACGGCTATTGCACTTCGATTGGCGGAGGTGAGGACAACTCCGCTTACTACAGTTGGACATCCATTGGTGGTGGTCGAGAGAATCTTGTCAGTGACAAGTGGAGCAACGTCGCCGGTGGTTACGACAACAGTGTCTACAACGACTGGAGTGCAATCGCCAGTGGTTATGGAAACAAGATTTACACCCAGTACAGTGGTATTCACGGCGGATTTTCCAACACAATCTATTCGTACACCACGTCTATTGTTGGTGGATCCGCACAAAGGTCATATGGTTCTTATCAGTCCATCATCAACTCGTATGGCACTAAAGTTTACGGTGCGTACACTTCAGAGCACGGCTACGACAACTACGCCAATGCCTACTCCGCTTCGATTTTGGGCGGTTCTTCAAGCACCGTTCGGGGAAGTTATTCAATCGTTTCTGGAGCTACAGAGTCCGTGACTTACTCTTCGTACGCCGGTATTCACGGTGGACATTCAAACATCGTGTCTGGAACGTGGGGCATCATTGGTGGCGGTTACGGCAACGAGTTGAAAACTTCTCCTGCTGCCGGAATTGTTGGGGGAATGTCGCACAAAATTGCTTACGGTTATTCTTCATCCATCTTGGGTGGTGAATCCAACACCATCGGTGCCTTTTACTACGAAGCAGATGATGTGGATCAAGAGAACGCAGTTACCCGTGATGGTACATACTCCGTCATTGGTGGTGGTTACATGAATCGCATTAGCGGTCACTACCACACCATTGCCGGTGGTAATGCGAATACCATTTTGGAGGCTGTCAAAAACAAACGTAGTGTGGATTCTTCGAGTGGTGTTATCGGCGGCGGTGATTCCAACAACGTGTACAGCAGCTACAACTTCATCCTGACTGGACTGTACAACAAGGTCTACAGCTATGGTGGCACCATCAACGGCGGTTCGTACAACACCAACTACGCTTACCAAGGCGTCATCGGTGGAGGCTACTACCACCGTGTTTACGCCAGGTACACCACCGTCGGTGGTGGCTGGTACAACTACGCGAACGGTTACGCCTCGACCGTCAGTGGTGGCTGGGACAACAACGGTGCCGACACTGTCACTCTCAGTGGTGGCGGCCGCTACAACAACGTTTACAACGACTGGAGTTCAATCCACGGCGGTGAGTACAACAATGCCTACGGTTATTGGGGAACTGTCGGTGGAGGTTCATACCACGTCAACGCGTACTACTACACCACAATCTCTGGTGGCCACAACAGCTACACGTACGGATACACCGGCACGGTCTCGGGCGGTATGTACAACACCATCTACTACGTGAAGTGGTCGACCGTTAGCGGTGGCTACTCGAACATGGTTTACGGCGCCTACGGCACCATTGGTGGCGGCTATGACAACTATGTGACGGGATTCTCCTCGACCGTCAGCGGTGGCCTCTACAACGCGCAGTACTCTTCGTACAACACGATTTCTGGAGGTGGCTACAACAGGGCGTACTCTTACGCTGCTACAATTTCTGGCGGCTGGTACAACACTGTGTACGGAGGCTGGGGCTCCGTCGGGGGAGGCAAGTACAACGTGGCCTACTCGTACTGCTCCCACATTAGTGGTGGTAACAACAACAGCGTGTACGGATACACTTCCTTCGTTGGTGGTGGTGACTACAACCGCGCATACGGATACTGCACCGTGATTGGCGGAGGCGAGGACAACTCTGTGTATGATTCTTGGACCAGTGTCGGTGGCGGAAGAGAAAATCTCGTCGCCGATGGCTGGAGTAGTGTCGGTGGAGGGTACGACAACTCTGTATACGCGTCGTGGAGTGCTATTGCCGGTGGCAACAGCAACAAAGTGTACAGCACCTACTCGGGTATCAATGGTGGCTTTTCGAACACTGTGTATGGCTACTCAAGCTCTATCATCGGTGGGTCCACAGTCAAGTCTTACGGTTCGTACCAAACTTTGATCAACGGCTATGCCCATAACGCGTACGGTGCCTACGCAGCAATGCAAGGCTACGACAACTACGTCAATGGCTACAGCGCGATCGTCGCCGGTGGCTACTCCAGCACTGCCAAGTCATCCTATGTCGTCGTTCAGGGTGCCGCTGACTCCCTTGCGGACACGTCGTATGCTCTCATTCTGGGTGGCTCTGACAACACGGTGACCTCTTCTACCTGGGGTGTCATTGCTGGCGGCTACACGAACATGATCCAGTACTCGCCTGCTGCTGGCATTGCCGGTGGTCAAGAGAATAGGGTGTCATATGGCTACGCAGCGACCATTCTGGGTGGAGAAGCGAACTCTATCGGCAACCGTTACTACGACGAGGAGATCTTGGTGACCTTGCCCGGTGACTACAGTACCATCGTTGGCGGATACACCAACAGCATTGCCGGCAACTACCACACCATTGGTGGAGGTTCAATGAACACTATCTCGCTCGAGGTCAAAGACAAGCGTGCTACGGAGTCTTCCTCCACCACCGTTTCTGGCGGAACCAACAACTTCGCATCCGGTATTGGTTCCTCCATTGTTGGAGGACAATACAACGAAGCCGTTGGCCAGCGATACTCGACTGTCGTTGGCGGTTACGTGAACACTGCCCGTTCCAGCTACGCCACCGTTGTCGGCGGATCGCGCAACAAGGCCTACGCCAATTTCGCTTCTGTTGGTGGAGGTTACATGAACAAAGCCAATGCAAAGTTCGCCGCCATCCCTGGTGGTTCACGCAATACCGTTAACGGACGCTACTCCTTCAGTCTGGGATCATACGGATCTGTAACTGACGACTTCGCCGGAGCTATCTCTCTTGCCAACAAAGCTTGCTCTCCGTCCACTGAGGGCGCCCTGGCCATTTGCGCTGAGGGAGTAACTGTGAACGGCAACGATCTTTTGGCTCTGTTCAGTCGCCGACGTGAATTGGAAGAATCCACGGATGTGGCAGAGAAATCCCTTGATGTTTTGGTCAAAGCAAACAGCGAACTCGAAAAGTCCGTGGAGGCACGCGCGGAGCGCATCGAGATGGTCACGAAGCAATTGGAGAGTTTTGCAGCTTTGCAGGCCAAGCACAAGGCCCTGAAGGCAAAAATCGAGGCAGTCAAAGCGCACTTGTAAGAATACGTCGTCCTTTGATCAGGGTAAACGTACACATGCGAGCGTGTGCGTTCCCGCAACCGTAAATTTATGACAAAAATCACTATCAAATCAGAGCATTGTCCCCACCCGTCGTCTGCAACTGCTGTCGGTATAGCCCAGAAGCGATGACGTTGACGGCCATTGCCGCGAACGAACGATTCAAATCCTTGTCAAACCATTTCGTTTTGCGGACAGCAAACCAGTGGTAATGCCACACACCATCGCACTCCATACGAAAGTCACGTTAGTTCATGACCACACGAATACCTTCGTTTCCGCGCGGCTCGATCGTGTACATGCTGCGTTGCGGAGGGCATTGGCAGTGAATGCAACGGTGTGTTCGGGAGTCAGAGCCCATAGACAGCGGGCCCACGAGTTGGGTATTTTACGGCGGCACACCCAGCGCTTTGTGGAGGAAAGAGAATGTAAAGGCCTGCTCCGCAAAATGTGAGTATCTTGTTACGTTTGCAACAGACCAAAAACCAATCACAAGGGTCGTAAGATGGTTGAACCAACGCCTGTCGTACCCCAGCAAACACCCACGTACCTCCCGCCACCGCTGTGGCCGCGAACACCGTTCGTATGTAACAACACTTGAGCGTGGTCCGCCTCACCACGATTGGGTGACTCCTCAAACAGACGTTGGAGATGACCCGCAAATTGCGCCACATCGTTGAAGTCCACACGGGTGTCATCCGGATCCATTGTGATTAACACAGATGGGTATTCTGCAGCCGTGGGCTGACGAAGAAGGCGACGCACCAGTTGTGTCGGACAATACGATTGAATGTAATTGTGAGTGGTCGCATCCGCTGATGGATTGCCCCACTCGTCGTACTCATGAACAGTCATTGCTCGATTTGGGTCCAGCATTGCGTCAAGAACGTTCACGAATGGTGCGCGCAGCGCCACAGCACCGAATAGGTCCGGCCGCCACAACATCGACGTCGCCACCAAGAGCCCTCCTGCACTAGACCCTTCTGCCGACAATAGTTGTGGTTGTGTCAGCCCTTCATCTACCAGGTACTGAGCACAAGAGAGAAAATCATGAAAAGAATTCTTCTTTTGCAATAACTTTCCTGCGTTGTACCATCGGCGGCCTAGCTCCCCGCCCCCGCGAACGTGGGCCGTGGCCACGACCCAGCCCCGTTGAAGTAATGCCATAGTGTCCGCCTCATACTCCGGGCGTATGGAGTCACCGTAGGCGCCGTATCCCCTTAGCAATGTTGGCGATGGGCCATCAAGCTGGCAATCTTTGTGATGTACAAGGGTCATGGGTACCAACACACCATCGTGCGAAGGAACGTTCACTTTGTAGCAAGTCAAACTTTTGGGTAATCTCAGTGCTCTTGATTCCACGCGGAGGCGTTCGCATTCCATCGTGTCGAGAGAGAGGTGGTAGTGGCTGGGCGGATCTATTGGGCTCTGAAGAGAAAAAATCAATGAACTTGCTTCGTCGTTGGCATTGACACCAGGATGTAAAAGAACTGATTCACTGTGCGTGGGAAACCGCTCCACCTGTTTTCTATTGCACTCAGCAAGGTCAGCGACATCGCAAGCAGTGTCGATGACCTCGATGAGAGGTCGTCCGTGCACCCGCGAGTACAGGGCACAATGGGTCTTGAAGACGTCCATGTCTTCAAAAATTCGATCATCGTTTCCAGCTACCACACGAGTCCAATTTTTCCGCTGTAATCCGGCCTCTGCGTCCGGTTCAAATGACTGTAATGGTGGTGCCGATACCGCTGCTAACTCAAAATTGTGGGGACCACTATCGCCACCATTGTGTAGCAGGAACAATTTGCCATTGCTGTGGTCGAGATAGTACTCAAAACCATCGGATCTTGCTTCGACCAAAACAAGTTCAGATTTCATGTCATCGGCATCAATGAGCCGGATCTCTGCTGCATTTTTGGAGTTTGAACACACGCTAACAAATTTTCCATCTTTCGTTTTCTTCAAACTCAAGTAGAACGCTTCATCCTTTTCTTCAAACAGAAGCTCCGAGGAACGGGAAGAATCACTCTGGGACATCACAACAACAAGTTTGAGTATGGCAGCAGCCGCAAACGGAGGAAAAACTGAAAAAACAAAAACAGAGCCATTACATGCAAGTGGTCGGGATTGAAGAGTAACCGCTTTGCCGTCGATGGGCGCAACATGTGATCCAGTTCCCTATGAGTCCATAATGTCAGACAAAGCATTACAGCTAACCACAAAGACCACTGAAAAACGAAGGTGCGTCATTGCTTACGTGAGGTACAATGTATACGGTGTGGATGTGTTGCCCCACTCAACACAATTGACGTTTTCGACATGAAGCTTAATTTGGTGAGTTTCTAGATCTTTGATGTACAAGTCGAAGAGTTCCTCCCCAGTGGAGTCCAAGGTGAAGGCGAGGTATTTGTGATCATGTGACAGCACGATGCGCCCAAGCGACAGGTACTGAGCTGTTGGAAAAATAGTGTTCAAGTCTAACAAGACGTCTTCGTTATTTGGGGGCTCGTTATCAGGATTGGATGTTGAGATAGTATCGGTATCATCGGGGCAGCGGCAAAACAAACGGGATTCGCTGCCAGATTCCAGTCGTGTATAGTACTTCCAACCGTCGATGACCTCAGCCGGTGACTCCGGCAAGTCCGCTTCGAAAGACTCGATTTCATTTGCGAGGGACCGCTGCAATTCCACGGAATCATTCATGAAATCCCATACCCTGCCGTTCTCACGTAGCAGAAAGTTTTGGTCAAAACCGTTGGAGGTAGACAAAGATGAATGCTGCTGCCTGCACAGACGCAGAACAGCGCGACAGGCCACACTGCGCACACGCTGCGCTACCTGCATGTTGGTAACCGGCCAGAAATCATGAAGGTATCATGAAATGACAGACAAAAACGAAATAACTTCTTAAGACCACGGAGAAATTTCGTTTGCGCCCATGGTTTCTTGCGTGAGGTCTCAACAAACGAATTCTGTCGTTCCCGGCCATGTGCGGATGCCTGGCTGCTGACGTTCATGGATCCATGCAAAACCCGCCCGGTCACAACAAGATCTCCTAAAGGAGAGTGTGTCTCGTAGTGTCCGAAACACCAACGGGTGGCAATCCTACACTGTCTGTGCGCGTGTGTCACTCTTGTGAAAGCCACCACAGGACCACTACCACTGTTTGTTCCCACGCGTACACACGAGGCAACTCATACAAAAGTGCATGCACGACAACACGACAACACGACAACACACAACAACAACAACAACAACAACAACAACAACAACCAACCAACCAGCACGACGGATGTTATGTACAGGTCATATGAATCACCACCTCACCACAGCACCACCATCTCGCGTTGCCACGTCAGCAGTCAGCAGGGTCAGCTCGTCACCACGTACAAATTTCATGACTTTGCCGCACCGCCGCACCTCGACGTCCTCTTCGTTTCCGTGGCATGAGAATGCGTTTGTTTGTTGGGTGCAAACTTTCCATACTTGAGTTTGAAGAGCAGATGTTGTGTGACGAGGAAGGTATCGCTCCAGACAGCAACTTGCCCGAGAAATCTAGGTCACCAGTCTTAAGTGCGGCACCATAGTAGAGTAGCTTTTAGAGCATGTCGTCTAAAATGCGGTCGCAGCAGCAGATCTAAATAGATTTGGGCTATTTTGGAGGCAAATAGAAAGTAATCACGAAGAAAGCTTCACCGTTCCAATGCATATAGATATAAAAGTTGGAAGCGACAAGTTGATGGGATGTGACACGAACACTTTCGCCGCGTGCCTGCATCGCAATCAATGGTCCCCTTACTCTTCAATTCTCAACTTGCCTGAGAATGAAATAGAAATGTAGAAATGTCAATTGGTTAATAAAAGTATGTTGCGATGCTAAATATGCTCTCTGTTTGTGTCCAGGTCTACTGTCACACCCGACTGCAGCTACTTGATGTGCTGAAGACTGATATTTAGCTTGCCCCATGCAACCCACTCGTCGAGAGAAAATAGAGTGCGAGCGTGAGGTGCGACGTGACGATACACATCCAGAATTAGTGGTGCAGCCACGCACGTTTGGTTGGCCACTGCAGAAGCTGTTAACATGCTCGATTGCCGCTTTGGAGAGTGCCGCGGGGATCGAGAGCTTGGAGACAGAGAGCCCAAGGCAATTGGTGCGAGCTGTGCACAGTGACTTGGGCTCGAGTCGCACTTTCCTGCGAAGTAGACATATCCTGCTGCAGTTGATGTCGGTGCCCACTGCTTCTTCACTTTACTACTGACACCTGGCGCCACATCGTCGCCATGACTGGGTGTGGGCGTGGTGTCGTCTACTAAAGTGTCTGATTGTCGGTCGCTGGCCACTGCAGGATGGAGCCGCTTGTACAGCTCCTTCGCGAACGCAATAACCGCTGTTGGTAGCATCAACAACTGCCCATAACGTTCGATGAAGTCGAGCACGCTGAAACGTCGGGGATATACATTGAACGAAAGAGTCAGTAGCTTGTAGATGTCTTGGACGCGCTTGGTGTTGGTGATGTTGTTCCGAGCACAAATGAACTTCAAAGACCGGCAGTGGGTACGACTCAGTCGGCAAGTAAACCACAGTATCGCAGCACACGCCTCACTCGGGAACCTCAATACTGTCCGTCTCAGCTGTTCCGCAGCCACGCGTTGCCGATGCTGCTCGTCTTTGTCTTTTGTGGCAGAAGCAGGTCTGCGTCCAGACAAACTGAGCCCAAAAATCTCCCGGGCAGACGCTAAGACAACGGTTTTCAGCCGCGCCTTTCCGCAGACCTCAACTAATTTGTGGCTCAGCGACGACAGCTTCTTCATGACTTGCTTCTGATTCACTCGCTTCGCTTTCTTGGTGATGGCTGCGTGCTTTGCCCGAGCGTAGTACTGCTCGAACAACTCTGCGATGGGGTCCTGGGGTAAAGCACGAGTTCGAGTATCTTCATCGAATCCCAGAATGTTTCGATCCGGTATTGTGGCGTCCAGTTCTGCTACGTATCCGCAACCGCGGCAAGTGAGCTGGCCCTTCTGGTGGTTGAGAACCAAAGCGCGTCGAGAGCAGTGCTTGCAGGCATCACCCGCATTCACGATGTCGGCAGGTGGTGGTTTTGCCGTGTATAATTCTTCTCGTTTGCGCTTTGCTCGGATATATTGTTTTTGCCGTCTTTGCGCCTCAATTTTGTACTTCCCCGCAGGTGAAAGTTCTTTCTCGAGTGCGTGCGCAACTCGATCTGGCGATGTCGTCTGCGACGAACTTGGCGGTTTGCGCGGCTGAGAGGTGTGGCTTCCAAAGAGTGCATCAAACTCTGCATTAGCGTCTGCTGCGTCAGACCTCAATTGTGCAATGCGTTCGGACGCATCATCTGTCTGCACTTGCGAGTGGCTGTTCGATGCTTGACCGTTGCTGATGCCGGTCGTATTTGTGCCTGCACCCGCGGTGTCGTCGGCTTTAGCAGGCGCACCCGGCATGGTTCCGGGTCGACTCCGTGAATTTAAGTCATATGGAAGGTCTCCAAAAAATTGACGAAAAGGGATGGAAAAAGTCGAGTTTGCAGATGCTTCACTGGAGTAAGAGACCCGCGGTCGCTTCATGAAATTGCCCTCGGTGGCGTGGCGGATATGCACGTACGCGTTCACTATGATCGGATTTCGCCAACTACCATCCACTCATCGTACACAGGTCGGCATTTTCATTTCTATGTGCCACCAAGATTTCAACTGCGAATTGATGATTGTATTCATGTGCATTTGCCAACGATGTATTGAGTGGAGCGGCAGCAGAGTGGCGTTTCTGACGATAGTTCATACATAACATTGGCACTGCAGGGAACGACACTCCGTCCTCGTCTCACGCAGGCATTCAATCCGCTTCGCATCCTTGTTGAAGTCCTCGGGCTGTTGCCCAGCCGTTCCATTTTTTCGTGAGGCAATTGCGTGGCCAATCCGATCAGCTCACACGACACAAGAAACAACAGCCCCGACGTGTCGGTGGGATGTCACGGCAGCACAGTACTGCACAGCACAAGCAAGCAAGCGAGCTAACAGGCGACGTGCCAGAGCCGTTGTTGAGCGAAGTGAAGTCGCCGTCCGTCGTCCGTCGTCCGTCGTCCGTCGTCCGTCGTCTGTCGTCCGTCGTCCGTCGTCCGTCGTCCGTCGTCCGTCGTCCGTCGTCCGTCGTCAGTCCGTCCACGTTGACGATGTCCGAAGTCGTGATGAGTTGGGGTTGGTTGCAGGTTGCAGGCACTGAGTGAGTGTGCGAGTGAGTGAGTGGGGTAGTGGGTAGGCAGTGGGGTGGGGGTGGCCAGAAAGAACTCTCGTTGGCCAACTCACTCACTCACTCACTCACTCACTCACTCACTCACTCAATCACCAACGCACCCACCTTCACTCACTCACTGTCCGACTCTTTTGATCAAAATGAGCCGAACTTAGCACAAACTTGCATGGTGTGTGTGGATTGAAGGGGCAGAGAGTGCAAGTTTGTGATACAGAAATAGCTGCTGCGTTGAATGGGGTTAAAAGAGGCGAGTTGGAGCGATTCAAAAGACGAAGTTGGAGTTGGAGAGAAAACGGGTTGAAAAATGGGAAAATGGCAAAATAGAGAAAATAGAGAAAAACAGAAAAGCAGAAAAGCAGAAAAGGAAAAAGCGCCGCGATTTGTCTGTAAAGTACCGGTTACGTCGGTGGGTCACAACGCTCGCCACTGCCCATTTCGAAAACGAGGCACTATTTCTAAAAGTCACTACAGTACATTATCGCACAGACTTTCAGCAGTATTGCACTACAATGAAACGTAAAAAATGCAGACAGTACCTTGCCATCATTGAGAGCTTGTGAGTTTGTTTGACGTTCAATTTCATTTCAATGACGGGTGGGTGACAACAGTGAGTGAGTGAGTGAGTGAGTGAGTGACTGTGAATGAAGGTGGCAGGTGAGTGGGTGAGTGGGTGAGTGGCTCTTCATTCACCTGAACCACATCACTCCCCCCACACTGTGACGTTGACTGTGACTGACTGACGGACAGTGAGTGGGTGAGTGAGTGGGTGAGAGAGGCCTGCTGCGTGGTGCGTGGCGATGAGTTTGTGCGTGTGGGCGTGGGAGTGGGTGGGTCAAGGTCGTTGACTGTGGGTGACTGTGAGTGCCCGAACGGTGACTGTGTGTGTGTGTGAGTGCTGCTTCGTTCAGATCGAAAACAAACACAAAAACAACGAAGCCTGAACCTTTCCGCATTGTCCATTTTCATTTTCTGACTTTTGGTTCTTCAGAACGACGCAGTTAGCGGTCGGAAACCGGCAGATGCCAAAACCGTAAAATTGAATGGAGACGGAAGACGATCGAAAACGTTAAACGTGGCATCGTTGACATCATCCTCATCGTTGAACTCAGAAATCGGTGGTTCGCAGTCAGTCAGTCAGTCAGTCAGTCAGTCCTCACTGCCACTCACTGCCACTCACTGCCACTCCTTGGCACTCACTCACTCACTCACTGCGTTCGTTGGTTCGTTTGTTCGTTCACTTCGTTCGTTCGTTCGTTCGTTCTTTTGTTCGTTCGTTGGTTCGTTCGGTCGGTCGTTCACTGACAGCCGCTGTGTTTCAGTCACAATCACAGTCATTCTGCCACCTCACTCACTTCCCCGCCCACTCACTGTCACCCACAGCGATCCCTCCCCCCTTCCCCCCTCCTCACTCACCCACATGAACTCGTTCTCCCTCTCAGCCACTGACGGTGTTGTGTTGCTCAGTGCTCAGCCTCTGACTTTCTACTCGTCACTCGTCACTCGTCACACTCCACCAACAACCAACAACACAACATCATCATCATCATCAACAACGACAAAAACACTGTTTGTGGACTTGTTGGTTGGTGGCAGGTGACTTGTTCGTTCCTGTTGTCGTTGAAGTTGTCGTTCACTCCGTAGTCCGTCCGTCCACTTACTTGTTGTTCATTCGAGCTCATAAGTTCGATCTGTCGTTCGCAGCACAGCGACAGCGACAACGGCGGCTGCGTCCTGATGTCCTCATCTTGTGCGCACGTCGCCGACTGTTCACAACAATGGATTGCAACCAAGCACGACAATGGTTTCCCACCATCACCGGCATGTATCGACGACGAAGGAAGCGCGCAAAACGCACTGGCGCACCACACGCAGGACAACAACGTCGCAACGGCAAAGGGATGAAGAGGACCGAGCGACATGCGCGTGCTTGTAATGCGCAGTCTCACGTCGTGGCTCTACGAATGGCGGACTTTCAAGAGCAGGGTGTAGGTTAGGTGTTGGTGTCGCTTCCAAGGTGCTCTAACTGCTTTTTGACGAAAAGGAACTAAAGTTCGGGGCAAATTAGACGCCTCCCACTAGAGATTGTTCCCAATTGGTCGCTGAAAGCACCATGGCATCTGTACGTATTGTTTGTGTTGGTTATGTTAGGCTTAGAGCAGACCTTTACGCGTTGTTGTCTTTCCATCTTTTGACATTATGAATGATTCCTCACATCCTGCAGACCACTGAAATTGAGTTGACTGGGCCCAAGTCCGGAGAAGATGCGCCCACCCGCGTTCTCACAATTGACGAGCCACGCCGCATTGGAACTCTCCACCCCGAGTACCCCAAGGACCTGGAGTTCCGTGCCAAATGGCGCAAAAACGTGAAGGACAAAGAAGAGCACACGGAACACATCATCGAAAAGTTCCAATGGACACACAATGAAGCTCGCGGCATCATCATCCGTGACAAGGGATGGATTCAGGTAGCATTTGTGCCACAAAATCCGACTTCGTATCTAATTTCCCGCACTCATCGACGCTTTCGTTGTGTGTTCCTGTCTTAGCCTATTCCTGGATACGTCGTGTGCTGCTGCAACAACAGTTGCCAAGATGTCAGCATTATCCTCGGCATCTTTATCCTGCTGTACGCCTTCTACGCTGGCTGGTTAGTGGTCATATTGTTCGATTGTTATCCACGGCGAACTCGGTTCTGACACGCGGTTTCTTTTTTGTCTAGGTACGCGATGACCTGGTACTTCTTCTTGGAGCTCGAGAACGACGCTTTGTGGCTCTTCTTCGGCCTCTTCATTGGTATGTCTCGTAGTCGCCGTACCGTTATTCGATCGGTAATTAGCAATCGCAATTCCTCAACTTGCCCACTTGTGCTGCTGCATCACAGGTTACTTCTTGACCGTCTTTGCCACGGTATTCTCCGGCTATGTCGACTCCGAAGCCCTTGCGCGCGAAGAGGAAGAGCGCGAAGCCGCGGCCAAAAAGGCCACCGCTTAAGCTATTTGCTCCTTGCGTTACTATCTCACAACGCAGTCACCTTGGGTGTGAGCACGGGCAAAACGTGTCCGACAAAAGTAGCACCCAAATTTTCTAGGAATTGAGCACAGGGAACTTGCTGTCACAACATGATAAACTTGTTAGTCCACGGCACTTCCAATGTCTTTCGCACTTGCTCTGATTGGTGGCGTTCGTGTGCATTTGCATTTGTGGTGGCGCGACACGCGAGCAGATGTTTGATTGCATTGCCTGTGGAATAGAACTATTTGGCAAGCATTGCGTCTGGTTCGCATTCTGAATCATGTCGACTGTTTCTCCAACTTCACGCTCTGCATTTGAAGCGGGTTGTGTGTGTGGACCGTGTTCTCGATTTCTAGTGCCAATTATACGCAGAGGGGGACTCATTGTTGCAGGTCATGTTTGTGGTGAAGTTCAAGGATGCCAACACGTGAATGGTCAGGTTAGCTAGCAACTCTACTCGAGTATCATTCCACCAACATACCAACAACATGCATCACGACATCATGCACCAGAATGCAAATCTCAGCGAATGCAAATCTCAGCTAGCGGTGTGGATGATGGGCAAGCGACAGACTGGCTTTGCGTTGTTGTTGTGCGCCTGTTGCGTCAAAGTTCGCTTAATTTTCGTGAGGCCCGCACTCTTTCTTTGGTTGTCGTTCGTTTGCGTGCCCTGCCCTTTCTTTCTCCCAAACTCCAAATGCCCAACAGCGAGTGAATAAGAGAACCACAACGCACTTAAGTAATTTCCGGACTCTCTCTTCTCTGCCAGTGTTTGGTTGCTCCCCCGCCTTGGACGGGTGGGAGTCGCAAGCGGCGGTCACAGTCGACTTCATGGCTGCCGTATTACACAAACAAGCCAGCGCACAGACACAGAAATACAAAACGTAATACAGTACCGTACACTTAAAACTCACAATTTGACATTTGACAGTGCTTGTACGTCATGCGCTCCTTCAGCGCTCCATCCAGGCCTCCACGACAGTGCAGAACTGAGAAGGACTGTGAAGGACAGTGAAGGACAGGGAGTGAGTGAGTGAGTGCGTGAGTGAGTGAGCAGCTGGGCGTGGCTGGGCGCACTCAGTCACTCACACTGCTCACTACCAGTGGCCTGTCTACCCGGCGCCCGCCCACAAAGGCAGCGACCGTCAGACGATGATGATGTCAGCACGCCACACTCAAAGCCAAAGCCACTCTTTCTCTCTCTCTGTGGTGCGCGCACAAACCCAACACCCCCAACCCACAAAACCACAAAAGCCAAAAGCCCAAAGGCGGTGAGGCCCCGGGCCTGAGTGCAGAAACGAGAAACTGAGAAACCGAGAGGGAGGGAGCTGCCTGGCTTATAATCCTCACGCACGCCGCACGCCTCCACACACAGTGAGGAGAGAGACAGTTGTTCGGCCACCCACCCACCGCACAACCCACCGCAGTCAGTCAGTCAGTCAGTCAGTCATCATTCAGTCCCTCGAAGTGAAGCGTAAAGCCACCACCCAAAGCCAAACAAAGCCAACG
>ENA-OWNT01003618-OWNT01003618.1-seawater-metagenome-genome-assembly--contig:-NODE-3618-length-14363-cov-4.169187_pt1 | contig 14363 bp, 13 predicted proteins | sample MGYA00238136_ERZ651165 | MGnify/ENA primary metagenome ERZ651165 (study PRJEB26861, sample SAMN08777766) | seawater metagenome | isolation source: coastal seawater | place: USA: Florida | collected...
CCAGGTCAAGGCCGACGATGCCGTGCAGCGCCTCGTCGAGCGCACCGGCCGCACCGACGCCTTCGGCACTGCCGTCTTCGACAACAACCAGCCCGACACGGTGCGAGCAGCCGTGGTCGCCTTGGCGGACAAGGGCCTCCGCCTCGATGCGGTGGTGCTCAACGCTGGCGGCATCGCGACTCCCCACGCCGACGGCACCGCCCCCCTCACCGGGCAGGGCTTCTCCAAGATGTACGGCATGAACATCCACGGGCACATCGTGCTCGTCGACGCCCTGCACCACGCGGGGCTGCTGGTCGAGGCGGCCACCATCATGCTCGCCGGCACCGAGGCCTCCCGCGGCATCGGCGCCATGCGCATCGCCGCCCCCGTGCTCCCCGAGGGGTACGGCGACCTCGACGCCACCCTGCAGGCCATCGTCTCCGGCCAGACCGGGCAGGCCAAGGGCTACGACCCGATGGACGACTACGCCATGGTCAAGCTCATCGGCACCGTGTGGATCCGCCAGCTGGCCCAGGACCACGGCTACCGCGCCCTCACCGTGAGCCCCGGCTTCACCGGCGGCACCGAGGCCATGAAGAACCTGCCCACCTTCCAGCGGCTGATGTTCAGCTGGGTCGCCCTGCCCGTCATGAAGCTCCTCGGCAACGCGCACCACGTCGACGTCGGCGCCGCGCGCTACGTCCAGGCCGTCACCGACGGCGGCCTCCGACCCGGCGGGTACTACGCCAGCCCCAACGGCGGGATCAGCGGCGACATCGCCGAGCAAGGCACCGAGGCGCAGCCCCTGCTGGCCAGCGACGACTTCGACGCCGCCGTCCGTCGCCTGGTCGCGTCCCACGTGGGGGCGCCGAGGCTTCAGGCCGTGAGCTGAGTCGGCGAGCCGGGCCAGCGGTACCACGCCACGATAGAGCAGGCATCAGTACCATTGGGAGGCGGTATGTTCCTTCTGTCCTTGTCGGTTGCGTGGGCCACGATCCTCACCGTCCCTCCCTACCCGGACATCACGACCGCCATCGACGCCGCGGACCCCGGCGACGAGATCCACGTCGACGCCGGCGAGTGGTCGGCCCCCGGGGTCATCACGAAGGACATCACGATCCGGCCCATGCTGGGGGTGGCCTTGCCGACGTGGTCCGGCGCCGAAACCCTCATCCAGGACGGTGCCTCCGTCTACATCGCCGGCTTCCGCTTCCTTCCAGGCAGCCGACTGGTGGTGGAGGACGCCACCCTGCAGGTCAAGCAGTCGCACTTCATCGGAGACGGCGTCACGGGCCAGCCGCTGTCCGTCACGAACGGATCACTGGAGGTCGTAGGCGTGCGCATCGCCCGCCAGGTGAACGGCCCCGCGATCCGCGCCGTCGGAAGCGACGTCGTCGTGGCGAGCAGCGAGTTCCTGCGCAACGAGGCAGTCGCGGAGCCCACCGCCATTCGGGTCGACGACGGTTCGCTGGTGGTGCGCAACTCGGTCTTCGAGAACCACGAACTGACCTACGTAGGCGACGAATTCTACGGAGGCGACCCGAACACCTGGCCCCTCTTGGGTGCGGGGGTCATCTGGGTCGAGGGCACGATGACTCTGACGGACAGCACCTTCGAGCAGAACACAATCCACTTCCTGCCCACTGAACCCAGCCCGTGGAACCCGTGGCCCCCGCGGGCCTCCGGCGGGGCGGTAGAAGGCACCGGCGACGCCTTGGTGGCGAACACCACCTTCCGGAACAACCGCATCGAGTGGGAGGGGGAGGCAACAGGAAGGGGAAGCGGTATGGCCTGGGGCGGCACCCTGCAGGTCACGAGCTCCTCGTTCGACCAGGGTGTGTCGAGCGGTCTCTGGGCCACAGGCCGCTCGCTCGACGTGCGTGACTGTCAGTTCACCCACAACGACGGCGTCGGTCTCGAGGTAAGCACGGACTTCGCGGTGATCACCGACAGCCACTTCGAAGGAAACCACGCGCAACACGGTGGTGGCCTCGAGGCAAGGCATGGCACGACGTTCATCGACAACACCACCTTCCACGCCAACACGGCCACCCATGGAGGCGGCGGCGCCTTCCTGGGCGGGTTCGGCAGCCATGTGTCGAACTCGGTGTTCACCGACAACGAGTCGCTCATCAACGGCGGCGCAGTGCACATAGACCAAGGCACCCACACACTGGACCACACCCAGTTCATCGGCAACGTCGCCGCCGATGATGGCGGTGGCATCTACGCCGACGACTGGTCCATCGATCTCACCATTCGGCACAGCTGGCTGTGCGGCAATGCCGCAGGACAACAGGGCGGCGGGCTGGCCGTGGAGACCGGTCATGCCCAGCTGCGCACAGCATCGTGGAAGACAACGAGGCCAGCATCGGGGGCGGCGCCGCGGGCATCGTCCACGCATGGAACAGTGCCTTCACCTACAACCGCGCCCCGAACACCGCGGGGTTGAGCGGACCCGGGTCCGCGACGAACTCGGTCTTCGTAGGGCACGCAGGACGGGCCGCCGACCCCACAGGCCCTTACCTCAGTCACAACCTGTACTTCGACAATGACCAGGACGTCGCCCAGGGGCTGCCCTCTGAAGGCCTGGTCTACGCCGACCCTATGTGGGCGTCGGTGGTGCCCGGGCTGTGCGACGCCAACCAGTACACCCCCAGGCACGGCTCCCCGCTGATCGACGCCGGCGTGGCGGACATCCAGGACCCGGACGGAACCCGCTCCGACATCGGGCCCCACGACCCCATGGCCGTGCTTCTGCCGGAGCCAGAGGACACCGGCCTCCCCACCGACACGGTCCCCAGCGGCAACACGACCACCACCGGCGACACGGCCACCACGCGCTCCACGGCCTCCACCGGCGACACCGGCCTCGCGCCCAGCCCACAGGGCCACCGTACCGCACCGGACGGCCCGGGAACGGGCTGTGGCTGTCAGGCGGCCGCCGGGGCTTCGGGTAGCTGGTGGCTCCTCGCCCTGGTGCTGGCCAGGGTCAGCGCTTCCGCCGCCCGAAGGCCCACCCCATCTAGTCCGCCGGCGAGTCGGCCACGGTCAAGCCCCGCAACCACACGCCATCGCCGTCGATCTCCGGATCCCCGGTCTGGTCGAGGTAGTCCCAGCTGAGGCCATGGTCCGCCGAGCGGAACAGGAACTCCCCCGTGACCCCGACCAGGGCACCGTCGACCACGACCAGGTCGGACAGCCACTTGTCGACGCCGTCGGCCCAGCTGCTGCTGCTCCCCTCGGCCGAGGCGCTGGCGAGCCGGTCGCCGACCGCCAGGAAGGTCTGGCCGGTCCACACCACGGCATGGAAGGGCTCGCCTCCGATCTCCACGAGGTCCCAGCTGCCTCCGGTGGGCCGGAACCAGCGGGCCCCGTCGTCCCCCACCGCCACCAGGCCCGGGGGGCCTGCGGCCACGTCGTTCACCGCCGGGCCATCGCCGAGCGACTCGACCGCGCCATCGCGCCCGACCATCACCTTCCCCTCGCCGAAGAGCACCAGGCCGGCGGTGGTCTCGCTGGCACCACGCCAGCCCGCACCGAGGTCGGCCGGGGCGAAGCCATCCCCCTCGCTGGCCCAGACCGTGCCGTCGAGGTCGACCACCCAGAAGCCCTCGGCATCCCCCGCCACCCCGAGCCCACCGCGGGGGGCCTCGAGCAAGGACCAGCTGCCGCCCAGGTCGGCGCTGCGGAAGACCCCGGACGGCCCCACCGCCACGCAGCTGAGGTCGACACAGTCTACGCCCGTGAGCTCGCCGCCCGGCGCCTCCGCCACCAGCGACGGGCCCAGCCCCTCCCCACCGAAGACCCCGCGCCAGGCGTCGTCGCCCACCGCCACGATGGCCACGGCATCGGACGGGGCACGGCCCTCCCCGGCAGCCTCTGGCCCTCGCGCCCGCTCGCGCACATCGAGCAGACCATCGCCGCCCACATCGTAGAACCAGCCCGCCGCCGCCAGGGCCTCCGGGTCGCCCGGCTGCCCCAGCTCGAGCACCCACGGCTCCCCGTCGAGCACCAGCTCGGGCAGGGCGAGCTCGAAGCGGGCATCCACCGGGCCCAGGGCCCGTGGGCTCGACGCCTCCAGCCCGTGAACCACCACCTCGACCCGGCAGGCCGCCCCGAGGGGAAGGTCGATGGCATCGGCCGCCAGGTCGCCCACCAGCCGCACCGTGCGGGGGGCATCCCCATCGCAGGGGGTCACCGTGAGGGCGACCTCCTCCACGGAGGGGTCGACCCAGGGCACACCGTCGTCCGGCGCCAGCCGCACCGCGGCACGACCCGGATTCCCCACGGCCGTGCCGCCCTCGCGGGCCTGCCCACAGCCCGCCAGGGTGAGGGCGACGACCCCCAGACCAAGCCAGCGCATCACGACGCCTCCCCAGCATGAGACAGCGGAAAGAAGTGGAAGTGGAACTGCATGACGGCTCCGGTGGGGGCCTCGGCCGAGGCGCAGAGGTCGAGCACGCGGTCTTGCACGGCGTTGAGCTCGTCTTTCAGGGTGGGCAGCAGCGACTCCGGCGCGGTGACGGTGACCGCGAGGAAGTGGCGCTCATGGGCCGCGATGGTGCCGATGGCCTCGTGCGCGCGCTCGAGCATGCCGTGGTGGTAGTTAGTGGCCGCGAGCCCCGCGACCTCCCGGGGCGTGGCCACGGTGCCCTGGGCCTGCACGACCCGCCCGTCGTCGTTGCGGGTGAGGAGGTCGAGGTCGAACAGCAGCGAGAGTGCGTCGGCCGCTTGCTTGGCCTTGATCCGCGGCCGGAGCTGACGGGCGACCCAGGCCGGGTCGTCGCGAAAGTCGTCGCGCCGAGCCAGCTCCCGGATCACCGGGATGTACCAGGTGGAGAGGTAGCGCATGCCGTCGCCCTCTACCTGATGGGCCTCGCGGAAGCGCCGGCTGGCCGCGATCTGGCCCCACGCCTCGTTCTTCTCGGCGGGGGTGCTGGCCTGGTCGAGGTCGACGAGGAGCCGAAAGAAGCGCGCCTCGGCGGCCGACAGACGCAAGGCCCGCACGAAGCCCTCGGCGCCGGAGGTGGTGAGGTTTCGCCGCCGGGCGATCACATCGGCCAGCAAGGAGGGGGACTTCTGACCGGCGCGCCGCACGAAGGCTCGATGACTGAAGCGCGGGTTCACCACCTTCTTCCAAGCGAACCAATCGGCGAGGAAGGAGCGGTAGTCCAGGTAGCGATGCAGGTCGGGCGCGTCCATCCGCAGCCTCCACAGCTAGCGTAGCGCCCACAACCACGATCGGCCAGTACACCCTGCAAACCAACAACACGGTTCTTTACGATGTTCTAGGCCGACGCAAGCCCTTGTACTGCCACCGCGTACGCTTTCTCCCCAGTACAGCTCGCTCCCCGCCGGGCCGGCCTCTATGTTCGTGAGCAGGAGGTCGCCATGAACCCACCCTTTCGCAGCGTGGTTCTCGCCCTGGGGCTCATCGGAGCCGGGGGAGGATGTGGTGGCGGGTCCGGGGCAACGAAGGCCCCGTCCACCGACGCGCCAACGAATGCCACGTCGTCGACCACGCCGACGTCCCCCTCGTCGACGACCGACACCTCCGGCACGACGGCCCCCGATCCCTGGGCCTGCGACCCGACCGCATCGCCCACCGCCACCCCCACGCGCCGGCTCAGCCGCGCACAGTACGAGGCCGCCATCTGGGACGCCGTCGACCGGATCGGTGGCACGGCGCTGCGAAGCCGCGTGGCCACCGAGGTCGACGCCCAGCTCATGCTCCTCCCGAGCGACCATGCCGACGAGGCCCTGAGTCGCCAGGATCAGACCGTCAGCCAGCAGCACATCGACGGCTGGTACCTGGTGGCGGAGGCGGTCGCCGACGGGCTGCTCGACCTCGACCCGCTCCCCGTGTCCGGGCCCGACGAGGTGCCTGCCTTCATCGACCACCTGGGCAGCCGGCTGCTCCGCCGCCCCCTCACCGCGGAGGAGCAGGGCTTCTACCTCGACGAGGTCTACGGTCCGGCGCCCACCCATCGGGACGGCGTCCGCGACCTGGTCTTGGTGTGGCTGGCGAGCCCCTCCTTCACGTCGCACATGGAGCACGGCACCGACACCGCTGGCGAGACCACGGCCCTCAGCCCCCACGAAGCCGCTGCCCGGCTCGCCTTCCACGTGTGGGGGGTCCCCCCGGACGACGAGCTGTGGGCGTTGGCCGACAGCGGCGACCTCCTCGACGAGAGCACCTGGGTCGCGCAGGTCGACCGTCTCCACAGCGATCCCCGGGCCCAGGGTCCGCGGGAGCGCTTCCTGACCGACTGGCTGCAGCTCGACGCCCTCCCGGACCTCGGCGCTTCCGTGGGCACCCCGGCCTTCGATGCCTTCCGCGGCTCGGTCGACCCGGGCGCGGACCTCCACGAGCGCGTGGCACGGGACACGCTGGACCTCATCCAGTGGCACCTGGCGGCGGGGCACGACCTCGACGCGCTGCTCACGCAGCCGGCCCACACCGTCATGGACCCGGAGGTCGCGGCGCTGTACGGCGTCGAGACCCTGTGGGACGGCGTCTCCGAGCCCATCGACCTGACCACGGGCCACGGCGGCCTCCTCACCCGCCCGTCCTTCCACCTCACCGGCACGGCCACCACCAACCCCATCCACAAGGGCGTCTGGGTGCGCCGACGCCTGCTCTGCGACACCCTGGGCGATCCCCCAGCCGACCTCGGCGAGCTGCCGGTGCTCGACCCCTCCCACAGCGCCCGCATGCGCACGGAGCAGCTCACCGAGCAGGAGGGCACGGTGTGCGCCACCTGCCACGCCTCCATCAATCCCCTCGGCTACGCCACCGAGGCCTTCGACGGCCTGGGACGACCCCGGGACGAGGAGGTCGTGTACGGCGACGACGGCCAGGTGCTCGCCCGCTGGCCCATCGACGACACCGTGGTGCCGCTGGTCGACAACGGCGACCGCACCGAGGCCACGGGCGCCGCCGACCTCGCCGACCTGCTGGCCGCTTCCGCCAAGCCCGAGGCCTGCATCAGCCGGTTCTGGTTCCGCCACACCTGGGGGCGCAGCGAGACCGACGCCGACGCCTGCGAGCTCGCTCCCGTGCGCGACGCCCTCGCCGAGGGGTCCCTCGCGGAGGCCTTCCGGCAGACCACCCTCACCCCCGCCTTCCGGCAACGCACGTTCGACGACATCCCCGCCACCGAAGGAGCGTCCCGATGAGCTCGCACCCCTCGCTCAGTCGCCGCATGTTTCTCCGCACCGCCACCGGCGGGGCCGTGGCCATGCCGCTCCTTCCCTCGCTCCTTCCGCGGGAGGCCGCCGCCGCCAGCCTGCGCGCACCGCTGCGCTTCGTCGCCCTCGCGACCCAGCACGGCGCCGTGTGGGGCGACCGCATGCACCCGGGAGACCACCTCCTCACCGACACCACGGACGTGGGGCATGTCGTCCGCCGCGGCGACCTCGTGGCGCAACCCGACGGCGCCGACCAGGTGCTGAGCGACGTGCTCCGCGCCGATGCCGGCCGCCTCACCCCACAGCTGCTGAGCCAGCTCACCGTGCTCCGCGGCCTGGACGTGCCCTTCTACCTGAACCACCACACCGGCGGATACCTGGGCAACTTCGGTCGCAACGACACCGACTTCGAAAACCCGGGCCTCGTGCCCTACCACCCCACCATCGACCAGATCATGGCCTGGTCGGACCACTTCTACGGCTCCCTCGACGGGGTCGTCGCCCGCTCGGTGCACCTCGGCCACGACATGAGCTGGGGCTACGCCAACCCCAGCGACCCCGCGAGCCCCGTGCAGCTCGTCCCCTCCACCTGGAGCGTACAGGGCCTCTTCGATGGGCTGTTCGGCAGCCTCGACGACACCGGCCCTCGCCGGCGACTGGTCGTCGACAAGGTCCTCGCCCACTACCAGAACCTCCGCGACGGCGCCTTCGGCCCCGGCCGGAGGCTCTCCGCCGGCGACCGAGACCGGCTGGACGCCCACATGGAGCGCCTCTACGAGCTCGAGCGTCGACTCGGGGCCGTGGCGGACTGCCGAGACGTCGACCGGCCACCGCAGGACACCGAGGGACATCCCGGTCAGAACGCCGGCGCGCCGAATGTCGACGAGGTCTATGCCTACTACGAGCTCTGGAACGAGACCCTGGCGGCCGCCCTCGTCTGCGGCGCGACCCGCATCGCCACCCACAACTGCCTGCACCAGTTCGAGTGGGTCTCCGGTTCCTGGCACCACGACGTGGCCCACCAGTCCCACGTCGCCTCCCAACAAGAGCTCCTGGTCCGCGGGCACCAGCGCTTCTTCGAGCACGTCTTCCTGGACCTCTGCCAGCGGCTCGACGTGCCCGACATCGACGGCGAGACCGTCCTGCACAACAGCATGGTGATGTGGACCCAGGAGAGCGGCCCGGTCCCCCACGACCCCATCAGCATGCCGGTGGTGATGGCCGGCTCCGCCGGTGGGGCCCTGCGGTCTGGGCAGTACGTGGACTACCGGCACCGCGAGAGCGACGCCTTCGGGCACCAACACGACACGCCCATCCACGCCGAGCAGCGCCCCGGGCTCCTCTATGGCCACTTCCTGGCCCACCTGCTCGACACCGCCGGTGTGCCGCGGAGCACATGGGAGATCGCCCACAACCCCGGCTTCGGGATCCACATCAACGACAACCCCACCGCCTGGCCCACCTACGTCGAGGACCTCGCTGCCGACCCGCTCCCCTTCCTGGCGCCATGATCATCGCCTGGCTGCTCTTGGGCTGCGGCGCCGGCCCCGCCGGCGGAGGCCGCGTCCCCCCTGTCGACACGACGGCCGACGCCGACCCCAGCGCGCCCATCACGATGTCGGCCACACCGACCGTCGCGGACACCGGAACCCTGGACGCCGAGGACGGCGAGGACACCGGGCCGACGGACGCGTCCACCCTGACCGCCACGACCGCGGACAGTGGTCACAGCGGCCGCAGCGGCGGGACGGCGGACACCGGGGCAGCCGCCGAGCTGGTCGTGGGCCAGGGCCACCTGGGACGGATGGTCCGCAGCGCCGGCACCGACGGCTTCGACCACGACATGAGCACCGACGACACCCTGGTCTGCTGGGGCAGCGTGGACAACGAGCCCGACTGTGACCACCGCGACGACACCGCCCGCGGCCTCGGCTTCGGACAGGGCTGGTTCGTCTCGACCTGGGGCTGGGGAGCCCCCGGGGAGATCACGCGCTCCCAGGACGGCATCACCTGGGAGACCGTGCACAGCGGGACCACCGCCGCCGGCATCGCCTACGGCGAGGGAGCAGCCTACCCCGACGGCGTCTTCCTCGCGGGCGACTGGGCCCCGCTGCGCTCCACCGACGACGGGGCGACGTGGACCCCCCTGAGCTGGGCCGTCGACGCCAACCCCCGCGGCATCACCCACGTCGACGCCGGCGGTGGCCGCTTCCTCCTGTTCAACGACGGCCCCCTCCGCGTCTCCGCCGACGCCGGAGACAGCTGGACGATCCCCCCCGCCCCGGCGGGCTGCGGCGTGGGTCCGGAGTTCCTGTTCGCCGGCGGCGCCGCCTACGGCGATGGCACCCTCCTCGTCGTGAGCGGGGATGGCACCGCGTGCCGCTCCACCGACGACGGCGCCAGCTTCACCCCCGCCGAGGCCGTCGGCGCCTGGCTCTCAGCGCGGGTGCGGTGGGTCGGCGACCGCTTCGAGGTCTTCTCGCCCGGGCAGCGCCACACCTCCACGGACGGGCTCCAGTGGTCGACCGAGGCCACGGTCCCCGCGGTCACCCTCGACGCCGTGACCGCCCTGGCGGACGGGACCCGGGTCGGCATCGGCGGGTGGTACGCCGACCAGCAGGCCTGGTCGAGCACCGACGGCGTTCACTGGAGCCCCGTCGCGTTCACCGGCGGACACCCCGTGACCGCCTTGGTGGCGGGCCGGCCCGACTGAGCCCTGGAGCGCTCAGTCGCAGTCGTTGCCCTGCACCCGGAGGGCATCCGGGAGCACCTGCTGCCGGCCGTCGGCCCAGTCCACGACGATGTCGTTGACCGCCTCCACCGACTTCTCCTCCACCTCGATGGTCACCAGGTAGGACCCCGTGCCGGGCTCCTGGGTGAGGATGTCGATGAGGGAGGGGCCGTCGATGGACACGCTGGTGACGTCGGCGTCGACGGGGGTGATCTGCAGCAGGGCGGTCTCACACACGGCCACCGTCTCGGGGGTGACCTCGAGCTCCGGCAGGGCGGTGTCGGTCGCGGTCGCGGGCGACTTGTTGTGCACCAGCAGGCCCTCGGCGAAGTAGCAGTGCTCCCCTTCGACCGTGAGGTTGAAGATCTCGGCCTCCTCGGCCCGCCGCGACACCTCGGTGAGGGCCAGGGCCTGCGCGTCGCCTGCGCCGAGCCAGCCCCACACCTGACCGCCCTGCACGAGCTCCGCCGCCTTGCGCCAGGTGCGGGAGGAGGGGTCCCAGAACGGGTGCTCGGCGGTCACCCCGTCGATCACGAGCTCCCCTGCCGCCACCCGGAACAGCTCGGCCGTGGTGGACCGCATCACCGCCGTGATGGCTCGCGCCACGGGCACGCCTCGCTCGGTATCCCACGCCCACACCTCGTCGCCGACCGCGAGGTCGTCGATGCGCCGCGGCCCCTTGGGGGTAGCGATCCGGGTGCCTCCCACGAAGCAGGAGGAGCACGCGGCGGCACTCACCAGGAAGGTCATGCGCACGGTCTGACGGACGGACATCGGGAACTCCAGCCTCGAGACGGCCCAAGGTACAGCGCCCCGGCCCCAGCGTCACTCGACCCGCAACCTCTGCACGTCCATTCCCTCGAAGAGGCTCGCGAAGGCATCCCGTGACACCGCCGGCTGGCAGGCGTCGTGGGGGAGGTAGATGGTGGCACAGGAGGTGGAGATGGCCTCGTGGTCCGGGGCCTCGTCCATCGCGACGATCTTGGCGCGCACCCGCCAGCCGTGGGCGAGCTCGTGCACCTCCCCGGTGAGCACGCTCTCCACGTCGACCGGGCCCGGCGGGTCGACCCGGGCCAGCCGCCCTTCTTGCAAGGCGAACACGACCTCCTTGCCGAACAGGGGCCGCCGGCGCTGGTAGCGCAGCCAGGCCCCTCGCCGCGACACCAGCTCGGCCGCCATCGCCCCGCCGAAGAGCGTCAGCGACCCGCCCGCGATCACGCCCATCCCCCCCCACAGCGCCGCCCCCGCCGCCGCCAGCACCAGGCCCAGGACCACGGCTCCCATGGCCATCCGACGCTGCAGCCTCCACCCCGGCAGGCAGTGGCCGACCAGGTCCTCGTGGAAGCGCCGGAAGTAGGGCTCGTCGAGGGTGAAGCGGAGCTCGAGCTGTTCGGGAAGCATGGCCTACCGTAGCAGGCCGGCCATCAGAGCGGACGGAGGAGCCCCGACGTGCGCAGCCGCGCCCACTGATGCTCGTCGTGGGCGACCACCACCTCCACCTCCGGGTGCTCCCGCCGCAGGTCGACCAGGAAGCGAAGCAGCCCCGCCTGCGCCTCGGCGTCCTCCCCACCGACCCAGCCGATGATCCGAGGCTTGGGCGCCACCCGCTCGAGGGCCTCGGCCTTCCACACGGTGTCGCCGACGAAGAGCAGCTCGGCCCCCTCCTGCGTCCGCACGTACACCCACAGGGAGCCGGGGGTGTGACCCGGTGCCGGGATCAACACGACACCGGGGGCCAGCCGCGTGGGAGCGTCGAGGGGGGTGGGCCGCAGCCGAGCCCGGGCGGAGGGGTCGGCGGCCGTCATGTAGGCGGTGCCGTCCAGCTGCCCAGGGGGCAACACGGCCTTGCCGGCCAGCTCGTCCAGGAAGGGGGACCGCGTCAGGCCACACAGGTGGTCGAAGTGCTCGTGGGTCGCGACGATGGCCTCGGCCCGCCGCATGGCTTGCTGCATCCGATCCCACGCGGCTCGGTCGAAGGAGGCCACGGGGAGGAAGCCCTCGGAGCAGTGGTCGTCGGTGGCGGGCTCGAGCAGAACGCTGCGTCCGTCGTCCCAGCGGAGCTCCACCGCCACGACCGGCATGGGCCGCTTGCCCAGGCCACCGCCCACGAAGAGCATCATCTCCTGCTGCTCCCCCGCCACCACCTCGACCCCATGGAGCGCCGAAGGCCCCCCCGGGCCCGCCAGCCCCCGCACCGCGCCCAGGTCGAACGCGGGGGCCGCCTGGTCCGGCACCGGCACCCCGGTGAAGACCCCCACGGCCAGGACGGCACACAGCGCCAGGAGCCCAACGCCGGCCACCCCCAAGGCCTTCTTCCACATGCCTCGCCTCCACGGCCCAGGTATCCCCATGGTGGAGGAAGCCATGCGCCGTCGTCCCGTGGCCGCCGTGATCGGCGGCGCCACCGTGTCCGAGTCCGTCGCTGCCGCCGCCGAGGCCCTCGGCACCGCCCTCGTCGACCACGGGTTCCGCATCGTCAGCGGCGGCCGCGGCGGCGTGATGGCCGGAGCCTCCCGCGGGGCCCACGGATCGGCGCGCTACACCGAGGGCACCGTGGTCGGCATCCTCCCCACCCTCGACGCCGACGACGCCAACCCCTGGGTCGACATCGCCCTCCCCACCGGCCTGCACCACGCGCGCAACGTGCTCATCGTCGCCATGGCCGACGTGGTCGTGGCCGTCGGCGGCTCCGCGGGCACCCTGTCCGAGATGGCCCTGGCCTGGACCCATGGCAAGCCGATCATCGCGCTGGACGTGGGGGACGGCTGGAGCTCGGAGCTCGCCGGTCGGGCCCTCGACGACCGGCGCACCGACGTGGTCCATCGCGCCACCGACCCCCACGAGGCCGCGGTCCTCGCCGAGCGATTGGTCAGCGCCTGAGCCGCGCCTCGAAGCCCCGAAGGGTGAGGCCGGTCACCGCGCGAAAGTCCCGAGCCAGGTGGGACTGGTCGGCGTAGCCCAGCCGATAGGCCAGATCCGCCAGGTCGGGCGCGTCCCCACGCTCCACCTGTAGGGCGACCTCCTGCAGTCGATGGCGCCGGATGACCGCCTTGGGCGACAACCCCACGTGATGCCGAAATCGCCGCTGCAGCCAGCGAACCGTTCGCCCCGAGCGCTCAGCCAGCTCGTCGACCCGGAGCACCCCGGCGGGGCCGATGCCCTCGGCCAAGGCGATCACCTCCTGCCCCTCGACGGTCGGACGGAGCATGGTCCGCGCCCACGCGACCAGCACCTGGAGACCTTCCTCCCGCGGCGCGGACATCACGGCAGAGGCCAGGCCTCGGGTCTCGGGGAACAGCTCCTCCAGGGGCACGCGCCGGTCGGTCACCTGCCGTGCGGGCACAGGGAGGAGCTGCGCCGCCGCGCCGATGCGGAGCTTGAGGCCCCGCACCTGCCCGCGCCCGGTCAGTCGCCGCGTCCACAGCCGGGACCACACGCCCACGACCCGAGCCACGTCCCCGTCGTCACCGCGCTCGCACACCACGTGCACGCAGGGGTCGCCGAGGAGCTCCGTGACGTGGTCGCGCTGCCCCCGAAGGTCCCACCGCCCCCACCAGAGCCCACCGACGACGGAGGCCACCGCCGTCGGCGCCGCGAAGGTTCCGGCCTCCACCCGAGACCCGCTGACCCGACTCGAGGTCAGCCCGCGCGCACGCCCATGCCCACGCGGTCGCGTTTCTTCAAGCGCCCCCTTGGGCCGCCCCTTATCGTTCGGAGGCATCACGTCAGGAGATCCCATGTCCGAGTTGACCGTGCACCACGTCACCGAGATTCCCTACTACCAAGGGGAACACGAGATTCCCGGCATTCGCTTCCACCACGCTCGTCAGGCCCTCGGCGTGTCCGCGTGGGGGATGAACGTCATCGCCCTCGAGCCGTCCACCACGGGGTACCCCGAACACGACCACGCCACCGACGGTCAGGAGGAGGTCTACGTCGTGCTGAGCGGGGCCGTCGAGCTCCACACCGAGGCCGGCATCACCTCCCTTCGGCAGGGCCACATGGTGAGGGTACCGCCGACGGTCTCGCGGAAGCTGGTGACCGCCGACGAGCCTGCCACGATCCTGGCTCTCGGTGCGACACCGGGGGTGGCGTACAGCCCCTCCCCGGGGATGTAGCCGCCGGCCGGCCCAGCGCATACACGGCCGCACTCCCCAGGAGCGCCGTGATGGACATCGTGTGGGTCGCGTCCGAGATGACGCCCTTCAGCAAGACCGGGGGCCTCGCCGACGTGGCTGGCGCCCTCCCCAAGGCCCTCGCCTCCCGTGGGCATCGCGTGCTGGCCATCAGCCCCATGTACAAGCGCGTGCAGGGCGCGATGGACAGCGGCGTGAAGGCCATCGTCCGCCTGTTCGGCACCGAGCACCTCGTGCGCTTCTTCGTGCTCGACCGCGACGGCGTGCGCTGGGTCCTCGTCGACAACCCCTGCTACCAGCGCGACGGCATCTACGCCGAC
>ENA-OWNT01003619-OWNT01003619.1-seawater-metagenome-genome-assembly--contig:-NODE-3619-length-14361-cov-4.605573_pt1 | contig 14361 bp, 5 predicted proteins | sample MGYA00238136_ERZ651165 | MGnify/ENA primary metagenome ERZ651165 (study PRJEB26861, sample SAMN08777766) | seawater metagenome | isolation source: coastal seawater | place: USA: Florida | collected...
GTGATGGCGACACTTTGAAAATGGTCGTAATTACGTCTCACAAGAAACAACGTCATGATGCAAATCGGCATCACAAGCTCAGAACATCTACAGTGCTCACCGACCAGGCTGTGTTGACCGCCTATAGAAAAGGCATCAAAGTTAAGGGTGGACACTACATGTGGGAACCCAATTGTCAAAAACAGAATATCTGGCGCAAATTGGCGGACGCTGTTGAAACCAACAACGTTGATCGGATCCACCATCTGTTAAGTTCGCACAAAATTGACCTCAATCGCAGGAATGGCGCGCTACTTGTTAATGCGGTGATGTCGACCACCATCTTACCAGCCACCGTCACTGCGTTGCTGGACTGTGGCGCCGACGCAAACACAGAGACCAAATATGGTGAGCCTGTGTGGAAAAGCATTAAATGGCGTATGGAACACCATCGCAGCGGCCAACTTCTCGTGAAAAAACTTCGCATCGTAAAGGGTGCCGCGGCTTGACTTCCGCTCCACGCAACCGATGCTCAACAAAATGGACCCAAAGCAAGACCAAACCATCACCATAAGTATTAATTTTAGAAAAACATTCAAAGCTCTCAACTAAAATTCTCGACATGTACAAATATCGCCATGGCACTCACACTAACGTCTGAAACGAAATTGATGTTAGACACCACTGAACTGCTCAGCAGAACATAAAAGTATCTTTGGCACCCCGGATCATTTTGGAGGCTCGCTTTGTCCCCACAATTCGCTGCAATTCAAACACGTCAAATTGTGTGAAAAGTAAAGATGCCGTGCATTGGACTTGTTGGCCGTCGGTGTCCAAAAAGTTGAGCATGTCACAAAAAAAACTCGGATGCTTTGGGGCGCCGTAGAAAACAACCTACGTCGATGTTGTCCACCAAAATGAGTTCACTCAACCTAACGATGGTGAACAGAATTGCACATGGGGTTCGGCTCCAAACAGGAACTCACGTGCTGGGCTCCACGGAATCGGTATCGCTTGTAGAAGTAAAATCTCTCCGTCGTGATGAGCGTTGCAACTCGACCTGTAACATGAGACAGAGACGTCATGTTCCTGGTCAATTCTTCTATTTCACTATCGGTGTTGTACTGACCATGGAAAAAGTTGCTGCGATTGCGCGACACGTCCTGTGGGCGTGAATACCTGGAAGAGCAAGCTTGTGTCAGGTTCGGCTTGCAGCGATCAAGAGTCATGCAGAACATGCATGCAAAATGGTCGCCCTTACTCGCTGCACATCGCAAAATCATCCGGAATTGTGTCGTGCAGTAAATTTCGAACTCGAACGAAATCGTAGTAGGAAGCGACAAAAATTAAGGTCCGTTTTTGTGCCCCGCGCCCCAACAATAAGGGCAGTATTTGTTTGCGGAAAAAGTTAAACCGAGCGTCCCCAACATCTGCCGGCGAACCGCTCCGAACAGCGATTCGATGAAACATTTGCCGCATCGAGAGCGCAACCCTCGACAGAACCTCCAAAGACAAAGTGAATTCCAGACATCAACTCAAGTACGGTGGAAACTACCCACCCAGCAGATGCAGACGTTGTACTCACCCCTGCTTTCAATGTATTGTCGAAAGACGCGCCAATCTTGACGAGCCCGCTGATATTATTGCATTGTTGGCGCAAGAACTGGTTCACTGCCGCGTCTTCGAAAGCACCGCTAATGATCGTCTGCCGCTGAAGCTTCGAGTGGCCATCGAGAATGGGCAAGCGAATCCTCGAAAAGTCCGTGTTGTGCGATGCTTGTGGTGTCACATTCGTAACATCGAAAATCTGCGACCACCATGCGTGCACAAATACAAAACACCCATCAACAACCGGCTGCAACAGAAATTATACGACGTAAACATGCTCAGTGTCAACCTCGCCCATGTGCTGCCAGTTTTGCATGATGATAACATCGGAGCGATCAATGTAAGATACTTCGACAGAACTGAGAAAATCGTAGTCTCGTTGCTTGTCGACTGGAGCTCCGATCTACGACAAAAGCAAACAGTCAAATTGGGCGAATTGACACTCCATACGTTTAGCTCTCAGCAGACAACTCCTCACCTTTCGGCGCAGACCAAGCGGTGAAGCAACGATGATGTCGCAATTGTACAATCCGGCATATAGTTTCAGAGTTTTCCTCCTCACAGCGATTCCGAGCAAAAAGTCATCGTCTGCATTTCCCGAAAACACTTCTTGCCACTCCGGTTTGTCTTCAACTTCGTCAGCTCCATCAACCTCGAAGTCAGCCACAAATCTCTCAATTCCCGTTGGAACTTGCCCAGCTGGCAGAAAGCTCATCAATGATCGAACGAATCGAGACGCATCGCTGCGCATTGGTGCGATGACAAGGATTTTTGCCCGAGTAAATCCTTGATCTTGAAAATCTCTCTCAACCACGTCATCGGAGTCGTTGTCACTGTCACCCTCACCCTCACCCTTACCCTGGCTGTCACTGTCGTTATCGTCGCTGTCGTTTTCATCGCTGTCGGCGCCGTCACTGTCGTCGCTGTCTTTTTCACTATCGTCGCCGTCGCTGTCGCCGTCGTCGCTTTCATCGTTATTTCTGCCTCCTTCAGATGCGCTATCAGAATCATTTTCGTCTGTGTTTGAAGAACTATCGTTTCCATCGTGATCGGCACTCTTGGAAGCTTTTGCCTGTTGCGTTGTTGAAGCTTGTACATGCTCTTTGGCCTTCGTCCATATTTTTCTCATCCTTTCCTTTTTCCTCCGAGCACGAAGTTTCGCGGAATCCTTCGCTAAGCGATTGTTGTGTCTCTGCACTATATCATAACTCTTTAGAGCGTGGTTCAGCAAGTGGAGCACTATTGCATTGTAGCACGCTGAGTCGACAGCTTTTTTCATCCGTTCCTCAAGTGCTCCATTGTAGGCTCGCGATGCGAGTGCAGCGGGAGCAAAGCCGTTGAGCGACACGTCAACGTATGATCCGAGCAGTTGGAATATGTGCATTCCCAGGCGGGTACGAACCGACGTTGGCCATAGCCTTCCACTTGCAAGTCGGTCACTGATATTGATTGGAAGACGAATTCGAGTCGGACTTGAGACCTTTGTCGAACGCTCAGCACGTGGTGTCTGCAATTTTGGACGCTTGGCAACTTTTACCGATGCGCGTGGCTGCTTTTGTGCTTTTAGGATCGCGTCTTTGTCTGCTCTAAGGACATAGGCTGAATTCTCAAAACTTGTAACTGGATCCAAAAGCCCGCCTTCAACGGTGACTTGTTCGCTGCACAAAGTCGGAACCTCTAGCGCATCGACTGCCTTGCCAGAACATTTCATTTGAAGTTGGAGAACGGTACGTGTTTTCGCCTTTTGTTTTGACTTGCTAGCAACGTTGTCAGCTTGGAAGTAGAGCGGACCTTTTGTGTTGAACTTCTTTGTGGGCTGACTTGGGACATGTTTTTCAAAATAAACGACAACCTCCGAAGGGGTGTTGAAAAATCGGTCAGCAAACGTGTCCACTTCGGCAGTTGAGATCGCTGGTGAGGTTGCTGGCACCGTTTTCACCACTGCTTTCTGGCCCTGTGCTTGCTGTCGCTTTGCGACAGCATTGTTGATGTCGCTGTCGCCTTGAGTTGAGTTCACATTGGCGACTTCGCTTTTCGCAGGTGAATTCTGAGATGCAAACTCTTCCAGCAAATTGTTGTTTTGAGTTTGCTTGCTCAGAGAAGTCAGAAGTGTGTCGAACGAGCTGGGAGTAGCCTGAACCGCATCTTCGCCGTCGTCGTCGTCAGACGAGCTGCTCTCATAGTCATTGTCAGCTGCAGCTTTTCGCTTCGCGGGTCCCTTGCCTTTGTCAATGTGGCACTTGTAGCAATCAAGCCTCTTCGAGAAGTTGTGTGCCCCGCATGCCAGACATGACCAATCCCCTTCGCGGAAAGCACTTTTAGTGCGGCGGCGACTCCTGAAGTTGAGGCCGCCTGCCAGCTTGTAGCTCATGTTTAAGGTGACAGCAAAAGCTGGAAAATATGAAGCCACAAAATTTGCTCTGTCCTCGAATGATCACGAAGCGACTTTTTCAACATTTCGTCAATTCTTCAACACCATCGTCGCCAAAATACAACTTGCGTCACCAGTAATGCGGTTGACCGTCCACCAAACCTTGCGCCGTTTCGTTGCCACCCAGCACACATCTCACCACGTGGAGTCGGGTTTTTCACACACAAAGACCGGCTCCGGTCCTTCTTGCGTGTTTGTGCACCAGTCCCATGTGGGCAACGGACACCGTAATGCTGCAGCCACGTGCGCGGACCGACCATCCAGGTGACCTCCACGTCAGAATTAGCAGCTGCAGCAAGACGACGACGACGACGACGAACGACGACGAACGACGACGAACGACACCGTGCATGGCCAAGCGTTGAGTTGAGTTGGCTTGGCCACGACGCAGTTTTGGCATTGCAGTGTGAGGAGGCCGGCACGCACTACGTTATTGCCGTTTTCTATCTTATTATTAAGAGGACTTCAACGCGCGTTTGTTCATAGTACTCACCGCCGGAGTGAGGCGCGCTTCGTCTGAGCAGTACTGCACGAATTATAATGAAATAAGAGAAGTCCGCATTACCGCTTTGTATTACAAAATGTCCGAAGTCTGTGAGTGAGTGGCAGTGAGTGAGTGGCAGTGAGTGAGTGAGGGAGGGCGAGTGAGTGGGTGGCAGTGAGTGACACGCTCCTGCCGACATTCAAATTTCAGAGTATATTCCTATTTATAGATGCCATGCACTGATATCCTATATAAGGTTAAGTATGCGTCTTACTTATGCGTAGCGCAGATGAATCGCTATGTGATAATCAATGAAAGTACTTTCTATAAATAGGAATATCCGCGACGTCACGCCCTTTCACGCTCACTCACTTTCACTTCACTGTTCGTTCGTTCGTTCGTTCGTTGGGCAGTCGGACGGACACTGCGCTGACCGACGAATGCGCGGCGACGGTTTGCTTTCAAACGTTGTTCGTTCATTCGTTCGTTGTTAGTCGTTCGTCGTTCGTCGTCGTTCGATGGTTCGTTCGCCGTTCGCCGTTCGTCGTGACAGCGCGCTGAGAGCAACCAGCGTGTCGACGGACGTTCTTGCGGCGGTGCGTGGCGTGTCGAAGCATGCTTCGGTGTAGGCAAGCATGCGGATGGGTTGGAAGCCGAGAGAGAATGCAGGTAGAAACCATCAACTGGCGAACCGCGTGGGGGTGGTTGTTGGTGTCATGAGGCATCGCACACGAAATTCGAAAACGCAACAAAGCGACCAAGGTGGGACGTGTACGACAGGACGGACGCACAACTGAACTGGGTCACTGATCGTGGAATGCAGTTGCCAATCTGCGAGTACAAGTCGTTTAGTAGACGCACAGCGTCATGGGTGCAATTTGTACGAACACAGAACCTATCTCGGTGCCATTTTTTCTGACAAACACAGCTTGCGTAGTTTTGTGCGCAATAGTCATCGGTTAGAACTCAATTGCTGTTGTGGCCTGGGGCCAGGAGCACCATGGCGGAAGTGTTCGACAATTCGTATGCCAGTCGGGCGGTAGATGTTGCCTCTGATATTGAGAAACTACTTCGTCAGAAATCTGGCGAAGGACACACCTCAGACAACACGGACAAGGAAAACTCGGCCGAGGGTACGACTGGCAACTCCCAAAGCACCATTGGCCAATTTGGGCTCGCTCATTCATCAAACACGACATCGGACTACTTTGGTTTTTTCTGTGGGCCAAATCTCTGTACAACTGCAGTCAACGAAAGTGCTATTTTTGATGGTCAAAATGCTGAAGTGGCAAATTCAAAGCCTGTCTTGTTGACCTTGAAGTCGAACGTTGTAGCTGCCGCCTTCTGTGCTAATTGTGCCTGCATTGTCGCTGGTACGGAAAATGGAAACCTGGTGTTTGCCACCACTACGGGCAAGACATTGTTCTCGCAGAGACTGCTCGCTCCAACGACACGCTTCTCTTCAATTGTTGTCAAGAAGCACGGCAACTTTGAGGACATTATCATTCTGGCCGACGACGGCAAACTGTTCATGTTCCACCAAATCAACTTCAGAGCAATTCAAGTGTTGTTTGCAAAAAAGGAGTTGTCAAAACTTGCTGAGTACCGCAAGCAACTCAACGTTTCTTCCGTAGACTCTCAAATGCGGGGCCCACACCATTTCTTGAATGCGTCGTACATCAGTGAGAACACCATCGCTGTGGCGGTGTGCTCTGCCAAAGAAAAGGCCACTGCTGTGAAGTTTTGGAGTTGCACGTACGCTGCGGACGAGGCCAAGCCAGTTTTGAGCGAAGACATCGCTTTGACGGACAGAGTCACCGAGCAATCCGTGCACGCGGGCGTGATTAAAATGGATTGGACGAGCAATGGAAAGTGGTTCATGCTACTCGGAGCTGAAGGACGACTCAGTTGGTGGAGCAGTAACAATTGCCAACTTGTCAAGACTATGGACAAATTCAGCAGTGTGCTTGACTTCAGCCTTCTTGAAACTGAAAGCGCTGAAGCCTCGGAGTCCACGTCCCTTCCTCGAATCGCCATTCAAAAGCGCCGATCGTCTGGCGCGTGCGTGGAAGTCCTTCATTTGGACGGGAAAAAAATCCGGAAAGTGTTTTCTGCAAACGCACTTCCTCAAAACACGTATCTTCGAGGTTCAATGTCTATTGTTGCCGGCTTATTTACCATTTCGTTTGATGAAGGCTCCCTTCACTTTTACTGTTATTCTGACCCAAGCATCCGAATGCAGCAGCTTCACAGAGATGATGGTCTGGATGCCGCCATGAATGTTGCAACAAAATTCGATATCAACCCCGTTGGGTTTCTTGAGGCCAGCATCCAAAAGCTGACTGTACAACTGAACGAACTTGATGATACTACAACTGAAGAGGCAGAAGCTGCGCGACACGATCTTACGAAGAAACTCGTTGATGTCATCGAACGAATTGAGGACGACATTGCGGCTATCGAGCAAGCTTTTTCTCTGGATATTTCCCACTTGTCGGTTATTCATGCCATGCACGAAGCAGCGGAATCAAGATTTGATAAGGTGCAAAGTAGTTCTGAGGTACGGGAACGCCATAAACGGCGGCTGAAGGACATCTACCAACACCTTTTCCATCGTTGGCAAATTTATGAACGTACTTTCTGTGGTTCAATTGATCCAACCATGGCTACTGACAACTCGTCGAGCTCCACGTGCAGATTCATTCAGTCACAAGCGTGGCACCAATTTCGCAAAGCAAATTTGGTGGATGCCATCGTGTTGCTGCTGCGCAGGCGGATGATCGGCCAAGCAGTTGAAATCTGGCAATTCTATGCTTACGAATGCAACTCCCCGCCTGACATCGTCGCTGTCTTGCACAAACTCGACGTCAAAACTATTTTTGCTCCCGGACTGGTAGATGCGTCTGCATTCACAAATGCATTTACTGCATGGATGACAGAATCTTTGCCGTACATATCGAAATCACCGACGGCATTAGCGTCACTACGAGATTGGATTTTTATCGCAGCTGCGGTTCTTCTGAAACAAGGTACTCTGTTGAGTACGAAGAGTGCGAAGGCAGTGCTCAGTATTCTGGACCCCAACGTTTGTGAAGGCACCTCCAATGTCTTAAATGGAAACTTAAGCGGAAGCTCTGCAACACAGGTTTTGCAACGGATTCAGATGTCAAAGGTGTTTAAGCAGCATGTATCAAATTCGCTTCGTTCGTCCACTGCCCTTCCGGAGGCCTCTTGCCTTCAGTCGGTGGATGGTTTCCTCAAGGCAGTTGACGAAATGATATATCTTCATGAAGCACATGGTCTTCCTATTCAAACTTTTCTCGAGTCAATGTCGTTTGATGTCGATGAAGTGTCGCTTCAAATGCTCATGCGAGCAAATGACGTGGCAGATGTTGACGTTCAACTTGAGCAACACGTGTTGCCCTTCTTGCAACGGCACTCATTTTCCTTTCAACCACAAGGATCCGTGCTGGACAGAACGGAACGAACTGTCGACCGCGTGTTGTGCCAGTACGTCGACGCCTTATTTGCCAAGAAGGCCAAACTGGAAGAAGATCTTGATCATCTGCAGCCAGGTGGAGTCTCTGCACTCAATACAAGTAGTAGCTCGACTGAATTTGTCGATGATGAAAGCGTTGACCACATCGCTGATTTGAAAATGGCCATCACCAGTTGTCTTAATCAGAGCATGCGCGCGGTCCGCTTGGTTGAAGACTTGGACCTCAAGTCACAGCGGGCACTGGACTTCTTATCCAATTTACGCCCATCTGACTTTTCTGACGCAATATTCAAATTTGCAGAAGATGCTTCCACCTGGAGCACCACTCACAAGGAGCAACTTTTGGAGCAGCGGCGACTGCTCGATATTTATGGCATTCTGTCAAAGTACGGAGTTCTGAGTGGATGCTCATCGTGGGCGTTCAGTGTCACTGTCGTTGGGCATGCTCGACAGCTGCTTGCGTTTGTCACGTCTCAAATTGACCTTGGAATTCCGGCCTTACAAGATGCGCTTATCCTTGCCGATGCTTACCGAGAATTCAATAAACTGGACGTGTATGTTGATTTCTTGTCTTGCATTATGTCTCAGCCGCTGCCTAAAGCAGTTGCGGCGCCCGACGAAAAGTGTTCAGTCGAATTTCAAACCCCGCAGGGACCTTCATCAGGTCCTGGCGATTCGATTGCCTTGACTCTGAAAAGCCGAACTAAACTTGTCGCCAAGGTGCTTAAGCACGCTAGCAATCACGGGCGAGCATTTCGAGCCGAAATTTGCGAAGAGATCATCAGCTTGTGCTGTGCTTTCGTTCACAATATCACAAACCACCGATCTATTCGAGACATAGTGTTGGAGTTCTTGGCGTCGAGTTCGGGTATTCACCCAATTGCACACACAACAACCGCAGACATGATTTTGCAGATTGGATTGCTCGCCATTTCACAATTGCAAACAGACAGGCGCTCCGGCTCGGGAGATGGGGGTGTTAGTGATGACGTTCAACTCTTTGCGAGTGAGGAGATTTCGAGCTTACGCCGACGATTTGAGCGAAGTAGAACCCTATTGAAGCAATTTGGTATTGTTGTTTCTCCGTCCCTACTTGAAGGGCTGGACACAGCCCAGACATCGAAAATTGCAGAAAAAATTGTGATTGCCGTCGATGAAAAGAGACTGTCCACTCCGAGTGGTGACCAACTTGCAAAACTACTTGGTATTGGCCGCCAAGAACTTCAAGCGCACGTGGCAGAGATCACAGCAAAAAATGGTCAGTTTTCCTTGGCAACGCAAGTGTGCTTCAACTCCCTACACCTCTTCGAGAATACGGACACACCGAGCTCTGTGGTGCCATCTTCGACGGCCAGCAACCCCGGGGTTTCTTCAAATGATGTGCGAATTAGCACTCAGCAGCTTTCTGAAACTGAAACAGGCACTCTAAAACGCATTGCGCTTGCAATGTGCAAATACACAGCCTCGCATACGTCTGCTTTTGACGAGGCCAGCCTTGGAGATGATGACAATCGTGTTGACTGTTCTCCTGAATTTGCTTGTCAACTTCTTGGAAGAGCGCTCGTAGGCGCTTCTTCACACCAGTTGTCCTCACTATTGCGATTGCATCGAGCGGCTGATATTGTGATTCAAGTGTTCTCCAAGAGTGCACACGGCGATTTTGGGAAGCTGTGGTCGACGTCGGGGGAACCTACATCTGACATTGCACGATCTTCTGAGTCGATGTCTCACTATGTTGACAGCAATTCCGTTCTTGACACTTCTGCTGCACTTCAAAAAGCCATTAGCTTCGCAATGACGGCAGCTGTACTGTCTTCGACGCAAAGTGGGGAGCTGGGTGCTCCAGATCCGAGAGCTACGGCTGCCTTTGCGAATTCAACACATCAATTAATCGAATATCTGCTGGACAACGGCGCGGAACAAACAGCTCTACATGTCCTGTCCTCAATGCAGTGTTTCGCCGGCTTTGGCTTTGTGCTTTCGCCTGCAGCAAAGATGAAGACTAGTTCCGACATCTTCCAATCATTGTTTGCGAAACTTCTTCGAAGCGCAAATCTCGACGTTGGGCTGCTCTTCGGCTACGTTTCCTCGATGCGCGATCAAAGAGAAAGGCGATCTTTCAGATCAAAATTCTTGAAAAATGCAATCAAGGTGGGCCTTCACAACTACAGCCGTTTGTTCAAACTCTCCGAACTCGGTTTTGCACTGTCAGAAAGCGCTTCAGGCCGTCGTCAGTTCCAGGAGCTAGCCATCAGTGCGTACTGGTGGCTGTACCTCGAGTTTCGTGGATCTCTTTCTGTTGACACGACTGCTTTCACAAAAGATCCCAAAGCGTACTTAGATGACTGCCTTCTTGGGGGAACTGATGGCGGACGGCTGTGGGGCCGACTTAGCTTTGCCACCGCTTTGCGATTGGCCGACACATACGCAGTCAACCGAGATTTTGTGTGTCTTCGCTACATCGAATACATGTTGCGGCTGAAGGATGCGAAGCAGCGTGACGTGAAGAGACACGAACTCGTTGGCAAAATTATTGATCTTCTGTTGACACCGCCGTCTTCGAAGTCGCAAGCTCTTCAATCCCATGCTCAATTTGATGCGCGTGGTCTGGTAGATTCACAGAGTTCGGGCGGAAGAGCAGGAGGCTTTGCTGACTTTGCGGGAGTTGCTGCAGCGAAATCAGGGACTTTGTTGCCGAATTTGAAAAAGCTGAGTTCTCGTCTCGGAAAAATTCGTGGATTGCGAGACTCAATCGTGCAGCAAATTGATGGCAAAGACTATTGTCACCTCCGTCATGTGTTCACTGTCGTCCGTGAAGCTGAGCTCGCCGTACGTTCCTTGGTCCGTCGATGCGGGTGTGATTGGACTGATGACACGTCTGCAGGCGCCAACTCTGGAGACAAACCTTCATCTGCCCACCAACAAATGGGTTGGGACGAAATTAGAATTCTAGATGCTCTACTTGACTGTAGACGACAGGCTATGACACGCGGATCAAAGGCGAAGACAGCGAATGCAATTACAAGTTTGAAAGCGCTTGAAAGCATCAGTTTTCATGATCTTGTGTCGAATCCTCACAAAATCCTGGTGTCCATTACCACAACCGACACGGTCGACATACTCACTGATGGCCTCATTTGGGCTCCAATTGTGCGTGATGCGGTATCCCAAGCCCAGTTGTGCGATATCATTTTGCAAAACAGGTTTAGTGGCAAGGAAGCTGACAGTGTATGGTCCCATGACGACATCAGTACCATTGAAGCAGATCTACGTCGCATTGGAAATTCAACTCCTGCGGCGTGTGACAACATGTTCCCCGCTCAGTTTGCTGTGGAACGATGTGAGTGGGTCGCACAGAGAACAGAAGGTGCCCTGAAAATTAAGGCTCTGCGTGTTGCCATTGACATGGCCTCTGCGTGGCTCAAGCACAGCCAAGAGAAGGAGTTATCAGATCAGTTAGATGCCATGGAAAAGATAAAGGAATTGCAAGTTATTCTGTGCAATGCTCGGGTTCTTCACATTTTGGGAGCGCATACAGATCCTCAGACGTTACAGACAAATTACGAGCCCTACCTCCACAACCCTCAGAGATTGCTTTGCTTAGTCTATCACTACATGTCCCCCAGTACTCTGGATCAAAATGCTAGCGCTTTCTCCGCAGACCATGCAACTGTGCCGCGCGTCGATGTTCATGGCATTGCACAAGAGATTGCTGCCTGCTATGGGCCGGGTGTACGAGTTGGGCCGGTGACACAGTACGTCATAAACATTGCACAATACATTATCGCCATCACGAGTTGTCTGTGACACCTTATTTGCTTTCCAACAGGCACTTGATCAAGCATTGGCTGAAGAATGGTCCGGTCCCACCGGTGAAAACGAGTGCAAATGCCCAAGCGGCAAACAACCCTGCGCAATCGTCGGCAGATGAAACTTTGACAGGAGTGGCATTGAGCGATTCGTCGCTTTCAGTCGCTTCTTCAACCGCCAATGATCAGACAAGTTCATCCCAGCGTTCCGGCTGTTCCGAACCAAACACCACCTTATCCACAGATTCCGAGACCTCTCCATCGCCATTCAATTTGCACAAGGTCATGTCATGTAAGCCAGCATCTCGTCTGGCTGACGCCGATGGATCTCAAGACGAGGCCGATGTATTCGATGATCTTTTTCCGGATGATGCCTCAACCTCAACAAATGCCAAGAGTCTTCTTGAGCGAACGCCGGAGGAAGAGCAACACCACCGTCACCTTGAGGTGGTGGGTCGCATTTCGTTTGTCATCCAGGCACCATTTGGAGGATCAACGTGGACCATGCAGCGACGTGCCGAATTCTTGATGGAATTTGCATACCGTGCCCACCCAAGAAACTCGTCCCAAGTTTTGCGGAAACAAGATGCCAAGTCTAAGAGCAAAACCAAAGTCTCGTACGAGGCGGCTGCGATTGCGCTGCACACACTCTTCCACGTGATTGACAATCCAGAAACTCTCGAAGCTGCCGCAAAGAAACTTGGATCTTCTCTCGATCAGGTACGAACGTCGCGCTGATGTACCTTGACGAACACTGCATAAAGTTTCTGATTATATTTCTGTTCAAAATGTGTGTTACCAGGTGATGACGTTTTGGCAGCAGTGCATGTACATGCGAGTCTTCGACCAGCTTCGTTTGCCATACAACATTGACCGACTTTCAACGATGAGGTCGAACCCACTCGGCTTCGTTCGTGGGTTGTGGCGTGATTACCGTCACCACAACTCCATGCTCCCTGTCATCGGTCAGATGATGTTGGACTTTGGTGTCATGGACACAATGCTGTGGACAGCGCTCCTGCAACAAATGCAGAAGCTGGGGATGTACCGTCGTCTGGTTATTCTCCTCATTGGATTACCATCTGACACCAGACTGTTCTCGTCGAAACCTGTTTGCAAGGTGTGGACAACAGTTGTGCGTCACGGCATTCGCGAATTGGATATGGAGACCGCCAACCGGCCAGCTCATGCGTCGACGGCTGCTTCCGTTGCCGCGATTTCTCGTGACGGCCAGCAGTACAGCGAGGTCAACAACATGTTGAACTACATCGTATCTCTTGCAGAGCGGGGCTTGGATCAAATTTCCTCGACTTCGTTTGACAAGGGCCTGACGCTGTTGGACGCCGCAAGCATGGAAAATTTGAGCGAAATATGTTGCCGACTTGGTCGCTGGGAGCTTGCGTTTCAATGTTATCGAGCGGCATCCCTTGCATGTGGAAAGTTGGCGGGTGATGGGTTCAATGCAACTCAATTGCAATCCATGGTTATGCACGTGTTACAGTCGGTTAAATTGATGGACGCCGGAGCCCACACAATGCCAAGCGGGACTGAGAGCACGACTGTGCCAACCCCGCTGGTTCAATTTCTCCAGCGATTCCCCACAAGCCAAGTTGGTCCATCCGCCGCTCGCATGCTGCAAGCCTTGTATGGATCCATCCGTAAAGATGCTGCTGATACGGAGGAGTCTGTTCTCATTCAGCAACTCCAATCTGTGCCCAACCACTGGAGTCAATATCAAAAATTCGTGTCCAAGCAACAAGCCCACACGGACACGGAGGAATAAAATCAACCAGCCAACACAAAGCATGAAACGTTCAACGTGTTGTCATGTGTCATGTGTGAAGTACTTTGCAATGAAGGAGCACGGCATGTCATGTCAAATAATCGTGCTCTCTGCCATAAAAGCTAATTTCGTAATACATCTCATGTCATGTCATGTTGTGTCGCACTTGGTTGTCAGTTGTTGTCACAAGTGAACCAAGGGGCATAGCAATTATAGCTCTGGACAAGGGTTCCAAGTGCTTGAACCAAGGGGTCATAGAGCTGTTACCCCTTCCTTGAATAGTGGAGCAGCGTCAGCAGCGGAGTCAGGCGCACCCGCGCAAAAACCTCACACAATATCAAGTACATATTATCTCAATGTGTTTCATTTATCTTACTACCACTACGTTACGGCATTATGACATTGTGCGTTCAGCAGCACTGCGCCGCCACCGCGACACTGAACACACCCTCCCTCACTCACTCACTCACTGTCACTCACTGAGTGAGTGTGTGTGTGTGAGTGAGTGAGTGCGGGGGAGCCGCCACCTGAAACAATCTGAAACGTCGCTCGGAGCAGCGCGACTGTACTACCGCTGCACTACGCCTTCCGGTGCTGGCGCTGGAGGGCGCTGCCAGCGCGCTGCGAGTGCTGGCTTTAGGGTCGTAGTACTGATGCGGGTGCTCATTCAGCTCCGCCCGCCCTTGCGCAGTGACACGCGAGCTCACTTCCTGCCGGATTGTTTCGGTTGTCCGCGTTGGCTTCGGCTGGCTGGCTTGCGCCATGCCC
>ENA-OWNT01003620-OWNT01003620.1-seawater-metagenome-genome-assembly--contig:-NODE-3620-length-14354-cov-5.092456_pt1 | contig 14354 bp, 12 predicted proteins | sample MGYA00238136_ERZ651165 | MGnify/ENA primary metagenome ERZ651165 (study PRJEB26861, sample SAMN08777766) | seawater metagenome | isolation source: coastal seawater | place: USA: Florida | collected...
CTGGGCCTGCGCGAGGCGCGGCGGCACCTGCCGGGGGCCCTTCCCTGGCTGCTCGTGTTCCTCGCGGCGTGGTCGGCGGGCGAGGTGCTCGGTGCCCACGCCGGAGCCCTCCGAGGCCGGGGCCCATGAGCCTGCGCGTCGTCATCCTGGGTGGGGGCTTGATGGGCCGGTGGCACGCTCACGCGGCCAGGAAGGCCGGGGGCACCGTCGTCGCCGTCGTGGACCCGGACCCGGACGCGCCGTTCCCGCCGACCGCCACCTTGGAAGAGGCGCTCGCGCTGGGACCCGACGTCGTGCACGTCTGTTCGCCGGAGCCGGATCACGCGGACCAGGCCGCCGCGGCGCTCTCCGCCGGGGCCCACGTCCTCGTGGACAAGCCCCTCGCGCCGGATGCCGCGCGTACGCTCGCGCTGGTCGAGCAGGCTCACGCTCACGGACTCACGCTCACGCCAGTGCACCAGATGACCGCGCAGCGCTGGCGCGGAGACGTGGAGTCCCTCGGTGCTCTCGTGTCCATCGAGCACACCCTGCACAGCGCGGGTGGGGGCGGCGCCGATCTCGACCGCATCGCCGCCTCCATCGCGTGCCATCCCCTGTCGATCGTCGCTGAGCTGTTGGGACCCTCTGAGCTCGAGGGCGTCCGTTGGTCGGTGGACCGCGCGGGCGCCGGTGAGCTCCGCGCGCTGGGGTCCTCGGCCGGCTGCGCGGTGGGGTTCGCGATCAGCATGAGCGCCCGCCCTCCCCGGAACGACCTCGTGGTGTCGGGCAGCCGCGCGACGTTGCACGCAGACCTCTTCCACGGCTTCGGCGCAGTGGACCGCGTGTCGGCAGACCGCATCGGGAAGCTGGCTCGGCCGTTCCTTCGGGGCGCGAGCACCCTGGGGCGCGCGTCGACGAACTTGGGGCGCCGAGCCGCGGCGCGGGAGCCGGCGTTTCCCGGGTTGGACGCCCTCGTCGCCGCGACCTACGCCGCGATCCGGAGCGACGCCGATCCTCCGTTGAGCGTCGCGCACTGTCTCGCCGTCGCGCGGGCCCGGGACGCGATCCTCGGGGCCCTGCCGTGACGCTGCCCAGCGTGAGCGCGGTCATGCCGGTGCGGGATGGCGCTGCGTTCTTGCGCCGCTCGCTCCCCGTGCTGCTGGCCCGCGTACCGGACGATCTGCTGGAGGTGATCGTGGTCGATGACGGCAGCACCGACGACTCCGCCGCCTACGCAGCGTCGCTCGGCGCGCGCATCGTCCGGGCGCCCTCACCAGTCGCCCCCGAGGGCCCCGCGGGCGCGCGGAACCGCGGGGTCGACGCGTGTCGGGGCGACGTGGTGCTCTTCCTGGACGCCGACGTGGTGATCCACGAGGACGCGGTCGCCCGCGTCCGGCAGACGCTGGCCGACCCGGAGCTCGTGGCGGTGTTCGGCGCGTACGACGACCGCCCGACCGACCCGGGGTTCTTCTCGCGCTTCAAGAACCTCCAGCACCACGCGGTGCACACCCGGTCTGCCGGGGAGGCGACCACCTTCTGGACCGGCTGTGGAGCGGTGCGGCGGGAGGCGTTCCTCGCGGTCGGCGGGTTCGATGCGGCCCAGTTCGAGCAGCCCTCCGTGGAGGACATCGAGCTCGGATACCGGCTGCGCGCCGCGGGGGGACGCATCCGGCTCGACCCGCAGATCCGCGCCACCCACCTGAAGCGCTGGACCCTGCGGGGTCTCCTGCGGACGGACATCACGCAGCGAGCGCTTCCGTGGGCGCGGCTCCTGATGCGACACCCCCAGGCGGCGGCCGACCTCAACGTGACCGGCGCGGAGCGGCTGCGCGCGGCCCTCGCCCTGGGTCTCGCGGGGACGGCGCCGCTGGGTCTCGTCCCGTTCCTGGCTCCGATCCCCGCCGCGCTGCTGGGCGCCGCGCTGCTGGCGAACGCGCGGCTCCTGCTGCTGTTCCTGCGGCGGGAGGGGCTCCTGTTCGCCGCCGGCGGGGCGCTGTTCCTGCAGGTCTACTACCTGTACGCGACCGGTGCGTGGCTGGTGGCCTGGGCGGAGCACCGTCGCGGCTAGGAAGGCCTGGGGGCCCCGGAGGGCCCGTTGTTCCGCCCCCGGGCCCTTGCTACCGTGTAGTCGACGCGAATCCCGCCCCTGCGGCCCCTTTCCTTCCGAGGACTCCATGCGCGCACGCTTCTCGATTCTTCTGCCGGCTGCCCTGTTCGCCATGCTGATCTTCGGGGTCCTGGGCTGCCCGCCGGAGGACCGCAGCTTCGCCACCGGCGACGGCGGGCACGGTGACGGTCATGGGGACGACGACGACGGCGCCCACGGTGATGACGACGACGGCGGGCACGGAGACGACGACGACGGCGGACACGGAGACGACGACGACGGCGGGCACGGTGACGACGACGACGGCGGACACGGCGACGACGACGACGGCGGCCACGGTGACGACGACGACGGCGGCCACGGCGACGACGACGACGGCGGACACGGTGACGACGACGACGGCGGCCACGGTGACGACGACGACGGCGGCCACGGCGACGACGACGACGGCGGCGGCGGTCACGGAGACGACGACGACGGCGGGCACGGCGACGACGACGACGGCGGCGGCGGTCACGGTGACGACGACGACGGCGGCAGCGGTCACGGCGGCGGCGGCGGACACGGGAACTGACAGGACTCGTGCGCCTCGCCCTCGCCGCCTCGCTGCTGCTCCTCGCTGGCTGTGAAGAGCCCGCGCCTGCGCCTGAGGTGCCGGTGCAGGACGAGCCGGCCGACGTGGGCTGCAACCGCTCCGCAGGGACCATCGAGCTCCCCGCGTCCATGGACACGCTGGTCCTCGACTACGGCGCGGTCGCGATCTGGGCCTGGGACCTGGACTCCATGGTCTGGAACGAGGACTTCCCCCAGGACGGCGCACTGGCCCAGCGGGAGTTCACGATCCACCGGCTCGGGTTCCCCCACGCCTTCGAGCTTTGTCTGGAGCCCGGGCGGTACCTGGTCCGGGCGATCCTCGACCTCAATCACAACGGCTGGATCTGCGAGCCAGGTGAGCTCTGGGGCGCGACGGAGTACATCCATCCCGCCGCTGACAGCGACGACCTGCAGATCGTCCTCGACAACGTGCTGAGCGCCAACGACGGCTGCCTCGGCGAGAACACCATTCCCCAGGACTAGAGCGTCCGCGCTCCGACGAACAGGACCCACCATGCACGTTCGCTTCCCGGCCCTCCTCCCCCTCGCCGCCCTGGCCATGTTGCTGTTCGGCGTCCTGGCCTGCCCCACGAACCGCAGCTTCACCGCCAACGACGACGACAGCGGGCACGGCGCCCACGACGACGACGACGCGGGCCACGGTGACGACGACGACGGTGGCCACGGCGACGACGACGACGGCGGGCACGGCGACGACGACGACGGTGGGCACGGCGACGACGACGACGCCGGCGACGACGACGACGGCGGACACGGGGACGACGACGACGGTGGCCACGGCGACGACGACGACGGCGGCCACGGGGACGACGACGACGCGGGCCACGGGGACGACGACGACGCGGGCCACGGCGACGACGACGACGCCGGTGACGACGACGACGCGGGTCACGGCGACGACGACGACAGCGGCAGCAGCGGCCACGGCGGCGGAGGCCACGCCCAGTAGGGCCGGCTACCTGACCGCGTAGACGTCCTTGCCTGCGGCGTCGTCCCGGAACACCACCACGAGCGACTCCGCGATCGCCGGGTAGTCCAGCACCAGGTGCTCGGGGTACTCGTCCTGGTCCAGGACGACGTGCGTCACTCCCAGCTCGCGAAGCAGGTCCACCGTCCCGGTGTCGGGAAACTCCCGCACCTGCTTCTTGAGGCGCCGAAACGGCTTCGGGAAGTAGCTCGAGTAGCCATTGACCATGGTCCGCTGGAACCGCGCTCCCAGCAGCATGCGCGTGGTCTCCACCTCGTACGCCTCCACCTTGCCGCCCTTCTCGATGGGCAGCAGCGCGAGGACCGCGTCCGGCGGAGTGTTCTCGCGGATCCAGTCGGCCCAGGCGGGCCCCTCATCGACCCGCGGGACGGCCACCAGCTCCTGGCGATCGGGGGTCATCTCGAACACCGCGAGCCCCCCGAACAGCGCGATGCACGCGATCAGCACCCCCCGGCGCCAGCCTCGGGCCGGGACCTCCCCCCCGTCCGTGCCCGACGGCGCGCGGCCCAGCAGCTGATCGACCAGCGACTGGAGCCCGAACGCGGCCAGCAGGAAGACGAACAGCTGCACGAACACGGCCCAGCGGTTCACGGATCGCACCTTGCTGTACCCCGGCACCACCGAGCTGACGACCTCCCAGGCGTTGACTCCCCCGTAGGCGAGCCGCGGCCCGAGCGACAGCGCGTAGGCGATCACCGCGCCGCCGGCCAGGAACACCGCCCACCTGCGCATCCGCGGGATGGAGAGGGCCCACAGGAGCCCCGCGATGGCGAGCGCCAGCCGCGCCGTCCCCGGATAGAACGCCTTGTGGCCCGGGTTCTTCGCCACGGTCACTCCCGGGGTCGGGATCCGCTGGGTCCAGGGCGTCCGCAGGTAGTTCGCCGGCCGCGCGGACAGCTTGAGCACCTTCTTCTGCTTGCGGGCGAAGCCCTCCTCGGCCCGCACGTGCCCGAGCTGCCCCGCGATCACGGGCGCGACGAGGCCCCCGGCGAGCACCGCACCGAGCGCCAGCGTGGCGAGCCGGCGCGGGGTGAGCAGCGCGCGGCGGAGGAACACCACGCCGGGCACGACCAGGACCATGACGAGGAAGAGCGCGTACTGGAAGCACAGCAGGTACGTGGCGGCGAGCGCGAGGCCGACGACGGCGCCGCGCCCCCAGGTGGGCTCCTCGGTCCAGCGCCACAGCGCGTGCAGCGACCAGAGGATCCCGAAGACCGGCACCAGCGGCAGAACCCCGAGCTCCTGGTGGGGCAGCGGCAGCAGCGCGACGGCGGCGCCGCCCGCGATCGCCACGCCCCGCGCGAGCCCGAGGGCCGCGAGCAGGCGGGACGCGGCGAAGCCGTTGAGGGTGATCGCGGTGATGAGGAACAGGTTCTGGGCCAGGGCGGCGGAGCCCGTGAGCCACACCACGGGCGCGAACACGAACGCCGCGAGCACGTTCATCTCCGACAGCGCGAAGGTGCCGGGCGTCGGATGGAAGATGGGCGCGTCCCAGAAGCCGGCGAAGCCGTGGGCGATGCGGTCCGCCTGCCACCAGAAGCTCCACGCCATGGCCTGCGGAACGGTCGCCACGTCCTCCGTCCCCAGAGGGAGGCTCCAGCCCATCGCGGTGGGCAGCGGCCACACGAGCGCCAGCGCGAGCCCCAGGAACAGCAGGATCTCCAGGGCGAGCGAGCCTCGGGAGGCGGGGGCGGCGGGGCGCGGGAACAGCACGGCGGGGCGCAGGCTACCAGCGGCACCTTCGCGTAGACTGCTGCGGAGCCTCGAGGGGAGAGCGATGAGGGGTCGACGGCACGTCCTGCTGGCACTGGGCATGGGCGCTGCGCTCACGGGGTGCAGCGTCGCGGACTTCGAGTGGGCCGGAGCGGGGTCCATGGGCACGGTCCGCAGCGCCGAGTGGATCCGCTTCACCACGACGGACGACTACACGTTCACCGGCGAGCTGACGCTCAACTACTTCGTGCTCTCCAACGTGCCGGACCTGTGCGGCGCCTACCAGGACGCCATCGCGGACGGGTTCGACATGCACACGGCCTACCTGGCCGCGCGCCAGCCCTACCAGGACGACGACGACCTCAACAACGCCTCCCTGTGCCAGCTGACGAAGGACTACTACGCCAACCTCGGCGCGGTCTCCGCGAAGCTCACCCAGGGGGGGCGCGCGTACGTCAGCACCTCGTTCGGGTACGCCAACATCGCGACGCTGGGCGAAGAGGGCCAGCCCCAGGAGGGCATCTTCACCATGGCGGAGGACGTCAAGGCGGAGGACGGCGACTTCTTCCGGACCTACGTGCGGTTCTTCGACGACAACCCCTACACCCTGCTGTCCGAGTCGATGGACTGCGCGTCACCGGACTGGAACCTGGCGACGGGCCGGGACGCCTACACCGAGTACCGGGGCGAGCCGGTCTTCACGGAGTCCGGCGAGGAGATCGGCACGCTGCAGTCCGAGATCGTGGACGACACGCTGGTGCACATCGCCCACCGCGACGTGACGGCGGTCACGGCCGCCCGGGACCGCGCCGGCTTGCTCAACACGAACGCGGAGTACCTGCTGTGCGAGCTCCGCACCCACGAGTTCTTCCTGCGGATCTTCGAGCGCTGAGCGTCAGCTGCGCGGCTTGAGGCCCAGGGCCTCGAGGAACGCGCGCACCGGCTTGTTCGCGCCGGGGAACCGGTCACCCACCGGCCCGTTCTCGAGCTTCAGGACCCCGCGCGGGCACACCGCGGCGCAGACTCCGCAGCCGACGCACGAGGCGCGCACGATGTTGTCGCCGCGCTGCGCGTAGGCCCGGACGTCGATCCCCATCTCGCAGTAGGTCGAGCAGTTCCCGCACGAGATGCACTGCCCCCCGTTGGTCGTGATGCGGAAGCGGCTGAAGAAGCGCTGCAGGAGCCCCAGGTAGGCGGCCATGGGGCAGCCGAAGCGGCACCACACCCGGCTCCCCATCAGCGGATAGAAGCCAACGCCGATGACGCCGCTGAACATCGCCCCGATGAAGAAGCCGTACGTCCGCGAGAAGAGGAGCGAGCCGTCCGCGCCGAGGATCGCGTTGCCGCTGTGGGCGTTGATCCACAGGAAGCCGGTGAGCAGCGTGATCGTCAGCAGCACCCCGTGGATCATCCAGCGCTCGACGCGCCAGGCGGTCTCGCTGTTGTCCGACAGGTGGCGCCAGGGATCGCCCAGCGTCTCGGCCAGTCCGCCGCATCCGCACACCCAGGAGCAGTACCAGCGCTTGCCGTAGAGCCACGTGAGGATCGGCGTGCTCAGGAAGGTCATCCCCGCGGCGATGTAGATGAACCACATGCCGAACCGCTCGCTCGTGTACCAGCCGCCCTCGATGGACCAGGGCAGCAGGACCTCGGGCTTCAGGGGCCAGAAGTAGGTGAAGTAGAACTCGGGCTCGTTGAGGGCCTTGAGGATGTTCGGGAGCAGGAACGCGAAGCCCAGCTGGAAGAACATCACGGAGACGGTCCGCAGCAGCTGGTACCGGTTGTGGCGGTAGCGCAGCATCATCCGCAGGCCCATGACGAGCACCGCGAGCGTGTACAGGAAGCCGTACAGGAACCACTGGTTGGCCGGGTTCTTGGACAGCGCCATGGCCAGCGGATCCAGCAGCCGGATGCCTCCCTCGAGGGGGCCCGGGTGCCAGTACAGGATCACGTAGAAGCCCGTGAAGACGACCCCGAGGACCCACCCGAGCACCCCCCGGGCGGTGGTTCCGTCGGTCATCAGGCCGTGGTTCTTGATCCCCGGGGTGGTGCCGCGGTACGCGAACCAGAAGTACGAGCTCGCACCGCCCGCGAACAGGACGATCATCGCCAGCAGGGGCACCCAGCCGCTCAGCTTGCCCGGCATGGCGAACGCGACGAGGAAGATGGCGAGGCCCAGGGCGGTGGCCGCGGCGGCGCCCTTCTCGGCGCCCCGCAGTCCAGGCTCGCCCCCCACGGACAGGGCCGGCTTCGGCTTTCCGATCTGCACGAGCGCGCTCACAGCTGACTCCTCATGGCGGCGGCGATCTGCCGCTCGTGCCGCTTGTAGAACTCGGGGTCGAAGTTGGCCTCAGGCAGCCGCTCGAGGACCTCGGAGATCGGCAGCCGATCACGGATCCAGCCTTCGCAGACCCGGTGCCGGTAGCGGATCCCGAAGGCGTGCATGCTGTGCAGCGTTCCGTCTCCGTTGGCGACCAGGCGCACGCAGGTCCGCCGGTCCGGCGCCTCCCAGTACAGGCTCCGCTGCCCCTCCCCGGGCCGGCTCGGGACCATCCCGTACGTCTGCCACTCCAGGTCGAAGAACTTCGCGGAGTTGAACCAGATCCCGGGGTCGTAGGGCGCCTCGTCGCCGCAGATGTTGGCGGCGGCGACCTCGGCCTGCAGCCGCCCCGTGTACCAGACCTGCTGCATCAGGTTGCGCGCGCCTTCAGGTCGGCGGATCTCGGCACAGTCTCCCGCGGCCCACACGTGGGGCGCGGACGTCGCGAGCGTGTCGTCCACGAGCACGCCGCGGCCTGTCTCGATGGCGGAGCCGGCCACTGCGCTGAGGTTGGGGCGCACCCCTGCGGTGAGGCCGACGAGCTGGCAGGCGATGCGATCCCCGGATGATGTCGTGACCGCGCAGGCCTCGCCGCGCTCGTCTCCGTGGATCTCCGTCAGCTCGGTGCCGAGCCGCAGGTCGATGCCCTCGGCCGCGATGACCCGCTCGATGATGCGGCTCTCCTCGCTCGGCAGGATGTTGCTCCAGTACCGCTCCTCCCGCACGAGGAAGGTCACGTGCACGCCCCGGGAGTGCAGCATCTCGGCCATCTCGATGCCGATGAGGCCGCCGCCCACGATCACGGCGTGCGACAGCCCGACGGAGTTCTGCTCGAGGAGCTCCAGGTCCTGCAAGGAGTACATCCCCTGGACCCGCGCCAGGTCCTGGCCGGGCCACCCGAAGCGGTTCGGCTGCGATCCCGTGGCCACGAGCAGCTTGTCGTAGGTCATGGCTCCGCCGCCTGCGAAGGTCAGGGTGCGGCTGCTGACGTCGATGGCGCTGACGTGGGCGCGGACCAGGTCGATCCGGTTCTTCGCCCAGAAGTGGTCCGGGTAGGGCTGGGTGTCCTGGAGCCGCATGTGCCCCATGTAGACGTACATGAGCGCCGGCCGGCTCCAGTGGCGCTCCGACTCGGCGGAGATCATCGTGATCCGCCAGCGCGGCTGCCGCTTGCGGATCTCCCGCGCCGCGGTGACCCCGGTGATGCCGTTTCCAATGATGACGACGTGCATGGCCTCCCCAGGCTCTGGTCTCAGTCGCTCGCTGCCGGTCCGTACGCGCACTCCACCTGCTCGGTTACCTCCAGCGACGGCAGTCCGGGCACGCCCGGAACCGCGATGCGCCCCACGGTGTCCCCCGCGATCGTGGACGGAGCGCTCAGGTGATCCCCGCAGAACCAGCAGTGCCGCGTGGTCAGGTCCCGCGCGTCCAGGGCACACACCATCACATCGTGGCGCTCCACGTCGAGCAACCCGCCCACATCGAGGCAGTTGAGCGTGGTGCCGCCCACGGTGTTCGCGGCCGCGGGATCGGTGAAGACGGGGACGGCCTGGCGCCAGGCGTCGAACCCGAAGGGCTCGGACGAGCCGCCGGCGGACTGCTGCTCCATGGCGATGCGGCCTGGCCACGCCAGCGCGTGACGGTCTGTCGTCGGGTCAGCGACGCCATCCCAGATGAAGAGCCGCATGGGATCGGTGACGGACGCCCAGCCCTCCACCTCCACGGCGACGAGCCAGCGCGCGACGGCCTCGGCCGCCGGATCCTCGTTGTCGAGCGTCGGGTCCGGCCCGGACGCGCAGTCGATCCGGAGGCTCCCGAGCGTGAGCGCGGAGCCCTTCAGGATGGGATCCCCGCTGACGTAGCCGAGACCGTGCTCCGCCTGGAACCCCGGGTCCTCCGCGGAGTCGTCGTCGTCGAACGGCAGCGGCGGCGCGGTGGGAGTCGGGGCCGCGGGACAGCCGGCGAGGACCAGCGCGGCGATGAGCGACGGGGCCCGCATGCCGCGATCGTAGCGGCTGTCAGCGGAGGGCGCGGAGTCCGAGGAGGGTCGCGCCCCCAGCGGCGAGGCCGAGGCCCAGCGAGGCGATCGGCACGACCGGGCTGAGCATCGCGAGCAGGCCGCCGAGCAGCAGGGCGGCCGGAGGCGATCCGGGGGAGCGCGCGGCCCCGAAGATCAGAGCTCCCGCCAACAGCGCCTCGAGGGTCAGGGCGTGTGCCCACCAAGCCGCCGCGGCGGCGCCGGCGATCACCGCGGTGGCCGTGAAGAGCAGGTCGTCCAGCGCCTCCCGTTGCTGGCGGAGCGTGAGGCCGAGGGCGAGCAGGATGCACAGCAGCAACCCCGCGCCCGCCGCGCGCGCCGTGCGCTCGCTGGCCACCGCGATCACCACGGCCTCTCCACCCAGGGCGACCGGCGAGTCATCGAGGACGCGCGTGAGCCGCGCGAGGGCTGCGGCCTGCCCGGGCGCGAGCCGGACGAGGCCCGACCCGACCGACAGGTCCGTGGCCACGAGGGGGCGCGTGGCGTCCGGCCGCCCGAAGAGCAGCAGGTACTGGTCCACCAGGGCGGCGTCCGCCGGCAGCCCCTGCTCCCCGGAGACGAGCTGGTGGATGGCGCCCAGGAAGTCGGCCCACGAGATCGTCGCGCGCACGGCTTCGTCGGCGGCCAGTGCGGCCTGCGCGGCCTGCAGCGTCGCCAGGGCCTCGGGCGCGGCCATGGGCCGGTCGCCAACGCCTGTGAACACGAGCTGCGCCGGTGCGCCCATCCCCGCCCGCGCGTCCAGGGCGGACACGGCGGCCCCGACCGGGTCCCGGGCGTCGAGCAGGCGCGCGGGGTCGAGGCCGACAGGCCGCACGAGCGAGGCCGCGCATCCGAGCGCCAGCACCGCGGCCGCCTGCAACGCCGGAGACATCAGCGCGCTCGGCCCGCCAATCGACCGCCCCTCCGGTCGCAGCGGAGCACCGAGCCGCGCGAGCGTCCCGCCCACGACCACTCCGCTGGCGGCACCAGCGAGCCCCGCCAGCAGCGCCCCTTCGACGGCGGACATGCCCAGACAGACACCGAGAGTGGGCAGGCCGGCCACGGCGATCGGGCGCAGGCTCCCCTCCCCCGCCGCACCGAGCAGCCCGGCGAGGCCGGCAGCGGCGACGATCGCCAGCGCGCTCACGCCGTGCAGGGGGACGCCCGCCCAGCCCATCAGCCCGGCCGCCAGCAGCGCGGCCAGCCCGACTCCAGCGGCGGCCCGCGCGCCGTGAGCGACCGAGCCCATGAGCCCCGCCGCCAGCGCCCCAGCGAGCGCCAGGCCGACGAGGAGGAGCCCGACGGCCAACGGGAACGCAGCCTCGGCCGCTTCTGCGACGGCGGGCGCGCCCAACACCGTCGCCTGGACGCCGTCGGGGAGTGGCACCGCCGTCAGGGCCTGCCGCACCTGGGTGAGCGCCGCGGACGCCGGGTCGTCCGCCATGGAAGTCGCGGTCGCGAGCCACTCGGCGACGAGGGCGGCGGCGGGTCCGTCGGCGGACGCGAGGGCGGTCAGTCGACGGGCCACCGCGGCGTCGGGAGGCCCCTCCTCCTGGCTCAGGACGACGGCGAGGCGCGCCTCGTTCACGGCCTTGGAGACGGCCGCGCCGGCCGGAGTGGCGCGGGTCTCGGCGTCGGCCAGGGCCTGCGTCGCCTGCGCGACCAGGGCGGGTCCCGCTCCATCCCGCCGGATCCACCCGGGGATGATGGCGATCGTGCCGTCCGCCCCGATGAGCGGGCCCACGGTGAACGGGTCCGCCAGCACCCGGGCCGCGGCGTCGTCGGTCGGTGTGGGGAGCAGCGGGGTCTCCGCGGTCAGCAGGCCATCGCGGGTGGCGAGCAGCGGCGCCGTGGTGACGGCCCGCACGCCCTCGAGGGCCGGGACGCCGGAGAGGGCCTCGCGGATCGCCTCGATGGCCGCCACCCCATCAGGTGCGAGGAGGCTCCGGTCGCCGTAGAGGGCGACGAGCACGACGTCGTCACCCCCCGTCGCGTCCCGCACCGTCTGCGTGGCCACCGCCGTCGGGTGGTCGGCCGGGAGCTGGAACGGAGCCTGGGGATCGAGCGTGAGTCGCGGAACGCCCGCCGCGCCCACCAGCGCGAGCACCACGAGCAACGCCACGAGCCCGCGCCCGCCGGGAGCCTCAGAAGGCGTAGCGGACACCGAGCTCGACGCGGTGGTTGTCGGCGTACGGGGTGAACAGCGTGTCGTCGCCGGTCCCGAGCACCACGAGGGCGCCCAGGCTCAGATCGAGCCGGTCCAGCAGCAGCACCGAGAACCGGGGCATCAACAGCGCGTCCCCCGCCACGTCGACGAACCCGCGCAGGTCGAGCGTCAGGGATCGCGTGAACGCGAAGTTCACGTTCCAGAAGAACCCGTGGCTGAACGGGTGTCGCTGCTCCGGCGTCCCCGTGTAGCCCGTGGCGAAGTCCGTCGGCAGGACCTCGTCCTGGTCGGCAGCGAAGCTGATCGCCTGGCAGCCCCGATCGTGGTTGCCCCGGTCGCTGCCGTCCGGGAAGTGCAGGTTCTCGCTGATCCGGTCCGCCCCGGTGGCGTCGGTGGCCGGCAACGTGACGTCGCCGTTGTACTGGGCGCGGATGGCGAGATCGAAGTCGCCCACGAGGTTGCTCAGCACGAGCTCCGCGCCGAACGCGTACTTCACGTACGGATCGTCGATGAGGCAGCTGTCGTGTCCCGGGTCCTCGGTGGCGAAGAACGCGGCCTCGCCCTTGAGGACGACGGGGCCGAGCACCGCCGCGAGATCGACTCCGGGGACCCACAGCCGCCGGTGGTGAGCCTCCACCTGCACCTCGGCCACGCCTTCCACCAGGACGTCCGGCTGCCCGTCGCCGTCGCTGTCGTCGGAGTTGAGCCCGGTGAACGCCGTGTAGCTGGGCAAGCGGTCGCGCGTGTAGAGGAAGCTCAGGCCCACATCGAGCACCGGCAGGGTCAGGTCGACGCGGCCGCCGAGCTCGATGCCGCGCCCGAGCTCGGCGTCTCCGTCCATCACCCCAGGCAGGAACTCGACGTACCGGTTGTCCACCACCGCCACCTGGTCGAAGGGCAGCGGGATCTCCTGGGTCTTCGGCAGGAAGCGGGTGATGTCCCAGCGCGACACCGAGGCCCCGCGGAAGCGGGACGGGCGGAACGCCGGGATCAGCACGAACTCGCCAGACAGTGGCCCTCGCGCGTAGCCGACGAGGAAGCCGGGCACGGGAAGCGGCTCCGGCGCGAACTGGTCCTCGTAGTCGAACGCGACGAGGTTGTCCGTTGGAGAGAAGACGTCCATCTTCCCCCACCGCTCGAGGAGCGCGCCGCCCTCGACGCGCAGGCCCTTCCATCGCAGGCCTGCCTTCGCCTCCCGGACGATCAGGCGGTTGCGCCCGGGGTCGATGAAGTCGTGCCGGTACTCGACCTCCGCCAGGGCGCGCAGGAACTGGAACCGCGCCTCCAGGCGGGGCGCGACCCGGAGCTGCGCCACCGCGTCCACCGCGCCGTCCATGGGCTTGAGGTAGGGCTGCCAGTCGAAGCCGACGAATCCGCGGAGCTTGACCTCGAGTGGGGGCGGCATCGCCACCGGCGTGCTCGGGAGGATCGTCCCGCTCGGCGTCTCGGGGACGGGGGGCAGATCCGGCAGGGGCGGGAGGGGCGGCAGCTCGGGGACCGGCGGCACGGGGGGCGCATCCGCGGGTGCCTGGTCGGTCGCGGGCGGCTCCTCGGTCTCTGTCGCTGCGTCGTCGGTTGCGGAGTCCTCGTTTGCGGAGTCCTCGGTCGCTGCGTCGTCGGTTGCGGAGTCCTCGGTTGCAGACTCCTCGGTCTCGCTGGGAGCCTCATCCCCCGCTTCGGCGTCCGGGTCCCCCGACGGCGTCTCCGTGGCCGCATCGGTCTCTTCGTCCCCGGCCCAGGCCGTCCCGGCCACCAGCAACAGCAGCGCCGCCCCCAGCGCAGCCCGCCCCACTAGAACGCATCCAGCGAGCTGGCGGAGAAGATCGAGTCATCGACGCCCTGGCTGTTCCGGCCCGTCACGGTCATCACCGTCCGGCTGCCCGTCTGCACGTTGGTGACGACGGCGCGGTCGAAGCGCCACGCGTCGCCCACCTGCACGAGGCCGTCGGCCTGCAGGATCTTCAGCAGCCCGTCGGCCTTGTCGTAGAAGTCCACGCGGTGCACCACGGCGTGCTCGTCATCCACGTACAGCACGACCCGCCCGTAGCCGCTCTGCTTGCCGGCGGCCTCCGTGGCGGGCCGGTCCTCCACCTGGGTGCAGGGCCGGCCCCCGCAGTCGACGGTGCCCAGGACGGTGTAGGTGCGCTTCTCGGTGTCCATCGACACCGTCAGATCCTCGATGGTGAAGTCGCTCTGTACGAACGACTCGGACCGGTCCTGGGGGGCCACGCGCCGCGTCTGCCCGAGGGCCGGCACGTAGAGCCAGTTGTCCTGGCCCCCGCCGGGGCGGGTGACGGTCAGCAGCGCGGTGTTGGCGATGGACGCCGGGCTGTCGAACCGGATCAGGGCGCGCGCCGGCTTGCCCTCGAGGGCCTTCGTCCACATGCGGAACGTGCGCGTCTCGGTGGCGCCGCCGGCCCGGACCAGCTGCATGGTCACCGACATCTG